>ENA-UOJP01000257-UOJP01000257.1-human-gut-metagenome-genome-assembly--contig:-C102-NODE-257-length-113991-cov-15.526936_pt1 | contig 113991 bp, 103 predicted proteins | sample MGYA00242353_ERZ723900 | MGnify/ENA metagenome assembly ERZ723900 | reverse complement strand
ATGGGAAATGAATGTGGTTATGGCTGTACTTTTGAGGAAGCTTTAAAATGGACAAAAGGGTTTGATCCTACAAGGCTCACCTGTTATGAAAGTTCTTTTTATCGCAGCGACAGAAGAAAATATGATTACAGTAACATTGATATTTTCAGCCGAATGTATCCTTCCCTGGAAGAAATTCAGGAATATATGGACAAAAAACCGGACAAACCGCTCCTGTTGATTGAATACTGTCATGCCATGGGAAATGGACCGGGAGATTTAGAAGACTATTTTCAAATGATTTATCAATATGATATCCTCTGCGGCGGCTTTGTATGGGAATGGTGCGATCATGCAGTATATCAGGGGCAGGCAGCAAATGGAAAGGAAAAGTACCTTTATGGAGGTGACTTTGGAGAAGAAGTCCATGATGGGAATTTCTGTATGGACGGACTGGTATATCCGGACAGAACACCCCATACAGGGCTTTTGGAATACCAGAATGTGTACCGTCCGGCAAGAGTGATGTCTTTCTGCCAGAAAACAGGGGAGCTGTGTCTGGAAAACTATATGAACTATGTGGATTTAAAGGATTATATCGATTTGGTATACGAAGTGAACTGTGACGGAAAGCTATTGGAGAAGAAACAGTTGACTTTGCAGGATTCTGTATGGCCTCATCAGAGAGAAACCATTTTGTTGGATATTACTGTTCCAGATTGCGGAAAATGTTATTTAAAAGTATCTTACCATTTAAAACATAGAACCAGCCTTATGGCACAAGGGAGTATGATGGGATTTGACGAAATCCTTTTGGAAAATCGGGATGGAAGAAACCAACAGACAATCGCCTTATTGGAAAACCAGGAACAGAAAGAAGCAGAGGTACAAGTTTCTGAAACAGATCGTTTTCTTTCCATTCGGTCAGATACATTCTTCTATGTTTACAATAAACTTTCGGGTTTATTTGAACAATTAAGCATAGATGGGGAGAAACTTCTGGAAACTCCTATGGAACTGAATATCTGGAGAGCACCTACGGATAATGACCGAAAGATCAAGCAAGAATGGATGAATGCCGGATATGACCGGAGTAAATCCAGAGCCTATGACGTTCAATGGAAACGAGAGGGGAAATGTGTCAGAATTTACAGCACCATGTCTGTAGCAGCAGTAGCACTTCAGAGAGTTCTGGATATAAAAGCTATCTGGGAAATTTCTAACAGGGGAGCAATTTCAGTAAAAATGCAGGTGAAAAAGAATATGGAATTTCCGCAGCTTCCTAGATTTGGTATCCGTCTGTTTCTGAAAGAGGAATATGAAAATCTGAAATATTATGGATTGGGGCCACATGAAAGTTATCGAGATAAATGTAAGTCCTGCAGTCATGGGCTGTATGATGCAACAGTGGAAGAGCAGCATGAAGATTATATCCGTCCGCAGGAAAATGGAAGTCATACAGATTGTGATTATGTGATGATAGAAAAAGAAAACCAGACTGTTATAGCAGTGTCACCCAAACCATTTTCATTTAATGTGTCCTATTATACACAGGAAGAGCTGGCCAGGAAGGCACATAATTATGAATTGGAGAAATCAGGGAACACCATTGTCTGTCTGGATTATGCACAGAATGGGATTGGTTCCAACAGTTGTGGTCCTGAACTAAGGGATGAATACCAGGTGGATGAGGAAACTTTTGTTTTTGAGATAAAGCTTTTATTCAGGAAGGAAGAGTAGAAATACATGAATGAGAAAAAATATTTAAAATGGTATAACAAGGTAGGATATGGTTCCGGGGACATTGCTGGAAATGTAGTTTACGCATTTCTATCCTCTTTTGTCATGATTTATCTTACCAATACAGTAGGATTAAATCCCGGAATTATTGGAACTCTGATTGCCGTATCCAAGTTGTTTGATGGAATTACGGATGTTTTCTTTGGAACTTTGATTGATAAGACAAAGAGTAAAATGGGAAAAGCAAGACCCTGGATGCTCTATGGCTATATCGGATGTGCCGTAACTTTAGTCGCTATTTTTGCCATACCTACAACTATGGGGAAATTTGCACAGTATGCCTGGTTTTTTATTGCGTATACGCTGTTAAATGCAGTATTTTATACCGCGAATAATATTGCGTATTCTGCACTGACAGCCCTGGTAACAAAGAATAGTAAGGAACGTGTACAGATGGGGTCTTACCGCTTCATTTTTGCTTTTTCTACCAGTCTGTTGATTCAGTCTCTGACCATTGGCTTTGTAGAATGGATGGGTGGCGGAGCTGCCGGCTGGAGAACGGTTGCGATTATCTATGCAGTAATTGGATTGATTGTCAATACGATTTCTGTACTTTCTGTAAAGGAATTAGCGGAAGAAGAATTAAATGATGGGAAACAATCCGGAAATGATGAAAAATATTCCCTTCTGGATGCTGCAAAACTGTTGTTTACCAATAAATACTATGTTATGATCTGTGCTACCTATATCCTTCAGCAGATTTATACTGCTATGCTGAATATGGGTATTTACTATATGACGTATATCCTGTTCAATGAAAATCTGTATGGTGTATTTTCCTGGGCCATTAATATTCCACTGATTATTGCATTGCTCATTACACCGATGCTGGTGGAAAAGTGGAGAGGAATGTATAAACTGAACCTTACAGGATACGTGATTGGAACGATTGGAAGAGCCCTGGTCGTAGTAGCCGGTTATCTGGGAAGTGTGCCACTGATGCTTTTATTTACTGGCATTGCAGCTTTTGGTATGGGACCATGGCAGGGGGATATGAATGCTGTGATTGCCTCCTGCTCAGAATATACATATCTCACAAAGCATAAAAGAGTAGACGGAACCATGTATTCCTGTACTTCTCTTGGTATTAAGCTGGGCGGTGGAATTGGAATTGCCATTACCGGCTGGCTTCTGGATTTCAGTGGCTTTGACGGCACACTGGCTGTACAGTCTGATTCCTGTATCCAGATGCTGCAGATCATGTATTTATGGATTCCAGTAGTAATCACGCTTATCATTACCGTTATTATGGCAAAGATGAATGTAGAGAAGGCAAATGAGAAACTTTTACAGGAAAAGTCTATGAAAGACGGTATGCATGATTGAAGTAAACCGCATAAAAATTCATGACTTTCTGTAAGTAATTCATCAGTTTTTTCATTCTGGTTTTCCTCCTTTCCTGATTTCTGAGTTTATTATATCGGATGGGCAGAAAACCTGCGTGCCAAATCAAAAAGAAATGTAGCCAATTCTTGAGAGGGGGAGGAAACATCATGCAGCCGTCTTACGAAGAGAAAAAAGAAAAGTTCAGTATGATAAGGAAAAAACCACATCATGTTCCCCCTCACCTTCACAATGCCATAGAACTGGTATATGTAACAAAAGGGGAGCTGGAACTTGGCATTGGATATGAGTTGTATCACATGGAAAAGGGGGATTTTGCTATTGTTTTTCCAGATTTGATTCATCATTATCAAGTGTTTTCAAAGGGAAAGAATGAGGTGTACCAGTTTTATGCTTCTTTGGAACTAAGTGGTCCGTTTATGGTACTTCTTCAGAAGAAATGTCCGGAAAATCCGGTGATTGCCAACGCAGATTTACATGGGGAAGTTAAAAACGCCCTGAGTTGTCTGATAAAAGATCAGAAAGTCAGTGAGGTTGTGGGGCAAGCTTATTTACAGATTATATTATACCGTTGCAGGGAAACATTCCGGTTCATAGAAAAAGACAGTGTGGGGAGTAATGATCTGATATATGCAGCGATGAGCTATCTGTTATCACATTTTCAGGAGGAACTTACACTTGGGAAGGTGGCATCAGCTCTGGGAACCAATAAGTTTGCCTTATCAAAAATCTTTTCAGGTATCTTTCATACAAATTTCAATCAATACTTAAATGAAATTCGTTTAAATTATGTAACCTCTTTGTTGGAAAATACGGATAGAAGGATTACAGATATTTCTCTGGAGGCAGGATTTGAGAGCCAAAGAACCTTTAACCGGGCATTTCAACTAAGGTATAATCAGACACCAAGTGAGTATCGGAAATCATGGTGGGAAAAATAGAGGATTCTTGTCTGCTAGATATTTAGATGAAAGACAGAGAAAGCTTTATTTTCTTGTACCGTTATGAATATAAAATATATACCAAAAATCGAAGCAGGTATTTCCATTTTATAAAAATGTATTAGATGAAGTTGCAAGTTATATTCTGCTAAATAAGAGATATGTATTGAAATCTTCTGAAGGAAAGGCTGTATGATAAAACTAATTTTGGGACAAAAGATGCTTCTTTTTATGAGAACATTTAGAGGTGAGTTAAAATGTTCTATGAAAAGGCTTAAATTTAGAAATTGAAGATAGATATTTTAATAAAAAGATAAAGCACGAGAGTGGAAGTTGGGATGGGTTCTACTTTTGTGCTTTTTATTTTGCTTGATTTAGAAATACAGAAAGATTGGATTTTCGAAGAATTGGAATGGTGGGATTTTGATATAGAATGGAGTTAGAACGAAAAGATATTTGTGCCAAATATCTTATATCTTTTGCTGCAAAAGCAGTAATAACATTAAAACAAGTGAAAGTATATTTTAAAATGGATTTTTCAGAATGATATAAAAATTTGTGCGTATATATCTAAAAATATTGCACTATAAGAAGTTATCGACACAATACGCACGATAAAAGACCTATTATACCTAAAATATTGAAATTTCAATCAGAAAAGGTATTATATGTATAAAAGTTAGGGTATACAAAACAAAGGAGAAGACATTATGGGAGAAAATAATCAGATATTACAAGAGATGATAAAAGAATTACAAAAAAAGTTGCCAGATGGACGACCAATAGGAATTACTTTTTCTACTGAAGAAAAGAAATACTATTATGATACAGTGACTGGCAAGATAATTACCTGCGATGATTTGGCATATCAAATTGCAGAAAAAATTTTAGATGGTAAGGTTAATGAAATAGTGCAATTGTCAGAGTCAGAAAATCTTATTGAGAGTATAAGAAATATTATTGACGTTATTGAACATGAAAAAATTTTCGCTTTATCCAAATTCGAAAAAATGGTAGATTTTGGAGAATATGAAGATTTAATTCAGAACCAGTTGGAACAGCTCACATTAGAATTAACGGAAAAATGCAATTTGCGTTGTGGATATTGTATTTACAACGAAGCTTGTGAAAAGAACAGAGACTTTGGCGATAAGGATATGGATGAGGAAACGGCATTAAAAGCGATTGACTATGCAAAAACACATTCTGGAAAAACTGATACGTTGCATATTGGATATTATGGTGGAGAGCCATTGGTAAACTATCCGGTTATGATAAAATCTATGCGCTATGCTTTGGAAACCATGAAAAATAGAAAACTTCACTTCGCTTTCACGACAAATGCTGTGTTACTTACAAAAGATAAATGTAAAGAATTGGCCGAAATTCCGAACCTGAGTGTTACTGTTAGCTTAGATGGACCTGAGAAATGGCATGATTTCTATAGAAGAAATATGCATGGAGATGGTAGTTTTCATCAGACGTTACAGGGAATAAAAAATTTAGTTGATGCTTTTGGATATGATAGAGCAAAAGAGAATATTTTGTTCAGTATGGTATATGCTCCTCCATATTCAGAAGAGAGATTAGAAGAAACACAGAAATTTTTTGAGGAATTAAAATGGTTACCGTCAGAGTGTGTAAAATTTATTACATACCCAGATGAAGAAAGCATGGATACTATTTACAAATATTTGCAGAAAAATCAGTTACTTGAAGCTGCAAAGTGGGGGAACACAGAACTTGATTTTTCGTTAAGCGATTATAGTCATAAACATGAAAAACAGCCGGGAATGTTTACGGAGAAATTAATGACAGATTCTTATTTGCCAATACGTAAAAGGGCTATTTTTGATGTAGTCATGGACAGTATACGCATGAATGGTTGTTGTGTTCCAGGACAAAGAAAACTTTATGTTACAGTAAACGGTGAATTTAGAATATGTGAAAGAGTAGGAAATATTCCTACAATCGGAAATATAGAGAATGGCATTGATATTGACAAGGTGAAGAAGATATATATTGATGGCTATAGAAATGAGTCAATGAAAAAATGTTCATCTTGCTGGTATGCAAGGATATGTTCAATTTGCTATTGTGGTTGTTATACAGGAGAGAAGTTTGATCTTGGTAAAAAAACAGAAATGTGTGAAGAAAGAAAGGCTAGTTGTTTGAGGAGTTTAAAGGCGTACTTTGAGGCATTGGAAAATGATATTCATGCGATGGATCATTTAGACAGTATAACAGTGAAATAGAAAATAGGGATTATTCAGGTGAAAATATATCAGCAGATACAAAATTCAAAAAATGCAGAATTTAATTTAGTAGTTTCTTGTGGCAGTAAAGATGAAAAGAGTGGTCAGATTGGAATATCACATTTATTAGAACACATGAATTTATCTTTCGCAAAGCAGACAAGTCATTGGATAAATGTATCGGGCTATACAACATATGAGTATACACAATATTGCATTAAATGCAAAAACTCTTTGAGCGATGTAAAAAAAGTGATTGAGAAGCTGAAAAATATTATAGAAGGAAAGGAACTTTTGGAAAGTAACCTTAGCGGAGCCAAAAATGATGTAATAGAAGAGATATTGGAACAAAGAAAAAATTCCTTTTTTTCCATGAGAAATCTTTTGCTTCCCAAAATACTTCCAGATAGTCTGAGAGAAAAAATGCCAGTAGGAAATATTTTTGATATAAAAAAAATCTCATACGCAGATATAGTGAAATATCAAGAAGATAATTATTCTTTCGAGAATACAGCTGTTTTTTCTAAGTGTAAATATGCTGTAGAGGAATTATTTTTTGAAAATGATAAGAGTAATTATAAAAATCAGTTGGAAAGTACAAGCGTCTTAATTCCTGATGTAAATTTAAGGATTTGGTGGGAGGTTGCCCAATTGTATTATGAAGAGAATTTAAAAAAGAATATCATATATTTTTCTTTTAAAAATTCTTTTGCGGATTTGCATGAATTTATTTCACAAGAAGTGCAAATAAATTATTTCTTTCTAAAGTTTGATTTCTATTTAACCAAATTAGTTGGAAATGATGTGGGTGCTACACTTTATGAGAACCAAATCGTAAAAGGAGTATCAATTTATTCATATGAATTTGTGTGTGTCAATAAAGAATTTGATATTGATGAGATTACATTACTTGTGGAAACAGTATTAGATGAAATATATAGTTTGGAATTTGACTTGGATATGCTAACATTGGAAAAATCGAAAGAAATAGTTTTTGAAAAATATCAGAATATGAATTTTGAAGATAAGGGAAAAATGGATTTCTTATATGGAATAGATGCAGAACTTATCACAAGGAAAATTCTGAGTCAAATACCATTTAGTTTTTCGATTAAAAGTATTGTAGAAATGATTATGAAAAATGAAGGTATGTAATCTTGGATATTAACCAAGTTTTACATAAACAAACAAAATGAAAGGAGGACATTCATATGTTCATCGCAAATGAAGGCAAAAAGAATTTAGAGGCAAAGGCAAATTTTATTGATCCACGTGGGGGATGTGGCTGTGCAACTTCATCAGTTAGATCAATGACAAGAGATTCTGTATGTACATGTGCATGTGGAAGTTCTGGGGTTCTGAACTCTGCAAAAACTGCCGGAAAAAATGTATAAGAAAGGGGAATGAAGTATGAAGATTGCAAATGAAGGTAAAAAAAATTTAGAGCCAAAAGCAAACTACATTGAACCAAGAGGATGTGGATGTAATCCAGGAAGCTTGCTTTCCAGTGCAAGGGACTATGGTTGCGCATGTGGTTGTACAACAAGCAGCAATTCATCATCTGCAAAAAATGTAGGTGTAAATCTGTAAACAGATAATAAACACAAAAATCCAGATGTGGGGTATGTGATATATACCCCACATTTTGGTATATAAGGATGTGTAAAATGAAAAACATAAGACAGATAGGAAAGTTTTTAAAAAATATATGTTATATAATAAAAATTGTGTTTCAAGCAGCACCATGGATTACAACAAAAATGATTATATGCAATATTTTTCTGGGAATACTTGTTTCTTTTAATGTGTATATATGGAAATATTTTGTAGATGCTGCTGTAATTTCATTGGAAAGTGGCAAAATAGGAGGACCGGTATTCTGGTTAATTTCTTTGGCTATTTGTACGGGAATTGTTAATTTGTTAACCAAGCTTAGTACCTATTACAGAGAAATAGGGCAGGAATATATGAACTGCAAAGTGGCCAATATTATTATGGGAAAAATAGATGAACTAAATATGGAACATTTTGATAATCCTAAAGTTTATGATGCAGTTGAAAAAGTTAGTAATGAGTCCGTTGCTCGTTGTATCAGTATTATTGTGATGTTAGTTACATTGCTTAGATATTTGACTACTTTTATAGGAATTATAATTGTGATTATTTCTCTAAGTAATACTATTGCAGCATTAATGTGCATTACGATGATTCCTATTTTTTATGTGAGTATTAGTATTGCGTTGCGCCAATATAATATATACTCTGAAAGAGTTCAGAATGTAAGACTAGCAGATTATCTTAAAGAGATTAGTTTAAAATATGAAAATATCAAAGAATTAAAAATTTATAATGCAATTATTTTTTTAAAAAATAAAATGGTTTGCATTTATGAAAAATATATTGCTGAAGATAAAAAGTATAAGAAAAGATTTTTATATGAATTGACTGGAACAGATATATTGCAGTATATTTTTTCAACAATTATCAAAATCTATACAGTTTTTAAAGTCATAACAGAAAAAGGCACTATAGGGGATTTGACAATGTATATCTCAGCATTAGATAATCTTGAAAATTCAATAAGAACTATATTAGACTCAGTAGCTTCTTTGTATAGTGATAATCTTTACATAGATAATTTAGTAGAATTGGACAATATGAGAAGTGGAATGGAAGATACGGGAAAGAGAGAACTCAACTCTGATTTTAAAACAATAGAATTTCAGAATGTATCATTTAAATATCCATACACCGATACTTATGTATTAAAAGATTTATCAATCAAATTTGAAAATGGAAAAACATATGCATTGGTAGGTAGTAACGGTTCTGGAAAAACGACATTTATAAAATTACTCATGAGATTATATGATCCGCAAAAGGGAGAGATACTTATTGATGGTGTTAGCATAAAAGAATATTCGCTTAAAAGTATATATAATAGTATTGGTGTGATATTCCAAGATTTTATTAAATATCCTTTAACCGCAAGAGAAAATATAGGCATAGGTAATGTGGAGGAAATGAATAAATTAAAAAATATAGAAAAAGCAGCAAAAGTATCCGGAGCTGATGATTTTATAGAAAAATTGAAAAACGGTTATGACACATTGCTTCAAAAAGAATGGGATAATGGAAGTGAATTATCGATTGGTCAATGGCAAAAGATAGCAATATCTCGGTCGGTTCTTAGAAATTCAGGAATATTAATTTTAGATGAACCCTCTTCAGCCCTTGATCCCAAATCAGAATATGAAATGTTTGAAAAAATGAAAATGTTAATGAAAGACAAAATGAGTATCATGATTACTCACAGATTTTCTAATGTAAGGATAGTCGATCAAATATTTGTTATGCAGGAAGGAAAAGTTGTTGAATTTGGTTCTCATGAAGATTTGATGCTAAAGAAAGGAATATATTATAATTTGTATAGTTTACAGGCGGATTATTATAAATAATTTTCAGAGATTTCATATACATTCCATATTTATATGATATGATAACACAAAAGGAGGAAAAAATATGGCAGAAATTTTAGTAGTAGAGGATGATAGAGATACAAATGAAGCCATATCTGAATATTTGTGTTCATTGGGCTATAATGTACGGAGTGCCTATGATGGTAAAGAGGCACTTCAAATTTTTTTCAATCTTGCAGTCGATTTAGTTATATTAGATATTATGCTACCTGAGATAAATGGCATTTCTGTTTTGGCAAAAATAAGAGAGAAGAGTGACATTCCTATATTGATGTTGACAGCAGTTTGTGATGAGTATATGCAGATTATGAGCTTTGACAGTGATGCAGATGATTACATGACAAAACCGTTTTCTATGATTATTTTGGGGAAACGAGTTGCTGCACTTTTAAAAAGAAGGGTCAAACAAGAAGAAAGCAACATTGTTTCTTTTGGGGAAACTACAATTGATTTTGATGCGTATACTGCATTTATTCATGGTCAAAAAATAGACATTACAGCAAAAGAATTAGAATTAGTGAAAATGCTGTTTGAATATCAAGGAAGAGTTTTGACGCGGAAACAAATGGTCGATTGCTTATGGGGGATTGATGCACCGATTTTAGATCGAACCATAGATACCTATATTAAAAATATAAGAAAAAAATTGGGCATTCATACGATTACAACAGTAAAAGGGGTAGGATACCGTTTGGAAAGGAATATGTAGATATGAAGCGAATGGGTGTATTTCGAAAAACTTTTTTGTATTCATTTATCATGTTATGCTTTATGATTTTTATTGCACATGGAATTATGTGGTTTGTTTTACCAATGGTATCTGTTCAACCAGGGGGAAATATGGAAGAAAGCAGTTTAATTGTGAGTGAATTGAACAATAATGTTGTAATGGAAGACATTGCTATGAAGGCACTACCCATTTCTATTTTGTTGTGTATTATAATTGCATCTGTATTTTCCTATATATGGGCAAAAGTTACTGTAAAACCAATAAAATATATTGTTGAAACAACAAAAAGAATGTCAGAATTAGAGCCCAATGTGAAGTGTGTGCTGCATACTGGTGATGAGTTCCAAGAGTTGTCGAGTAATATAAATAGTCTTTACACAGATTTGTTTATTACAATAAAAGAATTAAAAGAACAAATTCAGGAAGTAAAAAAAACAGAACAATCGAAAACAGATTTTCTTTATGCAGCATCTCATGAATTAAAGACACCAATCTCTGCTTGCAATGCTATTATAGAAAATATGATTTTAAAAATTGGAAAATATCAGAACTATGAAAAATATCTTCCGACTTGTAAAAGTATGTTGGATGAAATGGCTACGATGATACGGGATATTTTAGATATGTCAAAACTTCAAAATACATCTGCTCAAATCGCGAAAAATAGAGTCAATATAAATCAACTTTTGGATGAAATCATAGTACCGTATAAGATTATAGCAAAAACAAAAGGAATAAATTTTAGTGTTGATTTAGAGGAAGAGATAGTTTCATTTACAGATGAATTATTATTAAAAAAAGCTATATCAAACATTTTGTCTAATGCAATACTTTATACAGAACAGAGAAAGAAGGTTGAGTTATCGCTGAAGAAAAACTGTATTATTGTTAGTAATGAGTGTGATGTATTGGATGAAAAAACATTGCAACAAATATTTAGACCTTTTTTTAGAGTAGATACTAGTCGTTCTAGAGAATATGGTGGCAATGGACTGGGACTCTATATTGTAGATACGATACTATCTGCGTTGAATATTGCATATACATTTTTACCGAACTCACAGAATACCTGCATGGAATTTAAAATCCATTTATCAATTTAAAATTTCATATTAATTCCATATTGGTTTTATATGACCTCCATATAGAATTGGTATATTAAATATATACTAAATTCTATATGGAGGTATTTTTATGGACACATTAAAAAGGGCATTTAAATATGTGATAAGAAAAAGAGGGAAAACGCTAATATTATTTATGCTTTTTCTAACAATAGGAATCTTGGTATTATCCGGAATTTCAATAAAGAGGGCAGGAGATATATCACAAGATTCTTTGAGAAAGACAATGGGAGGAGAATTTACTGTTGATGTAAATTATTCAGATGAAAATCCTTATTACAAAGAAGAAAAAATTGAAGATGGTAGAATTATATATTCTTCTAAGCAAATGACGGTCGATATGGTAGAAAAGGTAATGAAAATTTCAGGAATGCGTTCTTGTGAGGCATCAGTTGATACACTTTGTCAAGTTGATGATATGGACTTTTTTTCAGGAAATATTCCTATAGAGGAAGAATTTCAAAATATGACAACAATAGTTGGAACATATTCCACGGAAACTAATGATTATTTTCAATCAGGAAAAGTTAAATTGATAGAAGGGAAAAATATAAATTCAGATAATGGAAATCCGGAGATTATTATATCAAAAGATTTGGCAGAATTAAACCATTTAAAGATTGGAGATCAGCTTGCAGTTACAAACACAAAAGGGAATAAAATTGAAATTACTGTTGTAGGTATATTTCAACAAAAAGAAGTGGAAAGTATTGAAGAAAAAGTAACTTCATATGAAAAGATACAGAATAAGATTTTTACCAATATTCAAACAATTATGGCAATTGAGGAATCCCCTTATATTACTGGCTTTACGACAATACATGCACAAATAGAAGATCCTGCAAAGATGAATCAGATTGTGGAAGAGATAAAAAAAATAGATGAATTTGAATGGGATAAAAAAGCATTTGCCATAAATATAAATAATGAAACTTTTGAAAGAGCAGAGATGTCTTTAAAAAAAGTGGAAAATTTTATTAATACTTTTTTACTGGTAGTGGTTATCGTAAGTATTATCATTTTATCATTGATTTTGAATATGTGGAATAGGAGTAGAGTTCATGAAACCGGAGTATATTTAGCTTTAGGGGTAGGGAAGGTTCAAATTATAGGGCAGTATATTCTAGAAGTATTTATTGTTGCAATGTTTGCATTTATTGTAGCATATTTCCCTGGTAAGGCAGTATCCAATCAGCTAAGTGATTATTTAATGAAACAGCCAGAAACAGAACAGGGAGTTGCTATGCGTGAAACCTCTACAGAGATGGATATGGAGAAAGGAGAACTATATGTGAAAATTAGTATTGAGGAGATTGTTATAGTGTATGTGATTGGTATGGCTATCATTATCATTGCTACCACTATATCGACTTTTTCTATAATGCATTTAAAACCGCGTGAATTATTAACAAAAATGAGTTAGGGAGGGAAAATATAATGAACTTTTTAAAATTAAAAAATATTACATATTCTTATGACGGAAAAGAAAACATATTTGAAGATGTGAATATGGACTTTGAACAGGGAAAAATATATTCTATTTTAGGTGAATCAGGATGTGGAAAAACTACTTTGCTTTCTTTATTGGCAGGTTTGGATTTTCCGACTCAGGGAAGTCTTTGTTTTAAAAATAAGATAATCAATAGAAAAGAGTTGACGAATTATCGTAAACACAATGTATCAATCGTTTTTCAGAACTATAATTTAATCGACTTTTTAAATGCCAAAGAGAATGTAGAGATTGTTTCAAAAGATTCGGCTTATAGCATATTGGAAAAATTAGGTTTTGATAGAAAGGAAATGGATCGAAATATTTTAAAACTTTCAGGAGGACAGCAGCAGCGTGTTGCGGTTGCAAGGGCACTACTTTCACATAGATCACTGCTATTGGCAGACGAACCAACAGGAAATTTGGATAAGAAAAATGCAATAGCAATAGCAGAACTTCTTGTAGAAGCAGCTCATAAATACGAAAAGTGTGTTATTGTCGTAACTCATTCTGAAGAAATTGCAAAATATGGTGATGTTGTTTTGGAAATGATGGATGGTAAGTTAGATATAAGGAGGAACTAAATATATGAAAAGGAGATTGTGTATTTTAGGATGCATAGCTATCATCATAGTAATGGCGAGCTGTACTTCTGAAAAAAGGGAGAAATCAGAAGAAAGGAGCAATACAAAAATAGAAAAAAATTCAGAAAATGAAGAGTCAGAGGAAGATACTATTTTTGATCATGAAATAAAAGAAAATATAGGAGAGGGTATTTTTGAATTTGTACCCGAATAGAGTAGAAGGCCAACTACGTAATGTAGCTTGGCTTTTGCTATGTTACAAAAGTGGTTATACTTTTGTAACCACTTAATATAGATGTAAGGAAAAGGAAAGTGAGATACATGAAGATAGCAATATGTGATTTTGAATTAAAGACATTGGACATAATTAAGGCGTTTGTGGCAAAGATAGATAATTTATGGGAGCTGCCATTTAAAATTTTGTCATATGAAAATCCATTTGATATGTTAGCATATTACAGCAGATATAAAGATATAGATATTATTCTTTTGAATGTAGAGATGCAAAGTGGATATGATGTTGCCAAGGAACTGAGAAAATTGGATAAAAAAGTGGAAATTATTTTCTTAGGAAAAACAACAAAAATGGCTATTAAAGGGTACTCAGTAAATGCATCATATTATTTACTAAAGCCAATACAAAATCAAGTATTACAGTATGTACTTAATAAGGCTATAAGTAATGTTTTATCAATGCATACAAAATTTTTTTGGAATAAAAGTGGTGAAAGAGTAGACAAAATTTATTTTTTTGAGATTAAGTGGATAGAAACTTATCAAAGGAAAACTTTAATTAGCACAGTAAGTGGAAAGTATATAAGTGGGACGACGATGAGAGAACATATGGAAAGACTTCAAAATAATGGATTTGTTCAAGTGCATTCCAGTTATATAGTAAATTTAGAGTATATAAGAAATATTACAAGAAATACGATAACATTGAGAGATGGAGAAATTATACCTATAAGCAAAAAGAGAAAAAGAGAATTTTTGAATACAATTGAACAATTTTATAATACCAAAATAATTTCATTATAAATCGTTAGAGAAATCCTGCTGAATAAAGTGGTTACAAATATGGTTATATTATTTGAGTCATAATAAGGTTACAATTGAAAAAATAGCAGGAGGAAAGAAAATGTTTAGTGTAGATAAAAAATTATCAAAATCTAATATAGCAAGAACCATACGCTTTACAGAGGATATATTTAATGATTTATTGAGAATTTCTACTTCGGAAGATGTTTCTTTTAATCAACTGGTTTTACAATGTTGCCGATATGCACTTGATAATTATGAGGGAAACAAAAATAATAAAAGGTAAGTGGTTATAGAAAATAAACTAATCCGGGTAGTAATTGGTATACATCAATTATCGTTTATTAGAACTCGGATTAATAAAGGTATTCCTAATTATTGTGTAAACTAGAAAATCATTTTGTTCTAATATTACTTTTGACAATCTTATTTATAGCGAAATAGGTTTGAATAGAGAGGCTGGATAAGATGAAAATACAGCTTTCGGTATAAACGATACAGATTTATGTACTGTATCGTTTTTTTTGCCTTTTTTTACAGAAAATCCATGAATTTTTAGTTGGTATATAGTAGGAGCACCTTGATAATTTCATAGAGTAAATTTAATTCTGTCAAGAATAATAGCAGTGATCCATCAATTTCCAGGTGGAAGATTTAAAACATGAGGGACATAAGGAGAATGAAAATGATTAAAATAGCAGTTATCATTTTAGGTATTATAACAATCAGTATGATTGCTTGCATCTTATGTACGTCTGTTATAGCAGGCAAGAGAGCAGATGAGAGTATAGAAAGATATTTTAAGGAACAGAAGAGAGGGTAGAATTATATGAGAAAATCGGGTGTGGTATCAAAAGATGTAAAAGGAAAAGATAATGAAGTTTACCATGATATTATATCGCTATTTAGAATATACAGATCTGTCAATTGGAAAATGCAGATTAAAATTAATCAAGTAAAGCAATGCTTTCATACAGAATATGGCACCGATGTAGATGAATTTTTAGATAGTGTTTATCAGGCAGGAATGGATATCAATCTGGATATGGAAGATATGAGGGAGAGGATCGAATCTATCAATCAGGCGAATAAATATTTGAAGTTGATTGATGAGGCGGTAGAGTTAATGCGGAAATATCACCCACAAGGAGAAAAGTATTATTGGGTCCTTTATTATACCTACATGTCTGCTTATAGGGCAGAGAATACAGATGAAATTCTGGATAAATTAGAACCGCATTTTCCACGGATAACAAGAATACACAGAGCCACTTATTTTAGATGGAGGGACAAAGCTTTTGAGGCAGTCAGTAACATCTTATGGGGATATGAAGCAAAAAATCAGCAAATATTGAAACAGGTAAACCAGAATTATCAGGAATAAGTAAAATAGCCAAAGGGCTGGAAAGGAGAAATATGGGATTTGTTATGAGTATAGATACAGGCAATAAAATGATGAAAACCAATCATTTTATTTTTCATTCGGGAATAAAAAGGAAAGAACAAAAAATCCTTCCTGGAGAAGAAGGAATTTTTTTTAAAGGGATCAACTATTTGGAAAGCAATCAGAGGATTTCCTATTTGGAAGATAAAACCATTGATGACAGGTATTATATTTTGACATTACTTGGAGTGGCAAAGGAACTGGAAAAAGAAGGGATAGAAACTGGTATTCATGAAGGAGGAATCATTCCGATTCAATTATTAGTTGGACTTCCGCCGGGAGATTACGGAAAACAGATCCGGAAATTTCGGGAATATTTTTGGAGGCAAGGAAAAACCGTTTATTTTTCTTATAAAGGGAAACCATACAGAATACGTTATGAGAGTGTAAATGTGTATATGCAGGGATATTCTGCGTACATTTTGGTAGCAAATCAGCTCTATTTACAAGAACAGCCAAAGGTTTTGCTGATAGATATTGGGGGATTTACAGTAGATTATCTGTTAGTCCGGTATGGAGTAGTAGACAGAACAAGAATTGATTCCCTTCCGGAAGGGATTATTATGCTCTATAAAAGAATTATGGTAGGAATAAGGCAGAGATTTAATCTATACCTCGAAGAAACAGATATTGATAATATTCTTTTTAAAAGGAAAACACCGTATTCAGAATTGGTTATTCGAAGGACATTTGAAATTGCTGCTGAATATATGAGTGATTTATTAGGTTCTTTTTTAGAATTTGGTATTGATTTTCGAACAACAGTGACCGTTTTTGTGGGAGGTGGAACGGTTCTTTTAAAGGATATTATTGATGAGGTGTGGAAAAGATATCATTCAACATATTATGTTTTAGACGATCCGAAAGCAAATGTAAAAGGCTTTATCAAACAATATATGGCAGAAAAGGCAGGATATTAAAGGGAGGACGTATGACAAAACAGAATCCGTACAGATTTTCCCTGGGATTTGATGAAGAGGATCCGGAACATCAAGAAGTTGCAAAAATACTAAACCAGTTAGGCCATAGAAAAGCAAAGTTTGTTGTAAAGGCGGTTCTTGCATATCATAAAAACATAGAAGGAAAATATTCAAAAGAGCTGGCGGTGATAGACAAGAAGCTGGATACACCAAAGAAAAACAGAGTTATACAATTACAAGAGGAATTTCTTCCAACTCTGCAAGAGGAGGATATTCTCATGATACAGAAAAATAAAGAATTGCTTCAGGAAATGGAGAAAGAGGAATTAGCGGAAAATAAAAGTTCCTATAAAGAAGAACTTTAGAAAGAGAGGAAAAAATGCGGAATAGAGTAGAGTATATTTTAGGAGGAATGACAATTTTACAAGGACTGCTTGTGGGGGTGGCATGGAATGGAAAGAAATGGGCATTTCTGCTGTTGACATTATTGTTATTTTTACAGGAAATGGTTCTTATTCTTTTTTTAGTTAGGAAGAGATATCAAAAAAAGTTTTGTCCAAAATGTGGAATTGAAATTATTATTTGGTATCGGATTTGTCCTAATTGTGGATACATATTCAAACCTGGATGTAAAAAAGAAGATTTAACAGAAATGATTGAAGATGCCTTGGATCAAGAGGAAATTGAAGAGTTTGATCATTTGGAAAATTCGATAGACAGAATGGAGGAAATAGAAGAATGCATGATTGAAAGATATATACATAATGAAAAGAATATATAAGTTTATTTATGCTGTCTTTTGCTGCGAAAACATAATCAGAGTAGTAAATGAATATTGTGCTGTTAGAAGAACTCTAGCAGCTTTTTTGTAATTATTACTTAAAAGTAAGTAATAGTAACATAGAAGTAAAACTCTCCACCTGGAAACGGATTATAGATTAAAAACAGATTTCAGGAGGAGATTTATGGATAAACAAAAACGAACTACCATAGATGAATTTAGTGCATACCTACAAAGTGCAGTAAGAAATACCACTATCAACTATATGAATGATAAAAGTAAGATCAAAGAGCATGAGATCACTTTAGAAGAGGATTTAGAAGAGTTAGAAGGAAGTGTAACAGAATGGAATGAGATGATGGAAGCACACAATATTTTTTCGGGAAAGATTGATCCGGAAAAATTGTTTGCTCAGGTAACAGATAATAAACTTTTACATATATTGAAAAGTTTTTCGGCATTGCATATAAAGGTTCTCTGTCTGCGAATATTGTACGAAAAAACCTTTGATGAAATAGGAATGGTTATAGGAATATCTGGGAAAAAGGCTGAAAACACCTATTACAACATAATAAAAAAAATTCGTAGAGAGTTAGGGGAAGGAAAAGATGCAGGAAAGAGAATTTGAGGAATTATTATGGAAAGCACGAAATAAAGATAAAAAAGCAGTATTCGAAATTATAGAAATGTACCGTCCTTTGCTATTAAAATACGCAAAAAGTAGTGGGAAATTTGATGAAGATTTATACCAGGAATTGGTATGTGCAGTTTTAAAAAGTATTATAAAATTTCCTATGAAAACAGAAAAATACAATAATTTGTGCATTAAGTATTGATGAACACAATATATTGTGATATGATGATTATGTAACTATTTATGATATCAGCATAGGCTGACATCACAAAGGTATAGTCCTATTTTAAATAGGAGAAGAAATTTAGGATAGGGATATATCCATAAGAAAAAGAATGGCATTGATTGTTATAGGGCAGTCAGTGCCTTTTTTATGTTGAAAAGGAGGAACAAGGATGGTAAAAAACAAGAAAATCAAAAAAATGATATGGACGCATGGCTGGGTGGTATTTCCAGTTGTTACGGGTAGACCATTGCACTATTATTGGAAAGGGAAAAAATTCCAGACAGAAGTAGTTAAAAAAATTATTGCTTTGGATGCAAATCATATTGTAGTAGAAGGAGAAGAAAAGACCTATTATATACAGTTTTTTGCAGATGAAGCAGGAAGTTTAAAAGCAACAGCGTAGCAAATGGCAGGATCAAGAAAGGTATTATATTTCTTGTTCCTGCTTTTAAAAGTAAAAAAAGATGAGGTGACTTAGATGAGTTGGATATGTTTTCATATAGAAAATGAAAGATTGTTAAAAAATACTGTTTCAGAAGAAATAAGAGTAGAGTGTGATAAGCTTTTCAGGCAAAGGGGATACGAAGAAAGAGGAAGATGGATACCGGAAAAAGAAGTAATCTTATCTTATATTGTAGAAGGGGTATATTATGCTGCAGTTAGGACAACGGACCGATTTGGGAAAAGCTTTGTCTATGCAGCAATTTTTCCATTCTGTCTTCAAAAAGAGAAGTATTATAATTTGTTATGTAATGAACAGTATGAAGGAGAGTTACCGCAGGAATGTCAGTGCCCGATGGAAATTTTATTATTGCTGAGTTCCACGGCTTCTGCTCTCGCTAAAAAATGGAGAAATAACTGTTGGAGTTATCATAAGAAAGAACATTATCAGGAATATAAAATGAATATAAGAAAACAATCGTCAGAACATAGAAAAAAAGAAAATTATAAAAGGGATTCCAGGAGAAAGATAACAACACGGCCATGGTATAAAGCGGCAAATGCATAAGCAGATCTAGTAGAAATAGAGGCCTAATCATTTATCATAAAGAGGAGTACACAGAGTCGGAGCAATAAGGATATGCTCTCGAATTTCTGGTACTCCTTTTTTGTATTCACATTTTTTTGAATGAAGTTTAAATATAATCTTTAATTGTGTTATTCCACAGCCAAATCCCAACTTGCCCAAAATGCTTGAAGTTTATATTCGTTGGGTATTTACTCTAATCTAAATAAGTTATTCTTTCTTATTCAAAATCATTGAAATTCTATAAAACTTATTTATTGTAAGTCGGAGGTATCCCCTGATTCATCGCCACTTATATCTGTATTTGTACACCATACAAGTGTATATTTATCATCATGACCGGTTGTGTTACAATTTTTGCATCTCCAGTAGGTTGTTGTTTTTACTTGACAATATCCTGGGTGCGTTTTTCCATGGATACGTGTGGTGTCTGGTGTTCCATTGCTGACGATATTGGTGTGATGACCAGTTGAACATCCGCCTGCTTTTAAATCAGATGAGATTGGCTGATATTCAAATGTTACTAATCCTGCTTGTGTGATCGTGCCGTCTGCATTTTTCTCATTAATAATTTTTTGATTTGTAATCACTTCTTTGCATTCATTTGTTTGGTTAGTGTCGGTGTCACTAGCATAAACTGAGAAAGGAATTACACCTAAAGCTGTGACTGTCAATAATAATGTGAGTATTTTTTTCTTCATTATAGTACCTCCTAGTAAATGACTTGTTTTAAATTTCAGTATTAGAATATCATAGGGGTGTAAAAACTATATTCTTTATTCTATAAAAATATTGTTAAATGAATTTTATGGAATAGAGAGCTAGAAATTACTATAGATACAAAAGGAATAGATTTTTCAAAAATCATATCATTGTAATGTTTAATGTTTATATGTTTTTGCAAAGGATATAAAAATAATATTGGATTACTATAACATTGCGACCGCTCTGAAATTGACATCGGATTCTTAAAGATTTACAATGGTAACGTAAAGTTTTGTGCATGTGAGTATCTACATGGAGGGCCGCAGAACTAAATAATCAGGAAAAAGAGCAATCAGAAATGGTTGCTTTTTTTGTTGCCCTGAAATAAAGAGGAAGGGAGGATGATGTTTGTTTCATAAAAAATTACAAGTACATATTGTAGAAAAATTGAGGAAACCACAGTTTAAAATGACGACTGCCTGGATTCCTCAATTTATGTTTATGGGATTTTTCATGATTACCATGCTGACGTGGTTTACACAGCCGGTATATGCTGCAGATATCTTTTCTATGGCGAAAGATGCCATGCAGAAGGTGTATAACGATGTAGTAGGAATTGCTACTGTTGCAGCAGTCGTGTGTTCAGCAGTATGTTTGTTTTTGATGAATTTTTCAAAAAGCGGAAAAACCGTTGATGAGTCAAGGACGTGGCTAAAACGCATTGTCATTTGTTGGGCAGTACTAATGGTACTTGGAGCAATTGTAAACTACATGGAAGTTCTTGTCCCACAGCAAAATTTTACTGGTTAAAAAAACAGAATATACCGGAGCCCTCCCGGACAAAGGAGGTTGATGAAGTTAGTTGGGCTGGTTATTAGAATTACTGATTGAAGGTATTCGGGAAATTTGTTCACAGTTTTTAGTAGACATGATGGATCTCATTACCGGAATGTTCACAGACTTATTATCCTGTAATTTAAGCCTGTTTGAAGACTTATTCACGGTAGTAAAAGATTTGTATGAAAACGCCATTCTTCCTATGGGCATAGCAATCTTATTGCTGATTTTAGTCTGGCAGTTATTTAAAACGATGTTTGGAAGAGGTGGTGTTGAAGCAGAAGATCCGGTGGAGTTGGTATGCAGGAGTTTCTTGTGCTTTTTTATGTTGCTATTTGCCAGACCGGTAGCAAATTATATTTTGGAAGTGGCAGGCACGCCTTATCAGTGGGTGGCAGGAACGGAAATTGAAGTGAAGAGTTTTTCTGATTTTGTAACTTCACTGGATCAGGCGTCGGCAAGTCTTGGAATTGATGGACTGAGCATTTCTATTTTGCTGTTAATCATGCAGTTTGTGGTTGCATGGAATTATTTTAAAATGCTGTTCATCATCGCAGAACGCTATGTTTTGTTAGGCGTTTTTTCTTATACAGCACCTTTGGCATTTTCAACAGGTGGCTCTAAGGCAACCAATAACGTATTAGCATCTTGGAGCAAGATGTTTGGCGGGCAGGTTGTGCTGATCATTATGAATGCGTGGTGCATGAAAGTCTTTTTGAGTGGATATGGAAACCTGACGGCAAGTCATTATGGATTTACAAAATTTTTTATTGCAACATTGTGTTTGATAGGATTTACAAAAGTTTGCTTCAAAATGGATTCTTATATGGCTTCACTTGGAATTAATCTTGGAAGAATGTCAAATGGAATGGGAGCTTTGGGTTTGATGATGGCAGCCAGCCGATTATTCTCGTTTGGGCATAGCAGTCATAGTTCTTCTGAAAGAATGGAGAGCGGAGAGCATACAGGAACTGGAAATGGAGAAGCAATGGGAACGGCTTCTGGTATGGGAGATGGAGCAGGTCCGATTCCAATGAGTGCCGGAAATCCGATAGATATGGAAGACATAGGCGAGGATTATATGGAAGGAAGGCAGCAGGAAGAAGGATATCCAGATAGCACAGGTGATGGTAAAACAGCAGATATGGCTTCAGAAGAAGAAAATATTCTGGCAGAAATGGGAATTGTTCCAGAGCAGGAGGAAGTGGAAAATCCAGAAGGTTGTGCAGAAAATTATGGAGTTGGAGTGGGCAGTGAACCGATTGGTAAAGAGGAAACAGAAGAAACTGAATCCACACAGGAACAAGAAAATATTTCTGACCTGCCCAATAATCCAGTACCAGATATTTCTGATTTGGAAGCTGAAACGACTGGAAATAATTATGCAGATGGTATGTTGGAAGCAGATGGTATTCCAGTAGAAACTGAAAATGGAGAAATATCCAATGCAGAGGGAGTTTTTGATTATCCGAGAGAAGAGGAAACAGCAGCTTCTGCTGGTATGGATTTGGAAACAGGAAGCATCGGTGAAAGTGAAATGGATCTGGAAGGTGTGACAAGCGGAAGTGCCGGAAGGGAATATTCCGCACAGGAAATTTCAGGTGGAATGGAAACTTCAGGAGCCGGTATCTTAAACGAAATTGGAGAGAGTAGTGTCCCTACATCGAAAGGAAACTCTACGATTTCAGAATTTTCACAAGAAACAGGACAATATTCAACGGGAGATCCTATTGCTGGTGAGAATGAGTTTGGTCAAAGTGTGGAAGGAAGAATTTCAGATGCACCGATTACGGAGGAAATGGAAGGAGGTCATGTTACAGGAAGAGATATGCTGCTGGACGGACAAAATGTAAGAGAAAGAGCATTTTCTGATGAAGCAGAAAGGATTTCAAAATCGGAAGAAGGAATTCCAGATATTCCAAAGTCACGACATGAATTGAGGCAGGGATATGATAATCGTGAAGACTGGTAGGGAGGTGTAAAAATGGCAGAAGAAAGGCAGGATACCTCGCCTCTTGACAGTACCGCAAATGCTGCAATGCAGACTGCAAAAACAGCAAAACAAGCAAAGCAGATTGCAGATGGTGTAAAAAGTGCAAAAAATGCAGCAAAAGGTACTCAGGCTGCTTCCTCTATAGCCACAGCAAGCGGTGGCAGCGTGGCAGGAAGTACGATTGGAACGGCAGTTGCAGGCCCTCTTGGAACAGTTATTGGATTCTTGGTAACAAATAAGACTTTCCAAAGAATTGTTGCAGGAGTTATGGCTGGAATTTTAATGTTCCTGTTCATCATTGTGAATTTTATTGGTATTCTTTTTTCCTATCTTGGATTTATGGATGCGAATTCATTTGTAAATGAGGCTCAGTCAAAAGAACTATCTGCAATCAGAAGCAGGATTGAACAAATATTGGAAGTAGAGGAATATCAGACAGAATTGCTATCTATTATTTCACAGGAACATGGGAAAAAACTACAGGAGATACAGGCAGATTATGAGGCAAATTATAAAGAGCATAAACTGACAATCATAGATGAGTATGAAACAAGATTAAAAGAAAACCTTCCGTATTACATAGGAATTTTGTTAATGCAGAAGTGGGATAGTACCACAGAGAAATCTTTTCTTGGATATTCAGGTGGTTTTGATGCAGATTTAGATACAGATTTAAGTAGTCCGTATGATGCTTTTTTTGAGGAGGCGGCAAATACCTATAATGTGCCAGTAGCATTATTGATTGCAATGGGAAAAGTAGAATCCAACTTTGATCCTAATGTAGAATCCAGTGCAGGAGCAATTGGTATTATGCAGTTGATGCCGGGAACTGCGGCTTCCCTGGGAGTAACAAACCCTTATGATCCAAAACAGAACATCATGGGGGGAGCAAAATATGTGGCAGAACTTATAGGAATGTTTCAAGGACATGCGAATGCATTGGAATTAGTAATTGCAGGGTATAATGCAGGACCGCAGGCAGTTATCAATGCGGGATACCAGATACCACCCTATGCGGAAACCCAGAACCATGTAAAAAAAGTGATGGGATATATTCAGATATTAGAACAGCCAGGGGGAACGGGTAATTTGTCTGATGCAGAGGAAAGTCCAGAAGAACTGGAAAAAGCCTATCAATTATTAAAAAATGCAGTGACAGAATATGCACCGCAATTTTTTTCATGGTCTGTAACAAATACAACAGAGCAGTCCTCTGTGAAGACAATTTATTACATTGTAACAGAAGTTGGAAGGACAGAGATTACAAAAGAAACATATCTAGCTTTAACGGAAAGTGGGCAGAATGTGCAGATGGAAGAACAAGAAGTGCAGGAGTCTACGGTGGAGTATACATTAGCCCTGTTATTGAATTCTCAATTATCCCAGAATGGCAGCCGGTATGAATATAAATATGTACTGGATCAGGGGACATTTGAAATAGTTTTACGCGTTCTTCAGATCATGCAGGATGGAATTGATGCATTAAAGAAAGCTATTTTTTCGTTGTTTTCATGGACTGATTTTGTGACAGGAGGAGGCATTGATGACTCAATCACTGGGAATATCGATGTTACTGGCGATAAAATACGGTATGATACAGTCGAAGACTGTGTGAAGGAAGTCACTTATTTTAACCAGACAGAAGAACCATGGGCAAGTCTTCCTTATGGGACAAGCAATGTTGGCGCCGCCGGATGTGGTCCTACTTCTCTAGCAATTGTAATTTCTACTTTCACTGGCCAAAATGTGACACCGGAAATTACGAAAACTTTTGCAGAACAGAATGGGGAATATGTTCCCAATGTAGGTACCAGCCATTCTTTTGTGAAAAATGCGGCCACGCATTGGGGATTGACTTGTGAACGGGTTGGAAAGGATCGCATGGATTATGTAGTGGAGTCCTTAAAAGATGGAAAACTGGTTGTTGAGATCTGTGAAGCCTATACGATTACCGGTGGAAGCAGCGGGCATTTTATTGTTCTTACCGGAGTGACTGCAGATGGATATATTACAATTGCAGATTGTGCAAGTAGAGAAAGAACCGGAAAACTTTACAGTGTGGAAACAATAAAAAGTTACGGAAGAGATTTGTCGGAAGGAGCCTTTTGGATTATTGGAAAATAAGAATAAAGTGAGAAAAAGAGTTATTTTTGTGCTCACATGTACAATTTTTTGGCTTGTGTTTTCTGTTTCGGTTCTGGCTGTGACTATAGAAGAGTTACCTGTCATTAGCCGATGGGAAAATGGGAATGGTTATGACGAAGATGGAAATCGCTTGGAAGATACATGGGCATATGATTCGCTACATGAAGCTGGGAGATACGTTTTGTTTGGAAAGACTGGAGAAGTATTGCAAAAAGCAGAAGAATGGGAAAAGAAGGAGCAGGTAAGCGAAAACTTTACAGTGACGAATCAAAATACGGGAACTGTAGCGATACGCGCAAAAGTTTTTGAAGATTTTGCAGGAACTGTAGAGGGAAGTGTAAAAGAAAAACATGGGGTAGAATATCTGTTTGAATTGTGTGAAGCAAATCAGTATAGCACCAATTTGGAGTTATCACCTGGAAATTATCAATTATCCATAGATGCGATAGAGAAAGATCGTCGATATAAGGTGTTCTATGATACTGAAGAATTTACTCTGAAAGAATCAGAACTGAAAATGGAAAATCTTCAGGTGATAGAAGAATGTATCGGGACAATTACAGAAGAAAAAGCAATACAAGAATCTGAAAATGTGTCGCAAACAGAACAACTGAAAACAGATAACGTCTCAAAAGAAGTTTTAGAATTCATAGGGAAGCTGAGCATTCCATTATTGATTATTTCCCTTGCAGGCTATCTGTTTGTACACAGGAAAAAGCAACCATATACATAGGAGGCAGAAAATGTCAGAAAGAGAAAAAGTAGATACTTATACCATACCGCCGAATTTTGCAGAATCAGGGAAATGGTTTTCTGGAAGAGTAAGTGCGGGCAATGTAATTGAAGCGGCAGTTATGTCGCTTATTTTATTGAAAATTTTGCTGCAGATACCAGTGGAGGGGAGAACGAAAATCTATTTGGGCATTATCTTTATTCTTCCAGTTGCTATTTTTGCAGTCATTGGTGTGCAAGGAGAGCGTTTGACTTCTTATCTGTTTCATATCTTATGTTTTCTGAAAAATAGAAGAGTGCTTACAACACCAAGCGGAAGATACCAGTTAGAGAGAAAGCGGCGGATAGAAAGAAAAGAACATAAACGCCGTAAGAGAGGAGGAAATCATCATCAGTCAGGAAATAAAGGAACTGGAAGAACGGTTAAAAGAGGCAAAAAAGGAAGAAAAGCGTCAGCAAAAAGAGCAGAAAATACTGGAGTTGGAGCGGAAGAAAGCTGAGAGAAAGCAGTTATTGGAAGAAAGTAAGGTGCGAAAACAGCAGAAGAAAGAAGAACACAGACTGCAAAAACAGCTCAGTCAGGCAGAATACCAAAGAAAATCAGTAAGAGAAAATGCACAGTTAGAGTCCGGAGGAAAGAGAAAATCAGACGAAGTTGAAGAAAAACATGATTTTTTACCAGTTACCTGGGCGTCTTCTTACTTGCCAATCCAGAAAATCAAAGATGGAATTATTTATACAACAGATCATCGGTATGTGAAAATTGTAGAAGTCCTGCCGATTAATTTTTTACTTCGGTCACCAAACGAACAGAGAAATGTTGTATTTTCTTTTTTGAGTTATTTGAAAATTGCACCGGTAAAAATGCAGTTTAAAGTTATTTCTAAAAAAGCAGATATTTCAGAATATCTGGAAAAAATACAGCAGGAGATTGCAGCAGAAGAAGACGAACAATGCAGAGTTCTTCAAGAGGATTATGCACGGCTGATCCGATCTATTGGAACAAAAGAAGCGGTGACAAGACGCTTTTTCCTGATTTTTGAATTCCAATCTTATGATGGAAATCGGAAACCAAAGGAAAAAGAAGTCTATCAGTATATGCGAACAACCGTGCAGACAGCTAAGAAATATTTAGCATTATGTGGCAATGTAGTCTTAGAACATGAAAACGAGTCACGTTTTTGTGTAGAATTGTTTTACCAGTTGCTGAACCGCAGAACCAGTGTGACTGTACCTTTTTCAGAGCGGATTAAAATGGTTACGCAATGGTATCAGGAGGAAAATGGAAAAGAAAGCCTTCCTTACATTCCAGTAACCGAATTGTTTGCTCCTAAAATGTTGGATTTTAAACACAGGAACTGTGTGGTCTTTGATGGTGTCTACCATACGTATTTATATATTCCTTCCGGAAAATATCGTATGAGAGTTCCAGCTGGCTGGATTTCCCTGATTATCAATGCAGGGGAAGGGATTGATGTTGATATTTTTTTCTTTAAACAGGATAAAGGAAAAAGTATGGAACGCATTGGGCGAAGGATACGTTTGAACCGATCAAGATTAAAGGAAACTTATGACACCAATAGTGATTTTGATGATTTGTCAGAATCCATACGTGCTGGCTTTTATCTGAAAAGAGGACTCAGTGGGAATGAGGAACTGTATTATATGTCCATGCTGATTACCATTACTGGGTATACAGAAAAAGAAGTAGAGTGGCGTGCAAGAGAAATGGCCAAACTGTTAAATTCACAGGACATTGGAACTGCCAAATGCACATTTTCTGAAGAAACAGCATTTTTATCTTCCCTTCCAATTTTGAATTTAGATAAAAACTTATACCAGAAATCGAAAAGGAATGTTTTGACTTCTGGTGTTGCATCCTGTTATCCCTTTGTAAGTTATGAAATGTCAGATCGTGATGGAATATTGATGGGAGTGAATAAAGCAAACAATTCTCTTGTAATCGTTGACATTTTTAATAGTGAAATTTACAAAAATGCAAATATTGCGATTCTAGGAACCAGTGGCGCAGGAAAAACCTTTTGTCTGCAGCTTATGGCTCTTAGAATGCGTAGGAAAAATATTCAGGTATTTATCATTGCTCCAGAAAAAGGGCATGAGCTGGCAAGGGCGTGCAAAAATATAGGCGGGGCATATTTGAAGATTGCACCAGGATCCAAATATGGCATTAATATCATGGAGATACGACCAAGTGATCAAAGTGCTAGAGTAATTTTAGACGGACAGGCTTCAGAGCGTTCAGAACTTGCTATGAAAATCCAGAGTTTGCATATTTTCTTTACCATTTTAATTCCAGATATTACCCATGAAGAACGTCAGCTTTTAGACGAGGCATTTATCATTACCTATCAGAAGAAAGGGATTACTCATGATAATGCAAGTTTGTGGGATCAGATTCACCCTGGAAAGTATAAAGAAATGCCAATTTTGGGAGATCTTTATCAGGTACTTTTGAAAAAAGAAGAAACCAGACGTATGGCGAATATTTTAAATCGTCTGGTCAATGGTTCTTCTTCCAATTTTAATCATCAGACAAATATAGATTCTGATAACAAATATATGATACTGGATATTTCAGAAATGCAAAGCGACTTGGGACTTGCTACTTTTACAGCCTTGGATTTTGTATGGTCAAAAGCAAAAGAAGACCGTACAAAAGAAAAGGCTATTTTTATTGATGAATGCTGGGCACTTTTATCAACGAATGAATTGACGGCAAATTATATTCTTGAAATTTTTAAGACCATACGTGGGTATGGAGGAGCTGCGGTATGTGCTAGCCAGGATTTAGAAGATTTCTTCTCTTTAAAAGGCGGAAAGTATGGCAAGGGTGTTTTAAATAATACAAAGACAAAGATTATTTTGAATTTGGAACATAAGGAAGCAGAAGTCGTTAAAAAGGAATTGGATTTGTCAGAAGCAGAGATGCTTGCAATCACTAGATTTGAAAGAGGAAACGCTTTGATTTCTACCAATAATAACAATTTGTTAGTAGAATTTAAGGCAAGCCGGTTAGAAAAGGATTTGATTACCACAGACCGCAAGGACTTAAAAGAACTTAAGGAACGGTTGGAAAAATACGGGGAAACAGCCTATGAGAAAGGGGGAATGGCAAAATGATTGTAACAGTATAGTAACTATTGAATGCGTATAGATTACGCAATCAGAAAAATCATTTGATGAAATACGCAATTTATGCGCAATCCCAAAATAGAAAGGAGAAAAACTTTGGAATATGTAACAAATCAAAAGCAGGTAGAACGACAGATACTGGAACTTGTTAAAACCTATAATGTCTTATATAAACGACAGATTTATGCTTTTTTTGCAGTAGATGGAAAGGAAAAATTTGTGGGAAAAGCGTTACATGCATTGCTGAAAGAACGTTTGATTTATATGAATGAAGTCACAAAAACAGTATCCCAGCATGAAGATGCCTATCAGTTGCGGGAAAAAGGTACATTAAAAGCATTCTGGGTTCTTCTTTCTTTGATGGAACAGAAAAAAATTGAACGACATTTCCTGGCAGAAAAGGAAGAGTATCCTGTTCGTATTGTGTTTGTGGGAGATGCAGAAATTTACGATATTCTTTATATTTCGGAAGCAGAAATACAACTGGTAAATCAACTATTTTCCAGACAAAACACAGATGGATGTGGTCATGTTGTTATTGTGGAAAATCCAGAGGAAATCCCACAAATACAAATTCCAAATGTAATCGGTTTTTGCACAGTGCAAGAAGAGGAAGGAGGGGTGGAATATTATAGGAGGGAATAGCGAAAAAGAAGGAATACAGAGGTTAAAAGAGCAACTAGACGCAGGACAGAAAACAGCAGGTCATGTGGAGTCTATGCTTGCAGAAGCACGAAATTTACTGCAAGCCTATGCCAGAAAATGTGTCAATATTCATTTTGAAAATCTAAATGATATGGTGTTGGAAGCAGCCAAAAGTTCTGAAATCCTAACAGAAAAGATGCGAAATCTTGTCCTTCAGATGACACTTGATAAGAGAAAATATGAACAGTATCAGTCGGATCTGGTATTGATACATGGAATTGAGATTGCGTATGAGGAGAATATTTTAAGTATTTCCTTGCCTGCATTGATACCGCATCGGAAAACAGAATATACAAACTATATTTATAAGCCATTGTATACTGCCTTTCAGCACTGGTGTATGGAGCGGGCAGAACAGAATAAAGAAATACCGGAATACAGAACATGTACGGTCTGTTTTTCTCATATTTATGACTGTAAACGCCCAATATATAGGGTACGGGATCATGACAACATTGAGGAAAAACATGTATTAGATGTGATATCTAATTTCTTTCTGACCTCTGATAGCGGGTGCTACACAAATGTGTATCACGAAACAAGATTGGAAGACGTGGAACGTACCATGATTTACCTGCTGTCACCGGAAAAATTTCCGTTATGGCTTTATGAAAAACAGCAGAATTTGGTATCGAAAAACTGACAGGAAACCGATACGGTTTTTTCGATAAGGAAATTGAGGTGTTTTTTCCGTAAATTACAGCAATAGAAAGGAAAAAGGAAAGGAGGAAAATACCCAGGTATGAGAAGGATAGGGTATAAAGATGGATAGATGGGATAACGTGGAGAGGAAAGAAAAAAAGAGTGACCTACTCTTGAAGATGGTTGCAATTTCAGGAGAAATACCGGCAAATTTACCAGAGAAAATTGTGGGATCTAAATCCTATGCTACCAGTCTGATCACGGATTTAAAGAAAAAAGGTTATCTTCTCTTACGGTATAGAGATGGTGTGCGCGGATATGTTCTGGGGAAAAGAGGAAAAAATTATCTTTTGCAGCATTATCATCAGGACGTGGACCGTTATCTTACAGGTGCAAGCGAAACAAACCATGTGAAATCAGAACGGGAAAAACGACTGCGGTTGCACCGTATGAGCCAGATATGGACTTACTTTTTTGTCCATGGGAACCTGATTTTTGCAACAGAGAAACCTAAGATTTTTACACGGGAATGTTACGTGGAAACTTCTTTGGGAATCTATTATGGAAGCCAGGAATTAAAACAGAGCTCAGATCAGGTGAAAGGCTCCAGGGCATGTGGGCTTTACATAAAGAAAAGGGAAGTTTTTGTTGTTTATAACAGCATGGGGAATCTTATGAAATGGTCAAAGAAAATGGAAATAGCCATGCGGTGTTGGGTAGAACGAAATTTGCTAAGGGCAGGAATTACATGGAAAGGGAAAGCAATTTTCTTTGGGGACTCCATGGAAGTATTGGAAAAGATACTTCTCAGTACAGGCGGCATGAAACAGGAATTGTTTCAAGTTGATGATGTATATGAGCAGTATTATTTTGTCCCGGGAAATGGGGAAGATGCAGAACTTCAAATAGAGTTATTTGTAGACTGGAAGAAAAACACTCTTTTTTTGGCCTTTTTAGAGAATATGCTAGATGAAGTAGAACGAAATGAATTTCCAATTTATGCAGGGATGAAGAATGGGGTTCCTGTTTATTTTGTATATGAGTTGGAACTAAGAAAACTTCAAATGGTAAAGCAGGATAAGGAAAGGCATGGAAGCGGGATTGTAGTATGCTTTGATTATCAGCAAGGCATGTTACAGGATTATTATGGGAAGGGGGTGGAGCTGATGGTACTGGACTGTAAAAAAGTAAAGCAGCATTTATTGTCTATGGAAGAATAGACAGGTATGGTTTCTAGGGTAGCACTATAGGAGGTGACGGAGACCATGCAAGATCAATTTCAAACCGGAAGTGTGACGGTAGATAAAATGAGTCGCCTACACATTTCAGGAAATATTGTACCTGTTACTTGGTATAAGACTATTCGGAAATCAACAGGGAAACCAAACCTAAATGCGATTATCATTTTGGCGGATATTGTATATTGGTACCGTCCGACAGAAGTGCGTGATGAAATGACAGGAGAACTTATAGGGCTGAAGAAAAAATTCCATGCAGATCTTTTGCAAAGAAGTTATCAACAGATTGCAGACCAATTTGGGATTACGAAAAGAGATGCAACAAACGCAGTCGTTGAACTGGAAAAATTGAAAGTAATACGGCGTGTTTTTCGAACACTTTATGTAAATGGGCAACAGGTGCCGAACGTATTGTTTTTAGATTTGAATGTAGAGGTGCTGGAAACACTTACCTATCCAGAACAAGAGCAGGGGTGTCACTTAAATAAGGGATACCACTCCCTGAAAAAAGAGAGAGGTATTACCGATATGGTGGAGAAGGAGTCACTATTTAGGGAGAGAGCTATAACAGATACGGGTGATACAAATACAGAGAATACAGACATAAACTTTGATACAGAAAATTCTTATCTGATTCAAATCGAAAAGGAAGTCAAGGAACAGATTTCGTATGAGGTATTAAAGCATGATGATCCTTACAATATGCAGATTGATGAACTGGTAGGTATTTTGTTAGATGTAAAAACCTGTTCGGCAAAGACCATTCGCGTCAATCGGGAAGATAAACCAGCAGAGATTGTGAAGGCACAATTTCAGAAAATCAGCATGGAGCATATTCAATTTGTTTTAAACTGTATGGAGAAGAATACAACAAAAGTTACGAACATGCGTGCTATGTTAATTACTGCTCTTTACAATTCTGTCAATACGATTTCCAGTTACTATAGTAGTCTATATAACTACCATAGGTCATACGGTGTATCAGAAAATGAAGAGGAGGAATAGGACGAAAGAGAGAAAAGAGAAAGAAAGCAGATATAAAAAAATTGGTTTTAGTATTCTTCTGATTCCCTTGATTTTTTATTTTGGCGGTTTTTTGGAAAGGCTTTCTCATTCGGTTGTTGTACTAAATCCATTTGTATGTATTTGGAAAGGAATCACCACAGCAACAGGACTGCAAAGTTCCGTAGTAGCATGTCTGGGTATGCTGCTTTTTGGTATGCTCATTATCTGGAGAGGAAAGGAAAAAGATATTTTAGAAACAGATGAACGGAACTTTGATTATTCCGTAAAGGGAACTTATGGTACAGCCGGATATATGAAACCGGAGGAACAAAAAGAAATTTTAAACGCAGACCAGAACTTACAAAACGTTATGGGAATTATTTTCGGAAAAGATTTAGAAAGTGGAGAATATGTAAGTCTTCCGGTAGATTCCAGACTAAATAGAAATCTGGCCGTCTGCGGAAGCCAGGGAAGTATGAAGTCAAGGGCATTTGCAAGAAATATGGCATTGCAGTGTGTGCGTCGTGGAGAGTCCATGTATCTTACCGATCCCAAATCGGAGTTGTATGAAGATCTGGCAGGCTATCTGAGGGAAGAAGGGTATGTTGTAAAACAATTAAATCTGATTGATCTTGTAAATAGTGATGCTTGGGACTGTCTAGCAGAGATTGATGATGGAAGTCTAATTGATGTCTTTGTTGATGTGGTGATCCGCAATACAACCGACAAATTCGACCATTTTTATGATAATGTAGAAATGGATTTGTTGAAAGCATTGTGCCTATATGTATATGAAGAATATCCACCCGGTAAAAAGACATTTCCAGAAGCCTATAAACTTTTGCTGAATAAATCTGTAGAGATGCTGGATGCTATTTTTGAACGCCTGCCCACCACACATCCGGCAAGAGGACCGTATCAGCTTTTTTCAAAGGCAGAAAAGGTAAAAGGAAATGCAGTATTGGGACTTGGAACCCGTTTGCAGATTATGCAAAATAAACTGGTACAGCAGATAACAAGCCACGCAGATTTTGATCTGACACTTCCCGGAAAACAAAAGTGTGCTTATTTTTGTATTACCTCAGATCAGGACTCTACCTATGATGTTTTGGCGACATTGTTTACCTCGTTCCTTAGTATCAAGTTGGTGCGGTTGGCAGACAGAATGGAAGATCGGAAACTTCCGGTTCCTATGTGCTTTATCTTAGATGAGTTTCCAAATATCGGAGTCATTCCCGACTTTAAAAAGAAATTGGCAACTGCACGAAGCAGGGGAATCGGTATGAGTATTATCTTCCAAAATATTCCACAGATGATGAATCGTTATCCAGAGGGGCAGTGGGAGGAAATTCTTGGTGGCTGTGATATGTCTTTGTTTTTAGGCTGTAATGATATGACAACTGCGACTTATTATAGTTCCCGCTCTGGAGAGATTACAGTTTCCGTTGCATCTATGCGGAAAAGCTATTATACTATACGCATGACAGATTATGTACCGGAATACTCAGAAACTTCTTCCGTAGGTAAACGAATGTTGCTGCTCCCAGATGAAGTGCTACGTTTTCCAATTGATCAGATGCTTTTGATTATCCGGGGACAAAAAGTGCTAAAGCTTCAGAAAATGGATTATACCGAGCATCCTGATGCAAAGTATTTGAAACTGGAAAAAACAAATGAGCATATTCCAAACTGGTACCGGGAGATGGAGGCAGAAAAAAATCAGTTTCAGGTATTGGAAAAGGAAGCGGAAGATACAGAACATTTTGAGAGAGAGCTGGCAGAGGGAAGGAGAAAGGAGCTGGAACTAGAACCTTTGACACTACAAGAGGAGCCTGCAAAAAAGCTTGCGGGGAAAAAGGAAAAGCTCAACAGCCAAGCGATTGTATATAAAGTAGAAGATTTGTTTCAAAAGAATAGAGATGGAGGTGGAAGTTAGAACTGTATGAATATGGAGGAAAACGCATTGGTAAAATACACTTTTTTAAAGCTGTTGTTAAAGGAATTTGATATTCATATCAAGGAAACAGAAGAAGATAAAATTGCACTGGCAAAACAATGTGTAGAGATTTATGATACACCGGAAGAATTTTATGAGAAAACCAACTGGGATAGAGATAATCCGGAACAAAGCAGTTTTCAGTATTTGGAAGAAAATAAAATCTGCCGGAGAATCCAAGGTAAAATCTGGTATTTTTCTCGTATCCGGTGGGAAGAAGGATTAAAAAAATGAAAAATTGAAAAGCGATTATAAGATTAGGAAATTGCGATAACATTGCAACACCATCGGAATTGACAGGCTAAAAGGAATGTTTTATGATGATAGTGTAAATAATCAGGCACATCAAAGCAGCCAAAGGGCTGTTTTTTTGTGCTTTTTTTGATGAAGAAAAGGAGGCTATATATGGCAGAAACAAAAACAACAATTACAGAAGAAATGAAAAATGAAATTCCAAGAGCAGTTACACAAAATTCAATTCTGACAATTGAAGTGGATGCAACTGTTGAAAGTACCCAAGAAAAAGAAGAAGCAAAATGGCACCAGTTGCTAAATGCACAGAGAACCCGAAAAATACTGACTGGTCCGTTAAGCGGTATCGAAAAACTGGAAAGCGGTTGGACAGTAGCAGTTACCTATTTCAACGGTTATCGAATTTTAATCCCCATGTCTGAAATGATGATTAACTTAAAAGGAGATGGAAGGGAGAATGCAGACACGCTGAACCGTCAGGTAAGGATTGCCAATAACATGCTTGGGGCAGATATTGATTTTATCATTAAGGATTTAGATGAAGCGTCTAGAAGTGTAGTTGCTTCCCGAAAGGATGCGATGATGCGGAAACGACAGATTTTCTATTTTACAGATAATGAAGAAGAGCAGCCAATGGTTTATCCTGGAAGGATTGTGGAAGCAAGAGTGATTGCGGTAGCGCCCAAAGCAGTCAGGCTGGAAGTATTTGGCGTAGAATGTTCTGTACGTGCAAGAGATATGGCTTGGGAATGGATGCCGGATGCTACAGAGAAATTTCAGGTAGGAGATCTGGTGCTTGTCTGTGTGAATAAAATAGAAATGCCAGATGCTGAGAATATGACTGTATCTGTAGACGCAAAGGGAGCAACGGAAAATACCAATAAGGACAATTTAAAGAAATGTCACCGTCAGGGAAAATATTCTGGTATTGTGGTTGATGTTTATAAGGGAACATATTTTATCCGATTAGATCTTGGGGTAAATGCTATTGCTCATGAATGCAATATGGCTTCTCTGCCGGGAAAACGGGACAAAATTGGATTTGTGGTGACACGAATTAATGAGACATCTGAGGTAGCAGAAGGTATTATTACAAGATTAATAAAAAAATATTCTTAAAAATGAAAAAATTTTGAAAACCTATTGAACCAGGAAAACCAAATTTTTTATAATGCATGATATAGACTAAAACAGAAAGGGGAAATTCGATGAAGCGAAAGAAAAATAGAAAACAACTTCCAGAAGTAATCTGTCCATATTGCGGGAAAAAGGCAGTTTTAAGACCAGCTTCCTATCTATATGGAGAAAAAAGAATTTTCACCCCGGAAACAATGTTTTACGTGTGCAGCGGTTATCCAGACTGCAATGCTTATGTTTCGGCGAACCAGAAAAATAACAGACCACTGGGGACTATGGCAGATGGGGAACTTCGAAACCTTCGGATACAGGCACATCGTGCATTAAGGGAAATTTGGACACAGGGATATATGACAAAAAACAGTACTTATCATTGGCTAAGTGGAAAACTAGCACTTCCAGAGAAGGAAACACATGTTGCTATGTTTAGTACATATCGCTGTATGGAAACCATACGCTTAGCCAATGAACTGCTGGAAGAACGAAAAGAGATGGAAAAAAGAGAACAAAAAGGCAAGCCGAAAGGAGAAACAGAATCGCATGATATTAAAAGCCACGGAACACGATATGTATCGGCTTCTGGACTATAAAGAAAAATGTCTGATAAAAGCAGGGATTTGTTTGGGAATTTCTGGATTTCTTGGACTTTTCCTACTTTTTACCCATTGCCTTTGGGAGAGCATCTGCGTATTCCTGCTTTTTATGAGTTGGGGATTTTATCTGGTTAAGGAAGCACTGGAAGCAAATGGAAGGATCATGCAGACGAAAGGCTGTTATATGAAACTGGAAGAGGACTGCCTGGTAATCCGGCAGCCACAGAAAAATGAACATTACGAAGTCTGTCGGATTTTTTACAGGGAAATGGAAAAAATCGTTGAAGGAAGCCGTAAAGGGATTCCAGAATTTTATATAGTAATCCGAAAAATGAAAGAGGAAGAACAGGATAGTTTTATTTTACTTGACAAAAAAGAAAAGGAAACCCTTATTTTTCAGGTGCGTTCTTTTGGATATGATAAAGAAGCATTTCAGAAATTTTATTTAAAACTGCGGTGGCTTGTACCTGGAAAAGTACGGATTATTGGAACAAAAAAGCAGACTGTATGGAAACAGAAACCCAAAAAGCATTTACTAGGGCCGGCATTTGCCGGCTTTCTTTTTTATTTGTTACCTAAAGTTGCTATGTGTTTCCTTTTATAGTCAAGAAATACGAAAAAGAAATGGAGATGGATATGCAAAAAAGATGGAGGCATCATTTGGAAAACATAATGCAATATGTGATAAAAAAATCAGAGGGGACAGGAGAAATCCCTTTTCTATTTCGAGAGAAAATGTGTAAAGCAGGACTTTTCTCTTTTTTTATTGCCGTGGTTGGCACATATATAGGGCTGCAGTTTGATGAAATAAGCTTTTTGATTTTGACCTGGATATTGGCAGTGTTTTCTTTTTGGCAGATTTTTCGGTTTTTAAAGATTGGAAAAACAGAGAAATATGAGATGTTGGAAGCACAGGTTCTTGCAATTAAGGGAAAACACTATCCGTGCAGGAACTATCAGGTAATTGTCCAGGATAAAGCAGGAAAAAGTATCCGGATTTGGATTCCAAAGGAAAAGCATTTTATGGTGGGAAAGACTTACCGTTTCTATTTCAATAAAATGGAGCAGATTCCGGAAAAAACAGACCAAGTAAACGAGTGTAGATATGAAATTTTTTATGGGATGGAAGAAATCCAACAGGAAGAACGGTGAAAAAAGTGTGGTTCGAATCCACACTCTTCCTTTCGTGTCGCCATGCACGAAATAATTTAGAAAAGGAGAGATGACTATGGCAGGAAAAGAAATGAAAGGAACTGTAAAGTGGTTTAGTGCAAAGAGAGGATATGGTTTCCTTGTAGATGCAGATGGCATCGATTACTTTGTACATTACAGTGAGATCCAGTCAGAAGGTTTCAAGACCTTGAAGAACAATATGGAGGTATCTTTTGTAGCGGAAGAAGATGAAAAAGGACGAAGCCTTGCAAAATGTGTGGTTCCACTTTTGGAAGAATCACCAAAAGAAGAATAGCTGACTGGAAAGGAGCAGATACAAAATGTTTCTGCTCCTGATTGAAAAAATGAAGTGTGTAAATAAGAAGAATTTGTATTTACTACTAAATATATGAATGTATAGATTGACATATACCATATATTGTGCTAACCTTTAAATGACTTCATTTTATATGGATAACACAAAATTTTCCATAAGTCAAATTTTGTTCCGGAACCAAAGCCGGAAGAGAGCTTTTAACAATCGTTTTAAAACGCATAGATCGACAGACACAAAAAGACAATGGTTCTTTTTTGTGTCTTTTTTTGTGCGTGAAAGGAGGAAGACATGAAAAAAAACAAAGAGGAAGGAGAAGAGGAATGTGTCAAAGAAACAATGTACAGCAACCAAGAAGCCAGCAGAAAATAAGAAACATGTTTGAAACGCTTATGTTTTTAGAAAAACAACTGGAAGGACAATCTGTCATTCAGGATGCAGATACGGTGCTCGCAGATATTTTAGAAGATGTAGATTTTGAAATTACCGGAATTGCAGCCGATCTTTTAAAGATACATCAAAACAGCAAAGACCGGGAATCAGTGGAAACTTGTTTTGAAATCTTGACAGGATGGACAATACCGGATTATCTGAAAAAATGCATTGCTACAATCCTCGAACAGAAAAATAAGGCAGTTTCAAATGCGAAGGAAGGTCTGCTGTATCAGGGAATGCACTTTATTCCAGTAGGGAAAAAGGAAGAGAAAGGAGAAGAACGCTATCTTCCCGTGAAGAAGATTTCAAATGATGAGAAAGAAATAGACAGGCTGCAGAAAGTACAGAAACAGACAGGCTTTGATGTGTTTCTTTGTCTGGAAAATTATCGGTTGTATTTTATAAGGAACAGAGATGTTTTTGTATATCTGCCAAATGGAAGGAGGCGAATGTATGCAGACAAGTATTCTGTGGGAAGGGAGTCTGCCAAATAAGGAGGAAATGGAACACATGAAACGGGAAGGCTATCAGTTCCGGTCAGTAGACGGTGGATGGAAGATTTGTCTGAAACTGCATCATACACCTACGGGACAATGGTTTGCAGACAATTTCTCAAAATCATTTTCGAAAGAAGTGGAATTGCATCAATATCTGGAACAGGTTGAGAAACATGCAACATGGTTTGAAGTTCCAAGTAAAAAGCTGCGTGTATATGAAGCAGGACAAATATTAGAAAATCCGAAAAATGAAGATGAATGTATCTGTATGGAAGTATTGAAAGATACCAAAAAACATTCACACCTTTTGTTGAAAACGGATCAGGAAGAAGTTTACCAGCTGGGAAGTTCTGCAATTCCGACCTTAGAAAACCGGGCACGAATCAGCGGTGCGGCATTGTCAAATGTAAGGCCTGTCGTACTTGCAGAAATATTGAATCAGTGTCTGAAAGTTGCTAAAGGGAAAGCATTACTTCGTGTTTCAGAAGGAAAGGTACGTGCAGTACACTCTGCGGAAAAAAATGGGTATCAAGTATATCCCTTACCAGAAGTATTTATGCTTGCCAGTGTTTACATACGCGGAGAGTATAAAAAGAGCACCTTTTTAGAGGGCTATGCAGACCAGACTATGGTATCAGCAACTTGGCAGATTGAAGACAAGCGGTTGGAAGAGGTGTATGAAGAAATCATGGAAAAGTATGGAAAGCAGGTAAAGGAAAAGCTCACAGCGACTATACGCATTACATCTTCTGATGTAGCAGCATCAGGTGCGAATATCTTTTACAGCCTGATGGAAGGAAAACGAAAGATTGCATTAGGTTCGGATATGCGGATGCGACATAATAATTCCGTAGAATTTCAACAGTTTACAGAAAATCTGCTTTCGACCTTCGAATGCTATAAAAATGCATTGAAAGGAACTGTGGAAAAATTGTGTGCTATTTCCATAGAGTATCCGGTCAATACCATAATCGGAATCATGACAAAACAAGGGTTTGGAAAAAAGAATGTTGCAGAGATTGTGGATCGTTATAAAGCAACCTTTGGTAATGTACCCTGTACGGCATACGAAGTGTATTGTGGGATTGGAGAAATCCTTTTCCTTGCACAGAGTAAAGGGGTATCTGGCAGAGCTATGGTGGAACTGGAAGAAAAAGTTGCCAAATGCCTGAGTATGAAGTGGAGAGAATATGACATTCCAGGTGATCTTGTATATTAAGAATCCTCAGAAGAAAGGAGAAAAACTTTATGGAGATAAAATGGAACGGGCAGACAATAGAAAATCTGTTGGTAGGAACTTACTTGAATACCCTGTGTATTGCATTAAAAGAGAAAGAACTTTTGGTGGAAATGGAAAAATGGGAAAAGCCTATTTGTGACAGGTTTACATTTTTGTGTCTGAGTTGGATGAAGGAAGTATCTACTTTTATAACAACAGATGCGAGAAATGAAGCTTCCGTCATGCTTGCGAAAAAAATTTTTGAACATAACATAGAGTTTCCGGTACTAGAAGAAAAACATGGAGAAACAAGGGAGTATCCTGAACTGAAAAGTTTAAATGCAAATGAGGTAGTAGCTGTTTTAGCCGTATATCTGGAAAAAGATGCAGCAAATGGGTATCAGGAATTTCTTTTAAAACTTCGGAAAGAACACCGTACTTTGCAACAGAATTTCACCAGATTTGCAATGAGGTGGCTTCGGGATGCAGCAAAGGAAGATACGAAACTTTCCTGGATCCGAGAAATTAAAATTGGGCTGCCATGTATATAGGAGAAAAGAATATGGGTTACAAAAAGGGAAAGAAAGAACTTGGCATTTATTATGCAAAGATGCTGGTTTCCATTGCAGAAGAGATTTCTGCTAAAAATGCCGGTAAAGAGAAAGCGGGAATACAGAAAATCTTTTCTGTTTTGCAAAGGCGTGGAGGGACAGTCAGCAAAAATATGACCTATCTGGTTACACACTGGATCTACAGGCTGTCGTTATTCACACCATGGGACGATGAAGAATTGTGGGCAGTGGATATGGCAAAAGAAGTATTCTCCTGTCCTATGACGCTTCCAACATGCAGAAGAAAGAATATTTTCAGAATACGGAAAATCAAAGGAGAACCAGAAAAGCAGCTGGAAATCATTTTAGGTCAGTTGACAGACTCTGAAAAAGATCGGTTTATGAAAGCATTCTGGTTGGAACTCGTAACTATGGATAAGGAGAAGCAGCAGATACTCACAGAATTTTTATTAGAGTGGCTGTGGGTGGAATGTGAGAAAGAGCAGACAATGGAAAAGATACGGTATTGGGCATCTTCATACTGTCTTCCATTTGTATAAAAAACAAACAGAAAAGGAGAAAAAGAATATGAGAAATGTACCAAATTGGGCAAAGGGCAATGCATTTGCAAAACGATTTTTCAAATGGCTTAGAAAAAAGAACAATCCAGCTCTTCTGACAGGAGATGCGGTGTTTACTAAGGTTTCCAGTCGAGGTTTTACTTTTGTGTATATGGGACCAGACATGGAAAATAGAGCTAGTCACTTATATCAGGGCATGGATTTTGTCGGACTTTTTAACCAGAAGACTTTTGAATTTACAGATGTTGCATATTCTCTGCGTACTTTGCTAAATATCCCAGAAGGGAAAAAATTCCGCTTCCAACGTGGCTGTATGCATTGTTTGGAACATAAAGTTCAGGAGTATGCACAAAAGAAACTGGAGAAGGAAAACAAGGAGATTTCAATTACCGCAGTTGAAAGAGCAGCAGTTGCATGGAAATATCGAGAACTGATTGAACAGGCTGCAGCAGATGTGATCTTTGAAGAAGTATCTGTGACAGACCAGATGATTCCACAACTGGAATTTGCTTTTAATGGAGAAACATATGTGTTCGATAACCGGCTGTATTTTCGTTATTTAAAAAAGCGTAAGACTGTTATTCGGAAATTAGGAAAAGCCTGGGCGAGAGAACTGCAGCATCGGGAAACCATGCGCCGGATTTTTGAAACAGAAGTAAACAGTAAAGTGCAATTTTTATTGAAGAAACAGCCAGAACGGATTGAAAAAATCAGGACACTGAGAAATGCGTTGGAAAAAGTACACCATACCGTAATCGTAGTTGTCAGAGGAAAACAAGGTGTTTTTGAATATTTTCATATCGATGCAGAGGTGTTAAAAAATACAAACGGAAAGTACCCGCTTAGTCAGATATCCGGACAAGAAAGGAAACGTCTGAAAGAAAAGTATGGGGCAGATAAAATCTGGGATGTAGAAGAGATTTATCAGGTAGGGGCAAGGAATATCTGGTATTACAATGTTATGGCTGAGCAAAAACAGGCTGCTTAATGAAAGGAATAGGAGGATAAAGGATGGAAAATAAAGACACGATGAATTTACAGCAAAAATTGATTGCAATATCAAATGAAATGCCAAAGTTATTAAAAAAGCATTATTCAGACGAAGTAGATTACGATTTTGTAAAGATTGATGATATCTTTGAACTTTTAAATCCAGCGTTTACAAAGTATCACATCTGTTTGCAGGAATTGGAAGAAACAGATGCAACTTACAGCAAAGTTGATGGCAGTTGGATTTATACGGCAAAACTTACCTTCTTTATTGTCAATGCAGATTGTCTGGATGAAAAAGAACGGGTGAGTATCCAATTAGTAGGAGATCACTTGGATTCACCTGCAAAAGCAAAAGGGGCAGCGTGGACCTATGGGTTTAAATACTTCTTTTTATATAAATTCCGTATGAAACAGGAAACAGAAGATCCAGATATGAAAGGTACACCACCAAATGGGCCGGACAAATCGAAAGAAAAAGCAGATCAGAAAAAAACAAAAGTGCCAGTAAAACCGCAGAAACCAGAGAAGGAGTCTTCTGATGTAATAGCAGACAGCCCTTTATCACAACCATCCGTGACCGATATGAATCAAAAGAAAGAAAACATCAAACAAGTAGATTTTCTTCCAGATCCTGCCGATTTTTTGAAAGAAAACGAAGCAGAAGATACAGGAGAAGATGCAGAATGTCATGAGGTTGAGAGGGAAGAACAACAATCCTTGGAAGTGACGGAAACATCGGGATCTTTGAACACAGAAGAAGAGACAAAAAATTTAGGAGATATGTCGACAGAATTTTTGGAGAGCGATGATGAAGGAACATCTGAGCATCCTCCTACAAAAGATTTGAAAACCGATAAAGCAGTACAGGAACCTGAGAAAAAAGAAAATGTTTCAGGAGAAAAGATCAACGAGGAAAAGAAGGAAGAAACAAAAAGTTCTTCTTTGAAGTCTCAAAAAAATGAGGAAGATTTTGGACAGATGAATCTTTTGGATTTTTCAGCACATCAGCCGGAACCATCCGAGAAACAGGAGACAACAGAAGGCAATGAGGCAAAAACAGCAGAGGAGTCCCGAGAGACTGATAAAGAAGCGGACAGGAAAGAGGGCTCTATTATTTCCGGGCATTCAGAAGATTTTGAAGAGGTAAAAGAAGAAGTTCCTTTTGAAGAGGTAGATGAAGATGACTTTTTCTTGCAGTTACAAAGAGATATGGAAAGTGAAATGGAGAAGATCCCCCTGACGATAGAAGAGGCAAAAAAAGTAATCTGTCCTTATGCGTTGTTTGAAGGAAAAACATTTGGGGAAATGCTTGGAACAGAAGCAGGTTACCGGCAGTTGCAATGGTTTGCAAAGGAATACAGAGGTTCAGATTTTAAGATGAAAGAAGCAGCACAGCTTTTATTGGAAGGCTGTGAACAGAAAGCTGCTTAAAAAGTTAAAGGATAAGGAAGAGGCGTGCAGGGCATGCCTTTTCCGCTTTATAAGGGGATACTTCCAGAAAGGTTAAAATGGTATGAAAAAAAGAAAGCGTACAGAATCTGATCCGGTTGCCCCGTTTACTATTTTTGATGTAGCAAAGTTACTGGATATAGAATTTTTAGAAAACTGTAAAAATGGATACCAGGTAAAAGATACCCAGAATGCAGCAAATGTTGTATGCCCATTTTGTGGTGACGCCAGGGGAAAGGCAAGCATCTGTGTCTGTGCAGAAGGGAAAATCATGAATGTCTTTCATTGTTTTGATTGTGGAACCGGCCATAATATGCTGACACTTTATGCGGATCTTTGTCATCTGACAGGAAAAGACCGGTATAAAAAAGCATATCGGGAAATTTATAGAAGAAAGCAGAAAGAACCTGGCAGAAAGAAAAAGACGCGACAGGCAATGCAGGAAGAAAGCCAGGGAATTAAGAAACGGGCAAGGAAACAGAAAGAACATCTGGCTGAACCAGTGGATTTAGAACAGCGACATCGGGTTTATAAAAAAATGCTCTCCTATCTGGAACTAAAGGAGTATCATCGTAAAGATTTGGAGAGAAGAGGGGCTGATAGCGAGATGATCCTGCACATGGAAGAAAAGGGATATAAAAGTACCAATGAGGTGGATTCGCAGCAGATAGCGAGACGTCTGATAAAAGAAGGATTCCGATTGGAAGGTGTTCCGGGCTTTTATATCAATTGGGAAGGAAACTGGGATCTTAATTTTTATGAAGGAAACAGAGGGTATCTTTGCCCTGTTTATACGGTAGATAAATATCTGGCAGGTTTCCAGATACGTTTGGATCATCCTAAAGGAAAAAATAAATATGTATGGCTTTCCAGTGCAAACCAGAAGAAAGGGTGTGGAATCAGCAGTATTGTAGGGGTATCTGGAAAAGCAGAAAGCAGTGAAATTTATGTGACAGAAGGAATTTTAAAAGCAGAGATAGCTCATCAGGTATCCGGAAAAACTTTCCTTGGAAATCCGGGAATTGGAAATTGGAGAGATTTGTATGAGGTTTTGCAGGTATTAAAAAAACGTGGACTTTCCCATGTGGAAGAGGTATATGACATGGATAAGCAGCTTAGGCTTGTCTGCGACCAAAAGTATAGTGAAATCTGTGAGGAGTGTGAAGACCGAAAGAAAAAAGGGAATCCAAATTTTGAATGCCCCAAAAAAAGATTGAAACGGGATACTATACGAAAAGGCTGTAACCATACATACCGTATCTGTGAGGAACTTTCTCTATCCTGCAACCGTAATCAGTGGGACCTGGATCCGGACGGTTTATGGGCAGAACATGAAAAAGGAATTGATGACTGGCTGACAAAGGAAATCAGGGTAAATAGAAAATAGTTCATTTTTAAAATGTGCAAAAGAGGAATTGCAAAAGCAGTTCCTTTTTTGCATGGTTTAAAGGACCATGAGAAAGGAGAGAAGTGGATGATTCGGGATAGACCTTAAAGAGAAAGGGGAAGCAGGGCAGTTTTTGATATGCAGCATATTCCCGAAAAATGGAACTGCCCATTTGAAAAAACATCAAAGAGAAAGGAGAGAATGTTTATTGAAAACAACATGGAAAAAACGATGTACGGCAGGCTTTTTGGCAATTTTATTAGGGTGTTCCTCCCTTCTGACAGGCACAGGCAGTGCTATGGCAGCACCATTAGAGCAGGCAGAAAGTAAAGAGGAAACACAGGCAGAAGACATTACAATAAAACAGGGAGAAACGTTTGATCCGGCTTCCGATTTTAAGGGGATTACGGTAAAAGACGGGGAAAAACTCTCTTTCGTCTTATCTGCGGATAGAGAGGGAAAGCTGTTTGATGAAGACCGACCAGGAACTTATGACTGTATTTACCAGGTGCAAAAAACTTCTGGAGAAACTTATGAGATTACACGAAAAATCATTGTAAAGGAAAATGGAAAAGAAGGAGAGAGTCCCCAAAAGGACAGAAAACAGAAGAAAGAACAAAAAAGTGGCGAAGAAGATGCAGAGCCGGATGGCGCCAATATTGATACCAGTGCATTAAAGGAAGAAACGGGAGTTTTATTTTCTGTTGTACCATCTTCCATAGAACAGGCAAGAGAAAAAGCTTCTTTAGTGAAAGGACAGAAGATTGTATATCCGAGTGATTTAGGTTCTTACAGTACCTGTTATTTCTATGTCAATGACCGAATTGCGTACTGTCTGGAATCAAACTTACAGTCCCCGCCTTCCTCTGATTATGTTGCAGAACTTTATGAAAGCAATTTAAACTTACAGAAAGTTTTGTATTACGGATATGGAGGACCAGGAGATTTAACCGGGGAATATCTAAAAAACTACAGCAATGACATCAAATATGTCCTGACACATTTAGCAGCAAGTTATTGTTACGGCGGAGCGGAGGTGGCATTCGTGGGCTGCACGCAGGACGGATTGAAACGCTATAGTGTCATGGAATACATCAATTACCTTTGCGGACAGGAAGCACCACCAAGTGCTGCCATCAGCCTTTCTTCCACAAAAGAAACAGCTTTTTTGGAAGGAGATATGCAAAAGACAAAGAATATTACATTGAATGGAGACCATAGAAATTATATCACGTTGCCTTTGCCAGAAGGAGTTACCTATCATGATACAACTGGAAAAGAACAAACAGGTGGATCAGTCAAAATCCATGGAGGTACTACTTTTTATTTTACAGCTTTAAAAACGGTACATGGAACGTGGGAAAGTGGTAATCTGGGCGGTCAGGTAGGTGCACAATGGAAAACGCTGGTTGTTTCAACCGGATCCGGAAATCAGGATATTGGGTATGGGGATTTTTATGAAGAACCGAGTGCATCGGTTTCTTTTTCCATTCAATGGATGGATATTTCTTGGGTTGAAGTGATCAAAGAAGACGCAAAGAGCAGCGTAAAACTTGCAGGAGCTGTTTTTGGGATTTATAGGGATCCGGCTTGTACAGATTTGATACTAAAGATGCCTCCTACCAATGAAAAAGGAGCAACCAAGGCGGAACTGACAAAGACACAGGATACGGTGTATATCAAGGAAATCACTGCACCAAAAGGGTATAAACTGAATACGAATTCTTATAATGTCAATCTGGAAGTGGCAAAAACACAGACACTGACTGTGAAAAATGAGGAACAGAAAGGGAAAATTGTTGTACATAAGCAAGGCGAGAAACTGACTGGTGTATCCGGAGAGGAAGGAAACCTTCAGTTCCTTTATACAAATGCAGCATTTGCAGGAGCAAAATATAAGATTTATGCAGCTGAAGATATTTACAGTCAGGATAAACAGACAAAAATCTATCAAGCAGGAGATTTGGCAGCAGAATTGGAGACAAAGGAAGATGGAAGCTGCTCTTCCGATATGCTTTATCTTGGAACTTATAAAGTAGTGGAACAGCAGGCGCCTGATTCCCTGACCATAGGGAAAACGGAAGAAGAACGTACCCATGTAGTAACCCTTTCCTATGCGGGGCAGACAGTAGAAGTGGTTGAGGAAGAAACACAATATGAGAATGCCAGACCGAAGGTATCCGTAGAAGTACTGAAACAGTCAAGTAATGATGAGGTGGCTTTAAAAGGAGCACTTTTTGGTCTGTATGCAAAGGAAGATATTACCGGTGCAGATGGTTCTGTCTTGGTCACAAAGGGAACTTTGATCCAGAAAGCAGAGTCCGGCGATAACGGAAAGGCTATATTTACTGCGGATATCCCAATTGGTTTTCATTATGAAGTAAAAGAAATTCAGGCTCCTTCGTTGTATTTCAAGGGGAATGGCAGTTATGAATTCTTTTATGAATATAAAAATGACAAAACATATACCTACACCTTTACACATATCTTCCAGAACAAAGAGGTACGTGGTGAAGTCCATATCAAGAAAATAGACAAAGATACACAGGACTCATTAAGCCAGGGAGATGGGGATTTAAACGGGGCAGTCTATGGATTGTATGCTGCAGGAGACATCCAGCACCCAAATGGAAAGACAGGACTGCTTTATAAAAAGGACCAGTTAGTCGTGCAGGGAACTATAGAAAAAGGTGTCCTGCATTTCAAAGATTTGTATCTTGGAAAATACTATGTACAGGAAATATCTGCACCACCGTCCAATGCTTATCTATTGGATAAAACGAAATATCCGGTGGACCTTGCGTATGAAGGACAGGATGTGGAAATCGTACAGAAAAATGTAACAGTTTTGGAGACCATAAAAAAACAGGCATTCCAGTTGATCAAAATCAGTGATGACGGAAGCCAGACAGAAACAGAATTACTGGAAGGTGCCGGATTTAAAGTGTATCTGATCAGTGAGCTTTCAAAAGTAAAAGATGGTACCCTAAAACCAGACAATGGAACAGAATTTGTTCCACAGGATTTTATTGGATATGATTTCAATAAAGAGGAAACTGCTTCTTATTATCAAAATGGAGAGAAAATACAGACAGAAGAAATGTTTACGGACAAAAAGGGATATTTATGTTCCCCGGAACTTCCGTATGGAAAATATGTATGTATCGAAAGTACCATTCCGGAAAATATGGAAGAGATTCAGCCGTTTTTAGTTACCATTGATGAAGACAGCAGAGAACCACAAGTATGGCGTGTCTTTAATGACCGTCCAATGCAGTTCTATTTTAAAATCATCAAAAAGGATGCTCAGACTGATCTCCCGATTTTAAAGAATAGTGCCCATTATAAAATCTATGATGTGGAGAAAAAGAAATATGTCACGATGAAAGTACGGTATCCAAAACCGGAAACCATTGAGGTGTTTGAAACAAATGAGGAAGGCTATCTTTTGACACCAGAACCGTTAAAAATGGGTACTTACCGGATTGAAGAAGTAAAAAGCCCGGAACTGTTTGTGCAGACAGGATTTGAGCAGGTGTTAAAAAAGGGAGAGGAAATACTTCCTTTAAATGAGGTGACAAAAGAAGGAACTTATGAAAAAGCTCCAAGAAAATCCATTACCATCAAAGTAGACAGTAATACCGTACATGAAGTGGAAGAAGAAACTGGAAAGTATATTGTAGTTGTGGAAGTAAAAAATGATGAGGCAGTAGGAAGCCTGACAATCCAAAAAACAGGAGAGGTGCTTATTGGCGCTGAAAAAAGAACAGACCAGATGCTGACAAAAATTAAAAATGGTCTGGCAAAAGCAGTCAATAAAGTGTCCAACCTGTTTACTGGAGACGATGTTATGGAAATGGAAAAAGGATATGAGTTCGAGTATGAAGAACAGGGGCTTGCAGGAGCAGAATTTTCTATCTATGCAAGGGAAACCATTTATTCGCCAGATGGGCAGATGGACAGTGAGGGCAACCGGATCATACGTTTTGAAAAAGACGCTTTGGTTGGAACGATTGTAACAGATGAAAAAGGAAAGGGAACTTTAAATAATCTTCCGATTGGCAAATTCTATATGAAAGAGACCAAAACAGGAGATTCTTTCGTGTTGGATCCAAAAGAACAGGATTTTGAGATTACCTATCAGGGACAAGAAGTGGCGGTTGATTATGTGACAAAGGAAATCAAGAACCAGCGGCAGAAAGTGGAAATTGAAGTGCTGAAAAAATCAGAAGCCACAAAAGAACCGCTTGCTGGGGTTTCGTTTGGACTGTATGCAGGAGAAGATCTTTTAAATGCAGCACGAGAAATTGTGGTGAAAAAAGATGAACTGGTAGCAGTTGAAAAAACAAATGAAGAAGGGAAACTGAAGTATCAGGATACCATTCCGCATGGGAAATATTATTTAAAAGAACTGGAAGGACTGCCGGGATATCTTCCGTTTGAAGAGAAGATTGAAATTGACGCTTCCTATACAGATCCGAAACTGGAGGTAATTTCTATACAAAAAGAGGTAGAAAACCAACCGACAAAGGTGGAGATTACAAAAACAGATATTACAGGAGAAAAAGAAGTAGAAGGCGCTAAGTTACAGATTTTAGATGAAGAAGGAAATGTAGTGGAAGAATGGACTTCTACCAAAGAACCGCATCTTGTGTATGCATTGAAACCTGGCAAATATATCTTACATGAAGAGCAGGCTCCAACAGAAAATGGATATGTGAAAGCAGAAGACGTAGAATTTACGGTAGAGGAAACCGGGGAAATCCAAAAAGTTTCCATGAAAGATGATCATACCAAAATGGAAATTACAAAGACAGATATTACCGGAGAACAGGAAATCGAAGGTGCTAAACTGCAAGTACTGGATGAAGAAGGAAATGTGGTAGAAGAATGGATCTCTACCAAAGAACCATATCGTATCGAATATCTGCAGCCGGGGAAAACCTACGTCCTTCATGAAGAAGCTGCACCAGAAGGATTTTTGATTGCAGAAGATGTAGAATTTACCGTAGAGGAAACCGGAGAAGTACAGAAAGTTTCCATGAAAGATGAAGTGCCGATGGGGCAACTCATCATCAAGAAAACAGATGCAGAAGATCAGACACCACTTGCCAATGTAGAATTTGAACTGAAAAATAAAGAAACAGAAGAAGTAGTTGGAAAACTCACGACAGACAAAGATGGCGTTGCAACCAGTGAACTGCTGCCAATTGCTACTTATGAAGAAGGGAAGGCAGTAGCACCGATTACTTATGTATTATCGGAGACAAAACCATTGGACGGATATGAAAAACATACGGAAACTTATGAAATCACATTCAGTTATGCAGATGCCAAAACAAAAGTCATCGAAGTGGTAAAAGAAATCCAGAACAAGAAACTTCCAAAGACACCGGAAAAATCGGAGGAAGTAAAAACAGGAGATACTACCATGATCCTGTTACCGATAGGCATTGCGGTACTGACAGTAATTGGTATCGGTATTGTCCTTTGGAGAATCAGACGCACAAAGAGATAAAAATATTTGGAAGTTATAAAATACTGGCCTGCGGGGTGGTGTAAAGAACATTTCTGGATGCTTTACCAGAAGATTTCGGGGCGGTACCGGACCCCGCAAGCGAAAGGAAAGGTGATGTGGAAGCGAAAGAAAAGAATTTAAAAGTTTTTATAAAAGCGTAAGCGGTAATGAAGCGGAAAAATGTAAGTATCCAACCAGATTAGATACCTACGGCTGTGGTTGTATGCATAACTGTTCCTACTGCTATGCACGCAGCCTTTTGGATTTCCGCGGGCTTTGGAATGCAGAAAATCCAAGAGTGGCAGATATCCAGAAAATCCGGAGAAAATTGGAAAAAGTGCCGCCGGGAACCATTTTAAGACTTGGAGGCATGACAGATTGCTTTCAGCCGGTGGAACGTCAGGAACAGGTTACCTATCAAACCATAGAACAGTTAAATGAATATGGTATTGGGTATCTGATTGTGACAAAATCCCATTTGGCAGGAGAAGAACGATACCGGAAACTTTATGATCCGAAACTGGCACACATTCAGATTACGATTACCTGCTTTGATGATAAGAAAGCTTTTGGCTATGAAAAAGCGAGCAGTCCTTCAAAGCGGTTAAAGGCATTGTTAAATCTACAGGAAGAGGGTTTTGATGTTACCTTACGATTAAGTCCTCTGATAGAAGAATATTTGGATTTTGATTACTTAAATAGGCTGCCGGTAAATAAAGTTTTGGTAGAATTTCTTCGGGTGAATGGGTGGATAAAAAAATGGTTTCCGGATTTGGACTATCAGAAATATATTTTGCGCCAGAGTGGATACTGGCATTTACCGTTGGAAGAAAAAATCAGGATATTGGAAAAAATTCATCTTCCGTTGACGGTCTGTGAAGATGTCACAGAACATTATGAATATTGGAAGCAGCATATCAATCCAAATCCACTGGATTGTTGCAATTTAAGAAAATAAGAAACATAAGTGCAGGCGGTAGTATATCAGTTTTGGTATGCTGCCGCCTTTTTTACGTTGGAGGTAAGCAAATGAAAAAAGAATACTTTTTACTTGGGATATTAAGCGTGATCCTTTTGGCAGCAGGAGTCTGGATTCATCAGATTATTAGTGAATATCAAAAAGCAGAACAGGAATATGAACAGTTACAAGAATATGTAAAAGTAGAAAAGAATACAAAAGAACCAGAAAATATGAAACCGGAAACTACAGAAGATGATAAGGAAAAAGAAAAGCCGGAAGAAACCGTAACGGTCGATTTTGCAGCTTTACAGGAAATCAATCCAGATGTTGTAGCATGGATTAGAATTCCAGGAGTACTGGAATATCCAGTAGTGAGAGGAGAAGATAATTCCTACTATTTAAACCATACCGTACAAAAAACTTATAACATTGCAGGAAGTATTTTTCTTGATTATCGGAATGAACGGGACTTTTCAGATAGTAAGAATATTATCTATGGCCATAATATGAAAGATGGAAGTATGTTTCATGTATTGAGAAATTATCAGGATATTGATTTTTTTCAGGAGCACACGGATATGGAGGTTTATTTACCGGATGGAAGAACTTTGAACTATCAGATTACAGCTTGTGAACAGGTACCGGCAGATAGTGAGATTTATCAGATAGAAAGAGGATATGCTGAGGATAGTAAGGAAAATGAAATCATATTGTCTACTTGTAGTGCAAAAGCAAATATCCGGATTGTTATAAAAGCGGATTTGAAAAAATAATTTAAAACAATAACTGCAAGATATTTTGAAAAATCAGATAACAAAAGGAGGGCACTAAGTGTATTTAATAGAAATTGATACCGAAAAATTTGATTTTCAAGGGATATCACACGAAGAATATTTGGAGTTTTTTGGCTATCAGGGCATACGAAAGGAAAAAGAAAATTTATATATGGTAACACAACTGGGAATCATACTTCCAGCAGTAAAAGTCCTTTGTCAAAAAGACAACGAAAAATTTTAGTTTTATCATCTTAATTTCAGATTTTAGGTGAAAGATATGAAGTGATTGGTTGTTTCTAATTGATAAAAATTCTTCAAACTGCAAGAAAAGTAATCCCTTCTGGAAGTTTGGTAGTTAGGAAATTTATTGACGGAAAACACAGGAAAAGGTATAATGAGCATAGAATAGTATGCATATGCGACGATAGAGGCGTTATAAATCTACTATTTTTTGCACAGAAGCAGTGTTATGTTTTTATTGACAAGCAGAAAGTTCTGTGATAAAATGCGGAAACTTAGAGGAGGACATATGGCTAAAAAGAAAGTTTTTGCCGTAAAAAGGGGAAAAACAACAGGTTTGTTTTATTCTTGGGCTGAATGCCAAGAGTCGGTCGATGGATATCCTGGGGCAGAATTTAAAGGCTTTTCTGCAGAAGAAGAGGCCAAAGCATATTTGGAGGGTAAAGAAACAGAAAAGATTGCGTCAAATACTCATGAAACTTTGGAAGAGGGATTAATTGTATATGTAGATGGCAGTTTTGATGAAAAAATAGGAAAATATTCGTTTGGATGTATTATTCTTACTCCAAATGGGGAGACTATTAAAGAATCCGGAAATGGTGATAATCCAGAATCATTAGCAATCCGAAATGTTGCCGGCGAAATGCTTGGTGCTATGTATGCTGTGAAATGGGCTATAAAAAATGGATATATGAGTCTGGATTTACGATATGACTATGAAGGCATTGAGAAATGGGCAACTGGTGAATGGAAGGCAAAAAATACATTAACTCAAAAATATGCAGAGTTTATGAAAGAACATCAGAAACATTTGAATATTAAATTTACAAAAATAAAAGCTCATACGGGTGATTTCTATAATGAAGAAGTTGATAAGCTGGCAAAAACAGCATTGACAGAAGGAAAAGGAATTCCTAAAATTAAACGTGGTGATTTTTGGTTTACGGTTGAAGGGATTACAGAAGATGATTTGATTGCCGTTCTTGGATTAGTAAAAGAAGAGATAGGTTCTGATAAGATAGCAGAAGAGGAAAAAAGCATAGCCCATGGTAAATCCATATCTCTTAAGATCAACAATAAAGATAGAGTTGTGGTATCTCATTATAGCAAAAGCAATAAAGTGGTTATGCAGGGAAAACCGCAACTGCTTTTTTCAACAATCATAAGTTATATTACAGAGTTGGTAGATATCGAAGAAATTCCTAAAATATTCAATAATACATACAATGTTAGTATTGATAAAGATGAGGTTTGTTCAGAATTTCAATTCTATATGCCAAATTCTTTCGACAAATTTTCATCTAAAATGGAAAAAGCGCTTCTCCAGGCAGTGTATAACTTAAAATTAAATGGCAAGATGTTTGATGGAACATTCCTTGCGCATCCGGCAATGAGAGTCGTAGAAGCACATTTGAAGATTTTATTGGTGAAGTACGAAATTATTCCGGATGCAAAATATATTAAAGATAATGGCTTTAATATGTTTGATAAGCTTGGAGCAAAATACAAACTAAAGATGGATCAACATGGAACGGCTACTGAAGATAAAGCAAAGTATATTGGTAATCTTTATACGTTTTATCATAATAACCGGCATGTATTGTTCCATTGGGATGATCCAACAGGACCTTTAGATACTACAAAATTATTAAGTGTCGAAGATGCACATGATAAAATCAAAAGAGCACTGGCAATTATTGATGAATATTATGAGTAGTGTAAAAAAGAGAAAGGAGAAAGTTAGATGAATAACTTTGAGATTATTAAATTAAATAATGTAGAAGATAATATACTTATTGTTATGAAAACTAGCGAGCCTCCTTTTGACTTTCTTAGTGAAATGGAGGAAGCACTTCGTAATATACAGTATTTGGGGTATGTTACGATTGATGAACTATTACACAGTGGGAATACGGAAGAACGGTTTATTCAGGGCTTTTTTAATGGGAATTCTTTTGAAAATGGAAAATTCAAATTTACTGTTATTGAAAAGAAGAGTAAATTAAGAGAGTACGCTTGTGAGTTTTTGCGTAAAGATATAGAACTTCTTCATTTTACAGGCTTAACAGGCAGACAGCAAAGATTAATTGAATGTGGTTGTGTAATCTAAATACCTAATACGGAATTATGATGACATAATAGTAGAAAATTTGATGAACTTATAAGAAGGCATTATCGCTGAGTCGGTAGTGCTTTTTTATTGGAAGAATTAAGGATATTTTTTCCTGCTATAAAAGTTATCAAAAAGTGATCTGTATTCTATAATATCTTGAGTAAAAAAGTGGATGAAAAAAGGAATTTTTCACAAAAAATATTGCACATATCATATTGATGGTGTACAATATAACGAAAGATACTTTAGCGCTCTGATTGAGTAAGGGTGTATATAAGTTAAGAAAAATAGAACAAATTTTTTCTTGGAAAAACAAATGAAGGAGGAGCCCATGTGAAAAATAAGATTGTTAAAGCAGGAATAGGAATACTGATTCTTGGATGTTGTTTGGGCGGAGGCTATTATGCAGGGAGTCAAACAAATTCTGATGATATAAAACCTGTTGCTGTAGTCAAGGAAGATAAACCTGTAAAAGAAAAATTATACAATACAAATTTAATTGCAATTGTTAATGCTGACGAAGGAATTCAAAAAGAGGACAAAGTGGTAAGTTACAGTCAGTCTTTGCTAGGGACATTAACTCTCCCATATGAAATAACAGGTATTGAAGATGCAAAACAAGGATTAGAAAATGGAAAATATAGTGCATACATGATTTTACCTGGAACATTTTCAGCATCTGTTGAGTCTATTAATACAACACCACAAAAAGCAGTTTTAGAATATGCAATTGCTCAAAATCTCACGCAAGAGGCACAGGCAAAAGCTATTTATTCAGTTGGAAATACCTTTACAACCTTAAATAATGGTATTAGTGAATTATATCTTTCTTCCGTTTTAAGTGAAGTGCATAAAGTACAAGATGCTGCAGGCATAATTAAAGGGAATGATATTCGAGATTTAAAAGCTCTAGGTGAGGTAAGTGGAGATGATTTGACAGAAGCAATTCAATTACCGGAACTAGCATCTGTAGATAAAAAAATTGAACTCTTAGATCTTATTCCACATTATGAGGAAGAAGATAAACTTCTTGCTGAAATTGATAAAACCTATCAAGATTCTTGGTCAAAGGGAGAAGAACAATTTAACAATACCATCAAGACACAGTCTAATGGTTTAACAGCAAGTCTAAAGAATGATGATGGTGTGAATGCAGAATACGAAAAAATGCTAACAATGCATGGACAGGAAATGGAAATCCCGAAATATGAGGATGATACTGAAGCCGAAAAAGAGGAAGTTTCAGATCATGTTGAAAGTATTCAAAAGAATTTGAATGAAATCGAAAAGATAAGTGCATTAAAGAAAGATTTCGATGAACTAAAGGGAAAACAGTCTGTGGCAGATGAGAAAAATGGCAAAATTCAAACTTCTTATGACGAGATAAAAGAGAAGTTAAGAGAGTCCATTGTACGTGAATGGACTGAAGAAGAAGGAAAAGTTGCTTGGACGGAATACCAGGTTTATAGCAAACAAAATGTGGATGCTTTTTTACAGGGACAAGAAGCGGCAAAAATTACATATGCAAACCAGAAGCTACGAGAATATTATGATAGTCTTCTGCTAAGTGAAAGTTTTCTTGATTATAAGGGCTCCTGGATTGATATGTATAAAAAATTGAGTGCTTTGGACCCTGATACATATCCTGCAAAAAGCGACGAAGAATTGAACGTGATGGTAGATAGTTCGATTAATTTACCAGAAGAAGAGCCGATTCCACCTGCTGAAACAGTATCGTTAAATCCAATTACATTCCGTGCAATTGGATTTACTGCAGGAATTGAAAAACCAGATTGGGACACACTTCAATTTCCAAACTTAGAGCAGACTACAATCATGGATGATGTCAATGGTATATTAAGTACTTCTAAAAAATATACAGACAAAAGAATGCAAGAGATAAATAACTCTAGAGACCGGTTGGTCGAAAAGGATGCGTCTGTTCGTGAATCATTAAGTACATTTGATAATGCCTATAGCAGTATGCTTATTGCACAAGGTGCTTTGGAAAAATCAATTAATGATTATTCACCAAGTCAATACTTAGAAAACGAGATAATTCAGGGGTTGCAACAATCTTTAGGTAAAAATCAAAATACTATTCAAGAGAAAATAGAAACTCAGAATAAACAGTATGAAGATTATGTAGAAAAAGTTTACACAACATCTGAAGAAAACACAAAGAAACAAGCAGAAAGTATTGAAGCTGGGGAAAAAGCATCTAATGAAAAATTGGAGACTAATCTTGCAAATGCAAAAAATTCAAAACAGACAAGTTATGAAGATAATAAAAGAATGCTAAACGATATTGGTGGTATACTGCCATATTCTAGACTTGGAACACAGGAAAATATTTTGGCATATCGGTTTATGTCAGAGCCGTTGGCTGTAAATGATTTAACGGTTGTCAAAAATGATCCTATTGAAACAGAAGAGGTAAACAATAATATACCAGAGAGCAAGATGGAGAAGGAAAAACCAGAACAAAAAAATATTTCTGTAATGGTAATTGCGATTCCAATTGTACTTATTTTGCTTTGCGTGGGAGTCTATATAGTTTTAAGAAAAAAACATAGTGATTCCCAAGAGGATCATTTATAAATATGTAAAAACAGGTTGATTGTAGTACGCAATAGGAAACAGCCACAAGAACAGATCCTGGCTATGCAGTGTACAAACAGGAAAGGCAAGGAAGATGGTTACTTTATATATAGAGCCATTTTCCTTGCTTTTCTTTTGTTAGGCGATATCGGTTAATACTTTACTGATTTGCAGGGAACCCACTTTTTCCAGTAAATCAGTATGTTCTATCTGGATTTTTGAAACATGATCAATTAGTTTCATCACACGTTATAAAGACGAAAATGTTTCCGCAACATATATAAACAAAGGGGAAATATCTATTTACAGTACATTAGAGAAAGGTATGATACGAATAAGCTATATTCAAGTTTAGAGATGTATCAGAACTGTTCGGCATTTCCAATATGTTTGATTCGTTTATCTATTTTGTAGCGCCCTATATATATTGGAAAAGAACGCAAAATTCTGTTGTTTTTTTGGAATTATAAGAAAAAGATACGAAATAAGAGCTGAATATATCAAAAAAATAGTTGATTTGCACAAAAAAACTTTAAAAATGTATTGTCAAATAGAGGAAAAAAGTGTAAAATATAGAAAAAAATACTTGCGAAAATCGCATTAGACCTGAAGGCATAAAGTTCTTTGAACTTTATAGTTTTTCATTACTTTCAAAGGAGGAAAAAAATATGTTACGTGTGGATTATGAAGCATTAGCAGCTGGCTCAAAAACTTTGCAGGATCAGGGAGCAATTTTTGAAGAATGTATTGACAGAATGCGTCAAGTGATCGAAGGACTTCCAGATGTTTGGGAAGCAGATACAAGTAAACGTTATGTGGAACAGTTCCAAGAAGCAGAACCGGGACTTAGAAATGTTAGACAGATGATTGAAGATATGGCCATTCAGATGCAGAAAATTTCTGATAATTTTGCACAGGCAGATAGTGATATGGCTGGACAAATGTAACATCAGTAATAGAGTAAAAGAGGAAGCCGCCAAAAATGGCGGCTTTTCTAAAAGGAAGGGAGGAAAATGCATATGGAAGGACAGGAAAATATGCAGTCCCAACCAGGGTTAAATTTAGATACAGAAATATTGCAAAAAAACGAAAACATAAGCACATCGTTATGTGACCGTTTTGGCATTCATATGTACACATTGGAATTTATGGAACATGAGAAAAGATACCAAGAAAAACAGCAAGAAAAAGAAAATGAGATTTTTTCCAATGTTTTAAATAATCCAGAAAAGGAAATGACAGATACTGCATTCAAAAGAGTCATACAGGCTGAAACAACCGCAGTAATTAAAGCAGAATATAATGAGAATAAGGCAACCAGTAATCCATATATAAATATAGCCTATGGAATCTTAGGAGCGATACTGGCAGGAACAGTTCTCTTTTTAATAGAAAGATATAGGAGAAAACGGAATGAAAATTACCATAACTATCAAAAATGAACAAGATGGAAAATCTTATGATGTTTCTCTGGATAATCAGCAAAAAATTGCAACCACATTGAAAGTAATGAGCGAAAATCTCCCGGAGTTCATGAATGGAATCGGAACCAATCCGGCGGTACAGTCTGAACGGACAAGTCGGCACTTGAAGTTAGAATCCACCTATGAAGAATCTCATATTTATACAGGCGATATAGTGGTGATTTCACAAAGAGAAAAAGAATAGAGAGGGACTGATGAAGATGGGAAAAAAGAAGGATGAAAAAACAGGGACCAAAGGTGAAGAGACGCAGCAGAAGGCTACCTATTTGAAGGAAGAAATTAAAAAGTCTTCGATGCATGCAAAAGATAGTTATGATTATAAAAAACTTTGTGTGGATCGAAGGGGGCTTCTGCCTTGTAAATATGAAGAGGACAGAGAAGATTTATATTTTTATTATGATATAGAAAGAATGAGTCCTTTTCAAGATGTAAAAGTAGAATCACGAGAGAAAAAATATCAAGTATTGATTAACTTTTGCTTGCTGAAAGAGCTACAGACAGATTTTGTTTTGAAACTGACTGTAGATAATCTGTATTATGATGAAAATGGATTATTATATCTGAAAGAACGAGATATTTATGGACGTGGCGAAAAACCAAGTGATCTACAATTTGTTAATGCCTATAAAAGCTTTGTTGCAGGTGTTTTGGGAAGTAAATATTCTGTCACACAAATCCAGGAAAGTGGGATTGAAATCTGCAGAGAAGAAAAGTGGTTTGAACCCATCTATCGTTGTGAAACATCAGAAGAGATTGCAGATATCTTGCGAAAAGTGAGAGAAGATTATCTTTTAGAACAAAAGCGGGAGATGCAGAATGTAAAGAAATCTACGTATTTAATATGGAGAATTCTAGCCATTATTACATTGATCGGAACCTTGCTTGGCGGTGGATATGCAACATATCTTTCTATTAAAACTGTTCCCGAGCAGAAACAATTGCTTGCAGCAAATGAGGCTTTTATTCAAAAAGATTATAGAACTTGCGTGGATAGCTTACGAAATGTGGAACCATCTGAAATGGAAAAGAATACACTTTATATTTTAGCATATTCTTACGCCAATATGGAAAGCTTTCGTCAGGATGAAATGAGAAATATTATTGATAACCTGTCGATAAGTAGCAATTCGAAGAGTTTAGAGTATTGGATACGGATAGGAAGGCTGGAAACAAAAAAAGCGGAAGAAATTGCCCTATCGCTGTCTGATGATAAATTACTAATTTATGCATATATGAAAGAGGCAGACGATTTAGAGAATAATACACAGATAGATGGTTCAGAGAAGAAACAGAGGTTGGATGAATTAGAGGGGCAGATAGAAAAACTTGGCGATAAATATGAGCCTCAAGAGGAAGAAAATGTAGAGAATATTAATAAAAATGTGCAGGAGGATACTTCCATAGAAGAACAGCAGACACAGGATACCACAGATACTGCACAGTAGTGTGTTCTAGATGTTACAGGAGGAAAAAGTATGGGAAGTCTTTCAGATGATAGGAAAAAAAGAGATGAAGAACGCAGAATTGCCGGACTCAAAAAAGAGATTCAAGATTTAGAAGTAGAACTAAAAGAATATGAGGCCGCAAAAGAAAAAGTACAGAATGCAAAAGCTAATTGTAATACAGAAGTTACCAGTTGGCAGGAAACCGTTGGAAAATTTGCGCAAAAAGAAATAAAGCAGCCGGATGTTTTTGAAGGCGAGATGGCGAACAAATTAGAAACATACATAGACGATGCAAAGGAGGAAAATGATAAGGGCATTGAGAAAGCAGCGGAGTTGGTAACAGAATTAGGTACACAAATTGATAAAATAAATAAAAAAATTTCTTTCCTTAATAATAGTATTGACTATAAAAGAAGTTTGATATAAGGAGGTAGAGAGATGGCTAATAAAATTGCAATAAATGATGAGGACTTTACTTTATTAGAAGAGAATTTAATAGCAAAGCATAAAAGTATAATTGAATTAGTCGGAAATGTTGTAAAACAACTCCAAGATTTGAGTAGAAGAGATGGCGAATTTTATACGGACTCTATCTCTCCTAAAGTACAACTTTTGTGTGATGAATTAAATGATGCCAAATCATCTATGGAAGAAATCTATTCTGCACATACAGACATTATTTCCAGTTTTAAATCCGCGGTTGCAGATTTGGATACATGTTGTTAGGAGGGAAAACAATGACAAACAACATTCATGTAAATTCGGATAGTGTTATATCCATTGTGGGTGCAACAATAAAAGGTATTGAAAATATACAAGAGGACGTAAATGATGCATATTCATCACTTATAGATTTATTATCCGATGCATCTGGCGAAGAAGTGGATGCATTGCGTGAACAATTAGAAACAGAAAATAACTTAGCGATTGCGCTGTGTAATACTTTGACAAAATTTTCGAACAGTATCCGTTTTGCTGCTTCTGAATTTACAGAACTGGATTCCACAGGAGCTAGTCAGATGGGAAATAAATAAAAAGAGAGGTGGGAATAGAATGAAACGAGTGTTCCAGGTAAGCGAGATCACAACGCTGTGCAATGAACTGAAAACATTGTTAAACGGGTGCAAAACCCATATTTCAAACATGAAAACTTATGCAGAGCAGGCAGATGAGGCACTTGCAGAAGTGCCTGGCGAAGTACGTCATTATGGGGCGGTATACAGTGTTTCTGAACTTCGCAGTGCCTTAAAAACAGAGAAAATCGAGGACGCACTGACCAAGCTGGAAAACTGCCGCGTAAGAGCCTGTGAGCTGATCCCGGCAGCGGATACAGACTATGCAGCGCAGACCAGGGAGCTTGTAGGAGTTACGAAAAACCTGCAGACACTTTTGGAGGAAATGGAGCAGTTTTTGATCCATACTCCGCTTACCACCGATTATTCCGCCTTCAAAAAAGCCTTTGAGGAAGTACAGGCAAGATGGAACAAGGTAACGGAAAATGCAGCGACGGTTGTGGAGAAGCTGATGGCGAACATCAAAGGTGCAGAAACTATCTGCCATGCCTTTTCCAAAGACCCAGTGAATTTAAGCACTGGAAACTTTATCTATGACCGGACCGATCTGGAGGTGGGCGGAAGAGAGCCGTTTGTGTTCCGCCGCTTTTACAATGCCATCAACGGTCGGGAGGGTGTGCTTGGAAAGGACTGGAACCATAATTATGAAGTACATCTGGAGTTTACAGACGGGGAAGCGGTGCTTCTCAGGGAAGACGGGAAAGAGGAACGTTTTTTCTGGGAGAAGGACCGCTATCTTTCTTTGTTTGCCAGTGAGGGAACATTGGAGAAAGCAGAAGACGGATATACGTACCGTACCAGGGAACAAAAAGTCTACCGCTTTGACAGGGAAGGAATGTGTCTGGAAACGGAGACCCTTTTGGGCGGCCGAGTAACATTTACGTATGAAACGGAAGCACCTTTCCGTCTGGTAAAAGCGGAAAAGGACACCGGGGAATTCTTTGCCTTTTCCTACGGAGCAGATGGCATGCTGGAACGTGTGGAAGACCATGTAGGAAGATGCCTGTCCTATCAGTATCAGGGAGGACTTCTGAAGGAAGTGAGGCTTCCGGATGGGAACACCTTCCGCTATGGCTATACCCCGCAGGGAAAACTGGAGCAGGTGGAGAACCCAAGGGGGATCGTGACGGTGGAAAACTTCTTTGACGCGGAATACCGTACCACACTGCAGAAGTTCCCGGATGGGACACAGATGTCTTATGTATATGATGAAGAGAAGAAGAGTGTAGAACTTACGGAGCGGAACGGCAGCCGGGTTACCTATGTCCATGATGATAAGTACCGGGATGTGAAGCATATCCACAGCAACGGGGAGGAACGCTTCGCTTATAACCAGAAGAACCAGAAGACTTTGTATGTGGACCGCTTGGGAAATAAAACCCAGTATGCCTATGATCCGGCAGGAAACCTGGTGCGCGTGATTGATGCCCTTGGGAACAAGACGGAGATCCGGTATGGGGAAAAGAACCAGCCAACCGGGATCAGGATAAATGGAAAGGATAAACTGTGCGGGGAATACGACGCACAGGGAAGGCTTGTAAAAACCAGGGATGCCCTTGGAAATGAAGTGGAGATCACCTATACAGCATCTGGGTGGCCGCAGACTATCCTGCAGGCAGACAAAAGCCGAATCAGGCTCTCCTATGATGCAAGGGGAAATATCACAGTGATTGAAGATGCACAGGGAAATGTGACTCGGTATGTATATGATGCCCTGAACCGGATGGTGGAAAGCACCGATGGAAAAGGAAATGTCACAAAATATGCGTATGATGTGATGGGAAATGTGACCTGTGTGGAAAATGCGGAAGGAAACCGCCAGCGTTATGAATACAATGCAAGCGGAAAAGTAACGAAGGTGACAGACTTCGACGGGGCGAGCATCCAAAGGGAATACAATGTCTTAAACCGCCCAAGCAAGATCGTGGATAAAGAGGGAAGGAAAACCCTCCTTTCCTATGACAGCATGTGGAATCTTGCAAGGGTGACAACACCAGATGGGGCAAGGACCACGTATCTTTATAATGAAGAAAACCTGTTATCCCGGATCAAATATCCAGACGGGGCAGTGGTACGTTATACCTACGATGCAAACGGGAACCGGACCGGGGAAGAAGATGAGAACGGGTCGAAGACCACGTTTATGTATGATGCCCTTGGAAGAGTGGTGGAAGTCAATGGGGAAGAAGGACTCCACTATGCCTACCGGTATGATGGGGAAGGAAACCTCATTGAGGCGGAAGATGCCCTGGGCAATACCGTATCCATGGAATACGACGGAAACGGGAATCTGGTGAAAGAAACCAACGCCCTTGGCGAGAGCAGACGTTATGCTTATACGCCACTAGGCGATGTGGAAAGTGTTACAGATGAAACAGGAAGAAAGACGGTTTACTGTTATCTTCCGGGAGGACAGCTTGCAGGGATCCGGCATCCGGAGGGGACAGAGGAAGCCTTTACCTATGATGCCAACGGAAATCTGGAAACCCATACCCTTGCCACCGGGTTTGTGCTGACCTATGGATATGACAGCATGGATCGTATTATTGAAATCATAGGAAGTGAAGGGGAGCGGAAATCCTATACCTATGATGCCCTGGGAAATGTGATTTCCATGACGGACGGGGAAGGAAATATCACCCGGTATGCCTATACCTTAAGCGGTAAACTTGAAAAAGTGACGGACGCCCTTGGAAATGAAACGAAATACCAGTATGATGCCTGTGACCGGCTTATTGAGATCCGCCAGTATGGCGCTGAGGGAAGCCTGAAGGAAGAGGTAGAAGGATCCGGTATGGATACAGACCTTCTGGAAGCAGAAAAACAGAATGGAAGAAACCGGCTGTGCCAGGTCACCCGTTATACAAGGAATCTGCGGGGGCAGGTCACAGAAACCATGGATGCACTGGGGCAGAAGGAAGTTTATACTTATGATAAGAAAGGACAGCTCCTTAGCAAGTTGGATAAGGAAGGCTACCTGACAAAGTATGCCTATACAAAGCAGGGAGACTTATCCGGTATCCAGTATGCGGACGGAAGGGAAGTGAAACTGTCCTACAACCCGCTCCGGCAGCTCATGGAGGTGCAGGACTGGTTAGGAAATACAAAGATCACTCCTGATGCACTGGGAAGGGCGAAAAAAGTGCAGTACCCGGATGAAAGGGAAGTATCCTATACCTATGGAAAAGCAGGGAAAAGAAGAAGCATGACCTATCCGGATGGAAAGACGGTCTTCTATGGTTATGATGAACAGCTCCGTCTTTCAGAGTTAAAAGAAGGGGACAGCGTCATCACGTATGCGTATGACCCTCTGGGAAGGCTGTGTGAAAAACAGTTCCCGAATGGAACAAAGACCACCTATGCTTATGACAAAAAAGACCAGCTGACAGAACTGGTACATCAAGACCAAGAAGGAGTCATTGACCGTTATACTTATCTGTATGACCTTTTGGGAAACAAGAGTGGCATTACAAAAGAGAGAAGAGGGCTGGAGCGTGAGAGCGGACACTACCGCTATGGTTATGATGCACTGGGCAGGCTATCAGAGATCCAAAAGGACGGAGAGGTACAGACCCGGTATGGGTATGATGCCTTTGGAAACCGTACTTGGAAAGAGGAGAAAGGAGAAAAAACCTCCTATCAGTACAATGCCCTGAACCAGATGGTAAGCGAAAGACAGGGAGAAACTAGAAGAGAGTATGGATATGATAAGAGAGGAAACTTAACGGGCATCCAGGAAAACGGGGCTTGGAAGAAGCAGTATGTCTACGGTGCGCTCAACCGCCTAGAAGAAGCGGTGGATGCGGCGGGAAAACAGGCAAGATATCAGTACAACGGACTGGGGCACCGGGTAGGAAAGCAGGAAGGCACTATACCAAAGGAAAAACTGGAGAAACTGGATCCGCAAAGCAGGATCGGCATGGAAATCGGAAACAGCCGGCAGATTGCCTATACTCTGGATCTGACCAGACAGTATTATAACCTTCTGGAGCGGACAGAGGAAAGCCAAAGCCAAAGATACTTCTGGGATGGGAACGTGGCTGCGTATGAAGAGAATGGGGAACGGAACTATTACCTTCAGGATGAACTGGGAAGCCCGCTTCGGATTGAGGACAGTGCTGGAAACCTCAGGGAAAGCTATGGATATGGAGCCTTTGGGGAAGATCTGTATCAGAACCAGGGGGAGATACAGCCGTTTGGATATACGGGATACCAAAGGGATGAGATTGCAGGGACGTATTATGCCCAGGCAAGGGAATATCTGACAGAGAACGGCAGGTTTGCAGGGCAGGATTTGATTGCCGGTTTTACTGGGTATCCAGAAACACTTAATAGATATAGTTATTGTTTAAATACACCGTTTTACTACATAGATTTAAATGGACTTTTTCCTATTCATTTAATAATTGGAGGGGCTATAGGTGCCGTAGGAGGAGGAGTTACACAAATAGTTTCAGATCTATTCGCTGGGAAAGTTTCAACGGTTAGTACATATATAGGATCAATTGTAGGAGGTGCAGCGGGAGGCGCAACTTTTGCAGGAACAGGTAATGCAGCTATGGCAGGAGCGGTTGAGGGAGGTATTACAGAGGGAATAACAACTTTAGGTAATGGAATAGAAAATATGATAAAAGGAGAAAAAGAAATTTCTTTTACTTCAGTCGCTCAATTGTTAGAAAAAACGATTGCTAAGGGATTTACAGGGGTTATTTCAGGTACAACATTTGGTGGAATACTGGGAAAAGTTTCAAAGATAGCCAAAACTCCGTTTAAATTTTTAAAATCAAAAACAGTTGATAAAATAGTAGACGGAACTTTAGGAAAAATAAAAGATATAGTGTATAAAACAGCAAAACTACAAGGAAGAAATAGTTGGGAAAGTCTAACAAAACAGGTTTATACGAAGTTGAGAAATGGTACATGGAAAAAAATTAGTAAAAAAACATTAGCAAAAATGTTTGGATTTGAGGTTATTGATTCGGTATCAGAAGAAACTATAAAGCAGATGAAACAGATGTTAGAAAAATTAATACCTGAGATTGAGATATCCATGTTGACAAAAGAGTCAATTAATTATTTGAAAAAATTGACAGAAGAGCTCACACCAAAACAATTGAGTGAGTTATTAGATTGTGAAATATAATAAGGGATTAAAAAGCGGAATTTCATGGAGGATAGTAAAATGTATTTTTTAATAGGACGAACATTAGGAATAATAATTTTGAGTATTATTGTTACTTTTATGTGGGGAAATCATAAAAGAAAAGGGACACCTTTTATAAAAAAAGAAGTTATTAGTCAAAGCCAAAAAGAAAAAAGAATTAAATTAGAAAAAAGGCTAGATATTGTATGTATGGTAGGTTTAGTTATTTTATGGGTATTTTTAACACTTCCGTGTTTATTAGATGTACCATATCTTGTTTCGGGAAATTTAAAGAATGTAGAAGGAATGGTTATTAGCGGGGATACGGCGGGAGAAGATAGTAAAAGTGATAGGTTAATTCAAATAGAAGATGAAAATTTAAATGAAAAAGTGTATTTAAATTATTACGGTGAAGGTGTTTCTAAAGGAGATAGGATAAAGGCAAGATATTTACCACATACTGAATACGGTTATATTATAAAGAAGGAGGAGAGAAATGAATAGAGTAATATTAATAAGTGTAACATTTTTTATAGTAACTTTTATATTAGAGAAAATTTGGGAAAAATCTAAAAAAGAACAAAAAGAGGAAAAGTTAGTTATTCCAACTATTTTTCCAAAAGTAGTGCAGGTGTGTATGTATGTTTCGGTGGCAGGTGCAGTAGTTGTTGGCTTGTGTTTTGGAAAACAAGCATTAGGGATTAGTATTCTATTTATCATATTGGCTTTTTTGTGTATGTTTCTCAATGTAGGATTAAAACGTTATTGTATAGATTTTAAAGAGGAGTATATTATTTATACGCCAGTTATTGGGAAAAGAAAAAAGGTACTTTATACAGATATTAAAAGTATGGTTCCGACAATAGGGGGGAGTATAAATCTAATCTCTATAAAAGGTAAAAAGATTGCGTCAATTGATGAAATGGTTGTCGGATATAAAGATGGAATAGAGTATTTAAAAAATAGAGGGATACCATTAGAGTAGTATATTGAGTATGCTTCATAAAGGAAGTTACCATACGAAAGGAGAAAAGAAACCATGGAGAGAAAGAATGTATCCATCAGAACATACAAAAGAAAGCCGCAGATATGGTTTGGGATAGAAGCAGATTCATTTTCTTACGACTTTGTATGGCATCTTCCGTTGCAGATGTGCCTGGATGGTGAAAACTTGAACCTAAAAAGAGAGGGAAATATCAAAGTATTTCTGAATAATCAGATTATAAATGGCAATCAGATGATCATCAAAAATGGAGATCAGATACATATTGAAGATTTTACGATTACGTTTTTTAAAGAAAAACTGGAAGTTCAGGCAGATGCAACATGTTTTGAAACAACCTTACTTCCGGAACGCCAGGAAGAAGAATATTTTGAGGGATTCCCTTTTTACAAACGTTCTCCAAGAGTTGTATATCAGAGAAAAGAGGAGAAGGTAGAAATTAAAGCTCCTCCAAGAAAAAAAGAGATGTCAAAAGGGAGTCTGGCACAGTTGATCATCCCGCCCCTTTGCATGATGGCACTTACGATTGCCATGGGCGTATTGATGAAACGTGGTCCTTATATGTACATGACGGCAGGAATGACTGCTATTACCCTAATTTTTTCTATTCAGAGATATGTAAGTGAAAAACGGAATATCAAGCAGGAAAATAAAGACCGGGAAGTAATGTATGATGAATATCTTCTTCGGAAACGAAAAGAAATCAAGAAATTAAGAGAAGAAGAACGGGAAGCGATTGATTATCAGACACCGACACTTTCTATGCTGCAAGATATGGTATTGGAATATAGTAGCCGTATTTACGAACGTTCCATCTTAGATGATGACTTTTTAAAAGTAAATTTAGGATACCGGAAAGGCGAGTCCCAGATAGAAGTTTCTTACGAAGATAAAGAACTGGATATGACAAAGGATGAACTGATTGAATGTGCCAAGAAAATTCCAAAAGAATTTAAAAAGGTAGAACAGATTCCCGTAGAGATTGATCTGAAAAAAGCACATTTAGGTCTGGTTGGAAGTAAACGTAATATCCATGAGCAGTTAAAATACATGCTTGCCCAATTAACTTTTTTCCAAAGTTACCGGGAGTTACAGATTGTTTTTATCCATAGCGGAGCATATACCGAAGATTTCCAATATATGCGCTGGTATCCGCATCTGCGGTTGGAATTTATCAATGTAATCGGAGAAATTTATTCGGAGCAGATCAGGGATCAGATATTGGGAAGTATCCAGCAGATTTTAAAAGAGAGAAAACTAAAACAGGAAGAAGAGAAAAAAGCACACATTTTCCTTCCGCATCTGCTGTTTATCATTGATGAACCAAAACTGATTTTAAATCATGCGATTATGGAATACTTGCAAAGCAGGGAAATGGAATTAGGGTTTAGTATGATTTATACTACCGATCAGAAATCGAATCTCCCTGAAAACATCAGAACAATCTGTATTTTAGACAACTCAGAGGAAGCTCATCTTTTATTAGAGGAAGGGGAAAGGAAGAACCTTCGGTTTGAAGTACAACACACAAAAGGAATTCCTCTAGAAAGAATGGCAAGGGCATTAAGTCCTTTGATCCATGAGCAGGGGATTACTTCCCAGGTGCCTGATAAACTGACATTTTTTGAAATGTATGGTGTCGATACGCCGACTCAACTGGAAGTAGAAAAACGGTGGGAGTCTCATAGTGCTTATAAAAGCCTGGCAGTTCCGATTGGTGCAAAAGCGGAGAATGATTTCACCGAACTGAACCTGCATGAAAAGGCACATGGACCGCATGGTCTTGTGGCAGGTACAACAGGTTCCGGTAAATCAGAAACCATTCAGACGTATATACTTTCTCTTGCTGTGAATTTTCATCCCCATGAAGTCGGTTTTCTTTTGATTGACTATAAAGGTGGAGGAATGGCAAACCTGTTTGCAGATCTTCCGCATCTTTTAGGAACAATTACAAACTTAGATAAAGCAGAGAGTATGCGGGCAATGGCATCCATTAAGAGTGAACTGGCACGCAGACAGCGTATTTTTGCGGAGTATGGGGTAAACCATATTAATGATTATCAGAAATTATTCCGTATGGGAAAAGCAGAAGAACCTCTTCCGCATCTGTTTATCATCAGCGATGAGTTTGCAGAGTTAAAGAAAGAACAGCCGGAATTCATGGCAGAACTGGATTCCACTTCACGTATCGGACGAAGCCTTGGAGTACATTTGATTCTGGCAACACAAAAACCATCAGGAGTAGTAGATGATCAGATTTGGAGTAACTCAACATTCCGTTTGTGCTTAAAAGTACAGAATGCAGCGGACAGTAAAGAAATGCTTCATACGGCAGATGCAGCAAACATCACACAGGCCGGACGTGGATACTTACAGGTTGGTAATAATGAGATTTATGAATTGTTCCAGTCAGCATGGAGTGGCGCTTCCTACGGAACAAAAGAGGAACAAAAAGAGGAAGACGACAGGGTATATCTGCTGAATATGCTTGGACAGGGAGAAGCCTTAAATAAGGATTTCAGTGGCAGAAAGGAAAGCCAGCAGCTCAAGAAAAGTCAGTTGGATGTTGTAGTAGAACACCTTCAGCAACTTTACGAAGAAGAGCATTGTGTCAAAGTGAAAAAGACCTGGCTTCCATCTCTGGCATTTCAGATTGCATCTCCATATTTGATGGAAATTCAGGACAGTGCCGGTTTCAAGAAGGTTGATTTGAAATTAGGGATTGGTATGATGGATATCCCTGAAGAACAGGCACAGACGGAATATGTTCTTGACTTTGAAAAAAATGGACATCTTTTATATCTGTCTTCCAGCGGATATGGAAAAACGATGCTGCTGACGCAGATTATTTTAGGATTATCTGCAAAGAATGCAGTGAAAAATCTGAATTTCTATATTTTGGATCTCGGTAACAGTGGAATGATCCCATTAAAACAGCTTCCCCATGTTGCGGACTATATGAATATAGACCATGAAGAAAAAATCGGAAAATTCCAAAAATTGATTTTAGAGGAAATCAAAGAGAGAAAGAAGAAACTGGCACGTGCTATGGTACAGAACTTTTCGGTTTACAACGAAACACAGGCGGAACCATTAAAAGCCATTGTGATTGTCATAGACCAGTATGAAGTGGTAAAAGAACTGGGAGAAGCTGTTGAATCTTTCATACAAAAAGTATCTAGAGACGGGGCAGGGCTTGGTATTTATTTGGCAGTAACGACTTCCAGAGATGGGGCTATGAGAAGTGCAGCCAGAAACAATTTCAAAACGAGAATCGGTGGTTTCAATTTTGATGAAAGTGAACTTTCTTCTTTTGTTGGACGGAGTTCCTATAAGCTGCCGGAAGAGCATAAAGGAAGGGCGCTTGTAAAAACAGACAGCATCCATGTGATGCAGCTATATACCCCGGTTGTGTTTGAAACAGAAAAAGAATACAATGAAAAACTGAAAGCACTTATTTTTGAACTGGATCAGAAGTCTTCGGAAGAAAAGGCAAAAGAAATTCCAGTTATGCCGGAAGAACTTACGGTGTCAATGCTTCCATCCTACCCAGGATATGAAAAGACAAACCGGAAAGTACCAATTGGATTGGATACGGATACTTTACAGATGTACTATCTTTCCATGGAACAGACACCAGCCTTTGTAATTGGAAATGCAAAAACAGGCAAAACAAATGTAATCAAAAACATGCTTTCTATGGTTTCGGGTGAAAAGGTATATCTCTTTGATAATAAGAGTCATGAACTTGCTGCTTACCAGTCAAGAGAGAATGTAGTTTATGCAAGTGATAAGAGTACGGTTGCAGATGCCTTAAAGCAGATTGAGGAAGATATTTTTGAAAGAAAAGAAGCGTATGAAGAAGCCAAATTGGATGATGTTTCTTTAAGCATCGAAAACTTTGCAAAAACACTTCCACCAATTTATGTCATGGTAGATATGCTTCAGGAATTGTACGAGAATGTAGAAGAAGATAACAGCATGATTGATATTTTGGAAGAGGCTGTCCGTTATGGTATTTATGTCCTTGTAACTTCAGAATTTAAAGTGAAGAAGATGACAAGAAGTAAGTTCATAGAAATGCTTCTGGCAAGCAGAGAGGTTTTAATTCTTGGAAATATTAAAGACCAGTTACTGTTTAGTTATACGGGAGTCCGGGAAGAAAATCGGAAAGTGGAATTTGGTTATTACCACAATGCGGGAGTTAATCGGAAAGTGAAATTAATCCTGCACAAAGGAATATCATAAGGGTAAGAAAGAAACAGGATATTGCATACAGATATGAAGTTGCAGTATCCTGTTTTGTATATATAAAAACAAATGGTATGATATAAAACAAAGAAATTAAATAAAAATAATCAAAAACAGCAATTATTTTCCTTGTATTTCTATCAGATTATGGATATACTATATCATATAAGGAGGGATATGATATGCTGATTAAATTTGAATTTGAAAATTATCGTTCATTTAGGGACAAAAGCATTCTGTCTATGGAAGCAAAAGGAAATGCAGAATATAAAAGTTGTCTTTTACCGTATAAAAAGAAAGGAGTTCTTCCAGCTGTAGCTATTTTTGGGAAAAACGGTGGTGGAAAAAGTAATGTAATTCGTGCTTTCTGGTTGGGTGTGCAATTTATAAGAAATGCACAAAAAACGCAGCATGAAAAAGCAGAAATTCCAGTGCGTGCTTTTTCATTAAATGATTATTCGGAACAGTGTCCAACAGGATTTGAATATGAATACATTCAGGATGGTGTCAAATACATTTATGGATTTTCAGCCACAAAAAAAGAAATTGTAAAAGAATATTTGTATTCGGCACCAAAAGGACAAAAAGCAGAAATATTTTCAAGAAATTATCAGGAGTTTTCATTCCCTTCAAATGGCGAAAAAAGGAAAAAGGAAATGATAGCAGAAGCAGTTGCATCAAATCAATTATTTTTTTCCATTGCATGTGTAATGAATTACCAGCCATGTATTGATGCCATGAGATGGTTTCGGGAAAGTATTTATTTTTCAAAAGATTATACAGATATACCAAGTCAATTATTGGAACATGTGGAAGATATGAATATGCTAAAAGCAATTGTGTCTTATGCAAAGCAGGCAGATGTTGGGATAGAGGATATGTCTTTTGAAATTAGAAATGAAGAATTATCTGCAAATGATTCGCTTCCTAATAATCTTCCGGAGGGAATTGTTGCTGCGTTAAAACAATTTACTCTGGCATTAAAGGATTCTTCAGAAGCTGCTGAAATGAACTTAAAAATAGGAGAAGTGAAAACCTCCTCCATGCATCGTGGATTAAATCAAGCAGGAGAGGAAGAACTATTTACATTGGAACTTTCGGATGAATCTGATGGAACAAGAAGACTCATGTCACTTGCCCCAGGAATTGAACGTGTGTTACAAAAAGGTGGGATATTGATGGTAGATAAGATTGATCGGGAATTGCACCCATTATTAGTCGAATTTATCATTTCTAAATTTCAAAGTCCAGAAACCAATCCAGGTCATGCACAGATTATTTTTACAACACATGATACGGAATTATTGAATATGGAGATATTAAGAAAAGATCAGGTATATTTTGTTGATAAGAATAAAAGAAACGGTGTTTCGGAATTGTTCAATTTAACGGAACTTCCAGTAAGAACAAATGATAATATCAGAAAAGCATATCTTGTAGGAAAATATGGTGCGGTTCCAGATGTAGATACCATGGAGGTTGAATAATGGCAAGAAAGATAAAACCTCTTATTTACGTCTTTTGTGAAGGCGAAAGTGAAATTGAATATACAAAATATCTGAAAGAAAAATTTGAAGACGTTGCAGTGATTCAAAAACCAGTAAAGGGTCTGTTTGAAGTAGCCGATAAAAAATTTAAAAAAGATGCGAAGTATCGGAATAATGCAGAGGTGACAGATGAAATATGGTTTTTCTATGATGTCGATGACGGACAGACGGGAAGCTGGGATAGGATTCAAAAAATTGTTTCTACATTAAAAAAGTTACGTAAGAAACCGAACATACGTGTAAGATTGTTAATGACAACAGGCTGCGTTGAATTTTGGTTTTTATTACACTATAAAAAAGTGGTTCCATCTATCCAAACGGTTGCGGAAAAAGAGAATGTTCTAAGATTGTTGCAGAATGAATGTCCTGGTTATGTAAAAGGAGATTCGAACACAACAAGGAAAATAGCAGATCATTTTAAACAAGCTTCTATAAATGGAGATTGGGTATTAGGGCAAATAGAAGGTTTACCTACGTCAGAAGACTCCTATGTAAGAGATCGATGGTTATATCAATCATCATGTACATTTACAACGGTACAAGAAGCAATTAAATTTTTGGAAAATTTAAAAAACTAAAAAAGTAGCTAAAACTCTCTTGTGGTTTTTGTTATATAGAAGGAAAGACAATCTTTGGTATAGCAGAATGCAAGGGAGTTTTTTGTTGTCAGAGAAAATGTTATCCCGAAAACTTAGATGCTTTCAAATTGAGAAGTGATAGGTTATGATGCACAAAAAAACTTTTATAAATATTGAAAATCAGGGCAAAATCATGTAAAATGAAGAAAAAATCACGAAAAGTAAAAAACTCTTTAAAAGTAAATATATGGAGAAATCATCAACAAAGGAGAAGTTATTCATTATGAAAGAAAGGTGGGAATAGAATGAAACGAGTGTTCCAGGTAAGCGAGATCACAACGCTGTGCAATGAACTGAAAACATTGTTAAACGGGTGCAAAACCCATATTTCAAACATGAAAACTTATGCAGAGCAGGCAGATGAGGCACTTGCAGAAGTGCCTGGCGAAGTACGTCATTATGGGGCGGTATACAGTGTTTCTGAACTTCGCAGTGCCTTAAAAACAGAGAAAATCGAGGACGCACTGACCAAGCTGGAAAACTGCCGCGTAAGAGCCTGTGAGCTGATCCCGGCAGCGGATACAGACTATGCAGCGCAGACCAGGGAGCTTGTAGGAGTTACGAAAAACCTGCAGACACTTTTGGAGGAAATGGAGCAGTTTTTGATCCATACTCCGCTTACCACCGATTATTCCGCCTTCAAAAAAGCCTTTGAGGAGGTACAGGCAAGATGGAACAAGGTAACGGAGAATGCAGAGAAGGCAGTGGAGAAACTGATGGCGAATATCAAAGGAGCGGAAACCATCTGCCACGTCTTTTCCAAAGACCCGGTAAACCTAAGCACCGGAAACTTTATCTATGACCGGACTGATCTAGAGGTTGGCGGAAGGGAGGCATTTGTGTTCCGCCGGTTTTACAATGCCATCAACGACCGGAGTGGCGTGCTTGGAAAAGATTGGAACCACAATTATGAAGTATATCTGGAGTTTACAGACGGGGAAGCGGTGCTTCTCAGGGAAGACGGGAAAGAGGAACGTTTTTTCTGGGAGAAGGACCGCTATCTTTCTTTGTTTGCCAGTGAGGGAACATTGGAGAAAGCAGAAGACGGATATACGTACCGTACCAGGGAACAAAAAGTCTACCGCTTTGACAGGGAAGGAATGTGTCTGGAAACGGAGACCCTTTTGGGCGGCCGAGTAACATTTACGTATGAAACGGAAGCACCTTTCCGTCTGGTAAAAGCGGAAAAGGACACCGGGGAATTCTTTGCCTTTTCCTACGGAGCAGATGGCATGCTGGAACGTGTGGAAGACCATGTAGGAAGATGCCTGTCCTATCAGTATCAGGGAGGACTTCTGAAGGAAGTGAGGCTTCCGGATGGGAACACCTTCCGCTATGGCTATACCCCGCAGGGAAAACTGGAGCAGGTGGAGAACCCAAGGGGGATCGTGACGGTGGAAAACTTCTTTGATGAGGAACAGCGCACCACCTTACAGAAGTTCCCGGACGGGACACAGATGTCTTATGTATATGATGCAGAAAAGAAGGCCGTAGAACTTACGGAACGGAATGGCAGCCGGGTGATCTATGTCCATGATGACAAGTACCGGGATGTGAAGCATATCCACAGCAACGGGGAGGAACGTTTTGCCTATAACCAGAATAACCAGAAAACTCTGTATGTGGACCGGCTTGGAAATAAGACCCAGTACGCCTATGACCCGGCTGGAAATCTGGTGCGTGTGATCGATGCCCTTGGGAATAAGACAGAGATCCGGTATGGGGAAAAGAACCAGCCAACCGGGATCAAGATAAATGGAAAAGATAAACTGTGCGGGGAATACGACGCACAGGGAAGGCTTGTAAAAACCAGGGATGCCCTTGGAAATGAAGTGGAGATCACCTATACGGAAGCAGGGTGGCCGCAGACCATCCTGCAGGCAGACAAAAGCCGGATCACACTTTCCTATGATGCAAAGGGAAACATCACAGCGATCGAAGATGCACAGGGAAATATGACCCGGTATGGGTATGATACCCTGAACCGGATGGTGGAAAGTACCGATGGAAAAGGGAATGTCACAAAGTATGCGTATGATGTGATGGGAAATGTGACCTGCGTGGAAAATGCGGAGGGAAACTGCCAAAGCTATGAATACAATGCAAGTGGAAAAGTAACGAAGGTGACAGACTTTGACGGGGCGAGCATCCAAAGGGAATACAATGTCTTAAACCGCCCAAGCAAGATCATTGATAAAGAAGGAAGGGAAACCCTCCTGACTTATGACAGCATGTGGAACCTTGCAAGGGTGACAGCACCGGACGGTGCAAGGACCACGTATCTTTATAATGAAGAAAACCTGTTATCCCGGATCAAATATGCAGACGGGGCAGTGGTACGCTATACCTACGATGCAAACGGGAACCGGACCGGGGAAGAAGATGAAAACGGGGCGAAGACCACGTTTGTTTATGATGCCCTTGGAAGAGTGGTGGAAGTAAACGGGGAAGAAGGACTCCATTATGCCTACCGGTATGATGGGGAAGGAAATCTCATAGAGGCAGAAGATGCCCTGGGGAATACCGTATCCATGGAATACGATGGAAACGGGAACCTGGTGAAAGAAACCAACGCCCTTGGGGAGAGCAGACATTATACTTATACCCCGTTAGGCGATGTGGAGAGCATCACCGATGAGGCAGGGCGTACTACTTGTTACCAGTATCAAAAAGGCGGACTATTAGAAAAAATCCAATACTCAGATGGTACAGAAGAAGCCTTTACCTATGATGCCAACGGAAACCTGGAAACCCATACCCTTGCCACCGGGTTTGTGCTGCGTTATGGATATGACAGCATGGACCGGATCACGGAGATCACAGGAAGTGAAGGGGAGAAGAAATCCTATACTTATGATGCCCTTGGAAATGTGACTTCCATGACGGACGGGGAGGGAAACACCACCCGGTATGCCTATACCTTAAGCGGGCAGCTTGCAAAAGTAACGGATGCCCTTGGAAATGAAACGGAATACCAGTATGATGCCTGTGACCGGCTCATCGAGATCCGCCAGTATGGTGCAGAGGGAAGCCTGAAGGAAGATACAGAAGGATCCGGTATGGATACAGATCTTCTGGAAGCAGAGAAACAGAATGGAAGAAACCGGCTGTGCCAGGTCACCCGTTATACCAGGGATCTGCGGGGACAGGTCACAGAAACCATGGATGCCTTGAAGCAGAGGGAAGTTTATACTTATGATAAGAAAGGACAGCTCCTTAGCAAGCTGGATAAAGAAGGCTACCTGACAAAGTATGCTTATACAAAGCAGGGAGACTTATCCGGTATCCAATATGCGGACGGAAGGGAAGTAAAACTGTCCTACAACCCACTCCGTCAGCTCATGGAGGTACAGGACTGGTTCGGAAATACAAAGATCACTCCGGATGCACTGGGAAGAGCACAAAAGGTGCAGTACCCAGACGGAAGGGAAGTATCCTATACCTATGGAAAAGCAGGAGAAAGAAGAAGCATGACCTATCCGGATGGCAAGACGGTCTTCTATGGTTATGATGAACAGCTCCGTCTTTCAGAATTAAAAGAAGGGGACAGCATCATCAACTATGGCTATGACCCTCTGGGAAGGCTATGTGAAAAACAGTTCCCGAATGGAACAAAGATCACCTATGCTTATGACAGAAAAGACCAGCTGACAGAACTGGTACATCGAGATCAAGAAGGAATCCTTGACCGCTATACCTATCTGTATGACTTTTTGGGAAATAAAACCGGAATCACCAAGGAGAGAAGAGGGTTAGAGCAGGAGAGCGGCAGTTATACCTATGGCTATGATGCACTGGGCAGGCTGTCAGAAATCCAAAAGGATGGGCAGATGCAGACCCGGTATGGGTATGATGCCTTTGGAAACCGGACATGGAAAGAAGAAAGCGGGGAAAGGACTTCCTACCAGTACAATGTCATCAACCAGATGGTACGCGAAAAACATGGAGAGCTCTTAAAAGCATACAGCTACGATAAGAGAGGAAACCTAACCGGCATCCAAGAAAATGGGGCATGGAAAAAACAGTATGTCTATGGTGCGATCAACCGTCTGGAAGAAGCGGTGGATGCGGCAGGAAAACAGGCAAGGTACCAGTATAATGGACTGGGACACCGGGTAGGAAAGCAGGAAAATGTCCTTCCAAAAGAGAAACTGGAGAAACTGGACCCGCAAAACAGGATCGGCATGGAAATCGGAAACAGCCGGCAGATTGCCTATACTCTGGATCTGACCAGACAGTATTATAACCTTCTGGAGCGGACAGAGGAAAGCCAAAGCCAAAGATACTTCTGGGATGGGAACGTGGCTGCGTATGAAGAGAATGGGGAACGGAACTATTACCTTCAGGATGAACTGGGAAGCCCGCTTCGGATTGAGGACAGTGCTGGAAACCTCAGGGAAAGCTATGGATATGGAGCCTTTGGGGAAGATCTGTATCAGAACCAGGGGGAGATACAGCCGTTTGGATATACGGGATACCAAAGGGATGAGATTGCAGGGACGTATTATGCCCAGGCGAGGGAATATCTGGCGGAAAACGGAAGATTTGCAGGACAGGATTTGCTTGCCGGCTTTCTAGATATGCCATTCAGTATGAACCGTTACAGTTACTGCTTCAATACACCAACGATATTGGTAGACTTGGATGGTGCATGGCCGAGCTGGAGTGATATTGGAAAAGGATTTTCAAAAGGGATTGGGAAAGCTTGGAATTGGGCAAAAAAACATAAAGATGATATTTTTAAAGTGATTGGAACAACTGCTTTGGTAGTTGGAGGTGTAGCAATTACAGCTGCAACATTGGGAACAGGAGCGGGAGTATTTGTAGCAACTGTAGCAACAGTAGGAGGTACAATTGGTGCAATACAAAGCGACAGAAAAGGAGGAAGTATTATTGATGGATTTTGTAATGGAGCGGTGACAGGAACAGTAAGTGCAATGGGCATTGTAATAAATCCAGAAGGTGCTTTGTTAGGTGGAATTTGTCAAATGACAACGGATATAGTAAACGGTAATGTTTCATCACCCGAATCTTATGCAGGTGCATTGTTTGGAGGTGCATTAGGAGTAAAAAATGGAAGTGCTTTTTTAGGTGGGTCCATAGCCACTGCAATGGGAGAAATTTTAGAGTCTGTAAATGGTGTTGAACAACGTCCATTACTTAGAATTCTTTTCGATAGTTTTGTCACAGGTGGAATAGCTGTCGGAGCAAATCGACTAGCTCAAGTTGTTTTGCCATTTGATGTAGAATATTATATAAGAACTTTACTTTCGGAAAATGAAAAAAATATCATAGAGACAATTTTAGGAGGCAGCGCTATAGGTGGGTATTGGTTACTGAATAAAGAATGTGAAGAATAGGAGAATAGAATGAAACAATTGATGTTTAAAATTGGAAGTAGAATTTTAGTTATAGTTTGCATGATAATTGTTTTTCTTTTTTTTGCTCTGAAAAAAAAGAAATTTGGAGCGAGTTTAAGTGAAAAGGAAGATTTTGTTTTAAAAATTATTGCGGGAGTTGTTATAATATTTATGATTTTAAAGATGGCTCTTCCTGTTGTACTAGATATACCATATTATGTTAAAGGTGAATTTCAAGTGGTTACAGGATATGCAAGAGATAATGCTCATGGAAAAGGAAATGACAGAAGTGTGGTAATAATCGATGAAGATAGCGGAAAGGAGATGTACGTAGAATTTTCTTATTCTAAAGGTATAGATAAAGGGGATTATTTAACTGTAAAATATTTACCTTACTCAAAATGTGGGATATTATTAAAGAAAAATAATGTTATTATATCAGAAGAGTAAAATATGCAGAAGAAAAAAGAAAAGCATGGAGATCGGATACAGCCATTTGGCTACACGATCTATCAAAGGGATGAGATAGCGGGAACGTATTATGCCCAGGCAAGGGAATATTGGGCAGAGAACGGCAGGTTTGCAGGGCAGGATTTGATTGCTGGCTTTATGAATCTGCCGTTCAGTATGAACCGATATAGTTACTGCTTCAATGCACCAATGGTATTGGTAGATTTTGATGGTGAATGGCCTAGTTTAAGTGATATCGGAAAGGGTATTCAGAATGGAATTAAAGATGTAGGAAATGCAATCAATAAAGGGATTCAAAAAGTTTGGGAAACTGGACAAAAGGCTGTAAAAACAGCAGGAGATTGGGTAGATAAACACAAAACAGAACTTGTAGCTGTTGGAATAATGACTGGTGCAGTTGTAGCTATAGCATCAGGAGGAGTAATAGCAGCAACTGTAGGAGCAGGAGTTTTAATCGGAGGTGGAATATCTAATATAGTTTCTGGAAGTGGAAACTTTACTAATGGTTTTATTGGCGGAAGTGTACTCACAGATATATTAAATAATAAGGATTTGCCGTTAAAGGAACAAAAATCTACGATAGAAATTTTAATTTCTGCAATAGCTTCTAGCGGTACACAAGCAGTCATAGGAGGAGGGCTTGCAAAAATATAGGATAAGGCAACTTTGGGGAGAACTATAGGAAATAGTAAAGGATGGGATAAAATGGCGACAATATTCTGGGAAACACTTTTTAGTGGAGGATTTTCGTTTTCGACAGGAACCATTGCATCTATACTATCCGAAGCGTTAGGTAAAAAGATAGTAGATGGAAACTTTATGAAGAATATAACAGAATTATTAGAAGGTTGTCTTGAATAATATAGGGAGATGAAAAGATGAAGAAGTTATATGCTCAAGGCTATTTAAGATTGTCAATGCTAGGAGTTGGCGTGGGATGTTTGATTTTTTTATATGGGTGTTATACTAGCATTAAGTCTAATGTAAAAGGTAGTGAATTGCTCATTATTTTTGGAATTGGACTTATCCTTTTAACTATATACAAATTGCAGATGATTTTTCCGTATACATGGGTAAAATATGGAAATGGATGTATTACTATTAGTCGTATTTCAAAAGAAAAAAACACACATGAGAAGAAAAAAGATAGATATAATAGATGTTACAAAAATAGAGAAATATGGGTTTTCTTTTGAAATATTAAAGAGAAATATAGAGTGTACACATTGTAAAGAAGGTCCTTTAGGGATTGATATGGAAATGTTTATTTTGACAAAAGAGCAGAAGATAGTCCTTATAGAACTTATGTATTATACGAAAACTCAAAGTAAATGTTTAATAAAATATATATACGCTAATACTGGAATATTACCTAGTGGACAGTTAAATGATTATTTGTGAGTTACAAAGTTTAATTGACAGAAAACTGGTGTATCGGGATAAAGAGGGTATCCTTGACCGTTATACCTATCTGTATTGCTGTAAAAAAATACAACTTATAAATGATATGTGTAAACAGTAAAATTTTCCGATATAATATAAAAAAAGTAATAAAAAATGTAACAGGAGGTAGTATGTTTTAAAAAAAACAGAAGAAAAAACAATAAGAGGTTACGATTGAGGAAAATACACAGATATTCATCGAAGATTTTAAAAAATTGGTAGATGAAGGTAAAAAGGAATCTGTGCGTTCGGTAATTAAATTTATGGCAAATTCTATACAAAGTGAATTACTTACGAAATGTATGTATAATGATAGGAATTATCCGGAAATAGATTATATGAGAGCTATTTTGAATAGTTTTTTACTGGATTTGTCGTTTGATTTTTGGCAAAAATGTAACATACGTTTAAAGGTTCAAAATACTCCCATTATATCATGTGTTTGGAATCATTCTCGTATGATTGACGGATTGATAGGACTGGGAGAGATAAATAAGAATCCCTTTAATGGGATTTCGTTTGCATATAATATTCAGGCAGTTTTAATAGAACCATTAGGTCTGGTAGTCGTTGATAATGGAAATCATTCTGTGAATGTGGCTATTGTCTATGATGAAGGAGAAATAATTGTAAATACGGTTATTGATATATCTGAAGTTCTTGAAAGATATAGATTTGATGGAAAAAAATATGTGAGTGTAGAAACGAATAAAATAGTAAATATTGAGAATTTAAAAAATAATTCAGAACCATTCACATATACGTTTGGACTTTTGTTTGAAATGGCAAGAGTTTTGAAAAATGCAAAAGATGAAAACGGATATGTGTACTATGATGTTAATTAGATGGGAAGGTGATAGTGATGGAGAATACAGAGAACTGGGTAGAAAAATATAAAGAAAGAATGGATAAGAATAAACCTTCTGAAAAATTAGTGGAACAGACTTTAGAACTGATGAAACATCAGATTGAGTTACAGAGAAAAGATAAGAAAAATGTTAAAAAATAAAATAAAATTTATAGCATTGACTCTTGTGTTTGCTTTTCTGCTGTCGGGCTGCTCTACAAAGAAGGATAGACAAGAATGGGAAAGTATGTTGTAGATATTGACATCGAAACTCAAAATAAATTCAAAACCTACATTGAACGATATACAGAACTAGAAACCTGTAAACTTTTGTTTTATGATATAGATAGAGGAACTGTTCAAAAGAAAATGGACTGTAAAAGAATTTTGGAAGAATATCTCCAGGATTACCAGATTGCAGAAAAACAGATAATACCATGTTTATATCAGCAAAATAACTGTGTCTGCGTCATTTTAGAAAAAATCGGGTATCGGAAAAGTTCTGGAGATCCTTTGCCAAAAATCGGAATTATAATTGATGTAGATACTGAAAAAATTATAGGTGAAGTTTCAGAGATGGATTTTGAAAAATATCATTTATTATATAAAAATGAAGAAACAGAATCCATTACAGAAGAATTTCTGATAGTAAATAATCTCCTTTCCATGGAGGGTGTATATTATCACGATTTCAATATTTACGCAATGAAAACGCACTTGGCGGATATTTCTTCTGATGCAGAAATTTTTAAGATTTTTCTAGAATTGAAGGAGGTTTCTGCTGAAAAGAATAAAACTATTTGTTTTTATGCAGAAGAGTCTAAAATAGAAAAGATAATGAAGCAATTTCTTCCAAAGGAACAAGAAATAACATGGCCAAAAGAAAACACGAATGAAATGAAAGTGATACCAAGAGTATAAAGTCTATTGAGTAATAAAATAGGCGTGTGTTATTGAATACTTTTGGAGACGTTACAAGATATTATGTCTTTTGAAAACAGCATATAAATGTAGCGTTATAGGATTGCTGGGATTTAAGTAAATAGGAACATGTGGGCAGCAGTATATTAGTTTTGATATACTGCTGCCTTTTGGATTGGAAGTTCGTAGGTGAAAAAGAACGAAAAAGGACCAGAAGATAGTGCTTAAAATTGTGCGTTTACTTTGGGGCTATGTACCATGCTAGTTCCTAAATATTACGGTGCGGCATCAAAAAACCGTAGTTCTGGAACACTAGAAACCAACATTCCGGATACGGAAACCGTTTTTGATTGACTTATTGCTATTCATAAGAAATTGAACCAATGTCAATCCCAGGACCGCTTTGCGGGGCGTTAGCCGGCTTTAGGTTGGTGAGAAAAGTGCAAACGTCTATTTATTAGATGAAGCAACGAGTAACATTAATGTGATTGACGAGGAAAGCATTATGAAAGCACTTCTTGAAAAAGGAGGATTATTAGAGAAGAAGACAGTACTAATTTCAACACACAAACTAATATGATTAATTATGTTGATGAAGTTATTTACATAAAAGTTCGTAAAGTTTATCAAGGAACTCATGAACAGCTATTGGAGAGTGTACATTCGTACAATGCATTCATAAATGCTAAAGTCAAGTAAGTCTTCCCACACTAATAATTGCTATAAAAAGGATTTATTTTATCTGTGACATATAAACTCTCTTCTGTATGATAACCATGCTATATCATATCGGAGAGAGCTTTTTATATAAATTATGTGAATTTCAGAAAAAAATACATAAAACCTCGAAAAAATTACATGTAAATAAATGTAGAAGTTTCTGAGTGTATAATAAAGGGGTAAGAGAATATTGAAAAATAGTTCTCATATTTCATGAATTATATAAAGGAGGATATTATGAAAAGGAAACAAATTTTAATTTTAGGAATAGTAGTAGCACTCAGTATGAATTTCTCTATTCCAGCTTTAGCGGCTAGTAATCAACAAAATAATTTACAAGTTAGTGAACAGGGGGAATTTGAAACTATAATTGATGAAATTCAAAATATAAAGGCGGCGCATCCAGAGTTTACGGAGGATGAAATCCTAAATGTTATGAATGAAATTCATGCGATAAAAAATAGAGGGATTGGGGATATATGGAATTCACTTACAGATTCAGAAAAAAAATTATGTATTCGATATCCATTTGATGCATTAAAAGTAAATAAAGCTAAAAATATAGCAACAGATCAGACTGTGAAGAAGTTTGGGGAAAACGGACTTGGAAATAGAAGTGATGCATTCAGGCATGGAATATGGAATGCGGAAATGGCAATTTTGATAGGAAAAGAAAGAGCAGAGTTATTTGCTACAGCACATGAAGATAAAGATGTTTCTGGGAACGAAGCGGATGGTTTCCCCAAAGCAGCCCATAAAGAAATGGATTTACATAATAATGAAGTAGGAAGAAATATTGGAGCGAAGCATAGTAGTGCATCAGAAGATGAATTGGCAGATATAATTTATCAGGATATAAATTCGGAATCGACACAATTTGTATGGCTGCACGAATAAATGGTAGAGGTTGCTGATTCAAAGCCCCCCGTAATTAATTGCGGGGGGCTTTGAATATTTAATCATTAAATAAGAATGAGGGGAGGGGTTAAGTGTTATAACGATATTGACTTCATTAAAAAATAGACGGTTAATGTGAGCATAATTTTATTTGAAAATAAATCAAAAAAATGAGTAAATCGATACGCTTATTATTTGTATCATGTGTTGTTAATTCAAGTAGCATATAAATATAAGAAATATAGGAGTGAATATTTATGTGCAATAGGATGAAACAAATGCGTGAGAAAAAGGGACTAATTCAGACGATTATGGCAAACAAATTAGGGGTTACGCAGCAAACACTAAGTAGATATGAAAATGATATAACCTGTATAAAAGCAGATGTGCTCATAAAAGCAGCAAAATATTTTAATGTTAGTACGGACTATTTACTAGGATTATCGGAGATAAAAAGAGATATGTCAATGCAAAAGAAAATAAATGATAAGGTAGAAGAATATTATGAATTGGTTGAAGTGTATTCTTCTTTAGATGAAATTGATCAAAAACTGTTTTGGAATATATTACAATCTGTAAAGAAAGCTCAGGAAAAGCGGAATAAAGAGAAGGAGTAAAAAATGTTAAATATAGCAGTATGTGATGATGAAAGTCAGATAACTTCGATGATTGAAGATATGTTAGAAGAGATAGCAATAGAAAATAATGTAGATATTGACATTGATGTTTTTTTAGGTGGTAATGAATTTCTGAAACATTTGAATTCGTATAGCACCTATGACATTGCTTTTCTGGATATTGAGATGAAAGATTTAGATGGGATTTCTACCGCAAAAAGAATCAGGGATTTTGATAAAAATATGATTATTATTTATGTGACTAGTCACGAAAATTATATGAAAGAAACTTTTGAGGTTAGAGCTTTTCGATTTTTGACAAAGCCAGTTACAAAAGAGGAACTAGAGACTTACTTTAAAGAGGCATACAAAGAAATTAGTAATCGGGATGCTTACTTTCGGTTTAAAAATAACAGAGAGGAGTGCAAAGTCTTAGCAAGAGATATCCTTTACTTCAAAAGTCACTTAAGAACAGTGTATATAGTTACTGAAGAAAAAATCTATAAATTTAGTAAAACGTTGAATTTGGTAGAAAAAATAGTACATGAAAACTTAAAAATTCCATTTTTTAGGATACATCAATCCTATTTAGTTAATTATAACCATATAGAAAAACTATCATATGATTTTATTACTTTAGATAACGGTACAAAACTTCCAATTAGTGAAAACAGACGTAAGCAGATTGGCATCGCTTACTGTAAAGTGGGAGAGTGTGTAGATGCAAATGAATAAATGGGGAAATATTGGAGTAGAGATTATACCTATTACACTTATATTGGTAATATTTTTTTCCTATTTTGATATATTTTTTTCAAAGAGAAAAAACAAGTATCAAATCGTATGTTCAGCAATCATTTTTCTTGCTTGGCAAATAGTTACTTGTATTATTCAGGATATTCCGATAAATATTAAACTCTCTATAACAATTATGGTTACATTTTCGAGTGTAATATTGGCATATAGAGGGAAAGTTTGGAGCAAATGTGTTTTTTCTATATCTTTTAATGCTATTTGGATGCTATTAGAAACATTATGTGGATATATTCTTATATTCTATGTTGAACCTTATGCTGACTCCCAGTTTCTTGGTGCGACGTTATCAACAACACTTTTTATGGTTTTTGTTATAATATTAAAAAAAATATTTGTAAACAATAAAGTTCAATCCTTGCCTTTAAAATATAGTTTGATACTGGTTTTGATACCAATTGGAAGTATCTATGTTATGAATGACTTATTTTTAGCAAATCTTCAAAGGGGCTTGGTAAAACATAGTTACGATTCAATAATTTCGGCGGGAATATTGTTGAGTATGAATATTCTTGTGTTTTATATATATGTTGATCTGGCAGAAAAAATGCAATTAAGGCTAATGAATTCTGTTTACGTACAGCAATTAGAGATGTGTGAAAGACATCAAAAGGAACGTGAGTCATCAATATTGCATATAAGAGATATAAAGCATAATATGAAAAATAATCTTATATCGATAATTGCATTTGCAAAACAACGGGAATATGAAAAGATTATTGAATTTGTTAGTGAAATAATGGAAACAGGTGAATTAAATATGGATTCTATTTGTAATACAGGGAATATTGTGATAGATTCTTTGATCAATTATTGGGGAGAAGAGGCTGAAAAAAGCAGAATTAGTTTCTCTACAGATATTAATGTCCCTATGCAGATGGAATTCAAAGGAGCAGATATAAGTCTTATATTGGGAAATATATTGGAAAATGCTGTAGAGGCTGCAGAAAAAAATAAAGGGCATAAATATATATTTTTGAGGCTGAAATTTGATAGAGGAAATTTAATTATTAACTTAGAGAATACTTATGACGGTACTCTGATTAAAAATAAAGCAAGAAAATTAATAACAACAAAAAAAGACGTTAATAATCATGGAATTGGCTTAGAATCTGTATATAGAACTGCAAAAAAATATAATGGGATGGTTTTTATAGATGACACTAAAAGAGAGCATTTTTTAATCAGAGTTGTTTTATACGGGCGAGAGGAATAATTACATAGATACTCGGAATAATTACATGTAATCAATTAGCAGGGTTTTTTTATGATATTATTACACCAGAAACTTGAAAGGAGATTTACAAATGAAGTCAAAAAAAATTCAACCTGCTAAAATTTTAGCTGCAGCATCTATGAAAATGGGGAAAATGTCAGCAAATAGTGCTTGTTGTTATATTTATCACCAACCTAAAATGCCAGATGCATTAAAAAAAATGAAAAATAGGTAGTCCCGGATATGAAACGCTTGTCAGAAAAAATCACAGATTATATTTTGAGGAGCGGGGCGATCCAGAAAGAATCATATGCATTATACCAGTATGGATTTCAAATTGGCTTAGAAATGATAAGCTGTTTATTTGTATGTTTTATAATAGCATGGTATTTGCATATGATTCTAGAGTTTTTAGTGTCATCTATTATATTTATTCTTTTACGAACTTATGCAGGAGGAGTACATTTGAATAGTTACAAAGGTTGTTTTGTAACTTCAGTTTTTGTGCAGACCCTAGTAGTAATTTGTGGCGAGATATTTTGTTTTTCGTTGAACGTATCATGGGGGATTGTTTTATGTAGTTCTGTTTGTATTTGGATATTTTCTCCAGTCGAGTGTAGCAGTAAAGAATTAGATATAGAGGAAAAGAAACATTGTAAAAACACAACGTTAAAACTTATATGTTGTCTTTTCCTTTTTTTAGCTATATGTATGGTTCGTCATGCTTTTCAAATTGTATCACTGGTAGCACTAACAGAAAGTATTATTTTGATTTCACAATGTTTGGGAATTATAAAATTTAAAATGGAAAAGAAGAATAAAATGGAAGTGATAGAATAGACTATTATTTCCATTTTTTTGCGTCAGTTACAATTAGATTTACTATATATGATGAAATAAAAAATAGAAGTATTCTAAGCATAAATTTGGGGAAAACTAATATGACTTTAAAATTGGTAAGTGAATACAACTATTATTTGTATATTGTGGTGGGTTATAAGGTAGCATATAAATAAGGTTGATTTTATTTCTAAGGAGAAGTTATTTATGAAGAGCCGTATTAAAGAGCTTAGAGAAAATAGAGGTGTAATGCAAACCGCATTAGCAGACGAACTAGGAATTACACAACAGATGCTTAGTAGATATGAGACAAATGTTTTATGCATTAAAGCTGATATTTTAAAAAAGATGGCAGATTATTTTAATGTGACAACAGATTATTTATTAGAAATATCTGATGTAAAGCGAGATTTGCAGGGCCAAATAAGAGTGAGTAGGACATTGGATGAGTATTATGATTTTGTAGAAACTTACAAATCATTAGATATATATGATCGGGAATTGGTCTGGTCTATTATGCAAGCTGTCAAGAAAAGTGCAGAAAAAAGAAAAATTAAGGTAAAGGCTGAAGAAAAGAGTTGAAGTTTATGCTTAATATAGCGATTTGTGATGATGACATTCATGCAACCGGAAAAATGGATACGTATTTGCATGAAATAGCAAGGCGTAATTTTATAGAAACTGAAATAGAAGTTTTTGAAGATGGAAAAGAACTTGCGGATTTTATTTATAAAGGAACACGTTTTGATTTAATATTTTTAGACATAGAGATGAAACAAGAAGATGGTATTACTGCCGCAAAGAGGATTCGGGAATGTGATAAGAATGTATTAATTGTTTATGTTACAAGCCACGAAAATCATATGCAAGAGTCTTTTTTGGTACGACCGTTTAGATTTCTTTTAAAACCTGTTTCAATAGATGAATTTGAAATATGTTTTAAGGCCGCTTATGAAGAAATTATTACAGAAGATGCATATTTTAGATATAGTTATCAAAGAGTAAAGCATAAGATACCTATTAAAGATATTCTCTATTTCGAGAGTAATAGGCGAAAGGTATCAATTGTAACTTTGAATGGATCGTTTGAGGCGTATGAGAAATTAAACTCCATAGAAAAGAGTTTAAAAGAATGTAAGGCATCATTTTTACGCATACATCAGTCATTTTTGGTAAATTATAAGCATGTAGAAAGTCAGGCATATGATTTTGTTATTATGGATAATGGAGAAAAACTTTCCATTAGTGAGGATAGAAGAAAATTGATTAGTGAACAGTATTGCTCAATGGAGGATACATTTTATGTTAAACCATAATTGGGCGGTAGTTTTAATTGAAGTTGTATTTGTTTCATTTACTATTTTCCTTCTTTTATACTATTTCGATATATTTTTTGAGCGGAGAAATAGAAAAAGATTTATGATTGTTGGAATACTAATATTTGTAATATGGCAGTTGCTGATATCAGGTAGGTGTCAATTACCAGGAATTGTTAATATTAGTATTACAATAATAGTAACAATACTTACAGTTATTTCTATCTATAAAGGAAAGCTGTCGGATAAATGCATTTTTACAATTTCTTTTAATGCTATTTGGATGCTCATGGAAACCTTTACAAACTATATTTTGATGATATATTGTGAACAGTATGCTGACGATCAAATTATAGGTTCCTTTATGTCAAAACTGTTTTTTGGTGGAGTAATTGCTGCATTACGAAAAGTATTTTCTGATGATGAGATTAAAAATCTTCCTACAAGATATAGTTTCATGTTGGTATTAATTCCTTTGGGTAGTATATATATAATGAACAATATTTTTATGTTAAGCTATCATATGAATGATGATAATGCTAATGTCCATTCAGCTATTACAGTATTACTTCTTTTCGGAATTAATATTTTGATTTTTTACGTTTATGTGAAGCTTGCAGAAGATTTAAGGTTAAGGCGGACTAATTCGGTGTACGAACAGCAATTGGAATTATGTGAACGGCATCAAGAAGAACGAGAACTATCCTTACTTCAAGTACGAGATGTTAGACATAATATGAAAAATAATTTGGTTTCTATTTTGGCGTATGCTGAAAATGGAGAGTGTAAAAAGATAATTAAATTTGTAAATGAAATTATGGAAGAAGGTGGAATGAAGACCTCTAGGATTATTAATAGTGGGAATATAGTAATTGATTCCCTTATTAATTATTGGTATATTACAGCTCAAAAAGAAGGGATTGATTTTTCAATTGATATTAATATACCTATTCGTATGCCTTTCAAGGGAGCAGATATTTGTTTAATCCTTGGCAATCTATTAGAAAATGCGGTTGAAGCAGCAAGAAAGGTTGAAAGGAATAAATATATAAGGATAAGAATGAAATATGACAAAAATAATTTACTCTTATATATTGTAAATAATTATAGCGGTGAATTGATTAAAGATAAAAGCAATGGATACAAATCCACAAAAGTAGATTCAGAAAATCATGGAGTTGGATTAGCATCAGTACATCGTACAGTAGCCAAATATCATGGTGTGGTAGTCACTGATGATTCAATGCCCGAAAAATTTTTGGTTAAGGTAGTGTTATATGAAACCCCAAAATAGTTACATATCGCCCCTATATTCTTACAATCCAGAAAATTAGGAGCAATAAAGGAGTATAGTATGTAGCAGCATTGTTTATAAGGGTATGGTGATATAGAACATTGATAATATTATTGATTAGTGAAAGAAAAGAAATATATGAAACTACAGAGCGGATAGTAGATAGAAAATATAGTTTGATATGGCATTCATATGATATTTTGAATGAAGGAAAGTTTCCCAAAACGGATGTGATTATTGTTGATTTTGGAAAACATGTTGACGATATAGGTGCTTTCGAAGTGATCATAAAGATTAAGGGAAAACTGGGACATATGATACCCATTTTAGCATTAATGGAAGAAAGTAGTCCACAAGATATTTTTACAATACTGAGAGCTGGAGCTTATGACTATTTGGAAGATAGTCAAAATATATCAGAATACTGTAAAAAAATAGATGAACTTATTCTCTGGGAGTGGTATTTAGATTGCCGTAAAGATTATGGGGAATATATAGATCAAGAGAGGTGATTATAGGTTTGGTAATGAGAAAAGTGCGGTTTAAACGGTTCATAACGAGACAACTTTATATAAACTCAAGATTTTAAATGGTGTATCAAAGGTAATAAAGTGAGTCTGTTTTTGTGTTTACAAAAAAGAAGCTATATGTTAATATAAAAAAGTAGAATTTGTGCAGTATGTTTGATTATGCAGGCTAATTTTTATTTCAGTTTTTACTGGAAGAATAATTTTTACTCAGGTTTGAGTGTGATATAGGAAAGAAAGACATCAAAAGCGTAAAGTTTTTTGGTGTCTTTTTTGTATAAAAACATCTTTAAGAAAGGAGGAATATTTTTAAAACTGAATTTAAGGAAAAGAAAGAGTAAGCGATGTATAGTAAGCACTTAGTTTCGGGGTAGATATAAAAAAAATCCTAGCATCTACGACTAGATGCTAGGAAAACAAGCATTTTACTCTATTTATTTACACAGTTCCTGAACGTGTTCGTTCCAAGGAGCGAGATTTTCAAATTCTTCGTCTGACATATCCTTGTTTGGACGATGTTCAAACAGGAACTTCAGATACTCGTATAAATTTAGGTTAAGCTTTTTGAAGAGAAACCTGTTGGCAGAAAGGATTGAAATTAAAATGCGTGTGAAAAAATCGGGTGTACTTATTTTGGGGTTTATGTAAAAAAGTTGACAAAACGTTAAGAAGACGGGGCTGACTTTGTATTTCCTGAAACGACAACGGAATGATTTTTATCAGTATGTGTTTGGAGTTTTATATTTTAGAACTATTTGGATAAAAGCTTTGCGTAAATTACTCATGTTTCTTTTTGAAAAATATTGTATTATATGTATAAATTTTGAAAGGAGTAGATAGAATGGAGAAGTTATTACAAGTCAACAATATTACTAAAATCTATTCAGCCCAACCGAAACCGGGGCTGGATCAAGTTTCTTTTGATGTTATGAAAGGAGAATTTCTTGGAATTATGGGGGCTTCTGGCTCTGGAAAGACAACTCTTTTGAATGTGCTTTCCACCATTGATATACCAACGAGTGGAACTATAAATATGGGAAAGATTAAAATTCAAGAATTAAATCAGACACAGGCAGCTGATTTTCGTAAGAATAATCTAGGATTTATTTTTCAAGAGTATTATTTATTGGATAGTTTAACTGTACAGGAGAATATTGCCGTCCCATTGACGTTACTTCATAAGAATCCAAAGGAAATTGATGAAAAAGTGAACAATCTTGCAGAAATGTTCGGCATTGCTTCACAACTAAAAAAATATCCAAGTGAATTGTCTGGTGGACAAAGACAGCGTGTTGCTGCTGCTCGTGCCTTGGTAAAACATCCACCTTTGATTTTTGCAGATGAACCTACGGGAGCCTTGGATAGTAGTTCAGCAACGGAATTACTCTCTGCTCTTTCAGAAGTCAATCAGGCTTTTGGGACAACGATTTTAATGGTAACGCATGATCCGTATGCGGCAAGTTATACGGATCGTATTTTGTACTTTAAGGATGGACATATCATTTCCGAATTGAAACGGTGTAATAGGGAACGGCGAGAATTTTATGAAGAAATTATGCGAGAAGCTTCTAGACAAGATGAAAAGCGGTAAGGGGGGAATAGCATGAAATTATCTGTAATCGCCTTCAAAAATCTGAAACAGAATTTTTCCTTTTATTCTTTATACTTATTTTCCGTTTCCTTTGTATTGATGATTTATTTTTGTTTTACTTCATTTTCTATGAATCAGATAATGATGGAAAAAATATCTTCAGATGGAAGAGTGGAAACTATGTGCCGGACAATATCGGTATTTATAATGGCATTTGTTATTTTCTATATGTTCTATTCTAATAATTTTTTCATGCGGCGGCGTATGAGAGAATTAGGAATTTATTCTCTACTGGGATATAGAAAATCAAGTATATTAAAATTATTGGTTTTTGAGAATATCATTATTTGTTTTGTTGGCATGGTTCTTGGTATTCTGACGGGGAGCATTCTCCATAAAATTGTGATTGCTGGGATTGTAACTCTTTTGGGAATATCTGTAGATCAAGGTGCGATTCCTCTGATTTATCCAGCAGCGGTAAAGGTGATTCTTGCCTTTGTGATTGTAGTACTGATTACCCTTACTTTTTCTAATACAAGGATCTTACAGAAATCTACCCTGCTTGATTTGGTGCGACTGGAAAAGAAAACAGAAAAGCCGATTCGTCCTCATGCAGTAACTGGGGTGATAGGTATTGTATTTCTTATTGCAGGGTATGGTCTTTCGTTGGACATTACGAGGGGAAAACAGTCTTTGTGGAACACTATAGGATTTTCTCCTATTGCAATGCTAACACTTTTTTGTGTCGTGATGGGAACAGTTCTTTTTATTTATTCATTTCTGCCATACGCCTGCCTAAAAATTAGGAAGTTGAAAAGGAGGCTTTACCATGAAAATACCATTATTGTAGTTCCGAAGTTTATGCATCGCATACGCTCTAATGCGAAATCGATGATTTTATTAATCCTGCTAGCTGCGGGAACGCTGGCTGTTTTTGGAACGACAGTACTTTCTATGTGGTATCCGTACCAAGCTTTCCGCCGTATTATTCCATCTGCTATTGAATATCGTGTAGCAAATGGGCAGGAAAAGAAAACTTCTTTACAGGCTTTACAAGAGGCTTGTGGTAAAAAGGAATATGATGTTTATGAAACAACCATTTTGAAAGTAGAAGCAACATCTGATCATCTACCGACAGAATATCGTATTGGCAACGACAAAGGAAGGATTCCTAGTTTTGAATGTATAAGCCGATCAGATTATGCATCTCTACTTTCTCAGCAAGGAAAAAAAGAGGACATTCCTGAATTGTCAGATTCAGACTGTATTTTAATTAAGTACCATCCAGACAAAGAGCATTCTGACATAGGAGTTTCATATCAATTGGAGTTTGGGGGAGAAAAAGCAAATGTAAGTGTTAAGCAGACTAGTCTTGATAATCCTATTGGATTTGCAAATAGCGTTGGAACGTTGATTGTGTCAGATAATCTTTACCGTGAGATGTGCGATAGTGACTTAGATAGAGTTTCCGTTATTAGTATCAATGGAGAAGAAATGAGATCGAGTCAAATCGCCTATACAACTTTGAAAGAGGTTATGCCGAATAATGTATATTTGGTAAGTGCATGGCAAAAGGAAAGTACGTTTGTTCGGGATGCGAGTTCTACATTTTTATTAATTTGTTTTATTACAATTATTTTCTTAATTGCTACAGGTAGTATTCTTTATTTCCAAAATATCTCATCTGTAACGTATGATAGACCAGATTATGAAATTATGCAGAAAATGGGATATAGCCGTTCAATGATTAGGAAGTGTGTACGTCGGCAGATACAGATATATTATTGCATTCCTTACGTCATGGGATTATTACACAGCATTTTTGCAATGCTCTGTTATAAGTCTGCATTAATGGATGATTTGTTAGGTAGGGATAGTGCGGTTATTGTACCTGTTCTTTTAGCAGTAATAATCTTTACAATCATTTATTTCATCTATTATCAAATAACTAAACATTCTTGTTATAAAATTGTACTAAAGTAAAGTGACGACTGGCATTCCTTGGAGGCCAGTCGTTTCCTTATGAAGATTTTAGAATAGTTAACTTGAAATTGTAAGGAAAGTGCAATACAATAAATTAGAAAAGAATCGGAGGTGATAATATGAAAAGCCCATATTTTTCAAGACAGATTTTTTGTATGCTGAATCAGTTTGCTGTGATTATTTATCTCGGTTTTATGGTACGGAAAAATTATCATATAGAAAATAATTACCTTATTCATTTTTTATCTTTGTCACTTTTGTTTTTTGATGCAGCATATATTTCATATAAGAATATAAAGAATAATAAGTTGTTGAATCATTTTTTTCTATTGTTGCTGCTACTGGGGTGGCAATTCTTGCTTAATATATTTGATATCCAGCCAATATCTAAAGTAGCATCTATGTTGCTATTACCTGTTTGCTTTTATCAGTCTGCATATTTTATACAGGCATTTTTATTTCAGAGTTCTGCCTATCGTGGACAAAAAATTCTGTTCTTTTTTTTGAAATTTTTTTGTGTGATGGCGGTGATTTCTTTTTCCTTTTCAGAAAGAGCTTTTTTTGTAGCCTATCAATTACAATTTTTGATTTCAATATCGGCTATCATCGTTGTAGGTATCATGCAGAGAAAGAGGATTGTTTTTGTATTGAAAAGTGAATGGAAACGTCTACTTTTTCCACTAGCTTTTGTGGTAATTCCGTTTATAATTTACATTTTTATCTTTCATCGAGAAGCGAAGTATATGGCAAGTATGGGAAGCTATATACCCGTTATGTTGACGTTTTCCTGTATTCATAGTATTGTATTTCAGTATCGACCACAGCAAACACAGTTTTTAACACTGTCGGGAGGATATATTGTGGTTCTAGTTTTGATTGGATTGTTGGGAATGGGAGGAACGGCATATCTTTTTCAAATCTCCTTTGTGGCAATTTTGATGAGTATTCATATAGTGGTTTTGTTGGCATTAATTTACAATGCTCTCTTATATATGCAAATTTCTAGACATCCTATTGATTATAATAACCCTACTGATCGCCAGCAGTTTTATGCCTATTCTCTCGAACAAATTAAACGAGAAGAAAATTTGAGAAAAGAGTTTTCAAATTATCTGCATGATGATATTTTGCAAGTTTTACTTTCTACCAAAAATATGATATGCAAAGCAGATCAGCCAGAAGTGAGGCAGTTACTACTTGATACATTGTCAGAGTTAAATAATTCAATTCGTTTTCACATGCAAACATACCGTCCAAATCTAATAAGATATTTGACGTTAAAAGAAAATATTCAAAATTTGCTTGATACAATGGAAGAAAACCATTCCACACAAATACGATTGGATTGTGATAACGATATATTTCTTGTAGAACCATATAATATACTTGTCTATCGTATGATAAAAGAATTGGTAACTAATGCACTAAAACATTCTTCGGCTACAATTATCAACGTTCTGTTGCTACAGGAAAAAGGGCGCATTACATTAAAGGTGATAGATAATGGTATAGGTTTTAAACCGTTTACCTATCGGACCGGTTCACATCAGGGGCTTGTTTCTATTGGGGAACAGATAAGTTTATTAAATGGTACTATAAACATTTACCCTGCTATTGGTGGTGGAACAACAGTTGCTATTTCTATGCCTATGAATGGAGGGGATTCGTATGAAAGTTTTGTTGGTCGATGATCATGCTTTGTTTGCAAAAAGTCTTTCGATCGCTTTGGGTGATTTTTCAGAGATTGAAAAATTTTTCAGTACAAAAGATATTCAAAATTTGGAACAACAGATTGTAGCAGAATTACCGGATATTTTGCTGATTGATATTAACTTGGGTAAATTAACGGATGAAGATGGACTAATGATTGCTCAGCGTTTGTTAGATCGTTTTCCGGAGCAAAAAATAGTGATATTATCTGGATACAATGTTCCAGTTTATCGTAAGGAAGCAAAACGGATAGGTACAAAAGGATTTATAAGTAAAGAGATTGAGCCTAGCGAGTTATTAAATATCTTATTGGATATTAATGAAGGGGGAACATATTTTCCAAGCGAAGAAGTATTTATAGAAGACTTGACGGAGAATGAAAAAAGAGTTCTTGAATTGGTGGCAAGAGGAGTTAAACGTAAGGAAATAGCTGAACAGCTTTATATCAGTGAAAGGACAGTATCAAATCATTTACAACATATTTTTGAAAAACTGCAGGTTGGTTCTACGGTAGAAGCGGTAACGAAAGCTATGAGGATGGGATATATTACGATAAAGACTAATTAGTAAGAAAAAATGACGTATATCTTCGTAAAAATGACAATAGTCATTTTGGGATAAAAAAATGATGTAGAATAAGCATATTAAAAGAGAAAGGAGGAAAACACAATGATTAGAGAGTATGAAGTTACAGATGTAGAACTCGAAGAAGCAACAGGAGCAGGCAATGGATCAGGCTGGTTGCCAACAATTACAGATGATTGCCCGAACTCAATCTTTGTTTGCTGCTAATTGAGGAAAGAAGAAAAAGAGCTGTGTACTTAATGGATTGTTCTGAATTTGGAATAAGGTATTTTACCGAGGTCACCTGACCTTCTCGTACGGGAAGATAAAGTGGAGCCTGAGAAAAATATCCCTAGATTAAAAAATCCGTTAGTATAGCAGCTCTTTTTTTGAAAAAAGGAGTATTTTTATATCATACATTGCTTATGATTTTAAAGAAAAAATGACGTATATCTTCGTAAAAATGACAATAGTCATTTTGGGATAAAAAAATGATGTAGAATAAGCATATTAAAAGAGAAAGGAGGAAAACACAATGATTAGAGAGTATGAAGTTACAGATGTAGAACTCGAAGAAGCAACAGGAGCAGGCAATGGATCAGGCTGGTTGCCAACAATTACAGATGATTGCCCGAACTCAATTTTTGTTTGCTGCTAATTGGAGAAAAAAGAAAAGGGCTGCATACTTAACTGTTTATTAAAAACTTGGGGTTATGTATTTTATCAGGAATTTGATAAGATAGCTCAAGATTAAAAAAACAATTTAGTATAGCAGCCTTTTTTGTATAATAAAAATTCTGCTTTATATGGACATAACTATTTAAAAAAATATGTTTCTTAAAAAGAGAAAAGGATTATATGTTTGTAAAAATATAGTAGTAATAAAAATGAAAACAAATAGCAGAATAAAGGATTATATTGAAAATTATTCTGATAATCAATTTATATAAAAAGGAGTAAAGGCAATGATATTAGATGAAATTAAAAGAGCAGCATATATTGAAGAAAGAATTGAACATGAATCGACTAAAGTTGATAACGAGAATGATATGGAATTTGAAAAATGGTTAGAGAAAATTAAAATTCCGAATGAATATATAAATTTTTATTGTTCATCATATGATAAAAACGAAAATTCATTTAAAAAAGTGGTTTTTACAAAAAATTATGAATGTGGTAATAAAGATATAATGAGGGAATTTAATGACTTTTTAACATTCTTGAATGATAATATGAGTGAAATTAAAATTCTCATGAAGGAGAGTTTAGAAGCAAAAGAAGACCATCCTTTTAAGTTTTTTGCGATTCCATTTCAGATATATTATGTAAAAAAATATGAGTCCAAATTTAAAAAAACTGAATATATGAATTTTAATGTATTAGAAAGAGTAATTAAAGAAGGTATTCAAGGAATTGTTTTAGATCAAATGACTAAAATATTATTATGTGAATTCGAATATTATAAGAAAACACATAATAGTGAAGATAAGTACCTTGAGTTTTGCAAAGACTTTCTCAGTAAAGAAGTAATAGAAAAAATATTCGAAAAATATCCAGTTGGGTTTAGAACAGTTTTAGAAATGAGCAATTTATTGATTCAGTATTTAAAAGAAATAGAAGACAATGTAATACGAGACTACGAAGAACTTACGAAGATATTTGATATTTACGGAAAAGTTCAAAAAATAGAAATGAATCTTGGTGATACACACAGAGGGAAAAAAAGTGTTGCAATTTTAGTATTTGAAAAAAATAAAATAGTGTATAAACCGAGAAATTTATCGGTAGATGAAAAATTTAAAGAATTTATTGATTATATTTCATGCACAATTAAGTGTAAACTTTTATTACCTAAAGTTAAAAATAAAGAAATGTATGGCTGGCAAGAATATGTAGAGAGTAGCAATTGTAATTCAGAACAAGAAGTGAAAAATTTTTACTATAGAATAGGCATATATACAGCTATCTTTTATGTTTTAAAAGCAACGGATCTTCATATGGATAACATAATATGTAAAGGTGAATATCCAGTTTTTATAGATTTGGAGTCACTATTTCAAGGATATAGAGGAAAAAGAGCTAAACAAAATACGAATTATGAGGGTTATGTAAAGGAGATAAGAAGTTCAGTATTATCTACTTGCTTATTTCCAGGAGTAGTAAATTACTGTAATTCCAAATACGATATTTCAGGCATTACTGGGAAAGGTGGTCAAATTTTAGCTAAAAGAGCATTAGTATTAGACAAGGCATTTTCTTCCGATATGAAAATGATAAAAAAAGATTATGTTGTTCCTGAAAAAAAGAACATTCCGGTCTATAAAGAAAAATTAGTAGAACCACGTAAGTATGCAAAACAAATATTAGATGGATTCAAGATAGCATATGAATTTTTGGAGGAAAATCAAAAAGATGTAATTTCTTATTTAAAAAATTTTTTTGAGTGTCCGATTAGAGTCATTTTGAGAGATACAGCTAAATATAGTCTTTTATTGCGCGCATCTACAGAAGAAAAATATATGAGAGATGCTAAATATCGTAATCAACTATTTGATAGATTATGGAATATGGTTGGTGAAGAAGAATCATTTATTAAAATTGTAAAGTCAGAAGAAGAAGATTTGTGTAAAGGAGATGTACCGTATTTTTATACATTTTTGTTAAGTACAAATCTATATGATAGTAAAGACAGAAAAATAGTTGATTTTTTTAAAGAAACTATTTATGAGAGTGTAAATAAAAAAATAAAAAGTCTGTGTAGCAAAGATAAAAAACTTCAAATGGAATTGATTGAGCAATCAATGGCGATTCCTCAAAAAAGATGGGAATTAAGAGAAATAAAAAAAGATTATAGAAAAATATCAAATTCCAAGTTACTGGATAAGAAAGAGGTAGAGAAAGAAATTGAAAAAATATATGATAGGATTAGATCAATGTCATATGATAAATATTCGCCACTAGACATTGTATATCCTAATTTGAAGATTCTTCCGACATCTCAATGGGCATTTGTTCCAATGGATAATACTTTATATGAAGGAGAACTTGGTGTAAGTCTTTTTATAACTGGATTGTATTTAATTGAACCTAAAGAGGAATATAAAGATTTAATAAAGAGAATTCTTAAATTTTCTGAGTTATATGAGAAAAAATATAAATATAATGTCAACATTTCAGCGTTTTATGGAGAAGCTTCAATAGCATATTGTTATTATTATATATATTTAGCCATGGAAAACGAAAAATTAAGAGAACTTGCTTTGAAGCATTTAAAGGCGTGCGTAGAAAAAATAGAAGATGATAACAAATTTGATTTGATAGCTGGATGTGCCGGCACATTAATTATTGCTTTGAGAATATATGAAAAAGAAAAAGATCAATCATTACTAGAATTAGCAATATTATGTGGGGAACATTTAGTTGAAAATGTTGTACATATTAATAAAATATTTGGGTGGTTTACAGCAGCAGGAAACAATATGGTTTTAGCTGGAATGTCACATGGGAATGCGGGTATTGCATGGAGTTTATTAGAATTGTACAAAATAACAAAGAATACTAAATATTATGATTGCGCAAAGATGGCTATAGAATATGAAGATTCCTTGTACAATTTGGAAGATAATAATTGGGCAGATTTACGGAATCGTGAGAATAGAATTGCGAAAGGTTTTCCGGAACCTGTAAATTGGTGCCATGGAGCACCTGGAATAGGAATTAGTCGAATTTTCTATTCTGAAATAATGGGAAAAGAAACATATATGCAAGATATAAATAACGCGATAATCAAAACATTAGAATCGGGATTTGGAGGAAGTGACTGTTTATGTCATGGTTCTATGGGAAATATGGAATTATTATTACTAGCCTATCAAAAATTTGGAGATGAACAAATATATAAAAAGATTTCATCAATATTGAGTGATTTAATAGAAGGAGTAAGGGAAGGGAAATGGCTCTGTGGGATTCCACAAAAAACAGATGTAGTAGGCTTTATGACAGGATTAAGTGGAATAGGATATGAGTTACTAAGATGTTTAAATCCTGAAAAAATTCCGTGTGTATTTGCATTTGAATTCCCAAATAATAATAAATTGCAAGATAGGAGCAGAGTTGAATGAATAGAATAAGAATCCCGTTTATTGAACAGGGGGAGCAAAGTGAATGTGGACTGTGCTGTTTGGCAATGATTATGTCATATTATAAATGTAATTATGAGATATATGAGTTACGGGAAGAATATTCTATCGGACGTGATGGAACAAATTTGCTCATATTAAAAAAAATGGCAGAACAGAAAGGGTTTAAGTGCAAAGGATTTAGAATTAATACAATAGAAGATATAATGTTCCCGGCAATTTTAAATGTAAATAATGAACATTTTATTGTTGCTGAAAAAAGATTCAAAAATTTTATTGTAATTCTTGATCCACAACGTGGAAGATACCGTTTATCTGAAGAAGATATAAAAGAAAGGAATATTTATATCGGTTTAAAAATTACTAAAACAGCAGATGTTAAAGAAAGGAAAAGAAAAAGAATATTTGGTGCTTATAAAGGATTATTGAAAAATAGTACACCTATATTTATAAGTGTCTTTTTACTAACTATTATTTTACAAATTCTAGCTTTGGTATCTCCTATTTCAGCCAATTATTTTGTGGACCGCTATATATCAAAGGGAATATTTATCGATTTAAAAATACTACTATTATTTGTGATGCTATTAATGATTATTCATTTCTCTTTGGGAAGTATAAAGGCAATCTTTACCGTTGCATTACAGAGGCTATTTAATGAAAATTTATCAAAAAAATTTGTTGAAAAAATATTATACCTACCACATTCTTTTTTTAAAAAACGAGGAGCGGGAGATATTGTTCATAGATATTCCGGAACAGTTATTGTTAGAGAAATGTTATCTTCTCGTATTATAGAAATTTGGTTAGATATAGGGTTGGTATTCGTTTATAATATTTATATTTTTTGGTTATCTCCATTATTTGCAGTTCTTATGGATATGTTAGCAATAGTAATAATAATAATATCTATTTTTAATGTAATAAAAGGACAAGAATATATAGCAAAAGAAGTAATGGAAGAAGCTAGAACATCCTCGTTTTTTAACGAATTAGTTCATGCAATGAAAATTGTAAAAATAAAAGGAAGTGAAGCGGAAGTATTTGATAAATGGAATATCTATTTCAGAAAACAAATGATTGCAATGAGTAAAAAAGGAAAATTTGTTTCAATAATGACGGCAAGTTTATCAACTATACAATTTATTACACCTCTGTTATTGTTAATTTTAGCATTTTACTTTGTGGGAAAAGGAGAGCTATCAATAGGAATGGTATTCTCAATTTATATAGTAGCACAAAGTTTTTATGGACCAATTGTTTCTGGAATTTCAACCATTAATGAGATATTATACGCTAATACATATTTTCGTAGAATATATGAGGTTTTAAAGACAGAAGAAGAAAAAAATTTGAAAAATGGAATTGATTGCACATCGTTGACTGGAAAAATTGAGGTGAAGAATGTAGGGTTTAAATATAGTATAAATGGAAAAAGCATATTAAAAGATATTTCTTTTAATGTAGCACCTGGAGAATTTGTTGCCATCGTAGGAGAAACAGCATCTGGGAAAAGTACACTAGCTTCTCTTTTGATAGGATTGGAAGAAATAGAAGAAGGAGAAATTTGGTATGATCATTATAATATAAGTACCGTAAATAAAAGATCATTAAGAAAACAAATAGGTGTAGTAAGTCAGAATAATTACTTTTTTAAAGAAAGTATAGAACAAAATTTATTACTGGGGCAGGAAAATGTTCGAAGAGAAGAATTAGATAGAGTATGTAAAATAGCAGAGATTTATGATGAAATTCAAGAAATGCCTATGAAATATGCGACAATATTATCAGAAAATGCAAAAAATATTTCAGGAGGACAAAAGCAAAGAATTGCATTAGCTAGGGCCCTTATTAATGAGCCAAGGATTGTTATATTAGATGAAGCAACTAGTGCTTTGGACAATATAACTGAAAAAAGGATACAGGATAATTTAAGTGAATTAAGTTGTACAAAGATTATAATTGCACATAGGCTGGAAACAATAGAAAATGCAGATAAAATTTTAGTACTTAACGAAGGAAAGTTAGTAGGAGTTGGAACACATACGGAACTGTTAAGTCGAAGTGAATATTATAGGGCACTATATATGAGAAGAAAAAACATAGAATGATATTTTTATATCTTTAAAGAACAAATATTATGATAACAATTATAGATGCAATGTTAGATTCACTAACAGAAAATGATCCAATTGATCATAGTGGAGTGTAAAAACTCAAAGGAGCGTTGCTAAACTTACTGGTGGTGTCTTTCCTGTTCAACATTAAGATCAGCTGTTCAAGGTTATATCAGAATAAGGTGACTTTCATAATATGTAGGAATAAAAGTTTATATTATACCAAAATGTAAATGTGTTTGTACCAAAATGTAAATGTGTTTGTACCAAAATGTAAATGTGTTCGTATTGACATAGACTATATATTGCGTTATAATCTCATCTTTGACAGTTGAAAAATGAAAATGCGGCTACAAGCCCCGTAAACATGCGTGGTGTAGCCGTTTTCTTGTTTGCAACGATATGTGCTATTTTTCTAGTTGTTCTGTTTTGTTTCTTTTATGATCGTCCTCATAGTAGATTTGCGTATGAATTCATAATCCGTACGGAACCCAAAGGAACTATGTAGTTTGTCTGTTATCTTTGTACGTTTGTAAGAAGGAATGTAGCCACTGTCTTTGGATAAAAGTGTAACATTCATATTTCTTAATGTTTCTAAAATCTGACTGCAGGTAAACTCTTCTCCAAGTTTCTTTTCTAATAAGCGATAAATTAATAGGCTAATGAAGCAGGTCAGGAAATGAGCTTTGATGCGATCTTCGCGTCTAACAAATACAGGTCTTGCCTCGAATTCTGACTTCATGATTCTGAAGTTTTCTTCGATTTTCCAGCGTTGTTTGTTGATATCAATAAGCTCTTTGATATCTCCCTCAAGATTTGTAACCACTGCATAAAATCCATCATACATAGACTCTTCTAGGATTTTAGCTTCATCTAATTGATAAATATTTTTTTGAGCTATTTCACCATCTTCTGTGACAGCTGTTCTTTGAATGAAACGAGCTGGATCATTTGAACCTTTTCCTTTTCTGGTTTTATCTAAAGAGTGTATCATTTTTTTCGCTCGGTCAATCTGAGCATTACGAATCTTACTTTGATAAGCTTTATATTTGGGCGAATAGGTAATAATGACCGTTTCATCCATATCTCCTGTTACAAGAGGGTATTCTTTATAATAAATATTGTTATATACTTCTGGATCTGATTCATCAAGTGTCCGTAGGTCAATTAGTTTGTTGGAACCAGGAACTTTAGACTGAGTTGGTAAGAGTGCTAAATCACGTTCTTCTTTTTTCATTTTTTCAAAGAATAAGTGATCACATAAGAACGATTACCAAAACTGTTCAGAAAACGATTGCTTTTTCCACCTAAACCAGCATCTGAGCAAAAAATGAATTCACTGCAATTAAAATTTTTGATTATCTTCTTTTCAATTGGTTTTAATGTGAGTTGTTCGTTTTGGTTTCCTGGAAATATATCAAATGCCAAAGGAATACCATCCGCATCCATAAAAAGTCCCATAGTTACGATTGGGTTGGGACGATGTTCTTTATTTTTTCCATATTTTTTGATGCCATCTTCAACTTCAATCTCGAAATAATAGTTTGTGCAATCGTAATATAAAATCTTAGAATTCTGTGGAAGAATAAAGTTGGAATTCTTGTATAATTCTTCCTGAATAAAGTCGGATTCCTCAGCGAGAACGGATAAGGCACGATAAAGATCCTGGAGTGAATATTTTGGCGGTTCTAATAAAGAATGACAGTAATTATAACTGTTGAGTTTACTAGAAGGAGCCAGTATTCTTGTATAAATCAAATCTGTGAGGATTGCTTGGAAATCATACGAAAACTTATGATGATTACGTATATTACTGCAAATGTTATCCATTCTTAGCTCGCTGCATATCTTCTGTAAAAAATAAATATCCGATATTAAATACGCGTTCTTCGTCAAGTGGAATGCAAGCAAGAGGAGACAAAGAAGGGGAGACTTTTTCTTTTTGCTGATTGTAAGCAAGAGTTTCTTTTTCGGCTTCTTTCTTTGCCCAGTCCATTAGCTCTTTTTCATTGCCTGAAAACTGTTCTAAGAGAGTATTATATTTTCCAAGTTTTTTATAAATACGAGAGGATGTTTTTCCGTTATCTTTTCGATAAGATTGTTTGATATAAACATCTTGATTTCCTTTATTTCCTGTAATAGAAACATACATATGATAATTCCTCCACCCCTTTTTCTTTATTATACCGTAGATGGCATAAAATAGCACATACAAAATCATAAAATTTGACAAAAAAATAAGCCTTAAACGGCTTAAATAAAGGGGTTCTAAGAAAAGTTATAAAAATGATGTATCAAACTCTCGGCAATTGTTGAAAGAACTACACAGTGGATAGATAATAGATAACTATTGTATGTGTGGTAAAAATAGGAAGTTAAGCAGATATTTTAATTTTTGAGGTGTTTGCAATGTACGGTATATCGTGATAGAATGATAAAAAAGTTAAGGAGTGGTGTTGGAAAATGGAATCTACATGTAAGACTAAAATTGTATCATCATTGTTGCGGGAGTCCGGAAAAGGAAAGCTTGATTTTTCTCATCCTTTTCAGAGAAAGGAGGGACAGTGGACCCGGTATATGGAATCGTTGGAAGTGGATTCGCTGTTAAGAGGATATTCTATCAATTTAGTTTATATTTGGAAAAAAGACAATAAAAACTATGTGATAGAAGGAAAGCAGAGGATTACTACCCTACAGAAATATAAAGGGGACAAATTTCCACTTTCTAAGAAACTTGATTCGGTTATGATTGATGGGGAAACTTATGAAATTGCAGGTAAAAGGTTTTCTCAATTAGATGAGATTGTACAAGACAAACTATTGAATGCAGAAGTCTTGATTTTTGAAATGTGGGACTGCACAGAAAAAGAAGTACGGGATATGTTTGTGCGTTTGAATAGTGGAAAGCGATTGAACGGAGCACAGATGCTGACAGGCCTTTTAAATCTTGACATTAGTACAGAACTTTATAAAATTATGGAGCATCCATTTTGGGCAAAGACTGGAATTACAAAAGGTGATATCAGATCAGATAATATGCGTAAAGTAGCCTGCCAAATACTAATGCTTATTTCTGGATACGAATATACTGCTTTTGATCAAAAGAATATTGAAAAGTATGTTGAAATATTGAATAGTGATTCTGAGGAAAGTATCCGTTTGATTGGACATGCCTTGGAGGTTCTTGACAAGTTAGATGAAAAGATTGTGGATAAAATGGATAAGATGAAAAAGTTATCCATTCCAATGGTAGTTGCAGCAATGGATGTAGTGTACGGAGATGAAGAAAAAGAAAACAGTTATCTGTTATGGCTGAAAGACTTTTTTGAAAATTATGATAATCAGACAAAATATCTGGAATATTGTGGAAGAAGTACGGACAAAGGTGAAAATGTAAAAGGACGTTGGGAAATCTTTTCAAAAGTTGTATCAGAGTAATAAACATAACGTAGTAAATTGTTAAATTACTTAGATATTGACACATACAATATCTTATGTTAGAGTGAAAATGAATTAACATTTATACTCATAAAAATCAAAGATGAGTACAAAAATTTTTTCCGATAAAGAATCGGAAACAGATTTTGGAAACAGGTGGCTGTTTCAATAAGAAATAAAGAATTATTAGGCATTTAGAATGAAAAATATTCTAGGTGCCTTTTTTTATTTCAATCAACGAAAAAGGAGGATAGAGTTAAGCCACAAAAGAAAGAAAAATAGGAGGAAAATCATGAACCAAGAGTACTTAAAAGGAATTCACAGTGAGATGTGTGGAAAAGATGCAATTATTTTTCGGGCAACAGAAAATAATATAATCAGCTTCTTAAAGAATAGTCTATCTGCAGAACGTTCAGAAATCAGAACATTGGATGGGAAACGCTTTCTTACAACAATAAAAGGGAAGTGGATTGATATTTGCCCAGATCGAATGTACCTGGAAGAGAAGTTAAAACCATTGCTTCTGGCTGTGAAGGAAGGTAAAAAAAATCTGATACCATTAAAACAAATAGGTGCAGAACAGTTAGAAGGATATTGTCCGCCAATGCCAGACTGGAACTATTTTTTCTGGTCAGGTTATAGTGATGAAGATTATGACAACTTCAGAAAACAGGAAGAACCCAAAACGGTTTTCTATGAAGCTTTTGGAGAAAAATTTCCGATACAGCTAATAGTAAAAGGATATTCCTACACCGGAAATTTAGAAATTGAAATGGTGAACTGGAAATACCGATATCCTTCACCATGGGCAACCCTGACCGTTGATTTGCATGAGGTGTGCGAAAAGGACTGTACCTATGTAGATACGAACCATCATGGAAGAAAAATTTTGTCCTGGATTTCAGAAAGCGGATTAGGAGAAGTGACAGGAGAAATCAGCAGAAATGGATATTGTACTTATGAGAAAGTTCGTTTCTATCCGGAACGATTAAAGTATTATGATCTGGAAGGGTATCGCAGATATGAAGCAAAATATGAAGAAATACACAAAACATCACTGAAAAGAAATAATTAAAGAACAGGAGGAAGCAGGATGAAAAACTATGAGTATGAACAGAACAAAAATTATGAAAGTACAAAGCAGATGTTTGAAGAATGTCGAAAAGATGTGGGCGTTTCCAAGGGTGTAAAAAGGGCAATTCCGGTGGTTGATGATGAGATTTGCTTTTCGGATATTCCGGAAAATGGAGTGTGTATTACGTCGCAGTTCGAAAACGGACTTTGCGGAGAAATTATCTGGTGCCGGAACGGAGAAGACATCTATATGCTGCACAGCAGTATTCGTCTTGCCGATCATACAGTCTGGCTTCAGATGGACAAGAAAGGCAAAAGTGAGGCACTACATCTAAAATTATTTTCCGAAGAAGGAACTACAAAGAAAATGAAAAATGAATTTCAGGGGATTTTTATTTCACCTTCTATGCAGGTGAAACGATTTTACGAATATTGTTTTTGGCCAAATTATGTAAAAGGTATAAGACCGATACAGGAAGACAGCCTGAATTTTTATGAGATTTTAAAAAAGATTGTAAGATGTATTGGATCTGATTTTCAGTATGATTTAGAAACAATGCGTATATAGAATAAGGCATTTTGAATGGAAATTCTAAGTGTCTTTTTTTATACCTATCAGGCAGGAAAATAATTTCCTGCCTACTTTAAAAAGGAGAGAAAGAGCATGAATAAAGTAATAATGACCGGATACGTTGTAAAAGATCCGGAAGTAAATGAATTTAAAAGGAAGAGGCGCAGAAACAAAAGGGCATCGAAATACGGATTAGTTGCAAGTTTCCGATTGTCTGTAAGGCGTCCTTTTAAAACGAAAGACGGAACAAAATATGATTATTTTTCCTGCTCTGCATTTGATAAGAGTGCAGAATTTATAGAAGAGTATATCGAAAAAGGAGATTGCGTTGGAATAGAGGGAATCCTTTTAAATGATAATTATGAAAATGAGGATGGAATGACGATGTATAGAGATAAGATAAATCTTGATAAAATCGAATTACTCCGCAAGCGAAAAGACGAAGATGAGAACGATTACGAAGATGAGGAAGAAGAGGATTACGATGACGAATTTTATGATGAGGATGATTATGAGGACGACGAAGATGACGACTATGAGGAGGAATATCTAGAAGAGGATGACGACGAAGAGGATGACGACGAAGATGAGGAAGAAGATGGATATCATCGAAGTATAAGGAAAAGCAGTCAGAAAAAAGGAAACTCTGATCCCCGTAGAAGAAATAGCAGGATAAAGAAACCTAGTTCCAGGAAAAAGTCAGAGCAAAGGAAAAGAGAACAGCCGGAAAGGAGAAATCGGCAGTCGAGAAAAAGTGTGCCTGAAAGAAGAAGGAATGAAAATAAAAAAAGAAACCTGGTGGACGAAGAATTTGAGCGTGTACAAGAATCAGAATATAACAATTATGGATTTGACTAAAAATACTCGAAGAGAAAGGAAATGGTACTGTTATGAGCGGTAAGTGGAAATATTTTGTGAAAAAGTATCAAAACTTTTGCATTGTGTCGGGCATTGCAGGATTTTTGTTAGCTCCGTTCTTATGGCCCTTTTTTCTTGCAATTCTAGTTAATACATTATCCCTTACAGTGCCGGTTTTGTTGGTGTATCTGTTGGTCTGTCATTTGAAAAAGAAGCCCCAAGAAGTGAAGGGAGAAACCTTAGCGGAGCATAAGGAAAGAGATAAACCGAAAGCAACAGTGACGGAAGAGGTGCCAAAAAAGAAGGAAGCACCCATTTATCAGAAAGCAAAACAGCAAATAGAAAAGGCGATAGAAACTGAAAAGAAGACAGAAACAATTCTTGATGTTCCCCAAGAGCAGTGGAATGAAGCAGACATAGCAGCAAAAAAATGGTATCTTGGAGAAGGAAGAGAAAAATTTCTTCGTATTTCGAAGAAACTGGCGGCAGAAGGTATCTATTCATTTTCTATTGGGAAAGACGGATTATGTACTATCCGAACAGAGAAAGGATTTCGCAGAGTTGCTGCAATTCGGGATTTTCCGGCAGATAAAAGAATACTCATCAAAAAGGAGTTGGAAAAAGAAGGCGGTTACTCTGTAAAAATTTCTGGTCGTTATATGTGGATTACAAGGAGGTAGTGACTTGTTAGAGTGCAGATATGCTTCTTCCATTTATTATAATCAGGAAAACGGATATACTGTGGCAGTATATGAAACAGAGGAGAACATTCCTGAAGGGAAGAATGGAATTGGAAAAAGGCAGTTTGTGGCAGTTGGCTGTGAATTGCCCAGAAACGAAGGGATTGGTATCTCTTTAAAAGGACAGTGGAAAGAATCAGAGAAATATGGAAAACAGTATCATGTGGCATCTTTCCAAATTCAAATGCCGACAACAGAAGAGGGGGTAAAAGCGTACCTTTCTTCAGGATTGGTGAAAGGAATTGGGCCTGTTATCGCAGAAAGGGTTGTAGAACGATTTGGGAAAAATACCTTCTATGTTTTTGAAGAATGCCCGGAACGATTGCTTGAAATTCCTGGAATTACACAAAAAAAACTGGAGCAGATTTTAGATGGCTATTATCAAAGTGAAAATATCCGTCAGCTTTCAATTTTTCTGTCTTCTGCGGGAGTAACACCAAAGAAGATAGAAAAAATCCAGGAACATTTTGGACACAAGGCAGTCAGCATTATTAAAAAGGATCCATTCCGGTTGTGTGAGATAGAAGGGTTTGGATTTAAAACAGTGGATCCGATAGCAAGGAAAGTAAAACATTTTCAGGCAGATAATCCTTTACGAATAAAAGCAGCTATATTATATGTTTTAAAAGAAGCAGAAGGGGAAGGGCATCTCTATTTAGAGGTGTCTGACATTTTAACAAGAGCCAAGCCGTTGTTGGTGCGTGGAGATAAAAAAGGCAGTGTAACAGAACGGAAAATTCGTGATGCTGGCAATTCTCTGATCAAAGATGATAAAGAACTAATCTGTAGTTATACAAAGATTTATTCTAAGAAAAATTATGAGTCAGAACAAAAGGCTGTTATACAACTTGCCACGCTAAGCAAGTATCCGATAAAAAGGTATGATGTAGAGAAATGGATTTCCAATTTGGAAGCCAAAGAACACATAAAATTAGCGGAAAAGCAAAGAAAAGGGATTGAAATGGTTTTTCAAAATTCAATTTCCATTATAACAGGAGGACCTGGAAGTGGGAAAACAACCCTGCTGCGTTTTATTGTTATGATCCAGGAAAAATTGAATATGGATAGTATGATTTTATTGGCAGCACCTACCGGAAGAGCACGACAGAGAATGTATGAAGCAACGGGGTATCCGGCACTGACGATACATAAAAGTATCGGACTTACAGGAGCAGAAGGTGAAGGAGCATGGAATGCTGGAGAAATGCTTTGCGATGATTTGATCATTATTGATGAGTGCAGCATGGTAGATATGCATCTGTTTACAAGTCTGATGATGAAAATAAAGACCGGAAGTCGGATTGTTTTTGTGGGAGACAAAGACCAGCTGGAATCAGTAGGGCCTGGAAATGTATTTAAAGAACTCATTGACTCCAGAGTCATTCCAGTTACTGTTTTAGATCAATGTTTCCGGCAGGAAAACCCTACTATTTTGGAGAATGCGATAAAAATCAACTGTGGCAAACAAAATCTGGTATATGATGACAGTTTTTCTTTTATAGCGGCACATGATGATGAAGAAGCCGCGAAAAAGATTATGAAACTTTTTGATGTGGAGTGGAAGTTGCAAGGGAAAAATGTAAATGCAGTGCAGGTATTAACACCTTTAAGGGAGGATACGAAGGTAAGCGCAAATGCTTTGAATCTAAAAATCAAAGACAGAATCAATCCTTACCAGAGAGGACAACAGGAAATCAAAAATGGAAACAAAATTTTTCGTATACAGGATAAAGTGATGCAGACGAAAAATGAAGATGAAATTTCCAACGGAGATATCGGGATTGTACGAAAAATAGGAAAGATGAGCGGTAAGAAATATATGGAAGTAGATTTTGGAGAAGAGCGGGTTATGCGATATCAGGAAGGAGAATCTTGGAACCTTGTTCATGCGTATGCAATTACTGCACATAAGGGACAAGGCTCCGAGTATCCGGTAGTCATCATTCCTATTTTGTCATGTTTTCGGCGGCATACCTTAAAGCGAAATCTATATTACACCGCAATTACAAGGGCAAAAAGAAAAGTCATTCTTGTGGGAAGCAAACAGGCATTTTCCCAGGCAATACGGGCGGGAAGATCCAAAAAAAGAAATACGTTGTTATCTTATCGGTTAAAAAAAGCATTTACGGAGGTTTCGGATAAGAATGAAGCGGCATAAGAAAATAGTGGTAAACTGCTTATAAAAGCAGAAAGAGTTTTAATGCGAAAAGAACATAAACAATTCTTCCTTATCATACGGAAGGAGGATGATCTGGTGAGAAAAATAAGTGGCATCTTTTTTTCGTGTGTGATAAAATAAGAAAAAGAGGAATAGGCAGGTGAATATAGATTGAAAGTTGAAAATATACTGGCAAAGAATATTAGTTCTGCAGGAGAGAAAGCCTCCTATGATGCAGCATGCAAACGCCTTCTGGCAAATAAGGTGATCTTGGCATGGATTATGAAAAGTTGTATAGAGGAATATAGAGATTGTGAGATTCAGGAAATTGTAGAGAACTATATAGAAGGAGAGGCAGATGTTGCAGACGTACCCGTAAATATAGATGAACAGGTATCAGAAGAACAAATACAAAATGGAGCAACCGAAGATGCTTCTATTTATGAAGGGGTGGTTACATACGATATTCGCTTTTGTGCGAAGGCTCCGGTGTCAAAAGAAAAAATTCGATTGATCATAAATATTGAAGCGCAAAATGATTTTTATCCAGGCTACCCGATTATAAGCAGAGGAATTTATTATTGCAGCAGATTGATATCTTCGCAGTATGGTGTTGAATTTTCAGATGCACATTATGAGAAGATAAAGAAAGTCTATAGCATTTGGATTTGTATGAATCCACCGAAATATCGGGAAAATAGTATAAACAGATATTCTATTACAGAAGAACAGTTAATTGGTAGTTGTTCGGAAAGAAAAGAAAATTATGATTTACTAACGGCAATTATGATATGTTTAGGGGACTCTGATGATGAAAATGCTTCAGGTATCTTAAAGTTACTGGAAGTTTTGCTTTCTTCGGATCGTGAAGTAAAGGAAAAGAAAGAGATATTACAGAATGATTTTTCAATTGAAATGACAAAGACATTAGAAAGAGAGGTGTCTACTATGTGTAATCTGAGTAAAGGCGTTGAAGAAAAAGGAATTCAGAAGGGTATTGAAAAAGGAATTCAGAAGGGAATTGAACAAGGAATTGAACAAGGAATTGAACAAGGAATTGAGAAAGGAATTCTTCTTTCAATTAGAAACCTTATGGAAACAATGGGGTGGTCGGTAGAACAGGCAATGGAAGGCCTGAAAATTCCTAAAGAAGAAAAGAGCAAGTATTTAGATGAATTGAAAAAAATGTAAAAGTACAAAATATATAAATTTTGAAAATAGAGGTGAGCAGTATTATTGTTGTTCACCTTATCGCATGGTTTGTCTGAAACGCAAAGACATTAGAAAGAGGTGCCTATTATGTGTAATCTGAGTAAAGGCGTTGAAGAAAAAGGAATTCAGAAGGGTATTAAAAAAGGAATTCAGAAGGGAATTGAACAAGGAATTGAGAAGGGAATTCTTCTTTCAATTAGAAACCTTATGGAAACAATGGGGTGGTCAGTAGAAC
>ENA-UOJP01000255-UOJP01000255.1-human-gut-metagenome-genome-assembly--contig:-C102-NODE-255-length-114118-cov-51.055005_pt1 | contig 114118 bp, 108 predicted proteins | sample MGYA00242353_ERZ723900 | MGnify/ENA metagenome assembly ERZ723900 | reverse complement strand
TCTTGCCCGAAAGGAGCCATTTTTTTCCAAAGACACAAACTATTTTACACTACCATCTCTTATTAAATCTGCGGTAAACGGCTCTGGATAGTTCTTACCAATTTCTTCATAGACTTCCTCATTTTTATCCTCCAAACAGAGCTTCGCTATTTTATAATCATCAGTAGCAATAGAGACATCTAAATCGTTCAGTTCTTTTTTTACAGCCTCTGTTTTTCCCTGTTGTTTAAGTGCATTTATATAATTAATGCGATACATTGCTTTATCTCTAAAACAAATTTGTTTACAACTACTAAGAATAAAATAAAGTTGCTCTGCGACATCATAATTTTTATTTTGCAGTAAATCAAATCCTATATTTCCCAAACTGATATGCCATTTTTCATATTTAGGATTATATGCTATTTGAACTTCATAAAACAAAGTACAAGCAACCTTATACAACATATTAATGGCATTACGCAAATATATTTCATCTGTAATCAATTTCTGATATGGTTTAATATTCTTTTTAAATTTGTCTTTTATATTTGATAAATAGATATTGTTTACTATACCATTGTTATGAATATATAAGTTTCTGCGATAATAGATTTCTTCAAATTCATCTAAAATATTTCTATACCGATTAATATTTATACTTTCTTTTTGTGAAATTAAATCTAATGTTTTTAGCGATTCAAACATATTAGATTCTACTTCTTTCTTCACACATTCAGCAACAATGTCCCTAACATTTTTATTAAAAATACTTGCTATTTCTATTTTTTGATTTTCAAAATACTTTTTGGGATTAACTAATATTAATGCCTCATAAACACTCGCCAAATACCTTTCAAATATTATAATCACATTAGACAATGTTGAACTAACAAGTATATTTTCGTACTGTTCTATTTTGTTATACTCTCTTCTTGCAATTTTAGGATCTACATATTGAGGATTAACTCCCATTTCCTGTTTTATGGAATATGAAATACTAGGAATTTCAGCTTCATTTTCTTTCTCACAGTTTATAGTAATATATTCTGAGACTTGAATTCCATCTGACAATTTCATTTCCGTCAATTCTTTAACTGCTTTTTCAATCGCATCAAAGTCTTTTAATGCAATAGCTTCTCCCAATTTATCATCTATCAAAAGTCCTATTTCGTATTTCTTTTCAGTATTAATTTTCATCTCTTGTACGTTTCTAATTGAATTTAAATAGTATTCTTCAAGAGATTCTATAGCAATTATTGTTTCTTGCAGTTCTTCCAACATAAGATTACTATTTACATTTTTTATCTCTGGTTTCATTTGCCACCTCTTGTTTATACTGCTGTTATCTATAAACGGTAACAGCTTCCTCTATAACAGTTTCTACAACCACAGCCGATAGTAATTTTTCAGAATAAAATCGTATATCTCATAATCATTCGGCTCCGCCCCAAACGTAACATTGTTCTGCTAAGTCTTTATCATTTGTTGCATATACAACTGATACACCACCTACTTTTTCACTCTCGGCAATTTGTATATTTCGTTTTAATGGTGCTTCTCCATTCAAACCTTGCATAATATAGTCCTCATATTCCATACTTCCACAAACATACCACAATCCCCTCTAATCATCTAGCAATTCCTGATAGCTCACTCCCAGAACTTCCGCAATAACCTTCAACTCAATATCCGTCACAAACCGTTTCCCGCTCTCTATCCTCTGCACAGCATTTTTATCAATGTCCAGTCCTGTTCTTTGAAGCATATCCGCTAACTTTCTTTGTGACGTTTTTTCTGGTAGCTTCTCTCTGATTTCTTTTATCCTCTGTCCACAGATATTGTTGCCGCCGTCCCCTGCTTTATTTTTATACATAAAGTTCTCTCCCATTTTTGACATTTACTAATTGTCATTTCTTTCATTATATGCTAAACTATGAAATAAGTTGACATTTAGTAGATGTCATTCAAATACTTTTAGCAAAGGAGACGCTATTTATGAAAAGCATATTACTAAGATTGTATGACGGCGAGATTTGTCCTGCCGAGCAATTCAATCTCAAAACAGAGGAATATCGTTCCATGCGTCAAGCACACTACCAACACTATGAAGATTTTATTGAACAGTTAAAATCTCTTGACCCACCGCTACACAAAAAATTTATTCATATCATGGACGAGCAGCTTGACGAAGTTCCTCTTGAACTTTCCGGGACATTCCTTGAAGGCTTCCGTCTGGGCGCACGGATAATGATTGAAGTTTATCAAGGTAATTACACAGACCATGAAGAATAATTTTCTTGTCCGTAAATCCTACATTTGACAGCCAATACATAGAGGGCGAAACAACCAATATTTCGTTGTCCGCCCTCTCTATCATGGCGCTAGCGCCATGTTTCTATATGTAATCAAGGAAAAATCAAATCTCACGCTCCAACTTCCACAGCTTATGCTTCACTTCCTGTTGGCTTTCATACAACTCGTCCCTCCTGCCACAAATTTCTTTCCCTCGCTCTAAGGCTTCTCTAATACTTTCCCTCCGCTCCGGCTCCCCCTTTTTATATTCCGCCATCAGAGAACGGATTTCATTGTTGTTCTGCTTCCGCTGATTGTCCAGTATAACCCAATTTACCAACCGCTCCGCTTCCCGGTCTGTCTCAAAATCTGCATATTGTATAACCTTTGCACACAGCCGGAGCATGACTTTTTTCTCCATGTCTGTCATAGCGATACCTCCGTTTTTTTGTATTGTTTAGGAACCGTCAAGCACCTTTCCGCCGCTTTTTGACCTTCAATGATAGCTTTTACCTCTTGTTCTCCAAGCCCGGCTTTCAGACACTCAAAATCTTTTAAATCAGTTGAGAGCGAAAGATTTTTTTCTTCTGCCTGCTTTACCCGTCCCTCCAAATAATTGATATTTCTTTGAAGCCGCTCCACCTGCTGTTTTAATTTATCAGCCGCTTCTATCAACTGGACATTCCGAACAAGTGCCGCCACCAGTGCTTCCTTGACTTTCTCTAACAAGGGCATTGCTTTCTTATCCCGATAAGTTTTTGCTGTTGTCAGTGCCGCCGGTTCCGGTAACTGCCACGCCGGATTTTCACGAATGACGTGAATATTCTTCTCTGTTGTTTTTTTATCAGATGACAGCTTTATAATTTCCTGCTGTATCTCCTGTTTCTTCCCTTGTAACCGTTTCAGATCTTTTGTTTCACTGGAAACAGTTTTCTGTATTTCTTGAATATTCCGGTTGATTTCTTCCTTTTGGGAGGTAAGTATCTGCACCTCCTTTTCCCGTTCCTGCTTTTCAAAGTCCAATACGCTCAAATGTTTTCTATGGGTTCCCTTTTGCTTCCAGATAACGCCGTGACGCTCCATAGCTTTTGCCAATTCCTGTTTTTCCGAAGCTATCCACTGGCTCCATTCTGTTTCCTGCTTTGTTCCGCCCTTAAAGCCCATAGAAGCAAGCGCCTGTTTCATGGAAACTCTTGTGTCCAGTCCCCTCTTACTTCCAGATACAAACGGGACAAAATCTATATGTAAGTGGGGCGTTTCTTCGTCCATATGGAGATGAGCGGAGAATACTTTAAGATTGGGATTTCTTTGCTGAAAATTTTTCATAAATTCGTCCAGAATTTTCTTTGACAATTCGCCGTTTACGCTTTGGGCGTTCATATCGTCTTTGTTGCCTATCTGAAAAATGACTTCATGAAATAATTTCTCCTGTTTCGATGTCCGTATCTTTTCATAGTAATAATTTATCTTCCTATCATTTCGTGTCTGCTTTTCATTGTAGCGTTCTAAGGCTTTATCAAATAATTCGTGATAAACAGACTTGATATTTTCGTTACAATATTCTATATTGTATTGAGTATAATCTTCCTTTACATTCTTTGCCTTGAACGCTCTGCTATTGTGAGTGAGGGAACCTTTTCCCACCATACCGCTGATTGTCCTCTCGATAGCCTTATCCTCCTTTCAGCAAATCAGGGGCGGCGTTTAAGCCGCCATAGCTTTGTTACTTTCGTCGAAAGTAACGCAAAAGCACTTTTGACAGGTTCCCTATCAAAAATGCAGACCTGCAAGCAGGTTTTGCGCCCTGCCGGGGGCGAGCTGTCCACAGGACAGCTTATCGTCCTGCGGACGGAAGCGGCTGTTTCCGCCGCTTTGCTTCCGCCATTTATCCGGCTTCATTCAACTCCGCAACAATACAAAATCTATATTCTTTGCAACCTTACAAGTCTAAAGTCCGCAAATTTCATATACTCTGCATTGTTGCGCTGTTCCCTACTCCGATCTGATTTTATCCAGTTCCCAATACCATGAATTATTTATCCGCTTCGCCCGGACACCTAACTCTTTCTTTGCATTTTCCAATGTCCGTTTCGATATACCCTGTTCGTCCGCCAGATTAACAATTTCGTTGCTTTGCATGGCGTTATTCGTTTCCGCCAGTTCCCGGAGTAAGCGTTTCGCCTGCTCCATCTTATTTGCTTTCGGAGCGATACCGCCCAAGACTTCATCAGCCGTAATTTCATAATCTCCAAGCCACTGAAAACCGTTCTCTGAAAGTTCAAAGGCTTTTGGGTGTCCGAACGCCGCCAGATTATTTTTTATCTGGACAACCGCCCTTATATTAGTTTCGCCCTCCACTCTGCCAACAAGGAGGACGCTCCTTGCGACTGCAAAGAAATCAATGGAACCCATACCGCGATACGCCGCCTTATTTCCTGCCGCTTTGTTCATATGACCGACAAGCACTATGGCGCATTGATATTTTTCTGCCAGAGCCGCCAGCTTCTTTGTCATATCCCTTGCTTCATTTGCCCGGTTCATATCCATACCACCGCCTAAATAGGCTTGTATCGGGTCTAAAATAAGCATTTTAGCCTTTGTCCTTATAATTGCTTCTTCTAATCGTTCATCTATCATAGAGAGTGATTTTATGCTTTCATCAATGACGGAAATATTCTCACAGTCCGCACCTGCCAATTCCAAACGGGGCTTTACGGTATCGGCAAGCCCGTCCTCCGCTGTCTGATAAATCACATTCAACGGTTCCGTCAGCTTCATTTCACTGTCTAAGCCTTCGCCCTTTGACAGCTTCGCCGCTATATTGAGTACAAGCGTTGTCTTTCCGTCACCCGGATCGCCCTGAACGATTGTCAGCTTCCCATATGGGATAAACGGAAACCACAGCCAAGATACCTCCTGCGACTGTATCTCCGACATTTTAATCATCTGCAATTCTGTTTTTGTTTCTTCCATAATGCCCTCCATTTCTGAAAAATCATTGTCACTGGAAAAAACCTCTGCTATACTTATATTGTGAAACACTGATAACAGAGGTTTTCCAGTTATCACAGCCCTAACAGTTGCCGCTGTTGGGGCTTTCTTCTGCTCCGGCGTCACTATCCTGCAACAAATATTTTGCTCCGTCTAATACCCACAGGATTGCTTTCAGCATATCGAGACAGTCATTCCGCATATCTTCCAACCCCTCCGGCGTTAATGCGATTTCTGTCTTTTCAAACTGCTCTGTCACTTCCCGGATATTGGTCTGCATTACCTTTAATTCCTCTACTAACTGATAAACCAGTTCTTTTTTACCGACCACGCACACCCGGTTATAAATGCAGGAACGGACAAAATAATCTTTCTTAGAAAGTCCGCTTGCTAAAATCTTTGCTTCAATTTCTTCCCTCTCTCTGGGGGAAATGCGAAAGCTGATTGTCGGGTATTTATGTACTCCGCTCATTCTTCTTCCTCCCTGTTGTTTTCAATCTCTAATTTATCCGCAAGTTCACCCTGCTTATTGGGATATAGATGTGAGTAAGTATTTAATGTCGTTTCGATTTTCTCATGCCCTAACCGTTCCGCAATCGCCAATGGCGTAAATCCCATTTCCACAAGCAGAGAGGCGTGAGAATGACGAATATCGTGCAAGCGTATTCTTTTTACCCCGGAAGCCTTGATACCTCTGATAATTTCATGTTCCATATAAGACTTTGTAAAACGGAACATTCTTTCGTCTGCCATAATTCCATATAAGTGTGAAATGTACTCTTTTAATTCTTCCGTCAGAAACGGCGGTATTGTTATGATACGTTTGCTCTTTGGCGTTTTAGGTGGTGTAATAATATCCCTGCCCTCTATCCGCTGATAGGACTTGTTTACAGAAATGGTACGCTTCTCTAAATCAATGTCATTGTAGGTAAGAGCGAGTAATTCTCCTATCCTCATGCCCGTCCAATAAAGAAGCAGAAACGCCATTTTTGTTTCCGGCTTGTTCTCCACAGTCACAAGAAATTGTTTAAATTCCTGCTTTGTCCAGAACTCCTTTTCCCCGGCGTGGCTCTTTCCAATGCTCCCGGCTTTCCGGCAAGGATTATCTTTCAAGTCATAATACTGAACTGCATAATTGAAGATTGCCGACAACTGATTATTGACTGTTTTCAGATACGTTTCCGAATATCCCTTTTTTATCAGCGCATTTTGCCATGCCCGAATATCAGAAGCCTTGATTTCGTTCATGCACTTTTTCTTAAAATAAGGAATGATTTTCAAGTCAATAATAAATTTCTTTGTCCGCATGGTATTCTCACGCAGACGGTGTTCCATATCCTCATAATAGATGTGGACAAAGTTTTCAAAATTGATGTCTAAATTTTTCTGCTGTTGTTGCAGAAAATCACGCTCCCACTGTTCGGCTTCACTCTTCGTCTTGAACCCTCTTTTATTCTTCTTATGGCTAACCCCCTGCCAGTCCTTGTAATAGAATTGACAGCGCCACATCTTACCGTCTCTTGTTGCCGCCATAGTACACACCCCTTTCTCACATAGCTACGGTCAGACCGTAGAATTTTTCTTCAAAGTATTTTGTCGGAACCTTGCCGCAGATTGTCCGGTAGCCTTTTGCTTTCAATTCCTCATTCAGTCCCCGGATAATCTTATAAGCATAGCCCGTTGATACGCCAAGCATTACTGCCGCTTCCTCTGCCGTTACATACATCTTTTTTGATTTCTCCATTCATTGTCCTCCTATATTTTTATAGGGACTTTTGTCCCTTACTTGCATTTTCATTATACAGGCTCTTTTGTCCCTTGTCAACATATTATTCTTGAATTGTTTGATTATTTTCAACGGATATGATAGAATACAAATGTCCCTATTATTCATATTATCAAATACTAAAGGAGTAACTACATGACAGTAGGAGAGAAAATAAAGACATTCCGAACAATCCGGGGGATTTCACAGAATGTATTAGGGGAACTGTCGGGCATAGACGGAACCACCATTCGCAAATATGAATTAGGAAGCCGGAAGCCAAAGCCCGACCAACTTTTGAAGATTGCCAATGCTCTGGGCGTGAGTATCAACGTATTCACGGACTTTGACATAGAAACCGCTTCTGATGTTCTCACTCTGCTTTTCAAAATGGACGAGCAGATAGATATGGAAATCGACGGCGAAAAAGACAGTGAGGGAAATCTTATCCCAGACACGATATGTATTCGCTTTAAACACCCGGAAATAAACAGCCGACTTGCCAAATTTGCAAAGGCTAAGAAATTGCAGGAAAATTTGATTGCTTCCAAAGACGCATTTCCAAGTGAGGAAGCATTTAATAAAGAGTTGGAGCAGATGAACGAGACTTGCGAACAGATTAAGCAACATTTAGTTGATACAAATAGAGTTGTGAAAAAGGGAACAACGGAAATCTCTGTTAAGGTATATCCAGAAAATAAGCCCATATAGTAAAAGGCAGGTATCATGATACCCGCCCCAAATCCAGTATTCATCAAATAATTAGAGCCAAAGTAGAGCCAAACGGCATAAAACAACCCCGGAAATGCCCATTCTATCAGCATTTCCGGGGTTCTGCCCGTTACTCGAACTCAATCGTAGCCGGCGGCTTCCCCGTACAATCATACAACACCCGATTCACGCCCTTAACCTCATTCACAATCCTGCTGGTAACCTTCCCCAGCACTTCCCATGGAATCTGAGCGGACTCCGCGGTCATGAAATCAGATGTAAGCACGGCCCTCAGGGCAACGGCATAATCATAGGTTCTCTCATCGCCCATGCATCCAACAGACCGCATATTGGTCAGCGCCGCAAAATACTGGCCCAGATTCTTATCCACTCCGGCCTTTGCAATCTCTTCCCTGTAAATCGCGTCAGCGTCCTGTACAATGCGGACTTTATCAGCCGTCACCTCACCGATGATCCTGACGCCCAGACCAGGTCCCGGGAATGGCTGTCTGAATACCAGATACTCAGGTATCCCCAGCTCCAGTCCGGCCTTTCTCACCTCATCTTTAAAAAGCAGCCTTAAAGGCTCTACCAGTTCCTTAAAATCCACATGCTCCGGCAGTCCGCCCACATTGTGATGGGACTTGATGACAGCAGATTTGCCCAGGCCGGACTCAATCACATCCGGGTAAATTGTACCCTGTACCAGGTAATCCACGGCGCCAATCTTCTTTGCCACTTCCTCGAACACACGTATGAACTCCTCGCCGATAATCTTACGCTTTGCCTCAGGCTCCTCCACGCCCTTCAGCCTGGCGTAGAAACGTTCCTGAGCGTTGACACGGATAAAATTCAAGTCATAAGCGCCTTCCGGTCCAAATACGGCCTCAACCTCGTCCCCCTCATTTTTGCGCAGCAGACCGTGATCCACGAACACGCAGGTAAGCTGTTTGCCAATGGCTTTGGACAGCATAACGGCAGCCACAGAGGAATCCACGCCGCCTGACAGAGCACACAGCACCTTGCCGTTACCTATCTTCTCCCTCAAAGCCTTGATGGTGGTATCCACAAAGGAATCCATCTTCCAGTCGCCGGAGCATCCGCAGACATTATATACAAAATTGGAGAGCATCCTGGTGCCTTCCTTGGTGTGAACCACCTCAGGGTGGAACTGCACCGCATAAAAATTCTTCTCCTGACACTCCATGCCGGCTACTGGGCAGGAATCTGTATGCGCAGTGATACGGAAGCCCGCCGGAACCTCTGCAATGTACACACCGTGGCTCATCCAGCATACGGTCTTGGGAGAAACGCCCTCAAACAGCTTGGAGGAAGTATCCACATCCACTTCTGTGTGTCCGTATTCGCTGACCACAGCCTTCTTTACAACGCCGTCCAGCAGATAGCTCATAAGCTGGGCGCCGTAGCAGATTCCAAGGACTGGTATTCCCAGTTCAAATATCTCCTTTGAGCAGCGAGGTGCCCCGTCTTCAAACACAACGTCCGGTCCGCCTGTGAAAATGATTCCCTTTGGATTCATTTCCTTAATTTTCTCCAGGCTCATATCATAAGGATGCACTTCACAGTATACGCTGCATTCGCGGACACGGCGTGCAATCAGCTGGTTGTACTGGCCGCCAAAGTCCAGTACGATAATCATCTCTCTGTCCATGAGATTCGTTCCTCCATTATTTTACGGATTTTCCCACCAAAACAATTATAGTAAAACTGTATCCCAGAACGGGTTTGAAAATTCCCTGTATCCGACGTCCCGCAACAGCCTGTCTGCTGAAAGCTGTGCGTAACCCGCCTGCTTCCGCCGCTGCCAATGCCGAAGGCTTAACCAGATACAAACCATTTCCAAACCCGCCCTTATTATATACCTTGACCCAATTAACCGAAAAATATTTATTTCCCTATAAATTGAAAGAGATTGTACAGAATAGTACAATCTCTTTTTTATCTTTCGTATGTATACATTATAAAGCAGAGGACGACAAATATCAAGCTATTTCGACATTTTTTTTGACTTTTTTGACTTTTTTACTGTTTTTTTTTGCTGAACTTTTTTGCTGAACTTTTTTTACTGACTGAAGTGATAAGTCAACCTCAGGAGAATTTGACATGGAAACGGGAATTTCATCTTTCATACAAATTACTTGCTGATTTTACGTGCTGATTTTTCTGCTTTATTGAGTTGAATTTATTCTTAAACAGTTACCCGGAGTTATCTATATTTCGGAATCTCTTGCTCCGTATTTTTACCGACAGTCTCTTTACTGCATATATTTTCCCAACAAACCACTTTCATCCATTTAACCGGCATATTACTCAGCCGGTCTTTCGTCTCAGTCTTTCGTCCCAGCCTTTCATCTCAGCCCTTCGTCCCAGCCCTTCGTCCCAGCCCTCCATCCCAGCCTTTCATCTCAGCCCTTCATCCCAGCCTTTCCCGCCCGTCTTTCCTCCTTATATTCCCCTCTCGTCCTCAGCCCCATCTTCTACTCTGCCGCATATCGTTTAATCAAATTACATCCTTCCGCAGAATCCTTGCAATCCTTTCCTCATCCAGTCCCCGGATTACCTCCACGGCCATCCTGACAGTGGCGTCCACGTCTTCTTCTGCGCAGAAATTATAGTGGCTGTGTACATACCTGGACGGAATGCCTAACACCAGCACCGGCACTGCCTTTCCCGTGAGGCTGATTTTTCCGGCGTTTGTGCTGCCGCCCCGGCGCACCGCATCCTGGTACTTGATTCCCAGCTTATCTCCTGTCTCCTGGGCAAAACGTATGAATTCCACGTTGGAAATATAGCTGTTGTCCATGTGGCGAATCTGCACCCCGCTCCTTAAACAGCCCTGGGCAATACCGGCCCGGAAATAGAAATCATCCGCCGGTGATCCCTCAAACACAATGGCCAAATCAGGCCGAACCTGCTGGGCTGTCACTGTGGCTCCCCTGGTTCCCACTTCCTCCTGGGCCGCAAATGCGCCTACCACTTCAACCTCCAGCTGGTCCGCCTCATCCTTAAGTGCCTGCATGGTGTCGATAATGCTCACGCAGCCCAGGCGGTTGTCAAAAGCCTTGCCGTACAGGATTCTATTTTCCTCATGATACTCAAAGCTTACATCCGGCATGATGGGGTCGCCCGGGCGGATTCCATAGACCTCCATCACTTCCTCCCTGCTGCTGGCTCCCACATCCACCAGGATATCCTCGATTGCCAGGGAGTTGTCGTTTTTCTGGGCCGCTGTCAGAAAATGCATTGGTTTGGATGTGGTGATTCCCCTGTGCTTTTTCCCGTCCCTTGTCCTTACAATGACAGAGTGGGCAGGCAGGCTGGTGAGATGGAATCCTCCCAGCATCAGGATACTTAAAAGCCCGTTTTCTAGTATGGACTGTACCATGAATCCGCACTCATCCAGATGGGCATCCAGCATGAGCACGGGGCGCCCGGCCTTTTTCTTCTTCATGGTGGCGTAAACATTGTACATAGCATCGTTTACAACGTCCAACCCCCCGCACCAGTTCTTTACTTCCCGGATGACCTCGTCCTCAAATCCACTGGGACCAAAGGCATTGGTCAACGCTTCGATTTCTTTTATGTTTGCCATGATTTCCTCCAGGTATGAGACACAAAGTGCCGCATCACACGGTACCGCTCCTGCCATACCATGCCTGCGGCACTGCATCTGCTTTACTTAATTCTGCTTTACTTAATTCTGCTTCATTTGATTCTGCTTTACTTCATTCTGTTTGATTATTCTGTCTTACTTCATTCCTTAAACCTTAGTTCTCACTTCTCACAAGCCTTACAGTGAAACCTTCTTAAGCTCTTCGATCAAATCCAGGATATAGTTGGCTGTGGTCTGTACCATCTCCTGGCCCCACTCCACGGTAGCGGTGTTTGGATGATCTGGTCCAATCCATCCGTTGTCCGTTACCTTTGGTGTGTTCCTGAGAATTTCAATCTCAACACCCTTGAAGCGCACGGTACGGAAGCCGGTTGCCACCAGATTGTCTGTGAGATTGGTCATTTCCAGAGGAAGGTCAATCTGGCTCATGTCCACCAGTGAGGGGTCAACTGCCATGATGCCCGCTGTCTCCTCGCCGCCGCCGTGTCCTCCCTTCCACTCTGGCTTCATATCCCAGGCCATCAGCCACCAGTTCAGCATCACGACCATGGCGCCCTTCTTGTCAAATTCCAGGCCGATGCGCTCGATGGTCTTGATATTCCCTCCGTGTCCGTTGAGCACCAGAATTTTCCGCGCGCCGTGCTTGTACAGCCCGTCCACAATCTGGTATACGTACTGGTATAGTATGTCGGAATCAATGTCGATGGTTCCCGGATAATCAGCCAGTGACTGGCATGCTCCGTAGGGAATCATGGGCGCGATGAGGATGTTGTCATTCTTTTCCTCAATCAGATCCAGGATTTTGTCAGGTATCAGGGTGTCGGTTCCCAGCGGCATATGGCGTCCATGGCACTCCGTACTGCCGATTGGAAGAATGACCATGTCATTTTCCTTAAAATACCGTTCCGCTGTTGGCCATGTAATCTTTGATAATCTCATGATGCATCTCTCCTTTGACTTCTCTTATTTTGCAACCTTTACATGATCCAGCTTGTGGTAGCCGATTGGATCCATCACGAAACCTTCCACCTTGGCGCCTGCGCCTGCGGTGATGGTGCTGTAGTAAATAGGTGCGTTGTTGTTTACTTCTTTTAACTTCACAGCCAGGTCCTCATATGCCTTCAGTCTCACGGACTCGTCCGCGCTGGTTCTTCCTGTCTCAATGAGCTTGTCTACCTCAGGGTCTGCGATGAAGCTGCGGTTTCCGGCTGCTCCCTGCTGTGAGGAGTGTTCCAGTGAATAGTAGGTGTAGTCCGCGTCTGTGGTGGAGGTCACCCAGCCAAAGTACCCCATGTCATGCTCGCCTGCGGAAGTCCTGGAAATGAAGCTGCCGAATTCCATTACCTCGATGTTGCAGGTGATTCCCACATCCTGAAGCATGGCCTGTACAGCCTGACATACCTCTACACGTGTCTGGTTGTCATTTACCCAGATGCTGGTCTCGAATCCGTTTGGATATCCGGCCTCGGCCAGAAGGGATTTTGCCTTCTCAGGGTCATACTCATAAGCGCCCGGGCTGAAGTATCCGAATACAGCCGGTGCGATGATGGCGTCAGCCGGCTCTCCGGATCCGCTGGCAATGGTGTCGATAATCAGCTGGCGGTCAATGGCGTAGTTAACGGCATCCCTTACCTTCTGGTCATCATAGGGCGCTTTGTTCATGTTCATGGAAATGTAGTAGCAGGTCAGGGACGGAGCCTCGAACAGCTGAAGCTCGGAATTGCTCCTTACCTTCTCCAGGTCGTTGGGAAGCAGGTCGTAGGCCAAGTCCACTTCTCCGGTCTCCAGGGCGATGGTTCTCTGGGATGCCTCAGGAATCACCTTCATAACCAGCTTCTGTGTCTCTGCCGGTCCTGCATAGTAATCGTCAAAGCGCTCCAGTGTAACGGAATCCCCCTGCTTCCACTCTACGAACTTATATGGGCCTGTGCCGATTGGATGAAGCTTGAAGGCTTCCTCGTCCGCTTCCACCACTGCCTTTGGAACAATGGCTGCAAACGGTACGGAAAGATTTCTGAGAGCCGGTGCGTAAGACGCCTTCAGCTCTACATTGACCGTATAATCATCTACCACGTCCACCTTGTCGATAAAGTCAACAATGTAGGAAACCGCAGCGGAATTAATGGCTCTGTCCAGGGAGAACTTTACGTCCTCTGCCTTCACCTCGGAACCGTCGTGGAATTTTACGCCCTGGCGGATGTGGAATGTATAGGATGTATCGGAATTCTGATCCCAGCTCTCCGCAATCTGGGGCTGCAGCTCTCCGGTAGCAGCGTCAACAACGGTCAGCGTGTCGAAAATCTGATCCGTTACCTCTACGGCCGGCGTCTCCTTGCCCTGATGCGGGTCTAAGGAAGTAACATCAGCTCCCTGTGCCCATACCACCGTGTCCTTGTACTCCCCGGAACCGCCGGTGCTTCCTCCTGCCTCTGTTTCCTTGGAACCTGCCTGTGTCTGAGCGCTGCCGCCTTCCGTGGAGGTCTGTCCGGACTTGGAACAACCGGCTGCACTTACTGCCATTGCTGCCACTAAGGATAATGCAATGACTTTCTTCCATGTTTTTCTCATACTAGCTCCTCTCTTTCTTACATTTCTCTCTGTCAATATTGCTCTATAAACACCGGGGTTCAGGCGTCCGCCCTGGATTTTCCCGGAATTTATCCCTGCTCCTGGACCATACGGCAGCTCACAAAATGCCCTGGCTCCATTTCCTTTAAAGTCATTTCATTGTTGGTACAGCCTTCCGTCGCATAAGGACAGCGTTTTGCGAACCTGCATCCCGGCTCCGGATTGATAGGCGATGTGAGCTCGCCCTTTAGCGGAATGCGCTCCATCTTAAAATCCGGATCGGGAACCGGTATGGCTGACAGCAGCGCCTTTGTGTATGGATGCATGGGGTTCTTAAACAGTGCCTTGGCAGGCGCCGACTCCACCATCTGTCCCAGGTACATGACCACGATGTCATTGGAAAAATGCCTTACCACCGACAAATCGTGTGTAATAAACATATAGGTAAGGTTCAGCTCCTCCTGCAAATCCTGCATCAGGTTAAGAATCTGGGCCTGGATGGATACGTCCAGGGCCGACACAGGCTCGTCGCATACGATGAACTTCGGATTAACCGCCAATGCCCTGGCGATTCCGATTCTCTGGCGCCTGCCGCCGTCCAGCTCATGGGGATATGTATTTACCAGACGCTTGGCCAGCCCCACCAGGTTCATGATTTTTTCCACCCGCTGGGTGATGGCGGCCCTTTCACTGGCCTTGTAAATGCCCTGCACCAGCAGAGGCTCTATGATTGCCTCGCTGACCGTCATCCTGGGATTCAGGGAAGCAAAGGGGTCCTGGAATATAATCTGCATATCCTTCCTCAAATCCTTTAGCTGCTTCTTGTTGCAGCCCAGGATATCCCTGCCCTCAAAATAAACCTTGCCGCTTGTGGGTTCGTGAAGCCTTAGGATAGCCCTGCCCATAGTGGATTTTCCGCATCCGGACTCCCCTACCACTCCCAGGGTCTCTCCGGTACGGATGGAAAAGTTAACATCGTCCACCGCGTGGAGAGTGCCCTTTGGGGTCGTAAAATATTTTTTCAGATGTTCCACACGTAATATCTCTGTTTTCTGTTCCTGCATATGTCAATCTCCTTTTCTCAGCGGTAGCGGATGCAGCGGACCTGATGGGTTCCGTCTACAGTCACCATCCCCGGATGGTTCTTGGAACATTCAGGAACCGCATACTTGCATCTCTCGCAGAAAACGCAGCCCTTGGGCAGCTTGGTGGGGTCGGGCATCATGCCGTCAATGGCCCAAAGCCGCTTCACATCGCTTGTCAGGCTGGGAATGGAACCAAAGAGTCCTTCCGTGTACGGATGTCTCGTGTCCTTGTATATCTCCCGCAGGGTTCCGTATTCCACCACTTCCCCCGCATAGATGATTGCCACGTAATCACAGTTCTGGGCAACCACTCCCAGGTCATGGGTAATGAGAATCATGGATGTGTTATTTTCGGATTTAAGCTTGTATATCATCTCCAACACCTGGGCCTGTATGGTAACGTCCAAGGCCGTGGTGGGCTCATCCGCAATGAGCAGCTTGGGGTTGCAGGCCAGGGCGATTGCAATGACCACCCTCTGCTTCATACCGCCTGAAAACTGGTGTGGATACTCTCCAAAGCGCTCCGCAGGAATTCCCACTCTCTCCAGCATGTTTTCAGCCCATTTTCTGGCTTCCTGCCTGGACAGGCTGGTGTTATGGTTCTCGATCACCTCCATAATCTGCTCGCCTACCGTGAGCACCGGGTTCAGGGAGGTCATAGGGTCCTGGAATATCATGGATATGTCCCTGCCGCGAATGGCCTCCATTCCATTGGTGGAAAGCTTTAACAGGTCCTGTCCCTCAAAAATCACCTCTCCGCCCAGAATCTTGCCCGGAGGATTGGGAATCAGCCTCATAATTCCTTTTGCCAGCGTAGTCTTTCCCGCACCTGTCTCTCCCACCAGTCCAAGGGTCTCTCCCACGCCGATATGTATATTGACGCCGTTTAGCGCCTTTACCACTCCGTCATCCGTTTCATAGTGGATGACCAGATCTTTTACTTCCAATAATGGTTTATCTGCCATGTCATACTCGTCCTTTCTTAGTGTTCATCCATCAGCTCTTCAAACGCGGGTCAAGGGCATCTCTCAGTCCGTCTCCCACCAGGTTAAGGGCCAGGATGGTAAGCATGATTCCCATGCCGGGGATGATGGTGACATGCCATGCGTCGCGGATATAGCTTCGGGCGTTGGACAGCATTGCTCCCCACTCAGGGGTGGGCGGCTGGATGCCAAGTCCCAGGAAGGAAAGTCCCGCGATGGAAAGGATGGCTCCCGCGATTCCCAGTGTCACCTGTACGATAATCGGCGCCATGGAATTGGGAATCACGTACTTGATGATGATGCGCCAGTCGCTGCAGCCAATGGAGCGGGCCGCTTCGATAAACTCCTGGTCCTTCACCGTGAGCACCGATGCCCGGACCGTCCTGGCAAAGGTAGGCACATAGGAGATGGCAATGGCAATCAGCACATTGGTGATGCTGGTTCCCAGAGCCGCCACGATGGCGATAGCCAGAAGCATGGATGGAATGGCCAAAAGAATATCCATAATTCTCATGATCACATTGTCAGCGGTCTTGCCGTAGTACCCGGCAAAAGCTCCCAGTAGCCCGCCGAAGATACATGAAATAATGATGGCCACGGTTCCCATGAACAGCGAGTACCGGACCGCCCACAGCATGCGCAGCAGCATATCCCTGCCGAACTCATCCAGCCCAAAGGGGTGTGCCGGGCTTGGTCCCTGAAGACGTCCTCTCAGGTCCTGCTTTACCACATAATTCAGGTAAATGGATTTGCCTGTGACCGCGTCAATAATAATGGTTGCTATTGCTATGATGACCAGTGCCAGGATAAAATACATGCCAATCATGGCCAGCCGGTTCTTTTTGAATCTGCGCCATGCCTCGCCCCACAGGGAGCGCTGGTCGCCTTCCGCTTCCGCGGCAATCAGATGTTTCTTTCCCATGAACTGCACCTACTTTCTCTTGTATTGTGATTTAATTCTCGGGTCCACAAAGGCGTATATGATGTCTACCGCCAGATTGACCACGGTAAACATGATTGCCAGAAAGATAACAGACCCCAATACCATGGGAATATCTTTTGACTTGATGGAATCCACCATGAGACGTCCCAGGCCCGGCCAGGAAAATACGGTCTCTGTCAGCATGGCGCCTCCCAAAAGAGTGCCAAACTGAAGTCCCACTGCCGTGATAATCGGAATCATGGCATTCTTAAGCATATGGCGTATGGTGATTTTCTTATCGGAAACGCCCTTTGCCCTGGCAGTGTCTATGTAATCCTGCCGGATAACTTCCAGCATGGATGAACGTGTCATACGCGTAATCATGGCTGCAGCCCCCGTGCCCAGCGTCACCGCCGGAAGGACCAGGCTTTTGATGAGAGGTATGAATCCCTCCCCCATTCCCTGTGAAGGCAGCCAGCCCAGGGTCAATGCGAACATAATAACCATCAGCAGGCCGAACCAGAAGTTAGGCATGGCCACGCCAATCAGCGAGAGCAGCATGGCTGTATTATCCATCAGGGAGTACTGTTTCTTGGCGGAAATGATTCCCGTGGGAATTCCAATCAGAATGGCTACCAGGATACCCGCCACTGCCAGCACCGCTGTGTTGGGAAACCGCTCCATGACCTGTGACCATACACTCAGGTTATTTTTATAGGATGTGCCCAGGTCGCCGTGAAGCATGTTAATCATGTAATGTCCGTAACGGACCAGCAGAGGGTCGTCCAGTCCCAGCTCCTTCCTCTTCATGGCCAGTGCCTCGGCTGATGCCTGGTCACCCAGAATGATTGCCGCCGGGTCGCCCGGTGACAGGTTCAGAATGAAAAACACAATGAACGTCACGCCGATGATGACCGGAATCAGCATAAGCAGTCTTTTTAACACATACTTGTACATTTTTCTCTCTCCAATCCTCGTGTATTTGCTGCATTAACGCAGCGAAGCAAAATACATATTTCACGCCCCCCCCCAGGGGTTTTGAAACCAAAATAATAAAAAAGAAGCCTTAGGATTTGAAACTCCCTCGCTTCATACAAATTATAAAACAATATATCAATATTGTCAACAATCATTGTTTAAATTTTACACTTTAAATATTTTATCAACATTTATATTGTGCTTATTTTCAAATCTATGCTATAATTGTCTTTATATTAAATCTAAGTGTCTCTCTGTGGCGCACACGCCATGGAGCCCGCACATGCTTGGGAGGTAAGAAAAATTGAAACAGATTGGCGGATTTTTTACATATGAACCACTGCCCGAAACTGAAAACCATTATCTGGAAAACCTATGCCCTCCAGGGGGAAGCCTGCGCTTTTTCATGTCCGGCAGATGTGCCAACTACTATGCGCTGCAGGATATCTGCCTGACCGACACCAGAAAGGTGGCCTATGTGCCTGTCTACACCTGTGAGACAGTCCTTGCCCCTTTCCTGAAAGCCGGCTATGAACTTTTATTCTACGATGTATCTAAGGATTTGACACCCATCTTCGACGAAAGGGTCCTGGACCGCATCAGCGTCGTCAATCTCTGCGGCTATTACGGCTTTTGCAGCTACGACAGGGAATTTATACGGAAATGCTCTGAACGGGGCATCATTATTGTGGAGGATACGACCCACTCCCTCTTCTCATCTGACGGTGTTGACCCTCACTGTGATTACGTGGTGGGCAGTATGCGGAAATGGATTGGAGTACCGGCCGGCGGATTTGCCATTAAAAGGAAAGGCAGCTTTTCCCTTCCCGTCCTGCCCCCTGACGAGACTCATCTTTCCATGCGCAGTATTTCCATGAGAGGCAAACAGCAGCTTCTCCAATCAGGAACTCCCGACCCCCAGGCCATACAGAAGTTCAATGATACCTTCTGGGACGCCGAGATGATGCTGCGCCGCATCTTTGATTCCTATGGAAGCGACCGGGATTCAGAGTATATCATGCGGCACTATGACTTTGAGCAGCTGAAACAGAGACGCCGCGCCAACTATCAGTATCTGCTGGATCATATGCCGGAACACCCCCAGCTTACCGTGATATTCCCGGTTCTAAAAAAAGGCACTGTTCCCAGCCACTTTACCGTGTATGCAGAGGACAGGGACATGGTTCAGTCCTATCTGGCGGGACGCGGCATCAAGACCACCACCTATTGGCCCCAGGGCCCCATGGTGGACACCGAAGGCCATGACGACGCGGCCTACATTTACAGCCATGTGCTGTCCTTTACCTGCGACCAGAGATACGAAACTGAGGATATGGAGTATATCTGCAGACAGATAGAGGACATGCCTGAAAAATAGGAACTGAAAAATAAGTCCCTAATAATAATTTGAAAAAGCGGAAATACCGGAACGTGATATAATCGTATTCACGTCCTGCATTTCCGCTTTCCCATGTCCGCTCTAATTCTTTTATTCCTGCATCCCCAATTACACATGATAAAACAGTTCCTGGTTCTTCATCTTCATTCCAATCCGGTAAATTCTCTCACCGTTGGCTATGTAGTGGGTATTGATTGCGCTCCTGGACTGTTCAAGGTTCCCCCGCTGCAGGATTTCTAAAAGCCATTTATGTTCCAGATAGTTGTTTCCCCGCCGTCCTGCCTGGGCAGCGATATCTTCCTGGTCCAAATCCGCCTGCATTTCAGATACATATTCATTGATTTGTTTGATGGTGTAAAACATGGCTCCGTTTAAGGGGCTCAGTGTCTCCCACAGACTGGTCAGGCGCTCCATCTGGCCTGATAATAAAATCTGTTTATGGAATATCTCATCATACTTGATGATTTTCCCCATGTCGTCCTCTGCCACAGCCTCCTTCATGGCCTGCACCGCATCCTCCATGAGAAAAATGCTGTCGCTCAGCAGACGTCCCCCGCACCGCTCCAGGGCCAGGTTTTCCAGGTTGCCGCGCAGAAAGAATATCTCATAGGCGTCCTTGGGCGAAAGCATGGAGACAGAATACCCTTTATTGGTCTCATAATCCAGAAATCCCTCGTACATCAGCTGCTTCAGCGCATCCCGCACCGGCCCCCGGCTCATTCCCAGCTTTACCGCTATATCATTTTCAACAAGCTTTTCTCTCTGGGCCAGCTTTCCCTGAAGAATCTGTTCCCTTACATAATCTGCTGCCACCTCTGAAAGACTTCGTTTTTTTTCCTTATCCATTACACTCCCCGCTCCTAGCACTGCTCTTTAATCTGTCCATTATAACGTAGGCCCTGCGCAAATGTCAAAGGATTTTCAATATCCATGATATTTTATGATGATATTCTATGCGTCGGTTCAGATGGTTCAACTTACCACAGCAGTTCCGATCACAGTTCCTTTCCCAGTGCAACCGCCAAATCCAGTATCGTCTGCTTTACATCCCTCTGGCTCTCATTGGCCAGACTCCGCATCTCCCACACGTCATTATCCAGATTGTCCGCGCTGTAAAAAAACTGGCTGACGGACCGGTTCCTGAAACGGGCCAGGGCCGCCTGCCGTCCCATCCAGTTTTTGGACAATATCCACCGGGTTGAAGACTGCTTCCTTTGTTCTGTCAAATTCTTCCAGTTTCATAGAGAATCTCCTTTCCTGCCCTCTTAACAAAAAGGCGGGGATTCACCTCAGCCCCGCCGCCGCGCTCCGGCCGCTCCCGGCCGTGACTGTTGTCAATTCAGATATTTCTTTACATACATTCCCGTATAGGACACCGGACACCGGGCCACTTCCTCCGGTGTTCCCTTGGCTATGACCGTTCCGCCCTTGTCCCCGCCTTCCGGACCAATGTCGATGATATAATCCGCTGTCTTGATTACATCCAGATTGTGCTCAATAACCACAACCGTGTTGCCGCCCTCCGACAGCCTGTGAAGTATATCAATGAGCTTATGGACATCTGCGAAATGGAGTCCTGTGGTGGGCTCGTCCAGGATGTAAATGGTCTTTCCCGTGCCTCTCTTGGACAGCTCCGTGGCCAGCTTGATTCTCTGGGCCTCGCCGCCGGACAGCTCCGTGGACGGCTGTCCCAGCCGGATGTACCCCAGTCCCACGTCATACAGTGTCTGTATCTTCCTGGTGACAGAGGGTACATTTTCAAAGAACTTAAGAGCCTCCTCCACGGTCATATTCAGCACATCGTAGATGTTCTTTCCCTTGTACTTCACGTCCAGGGTCTCACGGTTATACCGTTTGCCGCCGCAGACCTCGCAGGGCACATATACATCCGGCAGGAAATGCATTTCAATCTTGATGATGCCGTCTCCGCCGCACGCTTCGCATCGTCCGCCCTTTACGTTGAAGCTGAACCTTCCCTTGCTATACCCCTTTGCCTTGGCGTCCGGGGTGGAGGCGAACAAGTCCCTTATGAGGTCGAATACGCCTGTGTAGGTAGCCGGATTGGACCTGGGAGTACGCCCGATGGGCGACTGGTCGATGTCGATAATCTTATCCAGCTGCTCCACGCCCTCGATGCACTTGTGCCTGCCCGGTATGGTTCTGGCTCTGTTTAACTTCCTTGCCAGGGATTTATAAACGATTTCGTTCACAAGGGAACTTTTTCCGGAACCGGATACACCGGTCACACACGTCATGATTCCCAGGGGAATGTCCACGTTGATGTTCTTTAAATTGTTCTCTGCTGCGCCCTTTACCGTAATCCAGCCCGTGGGCTTCCTTCTCTCGGCAGGCACCGGAATCTTCAGGCGCCCGCTTAAGTAAGCTCCGGTAATGGAATCCGGATTCTTCATGATTTCCTCGGCCGTTCCCATGGCAATGACCTTTCCGCCGTGCTCTCCCGCACCGGGTCCGATGTCCACGATACAGTCCGCGGCCCGCATGGTGTCCTCGTCATGCTCCACCACCAATACGCTGTTGCCCAAATCCCGGAGATGGGTCAGCGTCTTAAGGAGCTTGTCATTATCCCGCTGATGGAGCCCGATGCTGGGCTCGTCCAGGATATAGGCCACTCCCACCAGGCCGGAGCCTATCTGGGTAGCCAGACGGATGCGCTGGGCCTCTCCGCCTGACAAGGTGCCCGTGGCACGCGACAGGGAAAGATAATCCAGTCCCACGTCAATGAGAAAGCATATCCTGGCTCTGATTTCCTTCAGAATAGAAGCGCCTATGGTCTCCTGCATGGGAGTCAGCTTCAGCCCGTCCATAAATTCCTTAAACCGTACAATGGACATGTTGGTAGCTTCATATATGTTCATCCCGCCCACCGTAACCGCAAGGGACTCCTTCTTAAGCCTCTGCCCCTTACAAACCGGGCAGGGAGTAATCCGCATATAGGTCTCATATTCCGCCTTGGACGTCTCGGAAAAAGTCTCCTTATAGCGGCGGTTTACATTCTCAATCAGTCCCTCAAACGCCACGTCATAGACGCCTTCGCCTCTCTGGCTCTTGTAGCGGACCTTCACCTCCCGGCCTCCGGTTCCGTATAACAGCACGTCGTGGATTTCCTTGGGATAATCCTGGAAAGGCGTATCCAGCCTGAAATCATAGGCTTCAGACAGCGCCTCCAGGATTGCCCTTGTAAAGCTGCCCTTGTCCGCGCAGGACTGCCATCCCATAACCACGATTGCGCCCTGGTCTATGGACAGCGACTTATCGGGAATCATCAGGTCCTCGTCAAATTCCATCTTATACCCCAGTCCAAAACACTCCGGACAGGCTCCGAAGGGATTGTTGAAGGAAAAGCTCCTGGGCTCCACCTCGTCAATGCTGACTGCGCAGTCAGGACAGGAAAAGCTCTGGCTGAAATTCACCGGCTCGCCGCCGCTCACATCCACCATCATCAGTCCGCCGCTCAGGGCCATGACCGTTTCTATGGAATCCGTAAGCCTTTTCTCAATGCCTTCCTTCACAATCAGACGGTCCACCACGATTTCAATGTTGTGCTTGATGTTCTTCTCCAGCCTGATTTCCTCTGAGAGCTCGTAGAGGCTGCCGTCAATGCGGACCCTCACATAGCCGCTCTTTCTGGCCTGGTCCAGCACCTTCACATGCTCGCCCTTGCGCCCTCTGACCACAGGGGCCAGCAGCTGGATTTTCGTCCGCTCAGGCATGGACATAATCTGGTCCACCATCTGGTCAATGGTCTGTTTGTGTATCTCCTTGCCGCATTTCGGACAGTGGGGTATACCGATTCTGGCATATAAAAGTCTCATGTAGTCGTAGATTTCCGTGACCGTTCCCACAGTGGAACGGGGATTCCGGTTGGTGGACTTCTGGTCAATGGAAATGGCCGGTGACAGCCCCTCTATGCTCTCCACATCCGGCTTCTCCATCTGTCCCAGGAACTGCCTGGCATAGGAAGACAGGGACTCCATATAACGCCTCTGCCCTTCTGCATAAATGGTGTCAAAAGCCAGGGATGATTTGCCTGAACCGGACAGTCCCGTAAGAACCACCAGCTCATTCCTTGGTATATCCACGGAAATATCCTTCAGATTATGCTCATTCGCCCTGCGGATTTTAATGTACTGCTTTGCCATCGAACATGCTCCTTGTCTTTTATCTTGATTGGTTTGAGTCCACGCCTGATATGATTGCGGAATGCAGCATGCGCAGTGCGCAGTAAACATGCGTGGTTTCTTTATACGATTCATCCCGCCGCCCTGGAAGGCCGTGAAATGTTTCTGGTAAAAGGTTCTTCCCGCATAGCGCTGATACACAGCGCTGACAGTTTCTAGTATAGCACATCACCTATGTATTTGCAAACACTTGTTCGATTAAATGCTGAAAAATTACTGGAACCTCTTCCAGAAGACCCCTGGCATGAACCCGCTCCGACATTTGGTGGGCATCCTTTCCAATGGAGCCGAACAGGAGGGAGGGAACTTGCCCATGTAAAAAGGCCCTCCCGCGCCGGTTAGATATTCATATTCTATCCGGCCTGCGGGAAGGTCCTTTTTGTTTTTCACTTATCTGTTTGTTTACTCACACAATGTTTCTTTTGTATCTGCCTCTCAAATCCCTACCGTTCTTCCCTGAAATACGGAAGTCCCAGGCTCTGGGGCGGCTGGTATTCCCTCCTCTTTCTCAGGCTGGTTATAACCAGGACCACAATGGTGACCACATAGGGAAGGGCCTTGAATATCTCCTGAGCGCCCCTGTCCAGGCCCGGTATATACAGGTAAAGGATGTACAGGCCGCCAAACAGGATAGAACCCCAAATGGCATTGACCGGTTTCCACAGGGCGAAGATAACCAGGGCGATTGCCAGCCAGCCTCTGTCGCCGAATCCGTTGTTGGTCCAGGTACCGCCGGAGTATTCCATAACAAAGTATAATCCGCCCAGGCCGCTGATGCCTCCTCCGAGGCAGGTGGCCAGGTACTTGTAAGCCGTTACATTGATGCCCGCTGCATCTGCCGTGGCCGGACTCTCGCCCACAGCCCTCAGGTTCAGTCCCCGCCTGGTCTTAGCCAGGAAAAACGCCAGGGCCAGAGCCAGGGCAACTGCCAGATAGGTCAGAAATCCGTAGGAGAAGAAAATCTGTCCAATGACGCCCAGCTTGGACAGTCCGGGAATGGGGGTCTTGTAGGCAGCGCCTGTCACTGCCACGGAAATCTGTCCCACGCCCCCTGCCAGCTTTGCCAGGGAACCGCCGAAAAAGTTGCCGAAGCCCACGCCAAAGGTGGTAAGGGCAAGACCGGTCACATTCTGGTTGGCCCGCAGCGTGATGGTCAGTACACTGTATACCAGTCCTCCCAGGGCAGCGCACACAAAGGCGCACACAAAGGAAATTAAGAGTCCCACCGGACCGCTTGGATTTGCTGTCCCGTTCTCATACAGGAAGGCTCCGATCAGTCCGGCGATGCCGCCCATATACATCATGCCGGGAATACCCAGATTCAGGTTGCCGGATTTCTCCGTCATGATTTCTCCCAGGGCTCCGTAAAGGATGCCGATGCCCTGGCCGATTGCTTTTTGAATAAATATTACCAAAAAACCCATATTTTAGCCTCCTTATGACAATTTAGCCCCTGCTTCTTTCCGTTTGCTGCGGATTCCCACCTTGAAGTTGATGAAGAATTCACAGCCCAGGATGAAGAAGAGGATGATGCCTGTTATTACATCAGAGGCATTTTCATTCAGGTTAAACTGGGAGGCAATCTGCCCTGCTCCCTTTTGCATGAATACCAAGAAAAATGAGACCAGAACCATAGCAAATGCATTGAACTTGCTGAGCCATGATACGATGATGGCCGTGAATCCCCTGCCGCCGGCCGTGCTGGTGGAAATGGTATGGCTGGCGCCGCTGACAATGATGAAGCCTGCAATGCCGCAGATGGCGCCGGACAGGGCCATGGTGCGGATGATTACCTTCTTTACATTGATTCCCGCGTATCTGGCCGTGTTCTCGCTCTCTCCCACAACCGCGATCTCATATCCCTGCTTGCTGTACTTCAGATAAATGAAGATAGCCAGAGTCAGCGCCAGCACGATCACCAGATTCCAGCCGTATTCCAGACCGAAAAGTTTTGGAAGCCATCCTCCCTTTGTGGTGGAGTTGATAGTTCCCACGGAATTGGAACCCTTTGGATTCTCCCAGAAAATGATACAGTATGTGATGACCTGCATGGCCACATAGTTCATCATCAATGTAAACAGTGTCTCGTTGGTGTTCCAGTATGCCTTGAAAAATGCCGGGATAGCTGCCCACACCATGGCTGACAGGGCGCTTCCCAAAAGCATCAGGGGAAACAGGACCAGGGGAGGCAGCGAATTGCCAAGGTAAATCATCATGGCCGCGGATGTGACGCCGCCAATCAGTACCTGACCTTCTGCTCCGATGTTCCAGAACCGCATCTTGAATGCAGGCGTGATGCCGATTGCAATACAGAGCAGCACCAGAGTATCGCGAATGGTCATCCAGGTACGCCTTTTGGTACCCACTGCCCCATCAAAGATTCCTTTATAAACCTCCAGGGGATTAAGCCCTGTCAGGGCATAGATAACCCCTGCGCAGACCACCAGTGATAAGAGAACCGCTCCCAGCCGGATGGCCCAGGCCTTCCACATATCTATCTCATCCCTCTTGGATATATGCATCAGAGGTTCCTTGTTGGATACTGCCGTCATCTCCTTACTCACTTAATCCACCTCCTGTCCTGGTCATCATCAGCCCCACCTGTTCCTTGGTCGCTGTCCTTCCGTCCACAACACCGTTTACCTGTCCTGCGCACAGCACCAGAATACGGTCGCACAGCTCCAGGAGCACATCCAGATCCTCGCCTACGCAGATAACGGCCGCTCCCTGTTTCTTTTGCTCATTGAGAAGATGGTAGATGGTGTAGGATGAGTTGATATCCAGTCCGCGGACCGGATATGCCACCATAAGCACCTTGGGATTGGAAGAAATCTCCCTTCCCACCAGCACCTTCTGGACATTGCCCCCTGACAGCCTGCGCACCGGGGTGGTGACGCCGGGAGTCACGATTTCCAGTTCCTCTATGATCTGCTCCGCCAGGCTTTTTGGCGTCTTTCTGTCCGTAAAGACGGAACGTCCCCTGCGGTATCCTCTGAGCATCATATTGTCCGTCATGTCCATTGCGCCTACCAGCCCCATGCCCAGGCGGTCCTCCGGCACAAAGGAAAGCTTTACCCCCAGCTTATTGATGGCTGAGGCGCTCATGCCGGACAGCTGCTTTTCGCCGCCTTCAGGCGGATAATAGGTGATGGTGCCGCCTGCCATTGGCTGGAGTCCCGCGATGGACTCCAAAAGCTCCCTCTGGCCGCTTCCCGCGATACCGGCAATCCCCAGTATCTCCCCACTGTAAGCAGTAAAAGAGGCGTGGTCCAGGGTCGTTACCCCCTCCTTGTCCACGCAGGTGACTCCTTCCACCATCAGGCGGCGCTCCTGATTCACGGGATCCGGGCGCTCGATGTTCAGGCTTACCTTCTTGCCCACCATCATCTCGGTCAGGGATTCCTCGGTGGCGTCCGCCGTGTATACCGTGCCGATATACTGGCCCTTGCGCAGTACAGACACCCGGTCCGACAGCGCCAGAACTTCGTGCAGCTTATGGGTGATAATGATAATGGAATGGCCTGCCTCACGCATGTTGCGCAGCACAGCAAACAGTTTGTCCGCTTCCTGGGGTGTCAGAACAGCCGTGGGCTCGTCCAGAATCAGGATATCCACTCCGCGGTACAGAAGCTTTACGATTTCCACGGTCTGCTTCTGGGATACGGACATGGTGTATATCTTCTGGTCCGGATCCAGCTCGAACCCGTATTTGGCTGTCAGCTCATTGATTTTGGAGGACACAGCCTTCATGTCCAGAACTTCCCTCCCGGACAGACCCAGGATAATATTCTCAGCCGCTGTCAGAACATCCACCAGCTTGAAATGCTGGTGAATCATGCCGATACCCAGAGCAAAGGAGTCCTTTGGCGAACGAATGGTAACCTCCTTTCCGTTTACGAATATCTGCCCCTCATCCGGGTAGTAGATACCGGAAATCATGTTCATCAGGGTGGTCTTTCCGCTTCCGTTTTCACCCAGGACGGACAGGATTTCCCCCCTTTTCACAGACAGGCATACCTTGTCGTTGGCAGTTACCTTGCCGAACCGTTTTGTGATGTTTTTCAGTTCAATTGCGTATTCTTCGCTCACCCGGCAAACCTCCGTTCTTTGTATTTGGTCGTATTGGCTCATTGCCCCGTGGAAAAAAGCGGAGCCAGATATGAATGGCTCCGCTTTTACAGCCTTTAATTTCCAGAGGGAAAGACACGCTCTGGCTATCTTAGTTGTCAATAGTGGTGATACCGTCAATCAGGATATCAAAGGAAGGTGCGGAACCGAACTCTGACTCATGGAAATATCCGTCGGAGATATACTCGATGTCGCTGCCGTCTTTCTTATATGTATCCAGTGTCTCGCCGCCAACGGTCCATGTGGAGGTATCAAATACATGAAGCTCGCCGGATGCCAGCTTGGCTTCCACCTCATCCACCTTCTCCTTTGTTCCTGGTGCCACGGCTGCCTCATTCAGCTCCGTAATCAGCACCGCGCCGTCAGAGAAGCCCCTGCACCAGTCAACCGGAATCTCGGTTCCGTCAATGACATGCTGTACAGCCTCAGTCACATATGCGCCCCAGTTATTGGAAGCAGATGTAAGAGCCTGGTTTGGTGCGGTTGCAATCATGGAAATGTTGTAGCCCACGCAGGGAACGCCTGCCGCTTCACATGCGGTAGGAGCACCGGTGGTATCTGCGTGCTGGCTGATCAGAACACATCCGTCGGAAATCAGGGCGTCTGCCGCTTCCTTCTCCAGGTCAAAGCTTGCCCAGCTGTTGGTGTACTTAACTTCCATGGTAGCGTCCGGGCATACGGAACGCACACCTAAGAAAAAGGAGGTGTATCCGCTGATAACCTCAGCATATGGATAAGCTCCCACATATCCAATCTTGCAGGCATCCTGCTTCACGGTTCCGTCCTCTATCATCTGGTTCAGTTTCAGTCCGGCCACAACACCGGATACGTAACGTGCCTCGTAGATGGAAGTGAAATAGTTGTGCATGTTGCTCAGGCCGCTGGAAGCTGCCTGGAAGCCGGTTGCATGGCAGAACTGAACATCCGGATACTCCTTTGCCGCCTCAATCACATAGGACTCATGTCCAAAGCTGTTTGCAAATACAATCTGGCATCCCTGGTCCGCAAGGTCCATGGCCGCATCCTTTGCAGTCTCATCCTCAGGGATATTCCACTTAACGATAATCTGGTCATCGGACAGCCCCAGGGCTTCCTTCATCTCCATGGCACCGTTGTAATGAGCGGCTGTATAACCCTCGTTCTCATCGCCTATGTAGACAAAACCGATCTTTAAATCTTCCTTGGCAATACCGCCTGTGGCCGGTGCTTCTGCGGTCTCTGTCTCCGCGCCTTCTGCTGCCGCAGTTGTCTCAGCCTCGGCTGCCGTGGTCGCGGCTGCCGCGGTGGTCTCTGCTGTGTTAGATCCGCCGCAGGCTGCCAGTGATACTGTCATCACACCTGCCATGGCTACGCTTGCTAACTTTTTTAATTTCATAATACTCTCCTCCATGAAGTGTAGTTTGCAGAACCCGATTAAAATACGTCAGGTACTGGCTGCTCCATTACACCTGACGTTCCACCGTTGTCCTACCCATTAAAAAGTAACACAAATACGAGTTAAGTATATCACTTTTTCTTCTATTGTCAATATTAACCAGGAATTTTGACCCATTTTTACACAATAAGACAGGATTGCTTTTATTTATCAGCAATCCCGCCTTTCATTCTTAAGCCATGCTTATAATTTAGCTGCCTTTCGCTGCATTTTCATAAAATACTTCACACATAACACCTGCGCCAATGCGGAACCCATCCGTAAAACACTGGGTTTTCTCAATAAAGGTAAGCTCCAGGTAATGTTCCATCAGAAGGTCAAATTCCTCCTTCATGTCCCGGTCCAGCTTGTCGGTAAACCGGTTGAAATCATCCATGGACTGCCTGGTCAGTGCATCGTATTCCGCATTGCCGCGTATGGTATTTTCCGCCGGGCATAAGTCTCCCCTGTACAACTGTTGCAAAATCTTTCCCATACCTTTTTCCTGCCTTTCTTCTGTCGTATTAGTTTCACAGAAAGGCGGGGGCCGTCACGCCGCATTCTCCATCCGCTCTCAACTCATTCTCTCATCAACCCATCATCTTCTCTCATCATCTATAAAGGATATACGCAGCGCGGGGCTATGGCTCCCCCACCTGTCTATATATCCAGAATAGCACAGCCCATGGTCAAATGCAACTAAACATATCCTATTCTCCCCGAACCTGCTCTTCTCCTGCGCGGTTAAAGATTTCCATGAATTCGTCTCCCGTGATGGTTTCCTTTTCCAGCAGATAGGCGGCTATCTCATGGAGCTTTCCTTCATTTTCCTTAAGGATGGAAAGCGCCTTTTGGTGCTGCTCCTTCACGATGGACACCACCTGTTCGTCTATGCGTTTTGCCGTGTCGGGAGCGCAAATCAGGGATGTGTCTCCTCCCAGATACTGGTTGTTCACGGTTTCCATGGCCACCATGTCAAACTCATCGGTCATGCCGAACCGGGTCACCATGGAACAGGCAATCTTGGTAGCCTGCTCAATGTCGTTGGACGCGCCTGTGGTAATGGAATGGAAAATCAGCTCCTCCGCCGCCCGGCCGCCCGTAAAGGTGGCAATCTTATCCAGCGCCTCCTCCCTGCTCATGAGGTAGCGCTCTCCCTGGTCCACCTGCATGGTATATCCCAATGCTCCCGATGTTCTGGGTATAATGGTAATCTTCTGAACCGGAGCGCTGTGGCTCTGGCAGGCAGCCACCAGCGCGTGGCCCACCTCGTGATACGCTACGATTCTGCGCTCCTTCTGTGAAATAACCGCATTTTTCTTCTGGTAGCCGGCAATGACCGTCTCCACGCTTTCCTCCAGATCGGCCTGTACCACGGCGCTGCGTCCCATGCGCACTGCCCTCAGGGCCGCCTCGTTTATGATATTGGCCAGCTCCGCGCCGCTGGCGCCTGCCGTGGCCCTGGCAATGGCATTGTAATCCACGTCATCCGACATCTTCACGCTTTTTCCATGAACCTTTAAGATAGCCTCGCGTCCCTTTAAGTCCGGCAGCTCCACCGGCACTCTGCGGTCAAACCGGCCGGGGCGCAGCAGGGCCTTGTCCAGGGACTCCGGACGGTTGGTGGCAGCCAGGATGACCACGCCCTTCTTACCGTCGAAACCATCCATCTCCGTCAGCAGCTGGTTCAGGGTCTGCTCACGCTCATCGTTTCCACTCATGCCTCCGCCGTCGCGCTTCTTACCGATGGTGTCAATCTCATCAATAAATACGATACACGGCGCTTTATCAGTGGCCTGCTTAAACAGATCCCTGACCTTGGCAGCGCCCATACCCACAAACATCTCCACGAATTCAGAACCGGATATGGAGAAGAAGGGGACATGGGCTTCTCCCGCCACAGCCCTTGCAAGGAGCGTCTTGCCGGTTCCGGGAGGACCCACCAGCAGTGCTCCCTTTGGAAGATTTGCTCCTATATCCGCATACTTCTGCGGATTGTGAAGGAAGTCCACGATTTCCTTTAAGGCATCCTTGGCCTCCTCTTCCCCCGCCACATCGGCAAAGGTGATTCCCGTCTCATTCTCTGCGTATATCTTTGCATTGGACTTTCCGAAGGTCATGGCATTGCTGCCGCCCATGCGCTTGGAAAGCATGCGCCCCATGATATTTCCAATGACCACAAACATAAGAATCGGCGCAACCCAGGACATCAGGAAGCTTAAGAGCGGGGAAGCCTTTGTCTGGATTTCTCCTGTAAAATTCTCCACATCCGCGTTTTGCAGCCGCTTAACCAGGTCATCCCCCGGAATCGGCCCTGTCTTATAACTGAGGTTCCACTGCTTCTGGTCCTTTTTCGTAAACTGAATCTGTGATTCCCCATTGCTGACATACACATCCTTCACATTTCCGGCATCCAGTTCCTTCAGGAACTCGCTGTACGGCACTTCCACGGAATGCTCCATCATGGGAAATACCAGGGCATTCAACACCATCACCACCAATATGACCAGGAAATAATAGTAAATGAACGGCTTTTTAGGCGTGCCGCTTTTTAAGCTTCTCTTTCCACTGTCTTCATTCACACCCATACCAGGTCTCCTTTTCTTAATCCATACTCATATGCGGGGATATGCGCAGCCTGATTGCATCTGCACTTGTTTCCCGCTGTTCACTATGTAAGATAATACCATCTGCAACTTTTGTCAATGGTTAATTATAAGTTTTTATTTACTTTTAATATTTATTGACTTTTTTCCTCAGGTATGATAAAACGGTTACAGAATATAGCGAGGAGGTAATCGGCATGAACCGTGAGCCAGCAGACAGCAGACATGTGGGGGAACATTTCATGGAATTTGCCATCGAATTCTTTAACCTGGCAAAGAACAGCTACCACCAGCAGAACCAGATACGGGCCAATTCCGCCGCTTTCCAGGTCCTGATGCAGTTAAACCAGCCGGGCAGGCAGGCGCCCACCATGTCGGAGATGGCCCTGCAGCTGGGCATTACCAAACAGCAGCTGACCAAGCTTATCAATGATCTGGAAGAAAAAAACCTGGTCCGCAGACAGCACGGCTCCATGAACCGGCGCCATGTATACCTGATGATTACGCCGGAAGGCTCATCCATCATGAAGCAGCTGAGGAAGGCCATGCTGGATTGCACCGTGTCCCGCCTTTCCTCGTACAATCAGGAGGAACTGGCGGAGCTGGACGACTGTCTGATGCGTTTAAACACCCTGTTGGAGAAATTCGCTGCCGCGGAGGATACATCCTGCGGGGATTTTCCTGAGTTGTAAAGAAATGAAAGCGGCTGGCGCTGGTACGCGGACGCATGTGGAAATCCGCGTCCGTGAGAGGCGGGAACGCAGGGCGGGCGGTAACCGTTTCCGCAGCGAAAAAACACAACATCCCCGCCAATGATATTGGGCAATTGGTGGGCTTTCGCCCGCTTAGATTATATCCTTTATAATTAATCCTAAACCAAAAGGCCGCATATCAAGATAATACCAAGATAATGCGGCCCTCTATGATAAATGGTATGCCATCAACCCCGGCATGCCATTTTTCTTCTGATTTGGATATAGACGATGCAGGCGCAATGATACGCAGCGGGTGAGTGAATTAGGACAGGGTTGTACCGCCCCAGCCCCATTCCACTCACGGACGGATACACCTCCGCGCCATGCATCCTTTACATCCCATCCCTCTTTACAACACCTTACTTAAGAAGGACTTCAAACGCTCATTTTTGGGGTTGGAAAAGAATTCCTCCGGCGCGGCTTCCTCCATGAAGTGTCCCTCGTCCATGAACATGACCCTGGTGGCCACCTCCCTGGCAAAGCCCATCTCGTGTGTCACCACCACCATGGTCATCTTTTCCCTGGCCAGGTCGCGCATTACGCTCAGTACCTCTCCTACCATCTCCGGGTCCAGGGCCGAGGTGGGCTCGTCAAACAGCATTACATCCGGCTTCATGCACAGAGCCCGGACAATGGCAATACGCTGTTTCTGGCCGCCCGAAAGCTGGCTGGGATAGGCGTGGGCCCTGTCTGCCAGTCCCACACGTTCCAGAAGCCCCATGGCCTCCTCCTCGGCTTCCTTTTGTCCCTTTCCCTGAAGCTTCATGGGAGCAATGGTCAGATTCTTCATGATATCCATGTGGGGAAAAAGATTAAACTGCTGGAATACCATCCCCATTTTCTGGCGGTGCTTGTCAATATCCGTCCTGGGGTCCGTAATATCGGTGCCCTCAAAGAAAATATGCCCGCTTGTGGGCTCCTCCAGCAGGTTCAGACATCTGAGGAAGGTGCTTTTGCCGGAACCGGAAGGCCCTACCACAAAGACCACATCTCCCTTGTGGATATCCACCGTGATTCCCTTTAAGACATCAATGGAGCCAAAGCTCTTTCCCAGTTCCTGCACCCGGATTAAGGGCTGTCCGTTAAACAATCCTGTATTACCGCTCATTCTGTCTCAGCCTCCTTTCCAGTATCTGTATCAGCTTTGTAAATATCATTACAATAATAAGATAAATAATGGCCACCGCAATCAGGGGCATAAAAGCACTGTACGTCCTGCTTCGGATGATGTCCCCTCCCTTGGTCAGATCCTGGATGGCAATGTAGCCGGATACCGAGGTTTCCTTTAACAGGGAGATAAACTCATTGCACAGGGTGGGAAGCACTGTCTTGAATGCCTGGGGCATGATGATGTACCACATGGTCTGGGCATAGTTGAAGCCCAGGCTGCGGCCTGCCTCCATCTGTCCCGGATCAATGGACATGATGCCGCTCCTGAATATCTCCGCCACATAGGCTCCTGAGTTGACTCCAAAGGCCAGAATAGCCACTATGACCTTGTCTACCCTGACGCTTCCGAATACCACGAAGTAGATGATTAACAGCTGCACCACCACAGGCGTGCCGCGGATTACGGTCAGGTACACTTTACAGATTGCATTGAGCACCTTAAGCTTATGGGTCTTCTCATAGGTGGAACGTATCATTCCCACCAGAAATCCCAGTACAATGCCCATAAGGCAGGCAAAAAAGGTAATAATCAACGTTGTCTTGAGGCCCTCGGTCAGATATTTCCACCGGTTGTCCGCCACAAAGTTCAGGTAAAACGCATCTGTAAATGTCTTCCACATGCTCATCATCCTCTGCTCTTTCTTTATGATTCACAGGGCAGGGCAGACGCCCTGTTTCCCTTTGTCATACAGTCAAAAACTGCCGCCCTGCAGGAACGGGGATGCGCTGCGGCATTGCACCTCCCTTTCTGCAGCCTGCGGCAGTTTTATACCGGCTGTCTTCCTGTATACGCCGGTACCATCTTGTCTGTCTTAAGTCGGCTATTCCATACCCTGTACGATTACTCAGCCTTGATATACTTAGCTACGATTTCGTCCAGTGTCCCGTTGTCCTTCAGTGTCTTAAGGGCGCCGTTGATTTTCTCCAGCAGTTCTGTGTTGCCCTTCTTTACAGCAATGGCATACTCTTCATCGGTAAAGGACTCATCCAGAATCTTCAGTCCTTGTGTCTCAGCAACAAAGGTCTTGGCGGGCTCTCCGTCGATTACAACCGCGTCAATCTTGCCCTGGCTCAGTGCCTGAACAGCCTCGAAGCCCTTATTGTAACGCTCTACCGTGGTTCCGTCAGCTTCTAAGTCAGATACATAGATATCGCCTGTGGTTCCCAGCTGTACGCCTACGATTACACCCTTTAAGTCATCAGGAGAGGCAATCTCGCTGTCCTCTGTAACGATGATTTTCTGGGATGCCTTGGCATAGGTATTGGAAAAATCCACGGACTGCATACGGTCCTCCGTAACAGTCATGCCGGCCAAACCCATATCAGCCTTACCGGATACAATCTCAGGAATTATAGAATCAAAAGCAATGTCCTCAATCTCCAGCTCCATGCCCAGCTCATCGGCAATGGCCTTTGCGATTTCCGCATCAATACCTACGACGGCATCTCCGTCATGATACTCGTAAGGAGGGAACTCTGCGTTGGTCGCCATGATAAGCCTGCCGCCTGCCGCATCCTTAGCAGCCCCAGTCTCAGCTGCCTCTGCGCTGGTCTCATCCTTACTCTCGGCTGCCGTGGTATCCTCTGCCTTCTCCTCTGCTGTTGCGGCTGCTGCTGTATCGGCTGCCGTTGTCTCTTTTGCACTGCCTCCGCAGGCAGTCAGGGAAGCCGCCATCAGTGCTGCCATGGTGATCGCTAAAACCTTCTTCTTCATAATAATATTCTCCTCTTTTCTTTTATGCATCAAATTGCATAACTATAAATATATTCAACATTTTATATTATAATGCATTTTTCTGGTTTAGCAAGAGGAAAATACGGGAATCAGCAAAGATTCCATCTAATTCCTTCTCTGTCTTTGGCCTGCAAGCACCAGATGCTTGGCCAGCACGGCCGTGGTCACTGCCCCAACGCCTCCCGGCACAGGCGTTGCCATGGATGCCATGGACTCTATGGACTGGAAATCCACATCTCCGCATAATTTTCCATTTTCATCCACATTAATACCCACATCAATGACAATGGCATCCTGCCCTACGTGGCGGCCATCCAGCATTTTGGCCTTTCCTGCTGCGGCCACCAGAATTTCAGCCCTCCGGCACTCTGCCTCCAGGTCCATGGTCCTGGTGTGGCAGATGGTAACCGTGGCATTTTCCTTCAGCATCAGCATGGACAGCGGACGTCCCACCACCATGCTGCGGCCCACTATGGTCACGTTCTTTCCCGTCATATCTATCTCATTGGCCTTCAATACCTCTATGACCGCCTCGGCGGTACAGGGCGCAAAACCGGTTTTGTCCCCCGCAAATACCTTGGCAATATTGGCCGGCGAAATCCCGTCCAGGTCCTTTTCCGGGTCAATCATCTTCTCTATGTCCGTCTCCGCAATCTGCTTTGGCAGAGGACGGAGCAGGAGGATCCCCGACACATCCGGGTCACGGTTAATTGCACTGAATTCAGCCTTGAAATCGCTGTCGCTTATCTGTTCCGGGAACACATAAGTCCGGACCCGCAGGCCGAAGTTCTCCATCTTCTTCACGGCCCCCCGTTCATAGGACATATCGTCCGGTTTTTCTCCCACCCGCACAATGGCCAGCTTCGGAGCCGGGCCTTCCAGGCCTTCCATCATCTGCGTTACCTGTTCCTTGATTTTTGCCGAAACCTCGGCGCCTTTTAATGTTTTCATTTTCAATCTTCTTCTCCTTCCCTGAGAATGCTTTGGCTCACCCACGTCCACTCCATACCCCTGCCAAAACCAATCCTCCGCAGCTGCCTGCCCATGGCATACGGCGCTTTGCAGTGGTCTGATTATATCATGTACGTTCTCCGGCTGCAAGGGCTGCTGTCATCGGTGATGTTACCTGATTCCCATCCGATTACCGCGTCCCCTGACAGAGGACCGGATTATTAATTGTTTCTGGCTTCCTCCATGGCTTTCTCACCGTTTGCCTGGGGTTTTTCTGCCAGCACAGCTGCAAATACAGGGTCCTGCCGGGCTGATTTGCGTACAGGTATGTAGCCTGTCTGGGCCGCAAAATAAGCTGTATTCTCTGTGTTACTGTCATATGGGGATACCTCCATCATAACCCCTGCTCCCGGCTCTCCGGCCCCATATACGCCTTCATCTGGGTAAGAACAGGACTCAGTATTTTCCTGCAATGCTCCCTGAAAAACGGATTGTCAAACTGTTCCCTTGTATGGCCCCACCGTTTTGGACCATACAGGGTAAATTCCGGACAGGGCAGCTGAACCAGTTGGATTCCCTGTTCAACTGCCTTCATCACAAACTCCTGTCCGGATTTCTCCTCCTGTTTCCCGGATTCCCCGTACCGGGCCACCTTGGCGGCTGTATTTAAAATACAATAACTGACAAACAATATCTTCTGCATATTATATATCCGTACCCTTTCTATTTACCCATGTCTTAACCTACCCTATGGCAGGCCACCCTGTGCCCCGGACGGATTTCCGTCAGTTCAGGAGCCGACTCACGGCATTTGTCACTGGCATAAGGGCAGCGGGTATGGAACACACATCCCTTAAACTCATCGGTGTGCATTGGCAGTTCCCCCTGAAGAGATACGCTTCTGCCCCTCTTGTTAAAATCCGGGATGGAAGCAAACAGGGCCTGGGTATACGGATGAAGAGTATGTGCAAAAAGCTGGTCAGTGCCGGCCTCCTCCACCAATGTACCAAGATACATGACACCAATGCGGCTGGAGATATAACGCACTACGCCAATGTCATGGGATATGAACAGCATTCCCAGATTCATCTTCCTTTGCAGCGAGGTCAGCATATTCAGAATCTGAGACTGAATGGATACGTCCAGCGCCGAAACCGGCTCATCGCAGATAATCAGTTTTGGCTCAATAATCAGCGCCCTCGCAATGCCCAGGCGCTGTACCTGGCCCCCCGACAGTTCATGGGGATAGCGGAAGTAGTAATCCTCCGATAATCCGACCATTTCCAATGTCTCCAGCACCTTTTGGCGCCGTCCCTTTGTGTCCCCCATCCCCTGGACTATCAACGGCTCCTCCAACAAAGCCCCGATTCGGGAACGCGGATTGAGGGAGGATAAGGTATCCTGAAAGACCATCTGCAAATCCCGGCGCAGAGGGCGGAATTCACCATCGCTCAGCCGGGTCAAATCGCGGCCTCTATACAGAATCTCACCCCTGTCAGGTTTTACCAGTCCCAGTATGGAGCGTCCGGTAGTGCTTTTTCCGCAGCCGGACTCTCCAACCAAACCATAGGTCTCGCCTTCATAGAGATCAAGAGACATATTGGACACCGCCCTCATGTATGTTTTGGGAGGAAACAGCTTGCCCAGAGGGCCGTAAACCGGGTAGCTCTTCTGAAGGTTCCTCATCTCTAAAAGTGGTGTTTTCATTCTATTCCGCCTCCTGTTCCGGAGTGTATTTCCAGCATTTTGCCTTATGTTCCGGGAACACCTCCACCGATGGAGGATTCTGCGACATGCAGCGCTGGTCGGCGTATGGACAGCGGGTGCAGAAACGGCAGCCGTCAGGCACATTGGACAGGGGCGGCACCACGCCGGAAATCACGTGCAGCTGCTGGCTGCGGTCTGAATCCAGACGGGGGATGCAGTCCAGCAGGCCCTGGGTATATGGGTGCATGGGCCGGGCGAATAATTCTTCTGTCCGGGCTTCTTCCACAAGATTCCCCAGATACATGACGCGGACGCTGTGGCAGAGCTGGGCCATGGCCCCCAAGTCATGGGTAATAAACAGGACCGACATCCCCATCCGTTCGTTCAGTTCCGCGATCAGGTTCAAAATCTGCTCCTGAATGGTTACATCCAACGCCGTGGTCGGTTCATCGGCAATCAGCAGTTTCGGCTCACAGGAAAGGGCCATGGCAATCATCACGCGCTGCTGCATACCGCCGGACAACTCGTAAGGATACTTTCTCATACAATCTTCCGGATTTGGTATGCCTGTCAGACGCAGCAGCTCCCTGCACCGTTCCTTTGCCCTCTGTTTCGTCATCTTCTTATGCAGAACCAGCACCTCTGACAGCTGTCTGCCCACGGTGTGCACCGGGCTTAATGAGGTCATGGGGTCCTGAAAAATGACCGCAATCCGGTTGCCCCGTATCCCACGCATTTCAGCCTGGGATGCCTTTAAAAGGTCCTGACCCTCAAACAGGACCTGGCCCTCATATCTCACATCAGAATCATATTCCCGCAGACGCAGGATTGACTTGGACATGACGCTTTTACCGGAACCGGATTCTCCTACAACGCCAACGATTTCGCCCGGCCTGATGCTCATACTCACTCCGTCCACCGCGGTCAGGACTTTTTTTCGGGCCGTAAACCTCACCTTCAGATTACGGATTTCCAGCAGTGTCCCCGCTTCATTTGTCATTTCACTTTGCATTCTATTTTGTGTTTCATCTGGTTTCATTATCGTTTCTTCCTCCCTGCCGTACGCGGGTCAAGGTAATCCCGCAGTCCATCCCCCAAAAGATTCAGGCTGAGCACGCAAAGCACCACTGCCAGCCCCGGAAATATGACGGTCCACGGCGCTTTCTGGAGTACCTGCTTGCTTCCCTGCAATATGTTGCCCCAGCTTGCGGCCGGAGCAGGGATACCGGCTCCCAGGAAGCTCAAAGACGCCTCGGAAATGATTGCCTGCGCAAAAATGAATGACGCCTGAACCGTCAGGGGAGAAATTACGCCCGGCAGAATCAGTTTCCGGAGAATGCGCCCGCTGCCCGCCCCCTGAACCTTGGCTGCCTCCACATAGGGCTGTTCCCTGGTGACCAGGGCGCTGCTGCGCACAATCCGCGCAACGCTGGGGGTGTACACGATGGTCAGAGCTATAATCACGTTCAGATTGCCTGCTCCCAGCGCGGCCATAAGTGCAATCGCCAGCAGCACACCGGGTATGGCTATCAGACCCTCGCAGATACGCATCAGGATGTGATCCAGGATTTTGAAGTAACTTGCGTAAATACCGATGACCGTGCCCAGGGCACAGGACAGCAGAGCCACGGTGCCGCCTACCAAAAGAGAAACTCTTGCCCCGTAGAGAACGCGGATCATCAAATCACGGCCAAATTCATCGGTGCCAAAGGGATGTTTGAGACTTGGCCCCTTGAGACGGTCTGCAATGGCCATTGCATTGGGAGCCACGTTGGCAACCGCGGGAATGATTATGGCGGCCATCACAATGAGAATGAAAACAGTAAGCCCCATAATCAGCCCCGGACTGGAAAAAAAGCGCTCACGCCGAATCTGGCGCTGTTCGCGGAGGATGTCCAGGCTTGTCTGATAATCTGTTGTGGTATTTGGTATTTTCATGATTTTCCTCCCTACTTGTTTCCCAGCTGGATACGCGGATCCACAAATCCGTACAGAATGTCCACCGCAAGGTTTACCAGCACATAAATCAGAGTTACAAACAGAACCACACCCTGAATGACAAAAACATCACGGCGCGTAATAGAAGTCATGGTAAGCATGCCCAGTCCCGGTATGTTGAACAGGGTTTCGGTCACGATGGTTCCTGTTACAAGGCTGCCAAAGGACTGGCCTGCAACGGTCAGTATGGTGGGACCCGCGTTTTTCAGGCCGTAAACCAGGACCACGGCAGATTCCCTCAGCCCCTTTGCCCGGGCTGTGCGTATGTAATTCATATAGAGAACATCCAGCATAGCGGATCGGGACATGCGGGTAATATAAGCAGCCTGGACAACCCCCAGCGACAAGGCAGGCAGAAGCAGATACCGGAGATGTTCCAACAGTCCCCGGCTCAGCTGTACATAACCTGCCACAGGAAGCCATTTCAGGTGAACACCAAAAAACAGCATCAGAAACATACTGAGCAGGAAACCGGGTATGGCGATTCCCAGCAGGGAAATTGATACTGTAATGATGTCCACAGAGGTTCCCCGCTTGTAGGCAGCCAGAATTCCCATTGGGACAGCGATTACCAGAGATATGAGCTGTGCAAAAACCGCCAGGCTGAACGTCGGAACAAAGTATTCTCCAATGGCATCCAGTACGGTTGTCTGAAGGAAATAGGACTGTCCCCAGTCACCATGGAGCATATTCATGAACCAGTCTGCGTACTGCACAAAAAAGGGGCGGTCAAACCCCAGCTGTGCATTTAAATCCGCAATGGCTTCCGGGGTGGCTTCCATGCCTAAAAGCGCTGTGGCCGGACCTCCGGGAATCATGTAAACCACCAGAAAAACCACTACAGACACTACAAACAGAGTCGGAATCAGCGAGAGAATCCGCTTTATGATATAAGATAGCATTATTATTTCCTTCCCATTCAATCATACATATTGATATATCAAAAGGCAGGTGGGGGAGAACCCGCCACCTGCCAGTAAACCATAAGTTATGCAGGAACCTTCACATTCCAGTAAAGTGGAAAATCGAAGAAATTAAAGCCTTCAACACCGGCCCCTGTGGCCATCAGGCCGCTGTAGTGGCCCAGTACGCTTGCCGCACCGTACTCATACAGGAACTCCTGCAAATCATCCCATTTTGCAGATGACTCTTCAGGGGAAGATGCCATACGGATTGCAGCAATCCCCTCATCTACCTCAGGGCGGTCCAGCCCGGCCCAATCCTTGGTCAGAACAGACAGCTGAACCGGATTCAGGTTATAGCGGTTGCTTGTAATATACAGCGAAAACTGATCCGGATTGGCCCTGTGCTCCATAAAGGTTGCGAAGTCATAACTCTCAACCACCGCATTAATGCCCGCACTCTGTAATTCAGCCTGTACAACCAGGGTTGCATTGTACATCTCGCCATAATCAGGTGTCGTCACCAGAACAATCTCTTCATTGTTATAACCGGCCTCTGTCAACAATTCCTTTGCTTTCCCGATGTTATTCTGATTGTAATATTCAGAGCCTGCATCACTGCCCCACATCGCATCATCCGGGTTACACCACCCTGGATTGAGCACATACAGGTTTGGGTCTCCGTAGCTTGCCAGCATAATATCATCGCAATTCAGGCAGGCCATAATAGCCTGACGCATCTGCGGGCTGGCCATGATCCCTTTTGTGGTGTTGAAGAACAGGTTGATGGTACCTGCGGTCTTTACATAAAACTTGAGACTGCTGTCACCGGAAAGTTCCTGATACCTCTCCTGGGGCATTTCTTCCGCAATGTCGTACTGGCCGGTCTGGACACCTGCAACCCGGGTGGAATCATCTGTCACCACGCGGAAGTAAATATCCGGAGTAGCTGCCAGTTTTTCACCTGTGAAACCGGAAGACTCTCCGGCCGGCTGCGCATAGTCCTCATACCGGACCAAATGAATGTACTGGTCCTGCTTCCACTCGTCCAGCTTATAGGGACCTGTGCCAATGTATTCCGTAATGCCCTCTGTTCCTGCAGAATCAATAACGGACTTCGGATAAATCGCAGGGAACTGAATGGACGCTGCGACTACGGTCAGGGCATCGGCATATGCCTCCGGCAATGTCATGGTAATAGTATAATCATCTGCTTTTTCAAATACGGTTCCTGCCAGAAGGGCTTTTGCCTTGCCCGATAATTCCAGCCACCGGGACATGGAGGCAACCACATCGTCAGCCGTCATTTCCTGTCCATTGTGGAACTTGACGCCCTGGCGCAGTTTGATTGTATAGACCTTGCCATCCTCGCTTATGGTGTAGGAATCAGCCAGGACACCGGCCGGCTCATAGTTTGCATCCATAGCAAACAGCGGCTCGTAGATATGGGTACCGATTCCGCCCACAATGTTGGAATTGACACCGTGAACATCCAGACTCGGCGGATTTGCTGTTATGGCGACGTTCAGCTCTGTTTTATAACTTATTTCCCCTGTTGGCTTTGTGGTTTCTGTCCCCTCAGCCGCCCCTCCGGCAACCGCGGTGGCGGGCTCCTCCTTCGCCCCGCCGGACTGGCCGCATGCGGTCAGCATCACGGCGCTGAGAGCCAGGGCCAGCAGTCGGGACCATTTCCTGTGTTTCATAATAGTAAAACCTTCCTTTCCGACAGATACAGGAATCCGTAAAGCCAGTCACCAGCCCTGTATCTGGAGTATTGAATGATGTAAAAATGACGGCCTCATTATAGCATCGGTATATTTTTTTGTCTACTTCTACCAATTGCAACTTTAATTCAATTATTTTTCCATAATTCCCATTACATTTTTTCGATTTCAGTTCTTTTATTCCAATTCAACAAATCACATATATAACTCCAGTAATTAAGAAGAGTATTTTCCAGATTTCTCAAGGTCTCACTGAATTCGGCTGCATTTCGGATAGAAATGTTGTATAAATATGCTTTTTGTACATAGAAAAAAACTATAGGATTCAACGGCACTTTTGCAGGAGGTTTTTTATTTTAATGCTATTGACAATCCCTTATCCAGACTATAAAATAGAAATTTAATGCTAAAATGCCGTACAGGCTTTCTGGGGAGGATAAAAACATGATTACGGTGGAACATATCTGCAAGACATACCGGGTGGCCCGAAGGAATTCCGGTCTGTGGACCGCCTTTTCTTCCCTGTTCCACAGGGAATATGAAACCATCCATGCGCTGGAGGATATCTCCTTTCATATCCGTGAGGGTGAAATCGTGGGCTATATAGGTCCCAACGGCGCCGGAAAAAGCAGTACCATTAAAATCATGTCCGGCAGCTTTCGCTGGGACAACGGATGCGGTCTCAAAAATTGCTGTCCGCAATATTATCCGTGAAATCAACAGGGACCATGGCACCACCATCATCCTGACCACCCATGATACCCAGGATATAGAGGCATTGACAAACAGGATTCTTCTCATAGGAAAAGGCCGCCTTCTATTGGACGGCGACCTTCAGATGCTGAAAAAACATTATTCCTCTGCCAAACATATTTCCATTGATTATACACCGTTCCCCCGGGGTGGCAGTGTCTCTGATTTAACGAATATACAGGAAAGCGGTATATCCGTTGTCAAGGATATTCCCGGCCGGCTGGAGGTCCTGGCAGACACGTCCTCCATCAGCGTGTCCCATGTTATCTCCATCCTCAATTCCCGGCTGGAAATCAACGACCTGTCAATCACAGGCACCACCATGGATGAAATGGTGGTTTCCCTTTATCAGGAGTTTTCAATATGAAAAAATACGTTTCCTTTTTCAAAATCCGTTTCATCCAGGGAACAGGTCCTCCTGTGTTTTTCCGTTGTCCTGTCCGCCTTTTCCATAGCAGAATTATTTGCCGCTGGCTTTAAGGGATTCAGCCATGTGGTTTCAAACGGTGAATTTGACCGGATCATGCTCCGCCCTGCCGGAACCCTGTTCCAGACCTTTGCCTCCAGGATTGAATTCTCCAGCGTAGGGCGCCTCCTACAGGCAGCCATCATCCTGCTGCCTGTTCTGGAGGGTTGGGGTGAATAAATATACGTCGGCAGGTTCATAAAAGCCGGCGATTTCCGGCTTCTATCTCAGCTGCCCAAGCACCTTCTGATATATGCGGTCCGCTGCCTCTGTCCCCTCCCTAATGAGGCGTTCCGCCTTTTCATTCATTTCTTCCGCCTTCTCCCTGTTCTTCATGGACTTGGTATTGATGTACACATTCATCACGGCTCCCAGCAATGCGGTCCGGATGAACTGAACTCCCACGCCCACGTCGCTGACAGCCATCCTGCTTCCCTTATCAGCAAGGATATCCATGATTTCCAGCATTTCCGCCGCCTTTTCCATGATTTCCATTGGCACGAGACTGGCATCTAGCAAGCGTGCTTCCATGACCTCTGCCTTGTATGCCTTTTCTTCCTCCGTACCTGAGGGAAGGCTGTAGCACTTGGCCAGAGGCGCAAACACCTTCGCATCCTGGTCAGCCAGCTGGGTAAACTGTCCCTGGATTCCCTTCATCCGCTCTGCCAGCTCCTTAATCTCATCCTCCACCAGCGCGTACTTCTTCTTGCCTATGGTCAGATTGGACACCATCTGTCCCAGGGCATTGCCCAGGGCGCCGGCCAGGGCCGAGGCTCCTCCTCCGCCCGGTACCGGCTCCTTTGAAGATAATACATCCAGAAACTCCTGAATCGTCATGCTCTCTATCATTGTAACATCCTCCTGTTTTCTATATATAGTTTATATTATATAACCTTCTTACACAATTTTAACGCCCATCAGTCTGGCCAGCTCAGCCGCCTGCAGCAGGCTGACCTTTACCCCTGACAGCTCCGTAAACTGATCTGAGACCATAATGCCGTCAATGGCGCACTCCGATAAATCCATTCCCTTTAACGGCGTGCGGAAAAAATCCGTCCCGGTCAGGTCCGTGGAGGAAAAGACCGTCTTTTTAAACTTCACCTCAGACATAAAGGACTCCCGGAAATTACAGCCTCTTATTTCACCGAACTCCCAGAAGACAGTGGAGAAATTCCCATAGTGAAACTGACTGTCGAGAAGCTTTACCCACTTAAACGTGGAATTGCAGAACTGGCTTCCATCCCCCTTTGAGTCTGATATATTCACATTCTTCCAATAGGTATCCCGGAAGGAACAGTTAGAAAAATCACACTTGTCAAATATCACATTGCAGAAGGATGCGCCGCTAAAATCACATTCCTCCATCCTGCACCTGACGAATTTCACCGAGTCAAACTCCACTCTTTTCCCTGACACCCTGATGACCATCTGATCTTCATAAATCTTATCCAAAATCGGATACTCCCTCTCGGCTGCTTCCGCCATATCCTCTGACAGCATATATCCTCCATGATGATATTATTTTGCCCATTCCCTGCACTGTTTTAGCCTTGGCTCTGCGTCAAAGCCCATGTCCGTTCCCATGGATGCCTCCATCTCACAGGGAAAATCCGGACATTCTCCGCAGTGGTTCAGTCCTTTTGCCTCGCAGCAGGATTTAACCCCGCACTCGCCGCCCCAGAAGGGCTTTTCCATGGTTACACATCCCGTACAGCGGACCGCTTCCTTTCTTTCACATTGATTGCAGCGGACACCGCATCTTGACTCAAACATATTCTTCCTCCTTTGTTACAGCCCTTAAAGCTGCTCTTTCCCTGACATCTGTTCCACATCCAGGCGCAGTACAGCGGTTCTCTTAAGCATAGCCTCCGGGTAAGCCCAGCCGTCCTTTCCTGACATGTGGCCCATGATGCAGTTCAGGCCCTTTTTCTTCTCCTCCACCTCTTCCACTACCCGGATGGGTCCTTCCCCCACCACGCTTCTGTACCGGAAGGAATATCCGCAGGCCTGGTCCGCCTCCTTCAGACCATGGGCAGTATCCATCTCAAACCCGGCATATCCAATCTGCCTGACCAGGTCCATCTTCTTCCCTTCCGCCGCCCCGTGGAAATAGAACGCATTTTCCTCCTCATTGTATCCGAAGCTGAGAGGAACGATGTAGGCGCTCTTTCCATGGGGAAAAGCCAGCCTGCAGCAGTCACACTCCCGTATAATTTCCCTTATTCCATATATATCCTTAACTTCCCTGTCCTTTCTTCTCACCTTATTCTCCTTATCTGCGATCCAACTTCATTCCCATTCTGCTTCCGTCACGTTTCAATATATGCCCTGCTTCCGCCTGTCTTGTCCTTAACCACAACAATCTGGCGCTCGATTCGTTCCTTCAGCTCCCCCACATGGGAGATGATGCCCACCAGACGCCTTCCTTCTGCCAGGTCTCCCAGGGACTTCATGGCCAGGTTCAGGGTATCCTCATCCAGGGACCCAAATCCCTCATCCACAAAGAGGGTGTCCAGACGGATTCCGCCTGCGGCTGACTGTATCTCATCCGACAAGCCCAGAGCCAGGGAAAGGGACGCCTGGAAGGATTCCCCGCCGGACAATGTCTTTACGCTTCGCTCTGTGCCATTGTAGTGGTCGATGACATTCAGTCCCAGTCCGTTCTTTCCCCTGTTATCCTCCTCCGTACACCGTTTCAGCTCATACTGGCCTCCGCTCATGACCATGAACCTGGTATTTGCCCTGGCAATGATGCGCTCGAAATACGCCATCTGCGCATATGTTTCCAAGGTAATTTTTTCCTTTCCCCCCACTTCTCCTGCCGCTGTATCGGAAAGGGCCTTGACCCACGTCCATTCCTTTTGTATCTCTTCCATGGACGCCTTTTGCTGCGTAATGCGTTCCCTTGCCATGCGGTTGGTTTCCAGCCTGTGGTGAAGCCTGCTTTTCCCCTGCTCCAGACCGGTCAGCCTCTCCCTTGCCTCAGACTGGCGCTGCCGGTTCTCCTGCATCCGCTCCTCCAGACAATCCATGGACAGCCTCTCCTTCCCCGCCATCTGACCTCCCAGCGCCTCCAGCCGGGCCTGTGCGTCCGACACCCGGCGGCTTACCCGGTTATAGGATTCCTCCGCATCCTTAAACGCCTTTTCCAGTCCGGCAAGAAATGCCTTCTTCTCTGCCAGCTCAGCCTGAGCGGCCGTTCTGTTTTCATAGGGCAGGGAGGACTCCATCTCCTTAAGGCGGCTTTCCAGCTCCCTTTCCTTTGCCTGGCTCTCTGCCAGCAGCCTCTGGGCCTGCTGTTTCAGCTCCGAGGCTGCTTCCAGGGATTGACGCCCCAAGGCCCTTCTGCCTTCAATGGCTTCCTTATATTCTTTTCTCTTCTTCTTTTCCTGAATCTTCTCCTTCTGGACGGCAGCCTGGCGCTCCAGCTGGCCTTTCAGCTGCCCCATCATCTGTTCCCACTGTTCAAGGAAATACCTGCGTCCCTGCCGCTCATCCCCTGTCTCCGAAGCCAATACCCCGGCGGCGGCTTCCGCCTGGTGAATCCGCTGCTGCCAGTCCTCCTTCCAGGAAGCCACCTCGGCATCAATCTGCTGCTTCATCCTTTCATAACGGGTATCCAGACTGCCTGCCAGCCTTCCTGCTTCCAGGCTGAGCCTGGCAGCCTCCCTGTCCTTTTCCCCTGCGACAGCCTTAAGCCGGTCTACCTTGTCCTTGGCTGCCTCCTTTCCCTCCTCCATATACCGTGCTGGCGCCGGATGGGTGACGGAGCCGCATACAGGACAGGGCTGGCCTTCTGTGAGCCGCGAGGCCAGAATTCCAGCCTGGTTGTCCAGGAATCTCTGATACATCTCCCGGTAGGCATCGTCTGCCCTCCGGCGCTCCCCGTCGGCTGCCCTGTAACGCTCTCTGGCTGCCTCAAGCTTACTCCTCTCCTGCCCGTACCGCGCCAGCTCCTCTGCCAGAAGCCCGATACGCGCACTGTATTCACGCAGCCGCTCCCCTGCCGTCAGGGCCGCCTGATACTCTTCTCCTGCCTGGCGAAGGGTTTCCAGGGTCTTCTCATCGCTGTCATTTCGTTCCTTCCACTGCTTTTCCTCCAGGGCCGCCCGCTCCAGCCTGTCTCCAAGGCTCTCTGTCTCTTTCCTGCATGCCTTCAGATTCTCCTGAAGCGCGTAAAAACGGTCATAGGTTTTCAGGTTTTCTTCCATCCTGGTAACATCGCCAATCAAGCCGTCTCTGTCAGCCTGGCGTTCCTTCTCCCTCTCATACCTGGCCCTTGCCTGCTCCAGAACCGGCGTATTCTCCCTGAGCACATCCGCGGCAGCGGCCATATCCCGGCAGACCGCGGCATCCCCCTGCATTTTCCCCAGCTCCATCCCAAGGGCAGCTATCTCATCCCTGACCAGGGCCATGGCCTTGTCTTTCTCCTGCTGCTGCGCCTCATCTGCCGTAATCAGCTGGTCCAGCACCTCCAAAAGAGCTTCCAGGCTTCCCTGGGGCACCTCCTTCCAGCGAAGCTTCAGTTCCTCACTATGGCCCTCTGTGATAACACCTCCTGCATACTGTTCCATACTCTTCCTGCTGTCCGCGTAACGGCCATACAGGCCCTTGGTCCGGTCCTTCAGCTTTTCCTGAAACAGCTGATAGGGCTTTGTCTTGAATATTTCCCGGAAAATGATGCCCCGATCCTCGGTTCTGCCTGACAGGAGCCTGGAAAAACTGCCCTGGGCCAGCATGGCAATCTGGGAGAACTGCTCCCTGTTAAGGCCCAGAAGCCCTTCCACCTCCACAGTTACCGCCTTATCTCCTGTAACAAGCCTGCCGTCCGGCAGATGAAGCTCTGCGTCCGGTTTCTCCCTTGTCTCCCCTTCGCCTCTTTGTTTTGCCCTCATATACTCAGGATTGCGCCGCACCCTGTATTCCTTTCCATTATAGGAAAATCCCATCTCCACATAGGTCCTGGCATCCGGCCTGGCGTATTTACTCCTCAGCATTCTGGGTTTGCGGCTGTCCCCGCTGGCATTGCCGTAAAGGGCAAATGCAATGGCGTCAAACAGAGTGGTCTTCCCCGCGCCGGTGTCACCCGTAATAAGATAAAGCCCCCGGTCTCCCAGAGAGGCCATATCCAGGGTAACCTCACCTGCATATGGTCCAAATGCGGATATTATCAGTTCTGTCGGCCTCATCTGCTTCCCTCCCATATTTCTTCCATCAGTTTTCCCGCAAAGTCAGCCTGCTGCCCTGTCATGGGCTGGTTGTTCTGAAGCCGGTACAGTTCCTCCAACAGCACAATGGGCGGCTTGTCCGCCTTGGCGGCGGCTTCCACCACATTCCCTTCCCTGGTGCGCTTGTTATCATAATCCAGCTTCATTACATTGGGATAAATGGAGCGCAGCTTGCCTATTGCGTCCAGTATATCCTCCTCATCCGTAAGGGTGATGTGAAGGTAATCATCCACAGCCGTACCCTGGTAAAAATCGCGGCTGGTCAGCTCCTCATAGCTTCCTTTCAGCTCCCGCATATCATGGAGGGGTTTGAGGGGACGGGTGTTCACGGTCACATTTCCCTTTTCCAGCAGCTCCACCACGGTCACTGACTTTCTGTGGTTCACCTCTGAGAATGAATATTTAAGGGGGGTCCCGCTATAGCGCAGGGTATCTCTTCCCACCTTCTGGGGTCCATGGATATGTCCCATGGCCACATAATCAAAGTAATCGAACAGATCAGCGCTCACCTGGTCCAGGCCGCCGATGGACAGCTCCTCCGAGTCACAGCAGGACGCACCGGTGACAAACTGGTGGGCAATCAGAATATTGCGGTCATCTGTCCCTTTCTTATGTCCGGTCATATGCCCCAGCGCACAGCGGACCGCATCATCAAAGGTTTCAATGCCCTCCTCCGGCCAGCATCTCCTCACAACAGCAGGCTTTATAAAGGGCAGCATATAGACCCACAGGCTTCCGTACCTGTCCTCCATATGAATCGGCTCCACATGACCGTCATACACAGGCGCCATATAAACGCTCCTGTCCTTCATAAGCTGCCCTCCAAAAGCCAGCCGCTCCGGACTGTCATGGTTCCCGCTGATGACAAACACGGGCAGATTCCGGTCCGCCAGCCCGGTCAGGAAAGCGTCAAAGACCTGCACTGCCTCGGCAGGCGGCACAGGTTTATCATATACATCCCCGGCTATGAGGACGCCGTCAGGCATTTCCTCCTCCGCAATCATGAGTATCTGGTCTAATATATATTTCTGATCCTCCAGCACGGAAAAACCATTGACCCGTTTTCCGATATGAAGGTCTGATAAATGAATGAATTTCATATTTCTTCCTTTCATGTGCATCTTTAACCATAATACCACGAGCCGGGCACCATTTACAAGACCATACGTCCCGTCCTTTTCCACGAGGACCGCCCTGTGGAAAAATAGGACTGGACCGCTGCCTTTAAAATATGGTAAACTAAAGCGTGTTTGGAGGTGAGCATGTTATGAATCCAATGAATCTTCTTCAATTAAAACCGGCCTGGAACCAGTTCAAGGCCAACCATCCCAAGATGCTGTCATTTGTCAAAGCCGCATCCAGAGACGGGGTCATGGACGAGGGAACACTGATTGAAATTACCGTCACATCCAGCACCGGGCAGACCATAGCATCCAACATCCGGGTCAAACAATCCGACCTGGAATTCCTGGGAGCACTTAAGGACGCGCTGGAAGATTAGGTGCAAAGGGCGCCCGCCCTGCCTTACGGCAGGAGGACGCCCTGTTGATCCACCGGATGTTTTTCTGCTTCGTTGAATTTTCAGACACGCTCTAGTACTACAGCGAACTTTTTAAAAGCTTGTTTTTTCGGTGTGATAGATATGCATTATGGTTCCCGCGTATATGGTAACTTACTATTTTTTTCATATCAGTTACTGTATATACAATTATCCCATGCATCAGTTTGATTACCATCGGCATCGTCAATGGGATTGCTTTTGCATTCCTCAAAGCATTGTTCAATCGGCCGCCTTAACGTTGCTGCTCTGTCCGGTTCTCCTGCCGGGAGGTCTGCCGGGGCGTTACTGACGAAATATATTATTTCATCATCTGCGTATTTCCTCAGATAAAGCCATATTTCCTCCCCTGGCTTCACATAATTTTGGCTCCCGTCCGCACGGCCAGAAAAACAACGCAGGAATTTCCGCTCTGCAAGGATCGGGCCCTTTGCCCCTTCTGCCAGCACTATCCCTGCTCTTTTGCATTTGCTGCGGCAAAATACCATACACCTTCCGGCCGCTCCTGATTACCTGGTTGAGCATGCGCTGGGCTATCTGCTTTTCAGTACCATTTACTTTATGTAAAGCCGCATTTCCAGAGTCCGGCATGGCCATTTTTGTCAAGGCAGTCTTTACCACGCAACTTTTTTAGACATCAGCTTCTCAGCGTCGCCCGCAGCCGGTCCGGCTTCAGAAGCAGGTCCAGCCCGTCCTCAATGGAGCGAACCACCACAGCTGCATGGCCTAACAGGGCAGCGCACATGCCTTCCCGCTCCAGTACCGCTATGGACAGCCGGGCCGCGTCAAACATCTGTATATCATTAAAGCCATTGCCAAGACAGGCCACGCCGCCCTCAAGCCCCCTTACGATTTCCTCCTTGCAGCCGGCAGCACCCTCCCGCGGAAAGGTCCTTACCTCCACGCCCAGAGGTTCACACTGGCGGGTCACCGTGCCGTAGGTATCGGCAGTGAGCACATGCACCTTTACATGCTCCCTGAGCCGGGAAATCCGTTCCACGGCTCCCTTTAACAGCAGTCCGTCCACGGCCACTGTACCGTTGTAATCCAAGACCACATGGTCAATCCTGAGGGGCTCCCGCCCGGGTATCTCTATTATAATCACAGTATGTCTCCTCCCTTATATCTCATATCCGTCTATCCGTAGATACCTGCCAGAAACGCCCTTGTCTCCTCTTCCACCGGACACCCGAACAATTGCTCCGATTCCCCCCACTCCACCAGACGTCCTCCGAAAAGGAATGCCGCATAATCTGATATCCTGCGGGCCTGGGCTATGTTATGGGTGACAATGACAATGGTGTACTGCTTCTTAAGCTCTGTCAGCATTTCCTCAATCACGGCAGATGATTTCACATCCAGGGCAGAGCAGGGTTCATCCAGCAAAAGCACCTCCGGGTCCACGGTCAGGGCGCGGGCGATACAGAGCCTCTGCTGCTGCCCTCCTGAGAGCTTAAGCGCGTTCCTGCCCAAATCCTCCCTGACCTCGTCGTACAGTCCGGCCATCCGGAGCTTCTCCTTCACCAGTGCCTCCAGGGCCGCCTTATCCCGGACCCCGTAATATCTGGGCGCATATGTCATATTTTTATAGATGGAAAACGGAAAGGGAGCCGGTGTCTGGAACACCAGGCCCACTCGGCGGCGCAGCACGTCCTTCTGCATGGACTTTATCTCCTGCCCGTCCAACATAATTTTTCCCGATATGGACGCGCCCCTTTCCTCTGTCAGCAATCCATTCATACACCGCAGCAGCGTGGTTTTTCCGCACCCCGACGGACCGATGACAGCCGTAATCCGGTGGGCCGGTATGTCTAAGGACAGGTCAGACAGCACCTCCCTGCCGTCGTAGGATGCGCTGACATTGCGAAGCGTCATGATATGTTCCATTTTTTCTGGCTCCTCCTTGCGTAAATTGTTGCCAACAGGTTGCTGATTAAAATCAGCGCCATCATGACAAATGCGGTCCCGTAAGCCGCGTCCATGGAAGTGGCTCCCTGAGCCACCAGCAGGTAGAGATGCATGGGCAGGGCCATGGCCGGCGCGGTGAGTCTGGCCGGCAGGCTGGAATAAGCCACTGCCCCCGTGAAAATGAGAGGCGCCGTTGCTCCCATGGCATAACAGCCTCCCAGTATCACACCCGACACAATCTCCCCCTTACAGGCCGGCAGCGCAATCTTCCAAATGGTATAGAACCTGGTACAGCCCAGGGCATAGGAGGACTGGACCAACTGTTTTGGAAGCTCTCTGAAGGTCTTTTCCGCCCTGACCTCTATAAAGGGAAGAATCATCACGGCCAGAGCCACTCCCGATGACAGGATACAGCGCCCCCAGGCCAGGTCCCGCACCAGAAAGCTGTAAGCAAACAGCCCCAGGACAATGGAAGGGAGCCCCGAGATACACTGGATTACCATGCGGATTAATCCCTCTGTCCTGCGCCTTTTGCAGTAAAATACCATGAAGAGAGCTGTGGCAACAGCCGGTATTCCCCCCAGGACAATGGCTGTTGCCGTAAAACACAGGCTCCCCACAATGGCGGGCCAGATACCCCCCTCTTCACCCAGGACAGCTCCCCTGGGTGACTGGGACAGAAATTCCCAGCTGATGGTGCCTGCCCCCCGGTAAAAAACATATCCGAACAGAAACAATATGATGCCTGTCACCAATATCATGCTGGAATACGCCCAAAATTTTGTAAGTGATGCGCGCAAATGCATGGCTTTCCCTCCTTTATGCATATTCCGTCTTCTTGTTCCAGCCTATTGCTCCAGCCTGCCGCGCAGCAGGGTGATGCCGGAATTGATAAGGAACAACAGGAGCATCAGTACCAGTCCCGCCGCGTACAGGGCGTGGTAGTGAGTGCTTCCCACCACCGCTGTTCCCATCTCCAGTGCAATCACTGAGGCAATGCTCTCACCCTTTCCAAGCAGGGAGGGGAACAGGTTTGCATTTCCAATGACCATCATCACTGCCATGGTTTCCCCCATGGCCCGTCCGATGGCCAGAATCATGGACAGCAGTATGTTCTTCCACGACCCCGGAAGGACAATGGTTGCCGCCATATGCCATTTGGAGATACCCAGGGCGTCTGCGGCGGGCTGATACCGTTCCCTTACCTTCAGCATGGTCTCGCTGCAGGAGGATATCAGAAAAGGAAGCAGCATAACGGCCAGCAGGATTCCGGCCGCAAGGACGCAGGACCCGGTGTGGACTCCGGCCCTGATGAAAAGCTTGACCATAAGGGTCAGGCCCATGAAGCCATATATCACCGATGGAATACCGGCCAAAAGGTCCACAAAGGGATAAAGGATTCCCCGCATCCGTTCCGTGGCAACGCAGGAAAGATAAATGGCGGCTCCCAGCCCCACTGTCACAGCCAGGACCATTGCCACCAGGGATACATAGAGCGTAGCCGCTATAAAATTGAAAATGCCAAAGGACGGCTCCCCTGTATAGGCAATGGGCATCCATCTCTGGCCCAACAGGAAATCAGGCACTGCCACTTCGTCGAACGTGGGCAGTGCCTCCTTGACAATAAAGTATATGACAAAGGCCAGGACCATCACGGTCAGGGCGGTCAGGGCCCTTATCAGAACTGAGAATAATGCATTCAGCTGTTTATTCATTGGTTTGACTCCATTTCAAGGGAATATTTCCCTGACGGTTTTCCCGGCGTTTTCCCTGACGTCAATCAAGCCTCAGGTGTAAATGCAGGTATGTATCCGTTGGCTTCCACCACGTCATATCCTGTCTGTGAGAAGATGTAGTCGATAAATGCCTGCTCAGACGGGGTAATCTCTGCGCCGGCAACAAACATAACCGGTCTCTGGATGGTATACGCGCCGCTTATAATGTTTTCAGCCGTGGCCTCCACTCCGTCCACCTTCATGGCAGTCAATACCTGTCCGTCCGCATTGGCCTTATTGTAAGCGCCGAATCCCGCATAGCCGATTCCCCATTTGTCTCCGGCAATGTTGGTGGCCAGCTCTGTCATGGACGCGGACTGGGTTGCGGACGCAGTCACCTCGCTGTCACCCATGACACTCTTCTGGAACACCTCATAAGCGCCGCCGGATAAATCGCGGATATAGACATTGATGGTCTCAGCGGGCAGAGTGGAATCCACCTGGTCCCAGGTAGCAATCTCACCTGCAAAAATCTGGCGGATGGTCTCAGCCGGCATATCGTCCATGATGCCGCAGATTGGATTCTCAGCATTGACCGACACAGTAAGGGCGTCCTTTGCCACCACAAACTCCTGGTAATGCTCTCCCAGGGCTTCAATCTCAGAGTCCTTGATATCTCTGGCCAGCATACCGAAATCAGCCGTGCCGTCAATGGCAGCGCTCACTCCCACGCCGGAGCCGCCCGGAGCCACGTAAACAGAGATATTGGAGTCCGGAAAGGACGAATCCACCGCATCCCAGGTCACATACTTCTCAGTAAAGGAAGATGCCAGGGATGACAGGATTGGGTACAGGGATGTGGAACCGCAGAACAGGATGGATGACTGGAACTGCGTGGAATCTGCCCCGGCTGTTTCCGCCGCGGGCTCTGACTCCTCCGCCTCTTTTCCGGCAGTCTCCTTCTCAGACGCCGCTTCACTGGCGGCAGCTGTTGTTGTTTCAGTTGATGCCGCGTTAGAGCCGCAGGCAGTCAGAAGGCTGAGTGCCATGGCCATGGATGTAACTACTGCTAAAAATTTTTTCATTTTTTCCTCCCATTGTCATTTATTCCAAAATTGGACTTTTTTTGCAAGTCAAGAATAGCACATATAACAAAGAGGCTCAAATTTAATTTTTCTATGCATTTACAATCTGTTATTGCTATTTTCTATGTACATGACGCCGCCATGGAACGGGCTCCGAAAAGCTCAGCCATTTCGCAAAATACCTGCCGCAAAAAGCTGCCATCCCTACAGCAGAGCCCTCACCACCGCCTCAGCCGACCGCTCCTCCACCTGTATGGTAAGGTTGGGTTCATTAATATGCTCCAGATAATGGGCATCCGAATTGCTGATAATCCTGCACTGCTCCAGATACGGATTGTCCCGCTTCAGCTGATGCAGTTTCTTCAGATCCCTGACCTCCGCTGTCTTAAAACAGCTGTCCGGAGGTATGAATCCCAGATTTGCAATCAGGCTGTTGGCCGTCTTATCCACATGGGCCGGGAACATGACGCCGTCATAGGATCGGACCAGGTTCCAAAGACTGTCAAAGGATATTTCCGTTGCGTTAATCAGCAGGTTGGGCTCTGAAGCGCACACCTGGTCCCGGGCATCGTAAATCTGCTGTTTTCCGAATATCTCTTCCTTATTAGGAAATTTAATCAGTCTGTCATAAACATATGTATCAAAATCAAGTGCCTTCTCCAATGCAGGGAAAAGGCACACTGCATGGACTTCCTCAGACGTATTGATTTCCATGCCGGGCACTGCCAGTAAACCGTACTCTGCGGCAGCCGCCATAAAAGCCGGACAGTTGCGGCATGTATTGTGGTCTGTAAGGGCAACTATGTCCAATCCTTTTAAAGCCGCCATGCCCGCAATGTTGGCAGGCGTCATATCACCATCCCCGCAGGGCGACAGGCAGGAATGGATATGCAGGTCATAAGCCAGATTCATCATGACATCATACCGTGTATCTTAAGGGCCGCCTCAAAGACAGGCATATCCGTTGACAGCACCGTTATCTCCTGGTCAAGGGCTTTCTTCCTGGCAGCATCATCCAGAACCGCGCCTTCCGCCAGAATAACACAGGCCGTATCTGTCAGGGCCGCCACTGCCAGGGTATTCATGTTGGCCATCACGGTCACCCACGCGCAGCCTGCCGGGGCGCGTCCCATGGCAATGCTCAGCAGGTCACAGCAAAACGGAACCGTAATCTGCCGGTCTGGGCTGTCACCCAGGTTCACTACGCCGAATATCTGTTTGTCAATCAATTCCTGAACTGTCATAAAATCCTCCTCTGCTCACAAAGCGGCGTCATTTCCGGAACTCCGGCCTGCGGCGCTTTCAATCTTCATCCTCATCCTTCTTGTCAAGCACGGACATCTCGTCCGAGATTCTCTGTATATATTCCTTCAGGATACGCAGTGTCTCCTGTCCCCCTCTGTCTCCGTTATGCAGGTCGTCTGCCAGCACGGCCACTTCCTCCGACAGCTTGTGCAGGTTTTCCCGCAGATAGTAAACACAGTCCGTCTCATTGGCATCCCCCCTGACAATATCCTCTGCCAGGGCCTTACAGGTAGGGGCGCCGCAGGAACCGCAGTCCAGACCCGGAAACTTCTTCATAAGGCGCTCCACCTGGTTCAGTCTGGAAAAGCTCTCCATCATGTTGTTTCCCAGGCGGAAAACGGGTTCATACTGGACGCCGGTGGTCCATTTGATTACGTTCTCCTCGCTCTCGTGCATGTGGCTCCTGGCCACAGGCATGTATTTGCGGAGACGTTTCAGTTTGACCTCCGCCACATATGGATTCTCTACAGTCAGGACGCCGCCCACGCATCCGCCGTTGCAGGCGTTCAGCTCCACAAACCGCAGATTTGTGAACTTCTGGTCCTCCATGTCCTCCAGCACGCGAATCACGTTCTCAATGCCGTCCGCCGCCAGGTAATTTTCCGTAAAAAGGCCGCTGGCCTCTCCTCCGCTGTGTCCCCAGCTGATTCCGATTTTTCCCGATGTGCCGATAACAGGATAGTCCTCTCCCACTACAGTCTTCATGCAGGCCAGCAGCTTGGGATACACGTCCTTGATGGCCAGCACCTGGTCAATCTCGCTCTTCTCCGTTCCCAGAGGCGACTTTACATAGGTCACCTTGGAGGGACAGGGTGAAATGAACATAATGCCAATCTCTTCCCTCGGCAGTCCCGTGTCCTCCATGGCCTTTCTGACGGCCAGAACAGCCGCCACCTCCACCGGCGGATTGATGGGAAGAAGATGGGGAATCAGGTTGGGAAAACGGACCCGAATCAGACGCACCACAGACGGACAGGCCGTGCTGATTAGAGGCAGCTGTTCCTCATGCTCCGATATGTACTGCCTGGTAGCCTCGCTGACCAGCTCAGCAGCGGCGCTGACCTCAAACACATCGTCAAAGCCCATAAGCAGCAGCGCGTTAAGCACAATGTTCACATCGTCCAGGTTGTTGAACTGGCTGTACAGGGATGGGGCCGGAAGGGCCACCGTGTATCTATACTTCTTCATCACATCCAGCTTATCATAGGTCGCCAGCTTTGCATGGTGGGGACAAACCCGGATGCACTCACCGCAGTCAATGCAGAATTTATTATTGATACTGGCCTTGCCGCCCCGCACCCGGATGGCCTCCGTAGGACACCGCTTGATACAGTTGATGCAGCCCTTGCACAGGGATTCATCCAGCCTTACGGAATGATAAAATTTATCCATCTTACCACCTCATTCTTTCATTCTAGCATTCTACAGATTCACCACCATGGTGATGGTGGTCCCCTCACCGATTCTGGTGTCAATATCCATGGAATCCGAGTACTTCTTCATATTTGGCAGTCCCATGCCTGCCCCAAAGCCCAGGGAACGGATTTCATCCGGCGCGGTGGAATAACCTGCCTGCATGGCAAGCTTCACATCCGGTATACCCGGACCCACGTCGGCCAGTATCATCTTAATTTTCTCCGTCGTAATCTCCACGGTAATGACGCCCCCCTTGGCGTGGATTACCATGTTGATTTCCCCTTCGTACATAGCTATGGCCACCTTTCGGATGGCTTCAGGGCTCACGCCCATCTGTTTCAGTTTTCGTTTCACATCGCTGCTGGCTTCACCTGCCCTTGTGAAGTCATCTGCCGATATGTCATATGTTAATACAATTGCTTCCTCCATAATTGGTTCCCTTCATTATTATATATATTTTCTCCCGGTATCAGCCGGAACAACCTAAGCCATTCCGGGACACACTAAAGTCAGACGCCGGGAGCATCAGATAGCCCCGCCGTGCAGCCCGGCCTGGTACAGCATACCGCAGGCAGAGAACATGCGGTGGCCCGTTTCCATGACTACAAGGCCCCGGTCCCTGGCCATCTCCAACATGGATTCATCCGGTTTCTTCCCCCTAACAAAAATGATACAGACAATATCTAACATCTCCGCTGTCCGGATAACCTGCGGATTGCACAGACCTGTCAGAAGTACGGAGTGGTCTTTGGAAAATGCCAGTACATCGCTCATCATATCCGAACCGCAGGCCGACTTTACCTCCCGATCCAGGAACTCTTCTCCTGCCAGTACCCTGGCCCCTAATACATCTCTTACATCCTTAACCGTCATACCCTTGTCTCTCCTCACTATCATTACTTGTCAATTGTACACATTTCCGTACATTATAGCATACCATCCATTTTGTGTGTTTTCAATATAATTCCGTTTTTTTACATGTTTTTTATCGTTAGAAATTTCACACTAATGGTAGATTTTTTTTTCTATACGTGATAAAATATTGATACATTGCACAATGTACAACTAGTGAGGAGGTAATAAAAGATGGCTTGCAAAAAACAAACTGTTCCCTTTATGGGGACGCCTGAGCAGGAAGCAGCGCTGAAATCAGCGATTGCCGAGCTGGGTGACCAGCCGGGCGCGCTGATGCCGGTTATGCAGAAGGCCCAGGAAATTTATGGTTATCTTCCTATCGAAGTGCAGACCATGATATCTGATGAAATGGGTATTCCGCTGGAAAAAATCTACGGAGTATCCACATTTTATGCCCAGTTCGCGTTACAGCCAAAGGGTAAGTACAAGATATCTGTCTGTCTCGGTACCGCATGTTACGTAAAAGGTTCCGGTGAAATCTTCAGGAAACTGGAAGAATTGCTGGGCATCACCAATGGTGAGTGCACAGCAGATGGCAAATTCTCCCTGGACTCCTGCCGATGCGTTGGCGCCTGCGGACTTGCGCCCGTCATGATGATTAACGGCGAGGTATACGGAAGGCTTACTGTCGATGACATACCAGGCATTTTAGCCAAGTACAACTAAGCCTATGATGACAGAGATTTCCCTGAATGTATTGGATGTATCGGAGAATTCCACCCGGGCAGGCGCCTCGCTTGTGACCATCCTGGTGACCGCTGATACAAGCGCTGACAAGCTGACCATTGTCATAGCCGACAACGGATGCGGGATGACGCCTGAACAGACAGCCCATGTAACGGACCCTTTCTTTACCACCAGGACCACCAGGAAGGTAGGGCTTGGGATTCCATTTTTCAAATATGCCGCGGAAAGCACCGGCGGCAGCTTCCATATTGAGTCGGAACCAGGTAAGGGAACCACCGTAACAGCAGTCTTTGGACTGTCCCATATCGACAGGATGCCTTTGGGCGACATGAACGCCACCATACACAACTTGATTGTGTACCATCCAGATACGGATTTTCTTTATACCTATACATACAACGATGCATCATTCACCCTGGATACCAGGGAAATGAGGGAGATTCTGGGAGGAATCCCGCTCAACACCCCCGAAGTGTCCGCTTACATAATGGAATATCTGAAAGAGAATCAACAGGAAACTGACGGAGGTGCCCTGATTTAATGGGGTATCGTCAAACCAAACATGACATGTATCGCACGTAAGCGGCCAAAAGACGGCCGCCAAGTGCTCATAACGAGCCACTCCGCTAGGTTCGTGAAACACCTCACCAAGCGGAGATGACATGTATCGCACGTAAGCGGCCAAAAGACGGCCGCCAAGTGCTCATAACGAGGAGGTTAATCGCACATGAAAACTCTTGCTGAATTACAGGCAATCAGAGAAAAGATGCAGAGCCAGGTCAATATGCGTGCCGAAGACCACGATCATATCCGTGTGGTTGTAGGTATGGCTACCTGCGGTATCGCTGCCGGCGCCAGGCCGGTTCTGAATACACTTGCTGACGAAGTCCAGAAAAGAGGACTTACCAATAAAATTTCCGTTACCCAGACAGGCTGTATCGGCTTATGCCAGTATGAACCCATTGTGGAAGTCATGGAGCCTGGCAAGGATAAGATTACTTATGTGAAAATGAACGCCGACAAAGCCCTGGAAGTGGTTGAGCGCCACCTGGTTGGCGGCCATCCCGTGGAGAAATACACCATGGGCGCTGAAGGTCTCAAATAAAGGAGGAAAGTACGATGTATCGTTCACACGTATTAGTCTGCGGTGGTACCGGATGTACTTCTTCCGGCAGCCCGAAGATTATGGAAGCTTTAAAATATGAAATCAAACGTCAGGGACTGGAAGAGGAAGTGGCTGTTGTAGAGACAGGATGCCACGGACTCTGCGCCTTAGGTCCTATCATGATTGTATATCCCGATGCCACCTTCTACTCCATGGTGCAGGTAAACGACATTTCCGAGATTGTTTCCGAGCACCTGTTAAAGGGCCGTGTGGTGACACGTCTTCTGTATCAGGAGACCGTAAGCCCAACCGGCGGCATCAAGGCGCTGATTGACACTGACTTTTATAAGAAACAGCACCGTATCGCCCTGCGCAACTGCGGTGTCATCAATCCCGAAAACATCGAGGAATACATAGGTACAGGCGGATACCAGGCTCTGGGCAAGGTGCTCACGGAGATGACTCCGGACGATGTAATCCAGACTCTGCTGGATGCCGGACTGAGAGGCCGCGGCGGCGCCGGTTTCCCAACCGGTCTTAAGTGGAAGCTCTGTAAGCAGAACGACGCTGACCAGAAATATGTATGCTGCAACGCCGACGAGGGTGACCCCGGCGCATTCATGGACCGTTCCGTGCTGGAAGGCGACCCCCATGCCATTCTGGAGGCAATGGCTATTGCCGGTTACGCAATCGGATCCAATCAGGGCTATATTTACGTCCGTGCCGAGTATCCCATCGCTGTGGAACGTCTGAAAATAGCCATTGAGCAGGCCCGTGAGATGGAACTCTTAGGCAAGAACATCTTCGGAACCGGATTTGATTTTGACATCGATCTGCGTCTGGGCGCCGGAGCATTTGTCTGCGGCGAGGAAACCGCCCTTATGACCTCCATTGAGGGCAAGCGCGGCGAGCCGAGGCCAAGGCCTCCATTCCCCGCACAGAAGGGTCTGTTCGGAAAGCCAAGTATCTTAAACAACGTAGAGACCTATGCAAATATACCTCAGATTATCCTGAACGGTCCTGAGTGGTTTGCTTCCATGGGTACTGAGAAGTCCAAAGGAACCAAGGTATTCGCACTGGGCGGCAAGATTAACAACACCGGTCTGGTGGAGGTTCCCATGGGTACCACCCTGCGCACCGTCATCGAAGAAATCGGCGGCGGCATTCCAAACGGAAAAAAATTCAAGGCAGCTCAGACCGGCGGACCTTCCGGCGGATGTATCCCTGCCAAGCATTTTGATATTCCCATTGATTACGATAACCTGATTTCCATTGGTTCCATGATGGGTTCCGGCGGTCTGATTGTCATGGACGAAGATGACTGTATGGTGGATATCGCCAAATTCTTCCTGGAATTCACCGTGGAGGAGTCCTGCGGCAAATGTACCGCATGCCGTATCGGCACCAAGCGTATGGTGGAAATCCTGACCAAGATTACAAAGGGCCAGGCCGTAATGGAAGACCTGGATAAGTTAGAGGAGCTCTGTCACTATGTAAAGGCCAACTCACTGTGCGGCCTGGGCCAGACAGCTCCCAACCCTGTACTCTCCACCCTTCATTTCTTCCGCGATGAGTACGAGGCACACATCAAGGAAAAACGCTGTCCGGCTGGTGTATGTAAGGCGCTTCTCTCCTTCAACATCGACCGTGACAAATGCCGCGGATGTACGCTGTGTGCCCGCAACTGTCCTGCCGGAGCAATCGTGGGCTCTGTCAAGAATCCACATGTCATTGACCAGAACAAGTGTATCAAATGCGGCGCTTGTATGGAAAAATGTAAATTCGGCGCTATCTACAAGAAATAATGAGGGAGGGAATATACGATGGAGACAATTAATCTTAAAATCAACGGCATTGCAGTCACCGCTCCCAAGGGTTCCACAATCCTGGAGGCAGCAAGACTGGCACATATCGAGATTCCTACTCTGTGTTTCTTAAAGGAAATCAATGAGATCGGTGCCTGCCGTATCTGTATAGTAGAATTAAAAAATGGAAAACTGGTAACTTCCTGTGTCTATCCCGCCGAGGAGGGCATGGAGGTATATACCAATACACCTAAGGTACTGGATTCCAGGAAGAAGACATTACAGCTCCTGTTATCCAACCACAACCGTTCCTGTCTGTCCTGTGTCCGCAGCGGACACTGCGAGCTTCAGGAGCTGGCCCACGAGCTGGGCGTGGACGACGAAGGATATTACGACGGCGAGATTACCCCGTCCGAGATTGATACCTCTGCCGCCCACATGATCCGTGACAACAGCAAATGTATCCTCTGCCGCCGCTGTGTGGCAGTCTGTGAAAATGTACAGGGCATCGGCGTCATCGGAGCCAACAACCGTGGTTTCTCTACCTCCATTGGCTCTGCCTTTGAGATGGGTCTGGGAGAAACCTCCTGTGTATCCTGCGGACAATGTATCGCGGTATGTCCAACCGGAGCATTGACCGAGAAGGATTATACAGCAGACGTATTCGCTGCCATTGCGGACCCGAAGAAGCATGTAATCGTTCAGACAGCTCCCGCTGTACGCGCGGGACTGGGCGAGGAATTCGGTCTGCCTATCGGCACAGATGTGGAAGGCAAGATGGCCGCAGCTCTGCGCCGTCTGGGCTTTGACAAGGTATTTGATACCAATTTCTCCGCAGACCTCACCATCATGGAGGAAGCGCACGAATTCATTGACCGGGTACAGAACGGAGGCGTACTGCCTCTCATCACCTCCTGCTCACCCGGCTGGGTTAAATACTGCGAGCACTATTTCCCGGACATGACAGAGAACCTGTCGTCCTGTAAATCTCCTCAGCAGATGTTTGGCGCTATCGCCAAGTCCTACTATGCCGAGAAGGCAGGCATTGATCCAAAAGACATCGTAAGTGTCAGTGTAATGCCGTGTACCGCCAAAAAGTTTGAGATTGGCCGTGAGGACGAGGATGCAAATGGAATGCCGGATGTGGACATCTCCATCACCACCAGAGAGCTGGCCCGCATGATCAAGAAGGCAGGCATCCGGTTCTTAGACCTGCCGGACGAAGAGTTTGACGCGCCTCTGGGCCTTGGAACCGGCGCAGCCGTTATCTTCGGCGCTACAGGCGGCGTAATGGAAGCAGCCCTGAGAACTGCCGTGGAAACCCTGACCGGCGAAGAGCTGCCTAAGCCGGACTTCACAGAAGTCCGCGGCACAAAGGGAATCAAGGAAGCCACCTACAATGTGGCAGGCATGGAGGTAAAGATTGCGGTGGCCTCCGGCCTGGGCAATGCCAGGGAGCTGTTAAATAAGGTGAAATCCGGAGAAGCCAACTATCACTTCATCGAAATCATGGGATGCCCCGGCGGCTGCGTAAACGGCGGCGGTCAGCCCCAGCAGCCCGGATACGTACGCAACACCACGGATATCCGCGGCCTGCGCGCAAAGGTGCTCTACGATATAGATACAGCCAACCCAATCCGTAAGTCCCATGAGAATCCTGCTATCAAGGAGCTCTACGCTACTTACCTGGGAGAGCCCGGAAGCGAAAAAGCCCACCACCTGCTCCACACCACCTATGTAAAGAGGAGCATTAACCAGCACTAATCGCTACACCATAATCAATGTGTATTCCGTAAAAACAGATATTCAACGGTTTTTGCAAGCAATGTACATATATGCAAAACAGCGGACCGCAGGCTTGCCCCTGCATCCGCTGTTTTGCTGCATTTCAGGAGGATACCATAACCGCACGTCAAAAACGGATTTGGGATTTGCTGGTAGAACACGATTGCCTGACATCCCAACAGATTGCCACTCTTCTTCACATCAGCGGCAGGGTAGAACAAAAATCAGAGGCAACTGCTTCAAAAAAGGCCAGGGCTACTTTTTGGATGCCGGACGGCGCGAAAAAAACGCCCGTATATCCGGAACCGAACGCCCGGAGGACGACATGGAATGGGTTGTATATGCTCTGTAGGCGCCACTTTGTCCATCTCTCCCCCAACACCCCCATAGAGCAGCAACTCTTTTCCGAAAAACTGTGCAGCAGTCTTCAAAAAACACCTCATAGGCCAGCCCGTGATATTAGTAAAAGGGATTCCCATGAGGTGTTTTTTATTCATTCTTTTCTATCTTTTTTATTCTTCTCTATCCGTCTTACTGTCCTTCTTACTCTCCTCCGCCTCCTCAGCGCCCCACACAACTCCTTCCATGTCAAATGCGGCTGTGGATATGTCAATGTCGCCGTCTGTTTCCGATTCCCGGCCATGTGTCTCTCCTGCATTCTCTTTCTCCGTATCCATGGCTGTCTTTCCCGGCGCGCCTTCCGCTACCGGCGTTTCCGGCATCCCCGGCACTCCCGGTTCTTCCGAGACTCCCCGCGCTTCCCTCCCGGGCTCCTGCCCGGCTCCGCCCGGTTCTTCCGTCTTCCAGCGGATGGATACGCGGAACAAATCATCCTCCACTTCCAGCTTCATGGTACCGCCCTGAACCTCCACAAAGCTTCCGGCAATGGCAAGCCCCAGTCCTGATCCCTCTGTATTGCGGGATGTATCCCCACGGACAAACCGTTCTGTCAGCTCCTCCGGAGATACCTCCAGTTCTCTGGCTGATATGTTGCGCATGGTTATCAGTACATGGCCGTCATCTTCCCTGACCACCTGTATATAGGCCCGTGTGCCCGGCATTCCGTACTTTGTTATATTCACCAGCAGGTTTTCAAATACCCGGTAGGTCTTCTGGCTGTCCAGATGAAGAAGGATTCTCTCCTCTGGCAGATTGTAACGGAACTCAATCCCGCTGGCGTCAATCTTATCCGCCAGCTCAAACCTCACCTGCTTTAAGAGGCTCACAATATCCACGTTCTCCAGGTGAAGGCTGACCGTACCGCTGCTGGCCTTGCTGACCTCGAACAGGTCCTCTATGAGCACCTTCAGCCGCATGGACTTCTGGTCCAGTACCCGTATATAGGACTTTCTCTCCTCCTCTGTCACGTTCTCCTGTTTTAACAGGTTTACATAAGTGATAATCGCCGTAAGAGGGGTCTTTAAGTCATGGGATACATTGGTAATCAATTCTGACTTGGTCCTCTCGCTTTTCACCTCCTGGGCCACTGCTTTCCTAAAGCCCTCCTGAATCCGGCTCAGCTGTTCCTTAAACGGGTTAAAGACTCCCAGCTCCTCCTGAATCTCCACATCCAGGTTTCCCTCTGCTATCTCATTGATACCCTTCAGAAGCGTATTATATTTTTGCTGCATCTGCCCCCAATATTTCTGCAACAGGAAAAACAGAACCAGGGAGTAAATCACCAGGGCTCCGATTCCCCAGAACCAGAGACAGGAGATAATGGTCAGTATGACAAAGTTCGCAATAATGGCTTTGCCTATAATCCTGGTGGAACGGCGCTCCCAGTCAGTCTCATTAAAAACATTGAGGGCATTAAACGCCCAACGCTTAATGAACCGCAGGAAACGTCCCAGCCATGTGCGCTCTTTGAAATAGCGCCAGGGCCCCAGGGAAAAGATAGCCCTGTAACAGGTAATTCCCCAGTAAAACATTCCGTAGCTGACCATCCAGAATGCCAGATTAATGACCACTGCCATCACATCCGCGGACCAGGGAAGAAAATCCGCTCTCAAAAGTTCGCTCTTCAAGCTGCCGTCCATGGTAGAGGCAATCAGAGCCATGGGTATGGTTCCGTCGCCCATAACGCCCATCCAGGCCACTCCGATACAGCTCAATGGCTCAAATGACAGCCTGCACAGGCCGCTCTTTCCAATTTCAAACCGTTTCACAGCCGGCAGAGCCAGGGCCAGCACTGCCAGCAATCCCAGCACAGATGCGCCTATGGCAAAATAGCCGTTGCTGAAACGGTAATCCCGGAGGGTAAGCTGCTGAACTCCGCTGTCAAACCTGGCATCCGTATAGCCGAACATTTGGGAAGGACTGCACCGGAACTCTACTGTCATGTCCCTGGGTCCCTGGAATTCCACGCCGCTGTAACGGTAGCCCTTGGCCAGTCTTACCTCCAGGGGATCGTAGAATTCAAACCTGGTCAATGACTCCTTGAGGCGCATGATATCCTCATCCCGTTTTCCCTTTATATCCTGGACCTTCAGTATGCCGCTGGAATTAAAGCTTATAGTAAACTGAATCTCGTCATCCTTCAGGGGTTCCCGGAAAAACGCCTTTGGCTCCGTCACATTGCTGCGTCCGTAGGTCCCATCCTGCTCACGGACCCCATAGGACAGGCTGGAATAATACTGCCTGTAGAGGCTTTCCCATTCGCTTCCCGCTCTGTCAATGGTCTGCTGCATGGACTGGTAATAGTATACGTCATAGGGATTCTCACTGTCGTAGACTGTGACTTGCCCCCCATCTTCCCCATCCCCCAGCTGCACCGCTGCTTCGTCTTTCGGTTCCTGCCGGCGGATTTTTTCCTCCAGCCCCGGCAGGAATGTCTGGGCATAAGTCAGGCGCCGCCCTGTATCCTCCTGCATTTTCAGATGCCAGATTTCATAACTGAAATTCATAACCTGGGTTGCCAGGTTTCCAAAATTACTGCTCTCCTCGAACTGGCGGACGGAACTCCTGTTGTGGTAGCTCTCCGCCTTTGTCTTCATATAGGGGTATAACCCTATGGTACTGGCTGATGCCAAAAGCAATGCCAGCATGATAATCAATATGCCCAGCCTATGGCTGCTTTTCAATTTTGTATCCAACTCCCCACACCACCTTTACATATTTGGGCTCCCTGGGATTCACCTCAATCTTTTCCCTCAGGTTACGTATGTGTACCATGACCGTATCCGTATTCACTGCCCTTTCGTTCCACACCCGTTCGTAAATTTCCTCCGCGGGAAATACACGCCCCGGGTTCTGTATCAGCAAAAGAAGGATTTTGAACTCAATAGGGGTTACCTTGACCGTTTTGTCATCCACGGCCACCTCTACCGTCTCCTCGTTGACCTCCAATCCTCCCAGTCTGTGGACCTTTGGATTCTCAGCCTGTTTAGAGTTCAGACGGTCCAGAAACCGGTGGTAACGCCGCAGCTGTGAATTGACCCTGGCCATAAGCTCCATTGGGGTAAAGGGCTTTGTGATGTAATCGTCCGCCCCCATGTTTAGGCCCAGTATCTTATCCACTTCCTCTGACTTGGCTGACAGGAAAATAACAGGAAAGTCATATTTTTCACGGAGTTTTGCCGTCATGGTAATACCGTCCATACGCGGCATCATCACATCCACAATGGCCAGATCAATCTCTCTTTCCTCCAGCACCTTAAGGCCTTCCACTCCGTCTGCTGCCTGGAATACTTCATATCCCTGGCTCTTTAAAAATATTTCCACGCCCTCCCTTATCTCTTTGTCATCCTCTACCAGTAAAATCCGGTCCCCACTCATGTCTATTTCCTCCTTACGCTATTTATCCTAACAACTAAAACAAAATTTAACCTTCACAAAAAACAAAAGAATATCTAAAGTCTTATTGTAACATTCCTAAACACATTGTTCAACGGGTGACTGCCGCCTAATCCGGCTGGCACTGCCTCAGCTGTTCCTGGGCCTCCCCCAAAATGGTGTTCAATACGGTACTGGTAAAGGCTTCGCTCAGCATGGACAGGAAAATCCCCTTCAGCCGGCCCGTAACTTCAATCGGAATACCTGCCTGCAATTCCTCCGGCGTCAGCGGCTCCATCCGATATTCCGGAAGCTGGTCAATGAGATCATCCAGACAAAGGGAAGTGCTGCGGACCATGTCATCACACCCCCCATAACACATCCCCAACTCCCCCACGCCCTCGGATGCCTATGCCAAGGCATAGTACAGGCTCACCGGGAAAAAATTCATATTTTCCCGGCTGTCCCGCAGCAGCGGCAGGAACACCCTATAAGCAAACCGGGATATCCCATCTGTAAAGTCCGGATTCACACCGATATCCTTCTCCCGATACACCGTTAAAGGGCACGGCAAAGGCCGCAGGACTTCCTGCGGCCAGGACGGACACGGCCGTGGTCAGGACGCCTGCGGCGGCAATGGATATTATATTTCGCTTCATGATTCATTCCCCCTGTAATGACTGAAAAACTAAAACCATTTGCTTATGATTTAATTTTACCAGAATATCATCAGGAAGATGTTTCTGTTTTCTTACTTTATATGGTTGTTATCTGTTACCGCAGAGAGAATTCCTTCTCTCCCACCACAGGGTCCGCGGTTCCCTTCTTCTTATCTATCTCATATGTATTGATTCTGTGGAACACATCCGGCTTTTCCTCATATCCAACTGAAACCTGAATCATTTTACTGTTCTCATAATCCACCTTAAACTGCAAAGGTTCTTCTTCGTCCTGGTACATTTCCATCTCCACCAGCTTATTCTCCAGAAGACGGCAGGCTGCCTCCGCTGTCATGGACGGCTTCTCAATCCATACGCCTGTCTCTGTATCCAGACAATACCAGGTTCCGTTAATCCGGTTCCAGCCTTTTAAGGGTTCCTCATTTTCTTCGTATACCCACTGCCCATTCTCCTCCTCTATCCACTCCCCTGCCCAAGCAGGAAATGTCAGGCCCAGTATGGATGCCATGGCTGTAATGGCAGCCAATCTGTATCTCATTTTCATATGATTCCGCCTCCTGTCCCAGAGCAAGTCTTAAAAATATCTTTAACCGGATATCAGTATACCACATGATTATTAACTTTACATAAACTGGTCCTGGATTCCTTAACCCGCTTCCTCGAAATTCCCCGTATACAGCTGATAGTATTTTCCCTTTCTGCCAATCAGCTCCTCATGGGATCCCCGTTCGATGATTCTGCCCTGTTCCATGACCATGATACAGTCTGAATTGCGGATGGTGGACAGTCTGTGGGCAATGACAAAGGTAGTTCTCCCGTTCATCAGGGCGTCCATGCCGGCCTGCACCAGGGAAACCGTCTGGGCATGGGAGGCAGTGACTTTCTGTTCCTGACCGTGGGGTGCCACAACCAGTCAGAGCTGGATCTTCTTCCCCCCGTCATACACAGACTGGCAGGCCGTTTTCCCGCCCTTCACCCTTCTGTGAAACTGATTCCGTTTAAGTCCATGGCCAATCTTCTGGAGGAGGAGCGCATACACGTCATGTTCGGCTTCCAGCAGGATGACCAGAAAAAGCCCATCGGCATATTCCACGAGCTGGCCCGGACACCGCTGGTCTGCGTGTGCAGTACCGGACATCCCTATGCCGGGCGCACCTGCCTGAATGTGGATGAGCTAAAGGGCCCCATGGTACTGGGCGAGCCCCACAGGCTGCCTCCCTCTGTGCTCCAGTCCCAAATCCGCGTCTCCTCCTCCTGCCATCCTTCGGAGCTTTTCTTCGTGGATACCTATGAAAGCATATTGGCCCTGGTAAGGGCAGGCCTTGGATACAGCCTTCTTCCCTTCTACCGCCTCTTGCATTCGGCCTGTACCACAAAGGGGTAAAGGGAAATACCATGCTAAAAGAATTCATCCGGCTATTGGATGAGGAGATAGCTGCCGGTGAATTCCGGACATGATATCACAGCTGTTAAACATGAACACCTTGCCAAATCCTCAAATGTACAAAATTCCTCCCCATGCCAGGCAATGCCTGACGCCCTCCATTTTCCCGTTTCTCCACCCGAAGGACAAAGGGGAAGATATCCCGCCTGGTACAGAGCCTGAAATCCTCCTGGGGAAAAATTTCCTGGGTTTGGGGACGGAAGAAATGCTCCCCGCCGTCCGTCCTGAGGGAGCGGATTTCCTCGTCAATAAGACAGGTCCTGCCCTCAAGAAGACATTTGATATACCGTGCGCAGATTACATCCTCCCTTGCAGTCCTTTCTCCTCCGTTTCCCATGGCTACCAATGATACTGTCTCAGGCTGCCTTCCGCTGATATAATCGGCAACTGCCCTGGCATTCACCAGGCTTCCGGTCAGTATCTCCTCTGCGTGCACGGCATTTACGATTCCCTGTGTTCCCGCGCTTGTGGTATGTACGATTTTTTTCCCTGATAAATCCACATCCCGGGTCTGGGACGGGGAATTACCATAGTCAAATCCCTCACACCTGCGTCCTCCTCTCTCTCCTATAAGAAGATATTCCGGATGGGCCTGCTTCAGACGCCTGGCCTCCTCCACGCTCCCGGCCGGGAATACGGCGGACGCTCCCCGCGCGTACAGATAGCACTCCAGTGAAAAAGCCCGAAATACATCAATGATAACAGTTAACCCCTCTGCCTTCTTTGCGCCTTCAATCAATTCCAATATCCTGATTTCCATGCTGTCTCCTCCTGGCTGCTGGTGATGCCCTATTTTTTTCCATTATACAGCATCCTTGTACAAATGCAAAGAAATATAGTTATGGCAATACAGACATAAAAGCGCCAGAAATACCGCTCCTAAGAATACGGCTGTATACCGGATAGTACTCCCCATATTCAAAACCTGGTCCTGTGGGACCTTGGCGGCCACGGTCCAGCCATACGGTTCCAGACGTTCATACACCACATAGTTTCCGTCCTTAAGCAGGCTGCCCGTCCCCTGGTTCATGGAAGGGATGAGGGACGCCATGCTGTCCGCTGCTTTCCCGGTCCCGGCTGAATCCACGCTGTAAATGCATGCCCCGTTATCGTCCATGATATAAAAGGAGCCGCTTAATCCCATATCTAAATCAGAAAACGCAGACGACAGCCTGCCTATATCTATATCCACATAAAAGAAGCCCAGACAATCTTCTATGGTCATAAAGGACGTAATATCCTGATAACTGCGCCGGAAGGTAATGACCTGATTACCGGAATCCTGAAAATAGTCATCCAAATGGGGGGACAGGACCGAAAAATTCCCTTCCTCATCCTCTTTGCCGGTCCGATACCGGAACGTGTCCTCATCCAATATCTTCTGTGCGTTCCTGGTGGCGTAATAAATCCGCCCTTTCTGGTCCATAAAGCAGACGGTGCGCAGCCGGCTGTCCCAGTCCAGCATATCGCTCAGAAGAAGTGTAATTTCCATCTTTCTTTCCTCCTGGCTAAGGCCGGGGGATTTTAAAATCTGGTACAGGAACATCCCGTCATCCGTGGAAACGTCATAGATATATTTTGTCAGGCCGCTGTATTCCTCCGCTGTATTCCTCCGCCATCTCTTCTGCATGTTTGCCCCCATAGCTCACCATGCGCCCCATGTCGTCCAGCACAACCCGTTCCATATTGTCCTTTAAATGGCCCAACAGCGCTGTGCCGGCAGCCGCAAGAGGCACAACGCCCAGCAGCACAAAGGATATGGTCATCCGGATTAATAAACTCTTTCTTCTCTCCATCATGGCTCCTCCCATTGTTCCAACATTTCTTCTGCAAGGGATGATATTGATTTTCCGCCCCACAACGTCTCAACCAGCATCTGGTCATAAAAGGCAATAAAACCGTCAGTAGGCTGGGCTTCCTTAAGCAGAAGCTCTGTATGCACAGGTTTTCCCTCATAAGCGGCCTCCATGATTCTCCGGTCCGGCGTGTCCGTCATGTTCACCCGGCGGACTGTCACAGAGTTCCCGTTCATGATTTCCAAGATATTCTCATACACGCCTTCGGAATAGTAAAACTGAAGGAAACGGACAGACGCATCCATCTTTTTTTCATTTCCGGCAGTCACCGACGAGATACCCCATTCCACACTTCTGTCGTCCATTGCATAGACAGTTCCGTCCCTTCCGGGAAGAAAGAAGAAGCCCAGGCGAATCTGGGGATTCAGGTTCTCTATCTGCGGCAGCATCCACGGTCCCGCATACACCATGACCGCCTTCCTGGCAGATATGGCCCGGACTGTCTCACGGTCCGACACTGCCCTGTACCGGGAATTGATATACCCCCGGCTGGACAAGCCACGGAAATCTCCCAGCATCTCCACCGCCTTTTCTTTGGTCCAGGAAACCTGTCCGTCACCTGTCACAATGTAGTTGCAGAACAAATAATTCCCCCAGAATTTCATATGCAGGTTACCTGCGGCTCCCAGGGCAATGGCATCATATCCTGATGCCTTAAGGGTGGCGCATACCCGAAGAAATTCCTCATATGTATGAGGTACGGAAAGTCCCAGCCTTTCAAATATGTCCGCATTATAAATCATCCCCAGGGTGGTGCTGTACCCGGGAACTCCATAACATATGCCGCCGCAGGTACCGGGGTTTTCCACCAGCGAATACACCTTTTCCGGCATGGGTGCCAGAAGCCCCGCCCGTACAAGGGCATCTGTCTCCCTCAGCTCCACAATATCGTTAAACTCTCCCTGGGCAGCCAGCACCTTCAGGCGCTCCTCATACGTCTGGTTTTCTGCCTCCGGCATGAAATACAGCTCCACCTTGATGCCGTTATTGGATTCCATGAAAGCCTCTGCCATGGTCTCCATACCGTTCTTCCATTTAACGTCCCCTCCTGAACAAACCACCCGGATTTTCACATCCGCCTCCTGAGGGCTGCCGGGCGCAGGGGATGCCGCAGCTTTGCAGCCCGTCACCATAAACAGCAAAACAGCCGAAAGAAGGATGCTGGCTGACATCCTCCTTCCGGCTGGTCTGCTGTAGGTTTTCCCTGTTCCAAAGCTTTCTTCCCGCCACTTTTTATGTTTTCTATCCCTGGCTCTCCGGCCGTTATTTTCTTCTGTACTCATTTGAACCCTTTCCATAGTTCCCCTTACAAATTAACCTGGGCTGTGATACGGATAAACGCATCCATCTCTTTTGTCATCCACTTGCTCTTGTGATAAATGACCTGCTGATACATGGTCAACCTGAAATCAGCCACATCAAGGATGGTCAGCTCCCCGTTTTCCGCATATTCCCGGACCGCAAACAGGGGAAGATATGAGATGCCCCGGTTCTTCCTTATCATCCTGATGATGAATTCCGTATTGCTGATTTCCAAAAAGGGAGTCAGCGCCCTGCCCTGGGTTTCCAGAAAACAATCCAGCTCCCGTCTGTAATTTTCATTCTTTTCCGTCAGGAAGAACGGCTCGTCCATGATTTCCTCCAAACCGATTGCCCGGTCCCCGCCAAGGCCGCAGGAGGGAGATGCCACGAACACAATAGGCTCCCGGACTTCCATCACTTTATTCCAATTATCATTATACCTTGGCCTGTCCAGAATGTATATCAAATCCAGCTGGTTCCTCTCCATCATATCAATCAGCTGGTTGGGCGTGGAGGCAGTAATCTTGACCGGAACCCTGGGATGGCGGCTACGAAAGGAATTCAGTATCCGGGGAAGCTTTGAAAAACACAGGGATTCCAGGGTTCCCACATGAATGGGACCGCACAGTTCCTCCTCGCTTTTGGCAAATTCCCTGGCACGGTTAATATCCCGGATGATTTGGGTTGCATGGTCCAGAAACTGTCTGCCGGCCGCTGTCAGGTAAACCTTTTTTCCCATGCGGTCAAAGAGCTTTACCCCCAGCTCATTTTCCAGAAGGCGTATCTGAACGGTCAGGGCTGACTGAGTATAGCCTAAAATCTCCGCTGCCCTGGAAAAGCTTTCGGTCTGGGTGATGGTCACAAAAGTCTGCAGCTGTCTTAATTCCATTTAGCCACCTTCCTATTTTCTATGAATTAAATTTATTATATCTATAAAATTCATGAATTTGATTTATTTATTCTTTATGATACAATGCCCTTACGCAGATGTCAATTCCCCGGATTCAAACACGGGAATGCGGACATGGATTGCAGACATGGACAGCCTCTGCACTATCAGCTGTAAAAAAGAAAAGGATGGAATACATATGGCATTTATCAGTATATTTGATGTATTAGGCCCCGAAATGATAGGGCCCTCCAGCTCCCATACGGCCGGCGCATGCTCCATTGCCCTGCTGGCCGGAAAAATGGCGGACAGCCCCATTACGCATGTGGAATTTACCCTCTATCAGTCCTTTGCAAAAACCCGCAAGGGCCATGGAACGGACCTGGCGCTTCTGGGAGGAATCATGGGCTTTTCCACTGACGACAAAAGAATTCCCCTTGCGTTTTCCATAGCGGAAGAACGTGGGCTTTCCTACCGTTTTATAACCGATGAAACAGATACGGACACCCACCCCAACACAGTGGATATCCGTATGACCTGTTTAAACGGACGCACCTTCTCGGTACGGGGAGAATCCCTGGGAGGCGGGAAGGTGCGGATCAGCCGCATTGACCATATAGATGTGGATTTTTCCGGTGAGTACAGCACACTCATCATCATCCACCACGACCGCCTGGGCGTCCTGGCCCATATCACCCGCTGCCTCAGCGAAGGGTATGTAAACATTGCCTTCATGAAGCTGTTCCGGGAAACAAAGGGAGACACGGCGTACAGCATCATTGAATTTGACGGGTGCCTGCCGGACCATATGATTACGCGTATTTACGAAAATCCGGATGTACAGGATGTGATGTTCATACCAGTGAAGGGAGGAAATGAAAATGGACTTTAAAAATGCAGAAGAGCTTCTGGAGCTCTGCCAAAAGCTAAATTGTCCTATCTCAGATGTCATGAAACAGAGGGAATGCACGTTGGCTGAGACCAGCCGGGAAGAATTATATGCAAAGATGGGCCATGCCCTTGCCATTATGCGCGAGTCAGCCACCACCCCCATCCGCGAGCCGAAAAGCTCCATAGGCGGGCTCATTGGTGGTGAGGCCAGGCTGGCAGACCGGCACCGGGCCAGCGGAGCATCCATCTGCGGCAGTGTGCTCTCCAGAGCAATCTCCTATTCCATGGCGGTCCTGGAGACGAATACGTCCATGGGCCTCATTGTGGCCGCCCCCACAGCCGGCTCCTCCGGCATTGTTCCGGGTCTTCTTCTGGCCCTTCAGGAAGAATACGCGATTTCCGATGCCCGTGTGATTGACGCCCTCTTCAACTCCAGCGCCATCGGTTACCTGGCCATGAGAAACGCCACCGTGGCAGGCGCGGTGGGCGGATGCCAGGCAGAGGCGGGGGTTGCCTCGGCCATGGCTGCCTCTGCTGCAGTGGAGCTCATGGGCGGAACTGCGGACCAGTGTCTCAATGCCGCCTCATCGGTTCTCATGAACCTGCTGGGCCTGGTGTGCGATCCAATCGGAGGTCTGGTGGAATGCCCGTGTCAGGGCCGGAATGCCGCAGGCGCCGCAGTTGCTCTGACCGCCGCAGAGCTGGCCCTGAGCGGGGTACGCCAGCTGATTCCCTTTGATGAAATGCTTATGGCCATGTACCGTGTGGGAAGGCAGCTGCCCCCTGACCTACGTGAAACAGCGCTGGGCGGATGCGCCGCCACACCCTCCGGAAAGGCACTGGGCTGCGGGGCCTGTCCCTGTCACTCCTCTCCCGGCCGCAGACTTGGAAATAACCGGCCATAAGGATGGATATTCCGGCAAATACCGTGCCCGCGCAGTAAAGCCTGAGTGCCCCCGCTCCCACCCCGGCGTCGTTTTCCTGTTTCCCTTCGCCCCAGTAGGTGCTCGCCGTGGGCTGCATGGCACTGGCTGTGCCCTCATAAAGATAGAGAATCAGATTTCAGCTATATGATAATGCTGTTTTTACTGTATCCTATTATATTTCCCTCAACAACTCCCCCAACCTGCGTATTCCCTCGTCAATCATCCTGCAGTCCGCGTTCGTGTAGTTCAGACGCATGGTATTGGTATTGGCCATATTGATGTAAAACGGGTCACCGGGAACAAATGCAACCTTTTTCTCCAGGGCTTTTGGAAACAGCGATAACGCGCTGACGCCTTCCGGCAGTGTCACCCATAGAAACATGCCGCCGCGGGGCCGGGTATACTTGACTGTCTTCGGAAAATACCGGTCCATTGCCTCTGTCATGGCCTGCGCCTGCTCTTTATACAGCCGCCTGATTTGGGCGATATGGGCATCATAGTCATTGTGCATCAGATAGTCCCATATCAGATACTGGGAGAAAATATTTGTATGTAAATCGCTGGCTTCTTTTGCCACTGAAATATGTTTCAGCAGTTCTGTATCGGCGCAAATCATGAAACCGGTGCGCATGCCCGGAGTCACAGTCTTTGAAAATGTCCCCAGCAGAATACTGCCCGGCAGCCGGCCTGCCCCGATATAAGGAATACGTCCGCCCTCGTCGAAACGCAGTTCCCCATAAGGGTCGTCCTCCACTAAAACGATTTCACGCCCCGTCAGGACTTTCCGGATACACTCCCTGTTTTCAGCTGAGTAGCTGAGTCCTGTGGGATTCTGGAAATCCGGTATGGCGTATATGAATTTGACGTCATGATCCAGCGCATCCTTTAACCGGCCAATATCCATCCCTTCCTCTGTCAGCTCAACCGGATAAAAAACCGGCTGATATTGGGAAAATGCCTGTATGGCCCCAAGATAGCTGGGCTTCTCCACAATCACGCCGTCCCCTGTATTTAACAGAACCTTCGATATAAGGTCCAGGGCCTGCTGGGACCCTGTGGTAATCAGGATATTCTCAATGCCAAGGGCAAGGCCGAATTTGCGGTTGTAGCGGTCCGCTATATACTGACGGAGCTCCGGGAGCCCGGCCGTGATGGAATATTGAAACAGACTGCTCCCGTAATCCCTTACGATGCGCTCCATGGATACCAGAAGCTCCTCCTGGGGAAACGATATCGGGTTTGGCAGTCCTCCTGCAAACGAGAGGATTTCCGGGTCAGCCGCGGTCTTTAAAATACTTCTGATAAATGACGGTGGTGTGGATTTAATCCGCTCAGATAATAAATGTTCCATACTGCTACTCCTTTGTCAAGCTTATAATGGTATCATTATAAACTTGCAAAATGACACGAACAACAGTAGAATTGTATGCAAGACAATTTTACAAATACTCATACAAACAAACCACAAAAAACATGCAGAGGAAACAGATTATGTCCATCAATTCATTTGACAATTATCCCATGAGCTGGAAACCGGATTTAAGCAGAGCATCAGGCCCCAAATATCTGGCGCTGGTAAGCCTGATGGAAGATGATATTAAGAACGGTACACTGAAAGCAGGAACAAAGCTGCCGCCCCAGCGGGAATTGGCGGATTACCTGAATGTAAACCTGAGCACCATATCCAGGGCCTTCAAATTGTGCAGCCAGAAGGGCCTTCTGTCTGCCTCCGTGGGAAACGGAACCTATGTCTGTGCGGATGTCACCGCGGAAACCGTCCTGCTGTGCGGACGCGAAAATCCGCGGATGATTGAAATGGGCGCATTGGTTCCCCAGGTGTCCGGGAACCGGCTGGCGAAATCATATACGGAGCGGCTTCTGAAACGGCCTGACGCGCTGAACCTCTTTTCCTACGATGACCCGGAGGGAACAGGACTCCAGCGTGAAGCCGGCGTGGCCTGGTTTCAAAAATCAGGCTTCCATACAGACAAGGAGCATGTCCTGCTGGCGGCAGGCGGCCAGAATGCCCTGACGGCGTCACTGGGCGCATTGCTGGAACGTGGAAATAAGCTGGGAACAGACCCTCTGACTTATCCGGGAGTAAAAAACGCGGCCAAGCTGCTGGGAATTCATCTGATACCCATTCAGAATAACGGCTATGAAATGACAGAGGAAGGAATCCGATATGCCATACAGAATGAGAGGATAAAAGGAATCTATGTAATACCGGATTACCACAATCCCACCTCACATATCATGCCGTTAGAAACCAGGAAAATGATCGCAGGACTGGCCAGAGAAAAAAATATCCTTGTGATTGAGGATGGAATCAACAACCTGCTGGCGGAGAATCCCCTTCCTCCCATTGCTTCCTTTGCCCCGGAACAGGTCATTTACCTGTCAAGCCTGTCCAAAACCATTGCCGCGGGTCTCAGAACCGCCTATGTCCATGTGCCGGACCAGTATCACCGCGGCCTGGCCACTGCCCTTTATTCCATGAATATTTCCATCTCCCCGCTGCTTGCAGCCGTATCCGCAGGACTGATTACAGATGGAATTGCCGATGAAATCATATGGGGACGAAAGGAGGAACTGCGCAGGCGGAATCATGTAATCAGCCAGTCCTTAAAGGGCTTTGTACTGGACTGTCCGCCCACCAGCCCCATGAGATACCTGCGCCTGCCGGATTATTTCACCGGCAAAAGCTTTGAAATCTGCGCAAGGCAGGCAGGCGTGCAGGTCTATGGGGCGGAACGTTTTTCAGTGGGCAACAAACCGGCAGAAAAGGCTGTCCGCATTTCCGTCATAACCCCGCCGTCTATGAAGGATTTGGAGGAGGGACTCAGACGGTTGGGGGGGATACTGCAATATTCAATCTGAAAACCATTGGGTCAAATCCACCTTGCCCTTAAGGAAATCTGAGGTTCCCTGGTCTACCGCATCCCTCAGACCTTCCGGAGTTCCCTCCGGAAACACCGGAACAAAAATCCCTTCACGGATGCCTATTTCATGTACCTTGTTGCCCTGCATTTTCCCGTCCATATACTGCTCCACGGTCCATCTGTAAAGCGTACCGAAGTCAAAGTAGACAGAGGCTGCCACGGTCCCTGGCTCCAGGTCGTTCTGGTTATCAGAAAATCCGATAACCCTGACCTGCCTTTCCTTGGCAGCCTGAATGCATCCAAGCCCCACTTCATTGGCATAGATAAACAAGGTATCCGCCCCGCTGTCAATCATCTGCTCCACTATCTTCTTCCCCAGGTCCACATTTGACCAGCTGTTGGCATAACTCCTTAATGTCTGGGGATTTTCAATTCCCCTCTGTGAAATAATATCCATTGCATTTTTCTCATACACATCCAGAAGATGCTCCATGGGGGCATTGGGATAACCCGCTATAATGCCGAGTATCCCGCTTCGGGTTATGTTGCCCGCAATGATGGAGGCCAGATAACTGGCCTCATATTCCTTCGGAAAGATGGGCGCCACATTTCTTCCCTGGCAAAAGGAACCGTTGACCACGCAAAAGGTAGTATCGGGAAACCTGGGCGCCACCACAGAGACCGCGTCGTCAAACTGAGAGCCGGCCGCCATCACCAGACCGTATCCCTGGCTGCCATACTCTGTCAGGACTGCCTCAAAATCGCTTTCCGTCACATTCTGGACAAATTCCAAATCAACTCCCAGGGTCTCCCGGCATTTCAGAATGCCTTCATAGTTTATCTTATTCCAGCTCTGATCCTCAATCATTCCCGGAAGGATTGCAACCATTTTCTCTGTTCTGTGTTCGGCGGCAGGCGAATCAGCAACCGCCTGACGGCATCCGCCGGCTGTCAGTATTGACGCGCCTGCCAGTGCCAGAAGAAAGCGCGAAATCTTTATTTCTGAAATTTTCATTGTGCACCGCCCTCGTTTTCAAATTCCGTTTCCCGATGTCAGATGCCTGTGTAAATTTATGTAAAAGACAGTTTACGCATTATCATGTGGCCGTCTGTGAATAAACCGTCCTGCGCCTCTTTTTCCCTTAAATACATTTCCTTCCGCCACAACGCTGCCTCTCTGCATCACAAGCTCTATCTGTCCCTTTAGCTTCATACCCTCGTATGCGGTATAATCCACCGCGCTGTGCATACGGTCATGGGTGAGCACATACTCCTTCTTGGGGTCAATGATTACCAAATCTCCGTCTGATCCTGGCTGCAAAATTCCTTTCTCCGGATAAAACCCATATATCCTGGCAGGATTTGTACACAGAGCCTCAACGTAACGGTTTAAGCTGATTCGTTTTTTCATCACGCCTTCTGAGAAGATGACAGACATCCTCTCCTCCACACCGGGCGCCCCGTTGGGACACTTGGTGAAGTCATCCCTGCCCAGCTGTTTCTCTATGCCGTAATTAAATGGACAGTGGTCTGTTGCCACTACCTGTATATCACCAGCCGCCAGCCCTTCCCAAAGCCGTTCACAGTCTTCCCTGGTGCGCAGGGGCGGAGACATGACATATTTCAAGCCGTCCTTATCCATATACCGTTCTTCTGTCAGTGTCAGGTACTGTGTACAGGTCTCCACAAATATATTCTTCTGCCCCTTCTTCCTGGCATCCAGTACCGCCTCCAGGCTTTCCTCGCAGGACAGATGTACGATATAAACAGGTGCATCGCCTGCCAGACGCGCCAGACTGAGAATCCTGGCCACAGCCTCCGCCTCCGCCAGATTGGGACGGCTCTTGGCATGATAGTACGGACTGGTGCAGCCCTGTTCCCTGTACATGTTCCGATAGTATTCCACCACCTCATGGTTCTCGCAGTGAAATGCAGTCACACCTCCCAGTTTCTTCATGCGTTTCAGGACCTGAAGGGCCTCCCCGTCATTCAGGCGCCTGTCATAGGTCAGGTATACCTTCACGCTGGACACTCCATCTTCCATCATTCCCTCCAGCTCGTCCAGAATATCCTGGTTCACATGCTGGGCAGTCCCGTGAAATCCATAGTCAATCACAGCCTTACCGTCAGCCAGATGATGGTATTCATTCAGCTGGTAATGAAGATTGCAGCCATCCGGTCCAAATCCCATGTGGTCCACAATGGCAGTGGTACCTCCGCAGGCCGCCGCCACCGTACCGTCATAAAAGTCATCTACTGCCCGTGAATTGCCTGCCAAAAGGTCCATATGGGTATGTACATCCACACCTCCCGGAATCACGTATTTTCCCCTGGCCTCAATGACCTTTGCTCCTTCTGATTCCAGATTCCTGCCTATACATGCAATCTTTTCTCCGTCAATCAGTATATCCGCCTCATAAATTTCACTCGGTGACACAATCGTGCCTTGTCTGATGATTGTCTTCATAATTTTCATTCACTCCATTTCTCTTATTTTGAATTTTAAGATAGATATAATATAACAGCCCTGCTCCCACGCTGCCTATGGCATATGCATTGTCAAACAGAAAATTCAATGGAGTGATGTATTTTCCAGCGATGATAACGGCCGTGGCAGCCAGGAAAATGGCAATGATTGCCGTATTCCATCCCCCCTTATAATAATACCTTCCCCCATCTTCGCGGTACAGGTCCACCATATCCACGTGGGTTTTGTGCTCAAACAGATAGGAAACCAGATAAAGCCCCGAAATAGGTCCCAGCAGTGCTCCCAAAAGGCCGCATACATTATAAATCAGGTCATAGGCGCTGGCCAGAGCGTTCCATGGCTGGGCAAACAGTGCCAGCACAGCCGCAATAAGAGCTGCCTTTTTATAGCTTATTTTCTTTGCAAACAGGGTTGCCAAAACGTTGGTGGGCGGAACCAGATTTGCAGCCACATTGGTGGTCAGCACGGCCATGATGATGAACAGAGAAAAGATAATAACAATAGCCGGGTTATCAAATTTGCTCACAAGGACCGCCGGTTCCCATATGGCCTCTTGAAAGGCCAGAGACGCGCCCGCTGTGCCGCAAATACCTACAAATGCGATGAATGCCGTCATGACAGGCGCTCCTGCCAGCTGGCCCACCATCTGCGCCTTCTGTGTCTTGCAGTTTCTTGTAAAATCCGCCATGGATAATGCGATACCGCCGTCAAAGGCAATCATGGATGAAAGGGCAGGAAAAAACAATTTCCAGAAATCAGCATCGGGATTTCCCTGGATGGACGGTTCTGAGAGCAGTCCTGAGATGCTCCAGTCTGCCGTGTACATCCCCCATATGATTACAATAAAGCTGAGTAAAATCAACACAGGCGCGGCAAACTTCTCAAGCTTCTGCACGGCGCCTGATCCGGAGCCCGCAATATACACATTCATCAGCCAGAAAATCAGGAAAGAAATAAACAATCCCTTAAATCCCAGTCCATTCCAGAAGGGAAGGAACACTGCCAGAATGGCGTTCACTGCCTGACCGCCAATCCATGCCTGTACGCCAAACCAGAAGCAGCCCAGGATTCCCCTGACCAGAGAGGGCACCACTGTGCCCTTGGAACCAAACACCAACTTGCAAAGCATGGGATAAGTCAAACCGTATTTCGTACCGAAATGTCCCAGAACCACCGCAAATACCATCACCAGGAAATGTCCCAGCACAATCGTAAACAGCGCCTCCCCCCAGGACATGCCGGATACAATCAGGCCGCTGGCCACCTGGTAAACCGCGATAGAGACCAGCATGCCAATCCAAAGGTTTCCCATATCCCAGGCAGACCATCCGCGCTCATCCATAGCCAGCGGTCTGGTGGAGTCCGCATAGTTATTCTTATGGCTTCTGACTGCCTCCAAACCGGCAGCAGTAAGCTCAACAATATCCCCGTTCTGTCTTTGAAACCCGCTCATACATATATCCTCCGTTTTCCATTTAAACCAGGTCTTCGGCCGAAATACCTTTGTTCTTATTGATTCTCTTTTATTTTAGTGGAAAACATCGAATTTTCAATGCATCAAATCTACTGTTTTGTCAATTATTTTACGCTCCTGTTGCGGTACTCATTGGGAGTCATGCCATATTGACGTTTAAACATGCTGCTGAAATACCTTGGGTCGCCAAAACCCACTAAATCCGACACATCCGCAATCTTATATTCAGGCTGCTGCAGATAACGCCTGGCCTTGTCCAGGCGAAACTGCGTAATGTATTCTGAAATATTCTTATCTGTATGGCGTTTAAACAATTCGGACAGGTAATTAGGAGAAAGATAGAGCTCTTCCGCAATATTTTTCAAGCTGATTTTCTCTGAATAGTTAAGGGCAATGTAATCCATGGCCTTTTGCACCATCAGGTTTGAAACTTCTTTTTTTTCCTCACCACCCTTTTGTTTCTCTGACAACTTTCCCTCGATTTCCTCCAGAACCCCCAGCAGTTCCCGCCTCTTGGTGGGCTTTGTCAGATACCGGGTAACCCCCAGTTCAATGGCTCTCTGGGCAAAGCCGAAATCACTGTAGCCGCTGAGTATGATGATATACGCCTCCTGGTCCGTTTCCCTCATGCGGTCAATCATGTCCAGGCCGTTGATTTCCGGCATCTTGATATCTGTGATAATTACGTCCGGGCTGCAAAAGGCCATGTTTTTGAGTGCATCCATGGCATCGGCATATGTGCCGGTCACATGCCAGTTTCCTCTGCCGTCCAGCAGTTTACTCAATCCGTTCCTGATTTTTGGTTCGTCATCCACAATCACTATGTCCATCTGTCCCCTGCTCCTGTTCTGCTGACAATCTTGTTCCGGGCATCCGCAAAGTCACAATGGTTCCTTCCTGATGCCTGCTCTCAATGGCCAGTCCGTATTCTTCCCCAAAATGCAGACGCAGCCTTCGGTGCACATTGCGCATGCCTATGCTGTCCGTGGCCCCGGACTCGCTGTAAACAGCCGCGCGGCACTGTTCCAGTTCCTCCGGGGCCATACCCGGTCCATTATCCTCTATGGTAATCAGCAAATTCTGCTGTTCCAGTCCGGCAGTAATCCTGACCCGTCCCCCATCCTTCATAGGCTCTATTCCATGGAGAATGGCATTCTCCACCATTGGCTGGAGAATCAGCTTCGGCACCATACAAGCTCTCGCCTCCTTCTGTATCTCCATTGAAGTGCAAAGGCGGTCTTCCAGCCTGTTTTTCTGTATACACAAATAACTTTCAATGTATTGTACTTCCTCATTAAGGGGAACCAGCACATCCTTGCCGTGAATGGAGTACTTAAGAATATCCCCCAGGGAGACAACTACATCGCTGATGTCATCTGCGCCAATATCCATGAGCATCCAGTTTATGGAATCCAGCGTATTGTAAAGGAAATGAGGATTGATTTGGGCCTGAAGCGCTTCCAGCTCCGCATTTTTCTGAGCAATCTTTTCCTGATAAACCTCTTTTACCAGGTGGTCAATCTTGCTGACCATGAAATTAAAAGACTCCGTAAGACGCCCAATCTCATCACGGCTTTTATTGACAACCTGAATTTTAAAATCTCCCTTTTCTATCTCCTTCATGGCAGTCATCAGCTTTCCGATAGGCCGTGTAAAGGTATAGGAAATCAGCAAAATGACAACCGCCGCCAGCAGCACAGCCACCGCAACCATGGTAAAGACCGCTCTCTGTAATTCACTGGCCTGTGGAAAGAAATCATTCAATGATACAATGGAAAATGTCTTCCAGCCGGTCACGCCATTGTACTGGCCGCATACATAGTAATCCTTTCCCTCCCAGCGCAGCTCGAATTTCCTGATTCCCTGTCCAAACCTGTCTTCTATCTCATCCAGCCAGGTATGCCCTACTTTCTTATTGGTAGATATGATATCCCCGTTACGGTCAACGATCAGGGTATACTGATTGGGGAACATGCTGTGGTTATTAAGAAGAAGGCCGCTGAAAATATCGGGATTCAATTCAATCACCAGAATGCCCTCCGCACCCCCGGTACTCCCTTCCCCCTGTGCATTCACCGCCCGCACCATGGTGACCACATCTTCTCCTGCTTCCCGGCAGAGAGGCCGTCCAATGCCCAGCCATGTCTCCCTGTCCGGCCGGTCCGCTGCTTCCTGTGTGCAGGCTTTGAGCCTTTCTTTATCTACATATCCCTCATAAGGAACATAGCTGTATCGAATCTGTCCGTCCCTATCAATCATATGAATATCGGATACAGCCACAAACACCTGGGCAAAATTGTCGAACCATTCATCTATGTAATTTCTCTGCTGTTTTGTAATCATTTTATTTTCCAGCAATTCCATCACAGCCTGGTTCTCGCTGGTATTCTCAGCCAGCCGGACAACCTGGAGCACCCATGTGTTGATGTCGATGTCGATACGGTTGATGGTATCCGCCATCTCACTTTTTTTATTGGCATATACAATTGCCTTTGCGTCCTGATAAGAAAAATAACCAATCCAGGAGCCTAATATGATAATCAGTATCGTAAATGCCAGAATCAGTTTTTTTCTCAGTGTGATGTAGACCGCCTCCTTACCCGGATATTCCTGCTGTTAGAATCCTCCAATTATTATAGCTTACCCCTTGGTATATTTCTACCGGTATGTAAGGGAAAACAAAAAAAACAGCAGTCCACGGACATCTCGTTCAGCCATCGTGTCATCTCGCGGTTTCCGCCCTCCTTAATGTCAATCCTGACATTGGGATACAACTGCCGGAACCGCTTCAGTATGGGCGGCAGCCACATGGCCGAAACACTGTAATAGCTCCCAATGGTCAGAGCGCCGCTTAAAATTCCGCGGATATCAGCCCCTATCTCCAGAGCATGGTTATGGGCGCGGCTTTTTTCGTCCTTATAAAAAGCGGGAACCCCACTTCCTCCTCCAGGGCATTAATCATCCGGGTGATTCCTGACTAAGTATAACCCAGGAAAACACCGGCTGCGGTCAGACTTCCATGGTCAATTGCAGTGAGAAAAGCCTCACAATTCGTAACCTCCATATCCTTTTCCATCCATAATAATTTGTCATAGTTAATATGATAAATTTAGAAGTTGTGGAGGTTTCGCATGAAAAATAAGGATATTGTAAAATATTTCTATGAAGTTATTATTTCGGATAATTTACTTGATGAAATCTCTAAATATATATCAGAGGACTGTGTTCAAAGAATTGGAGAAAAAGAAACGTTCATAGGAATAGACGGAATGAAAGAACACCTATTAGCATTGAAAAAAACTTATCCTGATTACATTATGAAAATTATCCGTCAATATGAAGTAGATGATTATGTTATTTCAGAATTTATTATGAGAGGCACTCATAAGGGAGAATTTCTCGGAATAACACCTACAAATAAGGTTTTGGATATTACAGGGGTGGATATTGATAAAGTTATAGATGGAAAAATTGTAGAACATGGTGGTGCTACAAATACTTTTGAAACTTTTTTTGAACACCATTTAATTCAATCTGTATAAGCCCCAGTTTGTCGGGGAGGTAACAAAGCCAGTCGAGCCAGTCAACGGTCAAGATGAACGGCGCATTTCATGCGCCGCCGTTGACAGTCCCACCTGTCTTTGCTGATGGGCAATCAAGGCGGAAAAGCCCTAAGATGGCGGCTTCCCGCCCATTTTAATTTTGAGAAAAGGAAACGCCCCAAAATCAGAAAGAGGGTGGCCCGCTGTCCTGCTACTTTTCCGGGAGTGTGGCCACACTTCGGGACACTTTGTCCACAAGTCGGGGCGTGGGACGAGGGACAGGGGACGGGGCTTTCATATACGCCCTGTCTGCTGATGAAACCAGTCCTGCGCTTGCGGCTTCACGCCACGCAATCACAGCCCTGTTTTCCTGCCGCTTCAAATGCCCTTGCCCTCACCGGCGGCAACAGCATTTTTACGGCAACGCTGACAGAGCGTATAACACACTATCAATCACGTCCTGTTATTCCATCCCCACCCTCTGATGCAGTTCCCCGCATCGCTGCAGTACTGCATTCCACTGCGCATCATCTAAATCTTCCGGCTTTTCCATGCCCAGAACATTGTCAAATGATACCTCCGCATGGTTAATCGCCTCATACGCTGCCTGCTGTAATGTCTCATCCTGTTCTGAAGACTGGGACGGAATATCCTCATCTTCTGAAAAAGCATGGTCATGGTCCATGAGCGGATATAAGCCCAGAAGCTTTCCGCTCCTGTTATCCATGTAAAATCCAAAATTCGCTCCATGGCGGTCTTCATTTCCAAGCACATAATCTGCTATCTGCATTTTATAATAATTCGCAGCATCCATCTTCTTTACCATATCATATTCATTTTTATCGTGGTAACTGCAATATACCTGAAAGTCTTCCCATGGTACAAGTGCGGTCTCTTCGGAAGATATAATACGGCATTTTACTATTTTTTCCCCACTTTTATATATTTTATCTGTATGATTCCGGTCTGCTATCTTCTCCAGTCCGCTGTTTTCGGCCTCCATATAGCCTACATGGGGTATAGTAAGCGCATCCAGTATCCTGCTGGCCGGCAATTCCTTTTTTCCGACTTTATACAGATAAAGTCCCTCCGCTTCCCTTATCCAGGCTTTGGCCGCCATCCCCTGAGCAGTGAACTCCGGCGTATGGATTCTTTGTTCAAGTGTGTGGAATGTCCGGTTGGTACCCAGAAGGGCCGTTGATGTTACTGCCTTCTCCAATGGATTTTCAAACAGGCTTACCTGTTCCCATGTAAATGCCTCTTCCGCGTCTTTCATCCAGTAACAGTCGGAAAGGGAAGCAAAATGAAATAACCTGGCTACCATATACGGATTACTTTGGCTGAGACGAAAACCAGCCAACAGTTTTTTAGCGTTGGTCCTGCCTATGTTCATGGTACGGTTCTCAGTCCAGCCGTGCATGACGTCATCATAGTTTACATCCGGATAACGCAGCGATATGGGAAGCAGCTCATAATTCAGTATTTTACATCTGTAATTTTCTATCTCTAATACAGGAATATCTTTTAGCATGATATATGTTTTATTCATTATCGCTCACCTCTCTTCTCTTGAATACGGAATAATCAATATATGGATTTTATTATATCATTATTTTTATGCATTATCTATTTCTTTATTGGGACAAAATGCTTATTCTTATCGACATTATTTCCAGCAATACATTATCTTTTTGACATTGCGTCATTCGGAATACTTGCAGACTGTCAAGCTGCCGCCATTGCGTGGGGTTGTCAGTTTCTACATCCGTAAAAAAGAACAGGTCTCTTTGTCCTGCTTCATATTTCTCACCCTATTACATTTTGCCGTTCATCTTTTCCACTTAGATATGATTCCATATTATACTGCTATGGCTGCTTTAATCTTTCCCGGTATTATTACCATGGACGCTACAAGACCAGATATAGGGATTGTTGGAGGTATAATTGCTGGAATATTAGCATGATTAAAGTGTCCTGTTTTTGTATGTGTCGTGGCAGCAATTCTAGCAGATATGCTTTTATATTTTAAGTTTTGAGAATAAAGTAATGTTTAAGAAACTAAGAGCGGCACTGTAAATAGTCTAAAAACCGCTTTACCGCAAGTGTGACGGCTATTGATGATAAATTTCTTATCCTATTTCCATTTCTTACAATTACTGTGTGCCGGAAGGCATAGACCATGTCCATACTCATTTACAGATTTAAATAAGTCTTGCCTGACGAAGAATTTCATCAAACACAGCGGCACTTCTCCTCCTACATTCCCATAAAAACTGTGCTTGAACTGGCGATCTGTACGCTCCCACTCCATCTTGTTACCGCAGAATCACTGCTTCCCATCGTTCATCCGCAAAGAAAAGCTGCCACATCACATGGCAGCAATCCTTTAAAAATCTCCGTATACATCATATGTCATGAATCATGCAAGTTTCAATCCTCCGCTTCTGCGCCTTATTGAATTTCATGATATTGTCGATATGGTCAAGAATCCTTGTGTTGCCGCCTCTTTCATTACAGCGTGAACTGGATTCCACAGAAAGCGAAATACAGAACCGGCAGCAGAATGCCCTGGACTCTGGATAGCCTGCCTCTGACCAGAGCCGGCACCGTCAGCAGCAGCATAGCTGCCAGCATGACCGGAATGTCTAATACCAGGGAAGCATTCTGCCCAAGGAGGACAGAGCTTTGCGGAACGCTGAAGGGCGCCAGTGAGACGGAAACGCCGCTGACCAGAACCAGGTTGAACAGGTTGGCGCCGATTACATTGCCCAGCGATAGGGCTCCGTGTCCTTTGACCAGGGACGTGATTGCCGTCACCAGCTCAGGCAGGGAGGTCCCCAGGGCCACAAAGGTCAGCGCGATGACGGACTCCGGCACGCCCAGGGCCTCGGCGATCAGGGTTCCGTTGGTCACCAGCAAGTTGGCGCCCACGGCGATGAGCGCAGCACCGATCACCAGCAGTACCAGATTGATTCCCAGGGATTTCCCCTCTTCCTCCCCGCCGGTCTCGGCCGGCGGACTGTTTTTCATCTGCGAAACCGTTGTTACCATGTACACTACAAAGATCCCCAACAGTACAAAACCGATGGTTCTGCTGAAGTAGCCCAGGAAATAGGCTACTCCAGTGTAGATGACCGCGGCGATGAAGAAAAACAGGACCGGAGTGCGCAGTGTTTTCCGGTTAATTTCCCCCGGCTTGATAGCCACTGTGATGGCCGCAATCAACGCAGTGTTACAGATGACGGAGCCGATGGCATTTCCGTAGGCGATCTCGCTGTGGCCTGTCAGTGCGGATGTGGTGGAAACCATAACCTCCGGCAGCGTTGTACCGATCGAAACTACGGTGGCGCCGATCAGCAGCTCCGGCAGGTGAAATTTACGGGCAACCCCCGTAGCTCCGTCCACAAACCAGTCCCCGCCCTTAATCAGGCAGATCAGACCGACGATGAACAGTGATACACACATTAACATTTTCATTTCTCCTTTGTCTCAAACAGTTACATAGGGAAGATAACAGCAGCCGCCACACTCAGCGCGATAATCCGGATCAGATACATCGGCACTGTGAACTTCCAGAATTCCGGCAGCTTGTATTTTCCCATCCCCATAATCATGGCAGGCATACCGTCGATAGGCATATATCCGCCCTGCCATCCGGACACCACCACTGCTGCCGCTGCTGCAGTTGGATTCAGCTCCAGGCTCATGCAGGCCGCGATGGCGATGGGGGCAAAGATGTATACAGAGCCCATGTTGGAACCGGTAAAGGTTGCGCAGGTACTGGTCAGCAGTGCGAACAGGATGACTACCAGGAGTGGCGCCACATTGATGCCCAGAGCCGTGGCGATCACCTCTCCGATCATTGCGGTGAAGCCGGAGTTTGCCAGGGCATCCGCTACGCCGATGACGCCTGCCATCATGAGGATAACCGGGGCGAACATATTTTCGCGGAACTCTTTGAAATCAACTACTTTCATGAACAGCAGAGCCATAGCCGCCAAGCCGGGCACCACGTAGGCCACATTGCCCAGGGTGTTGATCAGCATCATACCTACTACGCTGACGACGAAGGCAATCACGGTCACTTTTTCCTTCCAGGGCTCCATGGGAACCGCTTTGGTCTTTTCAATCTTTGCCTGGGCATCCTCCTCGGCCGCTGCGATGGGGTGGTCGGGAAGCAGTTTGTAGGAAACAAGGGACCAGACTAGGAAGGCCACGGCCATGACGAAGTTTACAACTGAGAACTTGATCATGGACATCGGCTCCATAAAGCCGGCCGTCTCCAGCACAGAGCTCGCCACGCCATAGTACAGCGCCACGTTGATGGGAATCAGCGGATGGTTGGTGGCGAATCCCAGAGGCATCATCAGCTTGGAGGTGGGCATTTTTTTTGTGTAAGGGATGGTCGAAATCAGGGACAGAATCAGCACGTAGTAGCCGGTGTTGCCGCCGCCCACCAGGCTGGCGCCGACCATTACCACAATAACCAGGAGCGCGTAGCTCTTGTAGCCACCCCTGTTCACCAGGGAAATCAGGGCGTCTTTCACTTTGTCCATAGCTCTGGTCTTCTGAACGCCCGCCAGAACCACCATAAAACTGGCGATCATGATGACGCTGGAGTTGGCGAAACCCGCGAAGGCCTCGGATACGGTGGACAGGCCGGTGGCCACCAGCAGCATGCACGCCAGAAGGGGCGGCGCGCCGAAGGGAAGTACGTCAAACATGATCAGCGTAATCATAACAATCAGGATTGCAAGAGCAAGAATCATTTGGGTTGTCATTTTATTTTTCTCCTTCTCCTATGTTTTTGGCCGGCTTCTTACCGGACCTTTGCCGAGGTAGGGTTGTAGAGGCCCACTGTCTCGCGCTTTTTGCCCATAACATCTTCCTCCGTGAAGCTCATGTACTTCACGCTGAGACGGTCCTTGTAGGCAAATGCCAGGTGAAGCCTGCCGTCCGCGCCCTGCATGATGTAGGGGTATTCATACTGTCTGTTATTCGTCTTGTTCTCAGCACCCATGTACCCCTCGCCCCGTTCCATATAGCGGATCATGGGGAAGGTAAGGCCGCCGTCCTCGGACAGCGCAACGGCTACCGGGCAGCGCAGACCCGGCCAGGAAGCCACGCCGGGTGTCGGGCAGGGTGTGCAGGTAGGGTTGTAGGCAACGGCGATTCTGCCGCTCTTCAGCTTGACCGCACTGATGCTGGAATTGTTGTTGGGCAGAACGGTGGGCACCGGTGCAGTCCAGGTATCTCCGTTGTCCATGGATTCGCTTCGGTAGATATGGTCGGCCGCGCGGCTTCTCATGAACGCAGCCAGATGTCCCGGCTCCAGCTCCACCACATTGGCGTGAACCGCGCCGTTGCTCTCCGGCATATCCACGGTTTTCCAGGTCTTTCCCTGGTCATCGGAAATGCGGAATGCGGTGGGATCACCAGTCAGGCCCAGCTCGGAGTCGGTACAGATCCAGTTACCGAAAATCCAGCGTCCACTCTCCAGCACCTGGATGGGTTGTCTGCAGAAGCTGCCCTCCTCCGGAAATACGGTCTCGTAGTCGCTCCAGGTCTCTCCCCCATCCGCGCTCTTCTGACAGCGGATCACAGAGGTAAACTGCATGTTGTCCTTGCCTTCCACCCGGGACAGCTGGGAAGTGTACATAGCCCACACTTTCCCGTCGGGGCCGGCAAACAGGGACGGATTCTGCTCGCTTCTGTCCGGATCGTGGGAGACTAAAACCGGCTCCTCCCACCGGCTTGAGCCCTTTTTGAGCCTCGCACAGATGACGTTTACATCTGCATTTCCCTCAAAGGAGCCCGCAAACCAGACGCACAGCAGATCCCCGTTCTCCAGCTCCAAAAGCCCCGGGCCGTGGGCGGTCTTGTAACCTCCCGGAGGAAGCACCGCCTCCATAGTCCCCATCTCCTCATTCCAATACATCGTTCCGTCCGGTGTTAATCCCGGCAATTTTGCGTATTCCATTGTTCTTCCCCTTCCTTTTGTGCTGTATCTATTCCATTTCCTCTGTTTCAGCCATGCGGATTGCGTAATCCATGGCATTGGTCAGGCTGAGCTCGCTGGCAAGGCCTGTGCCAGCCTGGTCAAAGGCGGTTCCGTGATCCACGGAAGCGCGGATGATGGGCAGACCAAGTGTAATGTTCACTCCGGCCACTGCATCCCATTTCTGTTCCTCCTGGTTGTAGACAAAGCCCACCACCTTTAAGGGGATATGCCCCTGGTCATGGTACATGGCCACAACGATGTCATACCAACCGCCCCTTGCCTTGGAGAATACGGTGTCCGGCGGAACCGGTCCGTCTGCCTGGATACCCTCGTCTCTCGCCGCCTGAATTGCCGGCGTAATCTCCTCAATCTCTTCCCTTCCGAACATGCCGTTCTCCCCGCTGTGAGGATTTAAGCCGGCCACGCCGATCTTCGGCTGGGAAATACCCAGCCGGCGGCAGGCCTGGTGGGCGATGCGGATCACCTCCAGGATACGGTCCTTTTTCACGCGGTCGCAAGCCTCTCTCAGGGAAACATGGGTGGACACGTGGACCACTCTCAGATTCTCGTGGGCCAACATCATAGTGTACTTCCTGGTTCCTGTGTAATCGGCGTAGATTTCGGTATGGCCGGAGTAATGATGGCCGGCCAGATTCATGGCTTCCTTGTTCAGCGCATTGGTCACCGTAGCGTCAATCTTGTGATCCATGGCCAGCCCGATGACTTTTTTCACGTACTGGAAGGCCGCATTTCCGGCCATCGCGGAGACCTTCCCCCGCTGGAGCTTGTCCATATCAACCATACCCATGTGGTAGACGTCGATGGTACCGTACTCAAACAGCGCCTCACTCACATCCCCGATGGTATGTATTTTGAGCTTGCCGGAGAGGCCGGTTATCTTCAGCGCCTCCTCCATCACCGGGACATCGCCCACAACCAGCGGTTTGCAGCGCTCATAGACCGACGGATCCGATAATGCCTTTGCAGTAATCTCCGGGCCGATGCTGGCCGGATCTCCCATGGTAATTCCGATTATTTTCATAGATGCCATTCCCCTTTCCTGCACGGTTATTTGTTTTTATACTCCCCATAGTAGTTGTCAATAGTTTCCCTAATCGCCTCCACCGCATCCTGGGGCAGGATGCCGAAGGGCTTGCGGCACGGTCCCACCGGCTGGCCGATCAGATTGGTCGCACACTTGACAACGGAGTTGGGATTGCCGTATTTGAAGCACTCACGGATCCTGGAAATGGCGTTCTGCGCTTCCCTGGCCTTCTCCATATCGCCTTTTAAATAGTTCTGGTAGATGTCCACCATGACGGTGGGAAGGATGTTGGCGATGGCTGTAATGCCGCCCTTGCCGCCTGCTAAAAGAGTCCACAGGATCAGAGCGTCGTTGCCGGAGAGAACCGAAAAGTCCATGCCCTCCGTTTCCTGGATATACTGCAGTATATTGTTAAAATTGCCGCTGGAATCCTTCACTCCGGCAATGTTGGCGAACTCACCCGCCAGGCGCTTTACAGTGGCCGGTGCCAGGGAGGCGCCTGTTCTCGCCGGAATGTTGTACATCACCACCGGAATGTCCACCGAACTTGCCACCTGGGCGTAGTGCTGATACAGCTCCTCCTGGCTGATCGCCGCGAAGTAGGGCGTGATTACCGAGAGTACATCCACGCCGATTTCCCGGGCCTTTCTGGACAAAGCCACCGTCTCCTCCGTGCCGATACAGCCGGTGCCGGCGTACACCGGAACGCGGCCCTTTACCTCGTCCACAAAAATCTCCATCACACGGATCTTCTCCTCCATGGACATGATGTAAAACTCGCCGTTGGTCCCCAGACAGAACACTGCGTCCACGCCTGCGGCGATCTGCCGGTTGATCTGTCTGCGCTGCTCCGCCTCATTGATACTGCCGTCCTCATGCATGGCGGTCTGCATTGCCGCGATAATTCCCTTGATCTCAGTCACTTTCTACTCCTCCTTCAACACTTTTAAATAAATGGTGCGAATGTCCTCCAGACTCAGCTTCTTCCTGTTGTTCACCAGCAGTCTCTGCTGTTTACTGCCTGCATCCACCAGGAAATCCAGGTCCTCCATTTTCACACCAAAAGCATTTAAATGGATGGGAATCTCCGTGTTCTCAACGATTGCGGCGATCCGCCCGATCATGTAATCCGCCTTCTCCTCTGTTCCAAGAGCCGCGCGCTCCGGATATACCGCGTCGCAGAGTACCCCCAGCCGGCCGGCGCAGGCGTCCTTATTGAACGCCATCACATGGGCGAACAGGATTGCGTTGGACACGCCGTGGGGGATATGGTATTTTCCGCCCAGGGGATAGCTTAAGGCGTGGACCGCGGTTGTGCCGCTGCCGGTAATGGCCACTCCGCCGTAAAAGGCGCCCAGCATCATGTTGCTTCTGGCCTCCATGTCACCGGGATTTTTGTACGCCTCCTCAATATTCCTGAAGATCAGCTTTGCGCCTGCCGCCGCGTACGTGTCGCTTAAGGGAGTCGCTTTCTTTGAGGTGAAGCACTCCACCACATGGGCCAGGGCATCCACGCCTGTAGCTGCCACGATGGAGGCCGGAAGGCCCGCGATCATCTGTGCGTCCAGGATTACGTAATCCGGTATCATCTCCGCATTCACAATGCCCTTTTTGGACTGTTCCTCCGGGATCGCTACGATGGCATTACAGGTTGCCTCGGAGCCGGTCCCGCAGGTGGTAGGGATCATGATGGTTTTCATCTGCTTTGACGCCAACAGCGGATCCGTCAGAAGGTCCGTCACAGTGCAGGAGGAGCCTTTTAACAGGGAGCAGAGCTTGGCCGCGTCCATGACGCTGCCGCCGCCGATAGCGATAATGATGTCTCCATCTTCCCGGTTCATCTGCTCCACAACCTTCTCCACATCGGTGTAAGCGGGTTCCGGATTCAGCCCGTCGAACACCTTGTATTCCACGCCTGTACGCTCCAGCACGGCCGTCAGCTTATCCAAAAGCCCGGCTCCGGCCACTCCCTTATCAGTAAATACCAGAGCCTTCTTTGACGACTCCTGCTTTAAAATCGTCCCAATTTCCTCGATACTTCCCACACCCGCATACACGCAGGATGGAATTTTAATCTGATATCCCATTTTCTTCGCCTTTCACTCTATTTTCCTTTTAATTCTTCCGTTAACTCCGACAGCAGGTTCTCTTCCCCGAAACCGCCGGATTTGGTGATGATGTGATGTTCCCGGCCGCAGTAGTACAGCTTTGTCAGCACGCAGCCCGGCCGGATCTGCCGGATCGGCTGCAGCTCCCACTGCCGGATCTCCTTCATAAATCCCAGAAGCGTATCTCCCCCTGTCATCAGTATAACGGCATGGAGCCCGCAATCCAGCATATTCTTCAAAATAATGCCCAACGTTTCCGGGATTCTGCTGCGCACCTGCCCGGTGTCCATGCCCAATTCCCTGGCGTACTCCAGAGTGTTCCGCTCGCCCTCACGGTCGTTGGTGTCCAGAATCACGCAGTCATTTTCACTGCTCTCCTGTGTCAGCCGGCGCGTCAGGCCGGCTCCCTGCTCCGACTTCCAGAACTCCGGATTCAGCTTTTCCTCAGCCGCCATGTAGATTCGCGGATACCCCACCCTCTCTCCCCAGTCAAGCTGCCTCCTGGTAATCGGATTCACGCTGCCGCAGATCACAAACAATCTGCGCTCCAGCGCCGCCGTCTCCGGCTCCTGGCGCTTCAGGCCCAGAAGATCAGGCAGAATCGCCGCAAACCCCGCACATCCCGCCATCAGGCGGTTCTGCCCTGTTACGGTTAAATCCGCTCCAATTCTCCTGATATCCGCCTCGGTTGTTGCGTCGTACACCACGATTCCCGCTTGCCCCGGGCCCGGCTGCGCCTCGCCGTGAGTCTCAATGACAGGAATTTCGCTTTGCAGGCGGATAATATCCTTCACCAAATCCTTGGTGACCGGCTCAAAGGGATCCCGGCCGAACACGCTCTTGCTGACCGGCACTCCGTCGATATACTGCCTGCCGCCTCTGGTAATCCGATTCATCTGCGGCAAGGCGGGGACAAAACTTAGGAATGGTTCACCGGCCGCGCGGTAGGCGGCCTCCAGCTCACTGCCAATGTTTCCCCGAAGCGCTGAATCCGTTTTCTTGTAAATATAGGGAATTCCCGCCTCCCTGGCGTCCTTTGCAATTGCGAACACCTTGCGGTACGCCTGGTCCGGGGACACATGTCTGGTCTCTGCGTCAATGACCAGCACCGTGGTCTCCCCGGACCTGATCCCTTCCTCCCAGCTTCTGTCATGGTCCAGGCTGACAATCACTCTGGTTCCGATCCCTCTCTCCGCGAAATGAACCCCCGCGTCCAGAGCGCCTGTGAAATCATCCGCGATGATCATCAATTCAGTCACTGTTTCACCTCCTGCTGTCTTTTATGTTTCAATTTGGAACATTTTATTTGATCGCTTTCTGTAGTTATAGGATATCGCTTTTCGCAAAAGGTTTCAAATAAAAACAGTTTGTTTTTTGTTCTTTTTTGAAACATTATTGTATATATTTTCTCTTTATGGTACTATATTTTCATAATGAAACAGTTTAAACCGTCATTTGGGAAAGGGGAACATGTTTATGGAAAGAAAATATCGGATACTGGGAATTGCGCCCTATGAGAATTTAAAAAACGCCATGGTCACAGAGGCGGCAAAATACGAAGATATAGAAATGGTTGTCTACACGGGAAACCTGGAGGACGGGGCCCAGCTGGCCCTGCAGCATATGAACGAGGGCTTTGATATCCTGATCTCCCGGGGCGGGACCGCCGAGCTGATCCGGAAAATCGCTTCCATACCCGTCATTGAGATCACTCTGTCCATCAATGACATCCTGCGCGCGATCCTGCTGGTGGGAAACCTGACGGAGGCATACGCCGTGGTGGGTTACCCCACTGTCACTCAGCCGGCCCATGTGCTCTGCGAGATGATGAATTATCGCATGAACATCATTACCATCCACAGCCCGGACGAACTGGACCCTGTCTTAAAAGAGCTCAAGGCCGGAGGCTGCAATTTTATCCTGTGCGATGTGATCACCGAGATGATGGCACGGGAAGCGGGGGTGGAGCCCATCCTGATCCTGTCCGGGCCGGAAAGCATCGATATCGCCATCGATTATTCCATCAATATGTGCCGGGTGTTGGCAGAGACAAAAGCCCGCAGCCGCCTGTTCACCAGGGCCCTGGATATGCAGGGCATGAAAACAGTCATCATGAAACAGGACGGCTCTATCCTGTTTTCCACCTACAATGAGAAAAACATCTCGTCCGTCACCGGATATTTAAAAAAGCTGGCTGAGTCCCCTCACTCCATGTCGGCCAAAGCCTTTCACATGATTGAAAATAGGCTCTATTCCATCTCGGCAGAGGAAACCACGTTCCTGGAGGAACCCTGCTATATCTTCTGCCTGGAGCAGAATCCGTTTCCGGTGGGCGGAAGCAAGCACGGTATCCGCTTTTCCACCTGTACAGAAGTCTCCGTCATGTATTCCAGCAGCTTTTATTCCCTGACCTCCAGCGCAAGGCTGATGGAAGAGAAAATCCGTATGATCAACCAGACCACGCTTCCGGTGATGATTCTGGGTGAGCGTGGCTCCGGAAAAAACCAGCTGGCCGCCAAACTCTATCTGGAGAGCTCCATGCAGAGATATCCTTATATCACCATCGACTGCCAGGTGCTTAACGAGCGGACGTGGAACTATATCATCAGCAATTACAATTCGCCCCTCAACGACAAGAACAACACCATTTTTATCAGCAACCTCCAGGCACTGTCCAGACATCAGCAGGAGCAGCTACTGTCCTTTCTGGTGGACACAAATGCCCACAAGCGGAATAGAATTATTCTCTCCTGCTCCCAAACACTGGATCGGGACCTGCCGGATCCGTCCAGAAACTTTATCGACTATCTGCCCTGCACCACCGTCTACATGCCGCCGCTTCGGGAACTGACCGACGATATTCAGGGTTCCTCCAACCTGTATCTGAACGCCATGAATGTGGAGATGTCCAAACAGATCGTAGGGTTTACCCCCGAGGCTCTGGCCCTGCTCATGAGCTACCAGTGGCCGGACAATTTCATGCAGTTAAAGCGGGTATTGGCGGAGCTGGTCATGCTCACTTCCACCGCTTACATTCAGCGTGACACGGTGTTTGAGGTCATCGAGAAGGAGAAGCGGCAGTATGTGCCCACCACCGCCGACCTGTTTGACTACAACCGGCCTCTTGGCGAAATGACCCGGGAAATTGTAAAGGTTGTCCTCTCCCAATGCGGCGGCAACCAGACACTGGCTGCCAAAAGACTTGGCATTGGACGGACAACCCTGTGGAGATATTTAAATGAAACCGATTAATCCGGCAGATATTCAATTTGCCTGCTGCCTGCAGGCCGGCGAAAATGCCGCAGAAACTCCCAGGTGGCCCGGCTCTGCTCGCAGATCGCCCCGTGGGGCATATTCTTCATCACGGTGTATCCCACCCGCGGCAGCCCGTCCCGTCCACAGTAGACCAGAGTTCTGAACCGCTCCCCCTGGGCATATCCGCGGGCGGAGGTGTAATAGTTCTCACCGGTGCGGATTTCATCGGGCGCAAAGCGGGTGGTAAAACCGGCGCCGGCCCGCGCCTGGCAGCCATTGACCGCCAGCATGACCTCCAGCTGTTCGTCCACATCCGTGCCCGCTGCGGGGTCATTGTCCCCCACGCACACCCAGTAGGGCAGCTCATACCCGGAGCGAAGCAGTCCCGGCGAGACAGGGCTGTCCGCCGCCAGTCCTGGCGCGTCGACAGGGGCGTTGCTGGGGGCAATGGCTGCAAACAGTTCGGGAAAAGCGGTCCCCACCTCCCTTGTGATGGCGCCACCGTTGGAGAATCCGGTCAGATATACCCTGGTACGGTCCAGGCCGTAATCCGCGCAAAGCCGGTCAATCATGGCCCCAAAGACCTGTCCGTCCCGCTCCAGCTGCCAGATGTTTCCCGGGGAGTCCGGGCACACCAGGACAAAGGCCCGAGTCTCGTCCGCCAGCACGTCCCATCCGTTCTTTTCAGCGAAGAGCCATACCGGCTCCCCTCTGCCATGTACACTGAACAGAATCGGCAGCCCTTTCACCCTGTCCGCCGGACAGCCGTCAGGGAAATGGAGGGAACAGGCATATTCCAGACAGCCCACTGTGACCGAATGGTGGACAAACCGTGGGGTCTGGTAAAATCCGCTGCGCCCCAGATGCAAGCCCAAAGTCCCGTCCGGCCCGTCCTTCCATCGGATGGTGTGCTCAAAATATTCCTCGAGAATGGTGTGGGCCAGGGATAGGCCGGTGATCCCGGTCTCCTTTGACAGCAGCAGACGCTGAGCCGGGTTGGCCTCATTCTCATAGCAGCTGGCCTTCAGCGCTCCCATGGATACCTGTCCGGGCAGCCGGCCAAGGCCGCCCGATCTTCCGAAATATTCCAGAGCCTGCCGGACAGCCGTCTCGGGTGCGCCGATCAGCCAGAGGCTGCTGGGAATCTGATCGTTGCGTTTCGCGTAGTCACTGCTCACATGGCGCACCAGCCAATGGCTGGAGGGAAACGCCCCTGCCGAATAGTCATCCGGTGCTCCCCCGATCAGAGCAGCCGCGGCAAAGCGGTTCGGTTCCGCCACCGCACAATTTCCGGCAAATACCGCCCCGTCCTCATACCCAACCAGGTAGAGCATGGTCTCCCAGCACCAGAGCTTTCCTTCCCGGCCAAACAGACTCTTGCCGTTGCGGCTCCCCACCTGGCCGCAAACCCGGTCATAAATTAAGCCCGGCAGGGAATGGGACTGTGCGTTCCATCCCTCCGGAGCCAGAGGGAGAATCAGCACCGCCCCATCGTATTCGGACAACGCCTGCCAGCCTGACTGCCGGGCAAACTGCTCCGCCAGGGACAAGTCCGCCGCCATCTCCCCGGGTGCGAAGACGAAAATTGTTTTGGCCGGGTCATAGCAGGCCCTGGTGGACACATACATGTAAAATCCGTTGGCCTCTTTCATGGTTTCCCCCTCCTGTCACAGCCTTTTTTTCAGAAAATTGTAGGCAAACTGGTCGATCTCCTCCCCCAGGGAGGGACCGTGCCCGCCGCCGGAGCAGGCCACAAAGGTGGCGTCCGCTCCCGCCTTCACCAAGGCGTGGTACAGAATCTCGCTCTGATCCGGGTCCACAATGGTATCGCGGCCGCCCTGGAAGATCGCCACCGGCGGACAGTCCGCGCCGGCGTAGGTAACCGGGCTGCACTTCCTAGTCAGCTCGATAAAATGCCAGTCCGGGTCCCCGGGATCATTGCGCTCCAGAACCTGGTTTAAGGTAAAAAGGCTCCGCCCCGGGCCGGTGTAGCCCACGATCAGAGCCGGGATGATGCCGGCGTTGTCGTTGCCCACGTTCTCGATCTCCGTCCCGATCAGATCTTTTGGAGGGCCGGACAGGGCGGCTGCGCTGGTGCGGATACTCTGACACAGATCCGCGGGCGCATAGAAGATGGCCGCAGCCTTGATGGAGCTGTCGTACTCCAGGTTGCCGCCCACCTCCCCCCCCAGCTCCCTGCAGTTTGCGCTGAGGGCCAGCATGGAAGCCAGGCAGCCCCCGGCGGAATTGCCCAGGGCGCCGATGCGGTTTGGATCGATGTTGTACTTCTCCCCGTTGGCCTTCAGAAAGCGGACCACGCCCTTGACATCATGAATGCAGGCAGGAAAAATGGACTGGCTCACCAGCCTATAGTCTGGGCAGACCACCGTGTAGCCCTCCTTTGTCAAGCGCACCAGATCCCGGCAATAGACAGCCTTCTGGGTAACCTGTTTGTACTCACCCCATAGAAAACCGCCGCCGAAAATATAGATGATGCAGGGCCCGGGGGTGTTCTGTTCAGGTGACTGATAAATATCCAGTTTGAGGGTATAAGCCTGCCCGTTATCCAGCGTAACCCTGGCGTATGGCACATCTTCAAAGCGCGGCCGCTCCTCAGGCGGACACAGGGGTTTTACTTTTGGCGGAACATACATATTAAGACCTCCCATTTAAAATATCTACTATTTTATAGAGAATGGGCGTCAAAGACAACTGAGTCTTATCCATATTTCGTTCCAAAACAGAACGTTTTTCACCAATGATTCAGTTTTTATGCTTATACCCGCATGTTTGTTTTTAAACGAAACAATCCATAGCGATATGACGCAGCATCCTGCACGCATAATTCATCCGCATACTGGTGTACAGGCGCATGGGGTGGTCTGTATGTGTCTCTGAAACAGGCTGCACAGATATATATCCTTAACCCCTACCGCGCTGGCCACCCGGTGGACCGTTATCTTTCTTTTGCGCTGTTTATGCTTTTCCCGTCATATGAAGGTAACGGATTGCATTCTGGTGGGTTGGCTCCAGTCCGATTGCATTAACAAAGGCCTTTGCAGCAGCATCCATGTTCCCCAGCCCAAGATTGGCAAGCCCTATCAGGTAATAACAGTGCGTCTGATTCCGTTTATTCAGGTCATCATCAAAAATCAGGAAGTCCGGAAGCGATACCGCAAAATAACTTACCCGCATTACATCAAAGATATGCTGCTCTCCATAGTCCAGAAGCTTGTTAAACCTTGCCTTTGCCTCTACCGGCCGGTTCAGTTTTTCCTTGGCCAGTCCCTGATAGTAGATCATATCAGCCGGCTGGTCATTGTAATACATCATTCCAGCCGGTTCATCCGTACCGACGCTGGCTTTTTCAAAATACGCTTCTGCCGCTGTCTGATCGCCCCGGCGTTCTTTTATGACACCCAGATAATAGTTTACATGATTATCCTTACATCCTTCCAGCTTGCCTTCCCCAAGGTTCTCCGGATAGTACAAAGCCTTCTTCAGAAATTCTTCCGCCTCATCAAGGTCACCTCGTTCCATGGCTGACCGCGCCAGTTCTACCAGCGACACGGTATACTGGGTTGTTACCTTTCCTTCTCCTCCCTCCCATGGATGGAAACGGTTAGCCATAATAAACTCATAGGCATCCCCATAACGTTCTGAAAGATTCAGGAGGGTGGCATACTCAATCATCAGGTCATCCCGCTGCATGAACACATCCCTGGCCATATCATAGTGTTTCAGCCGCTCTGCCACCGGCATCCCCAGCTTCTTATACAGCTGGTCCAGTTCCAGGAAAATCCGCGCATCGCCGGGATTCAGCTCATATGCCCGCTCCATGGCCTGCTTTGCCTGATCCGGGTCATGTCTCTTGTTATAGTACGCCAGGGACAGATTCCTCCAGGTAATTGCAAAGTCCGGGTTTAACTCAGCAGAACGCTCCCAATACCCTATGGCTGTGTCGTACTGCATTTTATCGTAGTACAGGTTGCCCAGATAGTAATATGCATTGGCATCCTCACATTTTTCCCTGACCACGTATTCCAGGACCAGAATATCCTCCAGCTTATTGGGGAAACAGTAATCCGTGCTGCACTGTGAAGCCTGTAACAAAGTATAGGATGTATCTTTTCCCATCTTCCCCAGATAGTATGCCTTGTAGTAAAACAGCATGGGCCATGCCTCGTCGCATTGGGACAGAACCGCAACAGCCTCCTCATAAGCTCCGAACTCTGCATAATCGCGGGCCGTCATCAGATAGTTTTCATGGAAATTCCTGGCCAGGGTGTTGAACTCCTTAAGAAGCCTTTCATGAAAAATGCTCCCTGGCCCGGTTACCGTTCCTACGCCCCCTGTCATCAGGCACTGCAAAAACAAGCTGTCACAGCCAATTAAAAGCTCTGGCTTTTTTCCATCTGTTTCAAGATAATCTTCTACCCGCATAAGGTCCGGGCTGCTGTATTTGATTCCCACGATATTAGGAAACTCCTCCATCAACTTTTGCAGCAATCCAGGCTTTACATCATTAGTCGTGCAACCGGGAATATTATATATATACACTGGAAAATTCTCCGGAAGGCCTTTTATAACGTCACGGTAATACTGGAAAAGCGCTTCTTCATCCATTTGGAAAAATGCAGGACTCATAATGCCAACCCCATCTGCCCCAATATCAACCGCATGTGCTGCGTGGGATGCGGTTTCTCCTGTTGTCATACTGCCACACTGGATAAACAACGGAAGGCGGTGAGCGTTCACGTTCGCCATAACCTCTGCCACATGGTCCCTTTCCTCCTTTGTTAGGAGCAGGCTCTCGCCATTTGTCCCGTTGGGATACAGGGCATTTACACCTGCTTCTAACAGATACCGTGTGAAATCCGCAATCGACGCGTCATCAATAGATCCATCCTCATTCATCGGTGTAATGGTGGGAATAACAACCCCACACATCCTTTTCTCATACATAACGTATTTCCTCCCACTAATAGTTTTCCCGTGTCTTTGTCAGCAAATCATACAGCGCCTTCTGATCCTCGCTGGCATCCGCCAGAAATTTATCAACAACCGGTTTTACAGCCTCTTCAAATAGCGCTTTATCAACCTCCACAATTTCAACGCCCTGTTCCTTCATTGCCTTCATACCATCCTCGGTTGCCTCTGGCCAGATCTCATTATTCCATACATCAGAGAACTTCTTGCCGGCTTCCAGAACAGCTTCCTGATTTTCAGCAGACAAGCCGTCAAACCATACCTTACTTACGAATACCGGGTCCGGGATAGTGAAATGCTCCGTCAGGGAGAAATGCTTGGCCAGTTCCTGCCATCCATTGGCAACCACTACAGAGGGGGTATGGTCAAGGCCGTCAATGGTCCCCTGCTGCAGACCGGTATAAATCTCGCTTGCACCCAGAGGCGTGGCGATTGCGCCCATGGCATTGGTTGAATCCGCCAGAATCGGATCCTGCATGCAGCGAATCTTAAGTCCGGTAAGGTCTGCCGGGGTATTGACCGTTTGCTTCTGGTTCATTATGCTGCGGCTTCCAATGTCAGTCCACGCAATGATGATAAATCCATTGGCCTGCGCGTCCGCTTCCAGCATCTCGCGGACCGCCGGGTCCATTACAGTTGCACAGGCCTGCTGTCCGTTTTCCCACAGATACGGCAGGGAGAATACAGACCACATGTCATTAAACGCAGAAAGATCCGTGGCAGCGCACTCCGTCATCTCAATGGTTCCGTTTCCCAGGCCCTCAAAGGTTGCGGTCTTATCCCCCAGCTGGGAGGACGGATAGAATTCCATCTTCATACGCCCATCTGAGCACTCTTCAATCAGCTCTCCTAATTTCAGCGCCCCCTCTGCCTGCGTACCGGTGGAGGGATACGTTACCGAATACTTAACAACCACTTGTGAAGCATTGACGGATGCCGCGGTGTCTTTCGGGGCAGATGTGCCGCTGCTGCCTGCAGAAGCAGGGGCCTTAGAGCCGCCGCAGGCGGCGAGGCTGATTGCTGTGGCTGTTATAAGTAACATGGATATAAGATTCTTTTTCATATGGTTAATCTCCTTTATCATTCTTTATTAGTTAATTACGCCCACCACATCTCTGTTTTGTCTTCCATTATCAAAGATTCTTTGACAATCCTGACCGCTTTTTCCAGGCCTTCGAACCGGTTGATCAGGCTATCCTCATGTTCAATACTGACCGCCCCATCGTATCCAATGATACGCAGTGTGGAAAAAATATTTTTCCAGTAAGCCGTATCATTGCCATAACCAATGGTCCTGAATATCCAGGAGCGATTAATTTCATTGCTGTAATGTTTGGTATCCAGGACTCCGTTGACCGCGGTGTTGATTAAGTCCACCTTAACATCCTTGGCATGTACATGATAGATTGCGTCTTTAAGCTCACGGATCACCGAAACAGGGTCCATTCCCTGCCAAAGAAGATGGCTTGGGTCAAAATTCACCCCAATCTCCCTTCCAACCTCCCCCCGGAGCCGTTTTAAGGTTTCAGAATTATAAACCATAAATCCCGGATGCAGCTCTAATGCAATCTTCGTCACGCCATTCTCTTTTGCAAAAGCAGCAAACTCCCTCCAGTATGGAATCAATACCTCATTCCACTGGTAATCCAAAATCTTAAGATAATCATCCGGCCAGGGACAGGTCACCCAATTGGGGAATTTTGAATCCGGACAGTCTCCGGCGCATCCGGAAAAACAGGTAATTGTGTCCAGTCCCAGTTCTTTACAAAGGCGTACCGTGTCCCGCATATCCCCGTCATGGGCGGCTGCAATTCCCTGATCCGGGTGAATGGGATTACCATGGCAGGAAAGGGCGCTGATGGTCAAACCCGAATCCGCTATTATCCTCTTAAATTCATCTATCTTTTCTTTGTCACCAAGCAAAACAGTGGGATTAACATGGGACTTGCCTGCGTATCCGCCGCATCCCGGCTCTATTGTCTGGATTCCCATTTTTCGAAAATAATCCAGGGCCTCTGCCAGCGTTTTGTCCTGCATAATATTCGCTACAATGCCAACCTTCATTCTGATTGTTTCCTCCCGTTTTAATTAACACTGATCCAACGGCCCGTTTTCGCGCTTTCAAATATTTTATCCAGAACCTGCATCTGATGCAGCCCATCCTCAAAGTCTGCGTATGGATTAGTGGGCTTCGTTCCACGGATTGCTCCATAGACAGCTATAAAATTCTGTTTAAAAGCATCCGGAAATCCCTCCGTGTGACCGCCCGGATAGGTAATGATCGGCGCGGTATCCGGATGAGCCAGCCCACGGTCTTTTGTCAGCAGGCGGTTGGGTTCATTCCTGTACCCAAGCTTCAAATCACCAATGGCTTCGCTGTCCCATTCAGCAGAAATTTCCGAACCCGATACCCGAATCGTAGTCTGGTTTTTCCTGCCCTGATACACCTGGGAAAATACAGCGCTGCCAACGGCTCCATTCTCAAAGCGGATCATAACGTAAGAAGTATCCTCTGTATCCACCTCCATATCCTTTAACTCTCCTGCCACACTCATCTTTCTCACCGGCAGATTGGTCTGGAACTCCGCAAATACCTCTTTTACTTTACTTCCAATTACATACTCCGCCAGGTCAATCCAATGGGAACCAATATCCGATGTGACACGGGTACTTCCGCCTTTCGAGGACAACATACGCCAGTTAAAATCCGATTCCTGTGAAAAGCAATCCTGTAAATATCCTCCATGAACGCCATATATTTTGCCCAGAGCCCCATCCAGAATCATATTGCGCAGCTGATGGTTGGCGGGATAGAACCGGTTATGTAAATTAATCCCGTGGATAAGATTACATTTCCTTGCCGCTTCCAGCATTTCCTTTGCTTCCCCGGCATTCCTTGCCATTGGTTTCTCACAGATTACATGAATCCCGTGTTCGAATGCGTAGAGGGCAATTTCCTTATGCGTATGATTTGGTGTGCAAATGTGGATACAGTCCGGCTTTACCGCTTCAATCATCTCCCGGTAGTCTGAAAATCCATTTGGAACATCCAGTTCCTCAGCCTTTTGCGCCGGATCCACAATATCTACCAAGGCCACAACATCCACACCAGGCACCCGCTTTAGCGCCTCCACATGCGCCGCTCCGATAAACCCAGATCCGATTACCGCTGCTTTTAATCGTTTCATGTCCGTTCTCTCCTCCTGTCTTATATTACTTTTATGCCCTTACTGCTCCAGAACCAGGGCCGCCGCGCCGAGAAGGGCCGCTTCATAACCCAGGGGAGTCTTTACAATATCAATATCCTGCATCTGCTTAAAAGCATTTTGCTGTACGGAAACGCGGATGGATGGAAGCAGAAGATCAAGGGACGAGGCAACACCGCCCCCAATCACAACTGCCTGGGTATTTAAAATGTTAATGCAATAGGAAATACCGCGTCCTAGATATGTACCAATCTGATTCATAATATCCATGGCATCTGTGTTTCCTGCCCTGGCAAGGGCCGCGCATCCGGCCCCATCCGGCTTTAACCCCATCTCATCCAGCGCGTTTGCAAATGCAGGCGATGTAAGCCTGCGCTTCCTTGTTTCCCGTATCAGCGCCGTCCCGGAACCGTGTGCTTCCAGACAGCCATACTGACCGCAGGGACAATGAGCCGGCGACTTATATTCAACTTTTAAGTGTCCCAGCTCACCGGCAAAACCAAGGCCTCCCCGCACCAGCTTTGAACCTTCCACCACGGCGCCGCCCACGCCTGTACTCACTGTCATCCATATGAAATCCGTATAGTTATTTCCCAGTCCAAACCGCTTTTCGCCAATGGCGCAGGCGTTGACATCATTCTCGCACCGCACCCTTGAAATCCCAAGGTTTTTACTCAAATAGCCCGCGACTTCCACATTTTCCCAGTTTGCATAAGGTGCGTAAAGCAGAATTCCCTTTTCGTTGTCCACAATTCCCGGAAGCGACACCCCCAGTCCGGTAAAGTCCTCTGCCTGTAACTCAGTCCGATGCATCAGACGTTTCATTGCCTGTACGCACAATTCCAGATGCGTCTCATATCTTGCGACAATGGACGGAAAACTTTCCTGTATCAAAATTCCGCCATTCTCATCCAGTATAGCAACAATGGTTTTTGTTCCGCCAATGTCTAGTGCCGCAATATACATATCTTCATCCTCCAATATGCCTTACGCCCCCACATTGTCTGCATAAATCTGCTGTGAGATTGCATGTCCCAGAATTACATGAATATCCTCAACAATACCATAATTCTCAGATGGGATAATCATTGCAAAATCAGACATGCCGATTATCTTACCACCTTTATCCGCAACAACACAGGCTGTTTTTGCACCAATCTCTTTTGCGTACCGATGAGCTTCCACAAGATTTGATGAGCTTCCTGAAACAGAAAAGGTTAATACCAGGTCGCCCGGCTCCAGAAAATTCTTCATCTGCTCAACAAACGTTGTCTCATATCCACAGTCATTACCAAGAGCGCTGAAAATTGCTCCGTTATCTGCCGGTGAAAAAATTTTCAGGCGTTTGGAATCTCCTCTGTTAATTCCTTTGCCAAAATCACATACCCAATGGGATGCGGCGGCCGCGCTTCCACCATTGCCAAGCACAAAGAGATGTTTTCCGTTATTCCTAGTCTCCTCAATCAAATCAAACAGTTTCTGTATATCCTCTCTCTTAAGGCCATCAATCGTATCATTTAACATTTCACTATATGTATCAAAGAACATTTTTCTTTCCTCCAATTTCCTCTTTATACTTCTTCCACATATTCTCCGGAGTTATCCTCCAGTATGTCATAGCCTGCGCGCAGGTAAAGGTCAAGCTGGGGCGGTGTCGCGATACCAAGCGTTACAAAGTCCTCTGTATTTTCCGCTGGATTGCGGGTGCCGTGCAGGACGCCGGGAGGCGCAAACACAATATCTCCTGTCTCAACCGGAATCCACTTGTCATAAAGGTAACACTCACCCTTACCGCTGTGGATGATGAGGATTTCCTCAGAAATGGGATGCTTATGGGGCGCAAATTCCTTACCTGGCTTATGAAATCCAACCGCGATATTTGCTCCGCGGCATCCCATCTTTGGATTTAAAGCGAAATGAACATCGTGTCCATTTGGCATTGTCCACACTTCACCGCCGCTGATACTAAACTTTCCTCCATATTTCAATACATGCTCTTTGTTTGTCATTACAAAATCTCCTTTTCCTGAAATTATTCTATCATTCAATTTTTTTATGATCGAAACCGGATAACTGGCTTGATTGCAAAACCAGACATCATGTCATCAAACGCCTTAAGGGCATCCTTATAATCATAAACCGTAATCAGCTTCTTTAAGTCATCCTGAAGCCTCACCAGAATATCAACTGCCGCGCTGGTACCATCTGTCTTTAGATGTGGATACGGGCCCTTGGAGCCCAGAATGGTCAGCTCTTTGCGCATAATGGGCAAAAGCTCTACCTGGTCTGCAAAGCCGCTGTAAACACTGCCCACCACGATGCGCCCTCCCGGCCGGACCACCTGGAACGCGCTCTGAAGGACCGGGAGCGCTCCTGTAAGCTCAATAATCACATCCACACCCTTTGAACCGCACATTTCAAATATCTGGTCCTGCCAATTCCCGTCATTGCTGTCAATCACATCAATAAATCCAAGACTCTGCACTTTTTCCAGACGCGCCTTACTATTATCCACTCCCACAACCACATCTACGCCCATGCTCTTTATAATGCGGGCCGCAATCAGCCCCATGGGTCCCATGCCAAAGACAACCGCCGTATCCCCATGCTTCACATCAGCCCGACGCGCCACGTGGTAAGCACAGTTGGTTGGTTCCAGCAGAGTTGCGGTAATATCATCAATGGTATCCGGGACAGGGCTGATAAAACTGTATTCCGGCGTATTTAACACCAGGGTTTCCTCTGTAAATCCTCCGGGCAGAAGGGCATCATTCATGCTCCTGCAATAATTGGGAAGCCCGTTGCGGCAATTCCAGCAGTGTCCGCAGGCCCTGGAAAGCTCACTTGCCACGCGCATACCCTTCTTAATACCATTTGCGCCATCGCCAGGATCTGCTACCACGCCGGAAAACTCGTGCCCGAAATATCTTTCATTCTCAAGGGAACGTTTTCCACGGTAAAGCGCGATATCGCTTCCGCAGATACTGCAGGCCGTTACATCAATCTTAACTGTTCCCGGCTCAAGGGCCTTAATGTCCCCGCAGTTATCCTGTAATACTAATTTCCCATAATCAACCAATGCCACTCTTCTCATAATATCTATCCTTTCCATACCTCCGGACGTATGTCCCGGTATCTGACTACAGCATAATTCATCCAAAAATAGAACGGGCGTATTTAATACCGTTGCCCATATGTTCAACCGACTCTTCAAAGGTGTCATACCAGAGTTTCCACGGATAAAGCCCAAATACCTCAAAGGAACAATACCTCTTAAAATCCACTTCCCGAAGCGCCTCCGCCACAGACGCAAAGTCAAAGTGTCCATCTCCCGGCGCCTGGCGGTTTGAGTCCGCAAGATGCAGGTTTGCCAGGGTATGTCCATATTTGCGGATGGTTTCAGCCGGATTTACTTCTTCTATATTCAGGTGATAGGTATCCGCCATGGTACGCACATTTGGAAGGTTCACCATATTCACAAAATTTACCGCTTCTTCCAATGTGTTCAAGAAGTTGGTTTCATACCGGTTAATTGCCTCCACCGCCAGGGTAACCCCTTTTTCCTGGGCATACAGACCAACCCGGCGTATTACCTCAGCCATACATTTCACTCCTGCCTCCCTGTCCCAGTCAGGCTCAAAGCTTCTGGTCTTTCCGCCGCTTCCCACTATAACGGTAGGGCATTCCATATCATATGCAACATCCACTACCTGTTTCAAATAGGCGGCAGACTGATTCATCATCTCCGAATCCGTGCTCAAAAGCCGAATGGTTCCGTCGAAAATATAGTGAAGGGCGCTGCAAACAATTCCTGCATCATGAATCCAGCCTAAAACCTCTTTTCGGCGCTCCGGGGTGGATTCCACCGGCAGGTGAAGGGCCGCGGTAAGCTCCACGGCATCATATCCCAGCTTTGCCGAAGTATCAATAATTTTTTTCAGATCCGCCATGCCAAAGGCCGCGGTACAGGCACTAAACTTCATATATATCTCCTCCTACAATTAATTTCCTTATACGGTTATACCACACTGTATCCCAGCATCACCGGAACATAGGTGACCAGCGACGGGATATAGGTAATCAGCAGCAATGCGGCAATCTCTGCAATTAGATATGGAATAATGCCCTTGATGCCTTCCTCCACCGTAATATCTCCAATTCTGCTTCCTATAAATAAGCAGTATCCCAGCGGAGGCGTAATGTTACCAATGGTAAGGTTAAGCGCCATGATAACACCAAAATGAATTGTACTGATACCAAGAGCAGCCGCAACTGGAGCCAGAATCGGAGCAAGGATAATAACAGACGCTCCTCCATCCATGAACATTCCCATAATAAGAAGCAGGATATTCACAAGCATCAGAAATACATATTTGTTACTTGTTAAGGAAAGAATCAGGTCATTCACAATAACCGGCATCTGGAGCGCTGTCAGACCGTAACTGAATATCCGGGCACAGGCAATAATCAGCAGCAATGGTGCCGCACTGTTAACCGTTGCAAGCAGCAGAGACCAGATATCCCGAAGCCTTAAGGTGCGGCTGACAAAAAGACTGACCAGCAGACTGTAAACAACCGCAATGGCGCCCGCTTCTGTAGGAGTACATACACCTCCCATGATACCTCCCACAATGATAACCGGCATGCCCAATGGGATGATACCATCAAGAGCAACCTTCACAACTTCGTTGCGGCTCAGCCGTTCATCGTGCTTCGGAAAATGATACATGTGATTACGGACCAGCAATACAATCATCAGTATCAAGCCTACCAGAATCCCCGGTATCAGGCCTCCCATAAACATTGCTCCAACCGAACACCCAACCGCGGTGGCAAATACAACCATGATGATACTCGGCGGGATAATTGGCCCGCAGGTAGAAGCCGCAGCAATAATTCCAACCGCCTCTTTTGTGGGGTATCCCTCCTCTTTCATGGCGGGAATCAGGATACCGCCCATGCAGGAGGTACTTGCCTGTGCGGAACCAGTAATGCCGCCAAAGAACATACTCGCCACAATACTGGAAAGCCCAAGACTGGCGGGCAGGCGTCCAATCAGCAGCATTGCAAACCGAATCAGCTTCTCCGTAATCTTTCCCCGGTTCATAATCTCACCTGCAAGCATGAAAAACGGTATAGCCAAAAGGGGCAGGCTTCCTATGCCGTTAAAAATAGACTGTGGAATAACCAGTGTGGCAAGAGGAGTTGCTGTGGATGATGCCAGTGCCACAAGGCTGAGCAAACCGGTAAACATCAGGCTGATGTAAATCGGGATACCTGCAATGATAAAAACAAAGGTCAAAATGACCAGGAGCGCAATTACTTCTCCCATCTATGTTTCCTCCTATTCATTCTCGGACGCTGCGTCCGTTAATATCTTTGTCTTGACCACCTTCAGATACTCATAAATGCAAAGCCCGAATCCCATGGGAATTGACATGTAAAAATACATTCTCGGAATACGAAGTACCGTACTCTTCATGGTTCCGCCTAAGGTAAACTGCATTGAAATCACGAACATGAACACCAGCAACACAATCGTAAGTATATTGATTGCAGCCCGCATTGCAATTCGCGCCGTTCTTGATTTCCGGTTGTTAATAAAAGAGGTGAATTCCGCATGACCATTGGAACGCACTGCTCTTGCACTCCCAAACATGCCCATGGCGACAAGCAGCATCTGGTTCACTTCGTCCGCCCATAGAAAACCTGTATGTAAAACATAACGCCCAAATACACTTCCCGCTGCGATCACCACAATCCCTGCCAGGCAGAACGCAGAAACAATGTCCTCAATCCACGCAACCACAGAATCAAACCTTTTAAAAGTCATCTTGCCCTCCTTATCGAATTATACTGTAATCGATTACAGTATTTATCATTAAAAAATAGTTCTGCTCCATATAAATGCGTTTTTCAATTTTTGTTTCTTGGGAGGATAAATATGAATGCACCAACCATAAAAGATGTAGCGAATGCCGCAGGAGTTTCCGTTGCAACCATATCCAGAGTGCTCAGTAACCCCGATCTTGTCAAACCGGCAACAAAGGAACATGTACTTCAGATAATCAAAGAAATGAATTACCAGCCAAACGTTCTTGCACGTCAGCTTCGGACTCAGACAACAAGAGCTGTCATTGTTATTGTTCCTAATATAGAAAACTCCTTTTTTCATGGAATATTATCAGGTATCGGTACGGAAGCTGAACGGCAAGGATATCAAATGCTGATTGCTGATTTAAAGAGCCAGCCGTCCTTGGAAAAGCATTACATTGAGGCAATTAAGCAGCGGCAGGTGGACGGAATCATTTCCCTATCCGCTAATATGACACAAAAGCTAGAAACACTGATTACGGAAAGATACCCTTTAGTTATGGTAGTGCAATGCGTACCCAATTACAAAATACCAAGCGTTTCCATTGATAATATGGCTGCTTCAAAAGCGCTTATGACTCATCTTATCCGGCTTGGACACCGCGAGATTGCACACCTCACTGTATCACCTTTACAGATGCCTTATCAGGATCGTCTCAACGGTTATATTTCTGCTCTTGAAGAACACAAAATTCCTGTTGATAATGAACTGATCAGTTACGGAGAACCCGCCATCAAGGGCGGCTATGATCAGATGTGGACATTACTGGCAAAACAAAAAAAATTCACCGCTGTATTTACCGCAGGTGATACAATGGCAATTGGTGCTATGAAAGCATTAAAAGATCAGGGACTGCGTGTTCCTGAAGACTGTGCTGTTGTCGGCTTTGATGATATTGATCTTTCTTCTGTATGGGAACCAGCGATTACCACAATACGTCAGCCCAAGGAGATGATGGGAAGGATTGCATTCCAGAAACTGCTGGCCCTCATGCAGAATGAACCTATTGCAGTCAGTCAAGAATATCTACCATACGAACTGGTAATACGGGAAAGTTGCGGCTATTTTCTATGACTAACAGTGCCTGATATTTTCTCAGGTTATTACGAGAGTATGAAAGTTTTTCTGTAAATAGCTATTAAGCATTAGGTCTTCTATGAT
>ENA-UOJP01000239-UOJP01000239.1-human-gut-metagenome-genome-assembly--contig:-C102-NODE-239-length-121176-cov-7.662965_pt1 | contig 121176 bp, 123 predicted proteins | sample MGYA00242353_ERZ723900 | MGnify/ENA metagenome assembly ERZ723900 | reverse complement strand
CCATGTCTATCTGTCCAAAGAATAAATCTTCTAAAGCAAGAAGAGACAGCCGCAGAGCAAACTGGAAGATGAGTGCTCCGAACTTAGTAAAATGCAGCAAATGCGGCGCGCTGATGATGCCGCACAGAGTGTGCAAGGCATGCGGCAGCTATAATAAACGCGAGATTGTCAAGGTTGAGGACTAATTGCAGTTCTTTATGATCCGGACAAAGAGTGTAAATTGAAAAGCAGGAAACAAAGGGAAGCTGGTTGAAGATTTTTCATCAGCTTCTTTTTATTAACCGGAGGAAAAATCATCCATGGAACAAATGCTTGCAGCCAACATCGCTCTCGACAGCTTTGGAATCATTCTGTCTCTGATCCCGATTGTCTATCTTGTAAGCGGCGGACGGTACAAGGAGAAGCTGAACCGCTTCTTTTTAGGCGTCTGCATTTCCAATCTGTTTATGATTGTGGGGGATCTGGCGGACTGGGTGCTTCACTCTCCGTCCCCGGGCTTTCAGCAGAATCTGCTGGCGGCCCTTTCTGCGCTTTTTTACGTTTCTTCTGCCTTTGTGCTGTACTTTTTCGCACTGTATATCACGGAGTACATAAAGCCTTCGGAGCAGGCGCAGCGCCTCTGCCGCAGGGCGGTGACGGCGGTGTGCGGCGTACATGTCTTTTTTGCAGTTTTAAGCCCTTTTACGGGCGCGTTCTTTTATGTGACGGACAATGGCTACCAGCGCGGCAGCCTGTTCCTGATTTCTCAGCTTGTGCCTTTATTCTGCTATCTTTTGTTTACGCTGCTTTTAATCCTTTACCACGGGAAGTTAAAACGGCGGGAGCTGATCTTTTTTCTCCTTTACATTTTTGTGCCCCTTGGCTGCGGCGCGGCACAGATGTTTTTGCGCGGCATCGCTGTCGTCAATATCGGGGTGGCCCTGGCGCTTTTATTTATCCTTGTGAATATCCAGTTTGAACATGAGCTTGCCTTAAAGCGGCAGGAGAAGGCGCTGGCGGAACAGCGGATCGACATCATGTTAAGCCAGATCAAGCCTCACTTTCTTTACAACGCCCTGGGAACCATCGCCTGTTTATGCAGGACGGATCCCGAAAAGGCGGAGTGGGCGACGGAGGAATTTGCCATGTTCCTGCGGGCCAATATGGACAGCTTAAAGAACCGGGAGCCGATTCCCTTTGAAAAGGAGCTGGCCCATGTGAAACATTATCTGTATCTGGAAAAGCAGCGGTTTCAGGAGCGGCTTCAGGTAAATTATGACATCCGGGCCACGGACTTTTATGTTCCGCCCCTGTCCCTTCAGCCATTGGTGGAAAACGCGGTGCGGCACGGGATCCTCCAGAAAAAGGAGGGCGGAACCGTCACCATACGGACGTTTGAGACGGAGGAGGACGCCTTTGTTGTTGTCATGGACGACGGCATCGGAATGGAACAGGCGGCGGGGCTTCCGGATTTGGGAGACCATGCCCACATCGGGCTTGAAAACGTGAGGGAGCGGCTGGAGAGCATGGTGGAAGGCGAAATGAAGATGGAAAGCAGCGGGGCAGGGACGGTTGTGACTCTGCGGATCCCGTTGGTGGGAGGGTTCTGATGCGCTTTTTGGTGGTGGACGATGAAAAAATGATGTTGGACGGTTTGGAGATGATGTTAAAAAAGCTGCGTCCGGAGGCGGAGATCCTGTCCTTTTCCTGGCCGGAGGATGCGCTTGCGGCGGCCGGAGCCGTTCCGGCAGACGCGGCTTTTCTGGATATCCAGATGGGCGGCATGACAGGGCTTGAGCTGGCGGTGCGGTTAAAGCGCCTCCGCCCGGACATGCATATTATTTTTGTGACCGGATATGCTGACTATGCGGTGGAGGCCTTTGCCATGCATGCGTCGGGGTACCTTTTAAAGCCGGTGAGCGAGGCGGCACTTAAGCGGGAGCTGACGTTCCTTTACGGGGAGCCGGAGACGAAATGCCGCATCCGCGTCCAGACCTTCGGCGGGTTTGAAGTGTTTGTGGAGGGAGTCCCGGTTCGGTTTGAGCGTTCCAAAGCAAAGGAACTGCTGGCGTATCTGATCGACCACCGCGGCGCGGCAGTGACGACGGGAGAGGCCTATGCAGCCCTGTTTGAGGACATGGAAAATTCGGTGGCAGGAAAGTCTTATTTCCGTACCATTGTCCATAGCATGAAAACGGCGTTAAAGAAGGCCGGAGCAGAGGAGATCCTCGTGAAAGGCTTCAATTCCATGGCGGTTGTGCCGGAAAACATGGACTGCGATTATTACCGGTTCTTAAAAGGCGATCCGATTGCCGTCAACCAGTACCGGAACGATTATCTGCCTTCTTATAGCTGGGCCGAGGCGCGGAACGGAAGCTTTGAATTTGAACGCGGCTTAAATGGCGGAAAATGATAAAACATGGCGGATTTGTTGCGCTTTTGTTGCGCCTGGTCTGTTACACTGTCAGAGAATTCTATGTTTCTGAAAAGGAGCAGGCAAGGGAGGTATCTGTCATGCGAACAAAAAAACAGCGGAGCCACTGGTTTTTGAAATATCCACTGGTTCCGGCATTTGTCCTGCCGGTTTTTGGCATCCTTGGGGTGGCACTTTTGGGGCAGGCCGTGATCCTGGTTCTTTTGAACGTGTTTGGAGAGGGAATCCGGGTGTTCCGGGATCTGCCGGCCATCGTCAACGATGTCCTGCGGATTCTGCTGGCCTTTCTCATGATCGCGGTCATGAAGCGCACAAACGGCGGGAAATTTATCTTTGGTTTTAGCAGTGAGAATGGGAAGCTTTCCTCCTGGCTTGCGGCACCTGCGCTCATCGTTGCGGCGTCAAACCTGGTGGAATACTCCATGGCGGGACTCCCGTTCAGGGCTTCCCTTGGCGGTGTGTTCTATGCGCTTTTATGCGGCGTGGCCCCAGGCTTTTTTGAAGAGGTTGCCTGCCGCGGGATTCCTGCGGGAAATATGATGCAAAGATGGAGGGAGAAAGAGAATTACATTCTCTGGAGCGTGCTGGCTTCCGGCATTGCCTTTGGCCTCGTGCATCTCATCAACCTGTTAAACGGAGATCTGCCGGCGACGGTTTTGCAGGTATGCTATGCGTCAGCAATGGGGATTTTCTTCGGCGCCGTATATGTGCGGACGCGCAGCCTCTGGGGGCCGGTGATCGTCCACAGCATCATTGATTTCACGGCATTTTTATTTGTGGGTGACCCGGAAACCTCCATGTTTCAGATCATTTCGGCAGTCATAACCACCATTTTTTATACGGCGGTTGGGCTGTATTTGATCCGGCGGGAGAAAAGGGAGGAAATCAGGAAGCTTTGGGAAGGAGAGGAAGGATGAGGAAAAACAGAACGAAAGCGGCCGTCTTTCTTTTAGCGGCATTTTTGACAGGTGCGGCGGCAGTCGGATGCGCGGCGCCGGAAACGGAAACGGCTGCCCAGACAGAAGAAAGCAGCACGGAGGTTCCGGAAACGGAAAGCGCGGAGGCGGAATCCGAAGCCAGTTTTGGGGAGGTAGGAAATACCACGGCGGGATTTACCCTGGATTCGGTTTCCGAAAGCGCGATTCTTCAGGGAGAAATCTACCATTTTTCCCATGAAGCAAGCGGGGCAAAGCTGGCGTGGATTGCCAACAGCGATCCGGAGCTGGCATTCTGCATCGGCTATCACACGCCGTGCGTGGATGAGACCGATACCAACCATATTTTTGAGCATGCCATCATCACCTCGTCGGAAAAGTATCCCGGCACGACGCTGTTTTTTGACCTGATGGGCAAGAGCTACAATACGTTCGTGAATGCCTTTACCTATTCGGTCTTTACCATGTATCCGCTCGCCTCGGAGAGTGAAGACCAGCTTTTAAAAATGATGGATGTGTACATGAGCTGCATGGCTGCACCGGGGATTCTGACGGAGGAGAATCTGTTTAAGCGAGAGGCGCTCCGTTATGAGCTTGACAGCCCCGACGGCGAGCTTGTCATGACGGGCACGGTCTTTGCCGAGGACAATGCCTATCTGACGGATGTGAATTCTGAGGCAAACAACAACGTGTTGGACGCGCTGTTTCCCGGACAGTATGCGGCCAACAGCATCGGCCGGATGCATCGGAATTACAAAGATCTGACCTACGAGGGGGCCATTGCCACCTATGAGCGGGCGTACCATTTCGACAACAGCCTGATCCTTTTGTACGGGGATATGGACTGCGAGCGGGTGCTTCAGTTCCTGGACAGTGAATATCTGTCCAAGGCCGGTGTAAATGGTACGGATCTTTCGGCCTATGAGGATCCGAAGACAGAAGACGGCCATGTGGAAGTGACGGTGCCGGTTCCGGCTTATGAAGGCGATGCCTCGGAAAACGCCTCCCGGATTGACTATGCGATCAGCATGGAGGAAGCCGCATGGGAGGATCTCCTTGCATGGCAGGTGGTAGCAAGCGTCCTGAATCAGGAGAACGGTGCTTTCTATGAAAACCTGAAGGCGCAGGGAATCCAGAATCCTGCGGGGGTCAAGATGGAGATCACGACAGGAAAGCCGTATCTGTTCTTCGTGCTCACCTATGCCGAGCCGGAGCAGGCAGAGGCCTTCCGGACAGCGGTGCTTGATACATTAAGCCAGGTGGCGGAGGAAGGAATCCAGGAGGAGCTTTTACATTCTGTGCTGAAACAGATAAAAACTTCGTCCTATCTTACTAGAAATGCGTCCAACGTGGGAGTCAACGCCTTTCCGGATATCATAAACCAGTGGGCTCACACCGGGCGGACGGATTATTACGAGACGTTTGAGAACGTGCTTTCCGAACTGGAACAGGATGCGGAACAGGAAACCATCCGCCGTCTGGCAGCGGCGGCCAGGGATGCGAAAAGGACGGCGCTTGTGAGCAGTGTGCCAGAACCGGGACTTGCAGAAGAGCTCGATGCGGAGCGGGCGCAGTGGCTTTCGGATAAGAAGGCCTCCATGAGTGAGGAAGAGATCAACCAGTTAATTCAGGATACGGAAAGCTTCCGTGAATGGAACGAGCAGACCGTTTCCAACAATGATTTTGTGGTGGATCCCGATGAAATTGAAGATGTGGAGGCAAATATTTCCTATACGAAATCAGAGGAGGACGGCGTGACGTACTTCCTTGCTCCGGCGGAGGCAGAAGAGGTAGGGAGCTACGTCCTTTACCTGGATGCCGGGGAGCTCACGGAAGAACAGATGTTTGAGCTTGGCCTTGTGGATCTGCTGCACGGCGAAATTGGAACCGGGGAACATTCCACGGAAGAAATCATGGCGTTAGGCGGAGAGTATTTTTATTCCCTCAGTACGACTCAAATCTACCCGGAAGGTGAGGACGGACGTCCGATGTATCGGATTAGCTGGACGGCGCTGACGGAGGATTACGAGGCGTCCCTTAAGCTTCTTCTGGAAACGCTCAGTCAGGCGGATTACAGCGACACGGCCCGTATCCGGGAGCTTTTAGAAAGAAACGCAGATCAGTACGACCTTTCCAGAACATCGGATCCCATGAGTTTAGCCAGGGATCTGGCAGGAGCCGGTATCAACCGGGACTATGCGTACAGGATGACCTACCTGGGGCAGGAATTTTATCAGTATCTCAAGGAATGCGAACAGAAGCTGGACGAAGACGCATCCTACGGAGAGGAGCTGGCAGGAAAGCTTTCGGAAACCTCCGGGAAACTTCTAAAGAAAGGCCGGATTATTTTTGCGTGTGCGGCGCCGGAGGAATCGCTGGAGATGATCCGGAATGTGACCGCGGCGCAGCTTGGGGCTCTGCCGGAGCAGGAGGCGGGAGACGTAAAAATACAGATCCCGGCGTACGGAATGAGGCAGGCCGCAGCCATCGAAGGAGCCAGCCAGTATTCGGCACAGGTTGCGTATGCGTATGAGACAGATGGGTTCCAGGGAAGGTATGTCCCGTTCCTGATGGCCGCCTCGGATCAGTATATTGTCCCGAAGCTTCGGTACCAGATGGGGGCATACAGCGCCGGTCTCTCATTCAGTGCAAATAGCGGCGGCGTCATGGCATACAGTTACAGCGATCCCAACGCGTCAGAGACCCTGGCCGTATTTGACGGCCTGGCGGAGGCGATTGCAGGGCTTGAGCTTACGGAGGAAGAGCTGGACGGCTACATCTTAAGCGCCCTTTCCAGCTACGGCAAGGTAAGCGGTGTGCTGGCAGAACCGCTTGCAGCCATCGAAAACGAGATCATGGGACGCGATAACAGCCGGTTGGCGGAAACGGTGAACGATATGAAGCATGCGTCGCTTTCCGACCAGCAGGCGGCAGCCGCGTTCTTTGCGGAGCTGCTTGAAAACGCCAGCATCGCCACCGTGGGAAACGAAGCGGTGCTGAAGGCGGAGGCAGAAGCATATGATTCGGTAATTTCTTATAAAGAAGTGGAGTAAAGGAACAGAAAAAGGCGCCGGAGCCTGCGGGGAGAAATTCCCTGGGGCTTCGGCGCTTTTTGCATTTTCTTCACAATTTGAACAACTCGCCGTCACATTTTCCCTGTACCCTTAAATGCGAAAACAGAGAAAAACTGCATGCAGGGAGGGAAAGACGCATGGTGCAGGAAGTATTTCAGAGACTGGAGAAAAAATATCTGATGACGGAGGCCCAGTACGGACGGCTCATGCTTGCCGCCGGAGGCCGGCTTCAGAAAGACGAATACGGGGAATACCAGATAAGCAACATCTACTTTGACACGCCGGATTTTCTTCTGGTGCGCCGCTCCCTGGAAAAGCCGGTTTATAAGGAAAAGCTCAGGCTGCGGGCATATGGGAGGGAGCTGCGCTCCGACTCCCAGGTGTTCATGGAGTTAAAGAAGAAATACGACTCGGTGGTTTATAAAAGACGGATCGCCATGGAGCTTAAGGAAGCCAGAGCCTGTTTCTATAACAGGGAGCAAACGGGGCGGGACGACCAGATTTTTAAGGAGCTGGATTTTGCCGCCGCGCGGTACGGGCTCATGCCGAAGGCGTACATATCCTACGAGCGGACGGCGTATTTCTGGACAGAGGATCCGTCGCTCCGCGTCACCTTTGACCGGAAGCTTCTTGGCAGGGATTATGAGCTGGAGCTTTCCCTTGGAAGCTACGGGAGCCGGATCATCGAGGAAGGGCTTGTGTTAATGGAGCTTAAGGCAGCCGGGGCCATTCCCATGTGGCTCTGCCATGCCTTAAGCGAAAACGGGATTTTCCCGTGTTCCTTTTCCAAATACGGCACGTATTATCGGAAGCTTGAGGCGGCATGCAGAGAAACGAGAGAGGAGAACAAAGATTGTGCTTGAGAGTTTTTTATTAAATGGTACGGTGGATATGACAGCCGCGAATCTTTTCGTCTGTACGGCCTGCTCAGCCGTACTTGGCCTGTGCCTAGCGGCGGTGCACCGGTACAAAAACAGCGCGAGCCGCAGCTTTTTAATGACGCTGATTCTATTGCCGGTCATCGTGCAGATGGTGATTATGCTGGTAAACGGGAATCTCGGCGCGGGAGTCGCGGTGATGGGCGCCTTCAGCCTCGTGCGGTTCCGCTCCATGCCGGGAAGTGCCAGGGAGATTACCAGTGTGTTTGCCGCCATGGCCATCGGCCTTGCGACGGGAATGGGATATCTTGGCGCGGCAGCGTTCCTGGCGGCGGCGGTTTCGGGGCTTACGCTCCTTTTCCTTGCAATTCCCGCGGAGGACGATAGAATGTTAAAGAAGGCGTTAAAGGTCACCATACCGGAGAACCTGGAGTACGCCGGGATTTTTGACGATATTTTTAAGGAGTACACAAGAAAAGCGAGCCTGGTACGGGCAAAGACCGTGAACATGGGAAGCCTCTATGAGCTGGAATATGAGATTTTATTAAAGAAGCAGGAAAAGGAAAAAGAGATGCTGGACGCTGTCCGCTGCCGAAACGGGAACCTGACGGTCTCCTGCGCCCGGCTGGCGGAGCGGGAGGACGGCGTTTTATAGAGAACAGGAAGGAGAACGGGATGAGAAAACGATTGCTGTGGACGAAAGGGGCCGCGGCCTTCATGGTGGCCTGCCTGGTTTTCCAGGTGACAGGCTGCCGGAAAAGTACGGAGGTTGGGCCTGGCATGACAGAGGAGAGCACGGCCGGGACAGAGGCGGAGACAAAAGCGGCGGAGAGCAGCGAAGCAGCCGCCGAGGACAGCCTGGAAGCGGCCGGAGGAATTTCCGCCTCCTATGACGAGGACGACCTGAATGCGGAATGGTCGGAGGAGGAAGCGGCCGCTGTGATTGCGTGCAGCGGGAAAGAGGCCGAAATTCAGGGAAGCGGAATTTCGGAGGAAAACGGAGTTCTGACCGTGAATGCCGCCGGAACGTATGTGTTCCGTGGAGACTATGAGGGACAGATTCTGGTGGATGCCGGTAAGGACGACGTAGTACGGCTGGTGTTCGACGGCTTTTCCATTTCCCATGTGACATCGTCGCCGGTCTACGGGCTCCAGTGCGGGAAGCTGATCCTGACGTTGGCCGGCGGGACGGAAAATACCGTGTCGGACGGGACGCTTTATGTGTTTGATAGCGAGGAGGACGATGAGCCGGACGCTGCCATTTTCAGCAAGGACGATTTGACGATCAACGGGACGGGCAGCCTTACGGTAGAAGGAAATTACAGCAACGGCATCCGCAGCAAGGATGATCTGCGGATTGTGTCGGGAACGATTCAGGTGACGGCGGAGAACGACGCCATCAAGGGAAAGGATGCCCTGATGATCCGGGACGGTGAGATTACCGCCGTGAGCGGACAGGATGGCTTAAAGTCCAACAACGACAGCGATCCCGACAAGGGCTATGTGGTGATCGACGGCGGTGTTATTTCCGTGACGGCAGGCGACGACGGCATCCACGGGGAGACCTGGCTTACCATCAACGGCGGCACTATTGACGTGACGGAAAGCTATGAAGGGCTGGAGGCCATGAAAATCGACATCAACGGCGGTATCATTTCGGTGAATGCCACCGATGACGGGATCAATGCGGCGGCCGTCTCCACCGGCGATGAGCAGGAAGACGAGCGAGCTAAAATGGAAGCCAATCCGGATGTGTATGTGCGGATTTCCGGCGGGGAAATTACCGTGAATTCCGGTGCCGACGGTATCGACTCCAACGGGAACCTGTATGTGACCGGCGGAACCGCCTATATCAACGGGCCGGAGTCCGGCGGAGACGGCGCCCTGGATTATAACGGGACGGCCGAGATAAGCGGCGGCGTGTTTGCTGCTGTCGGCAGCAGCCGGATGATGCAGAGCTTTTCTTCGGATTCGGAACAGAAGATGATCTATGTGTTCTATGAGGAAGGAAAAGAGGCTGGGACGTTCATCAGCCTGACAAACGCCGATGGGGACGAGGTCTTCTCCTGGACGCCGGAAAAGACGTATGAGTGCCTGCTTTTGAGCCTGCCGGAGTTTGCGGACGGGGATGTGTACCGGCTTGTGACCGGCGAAGAGGAGACAGAACTTACCATTGACGGTACCATTACAAAATCCGGCCAGGAAAATGGCGGCTTCCAGGGACGCGGAGGCCGCGGCGCCGGAGGCCGCCGGTTGGACGGCGCGGAAGGGCGTCCGGAGGGCGAGATGGGAGAACCAGGTACGTTTGAGAGGCCGGAGGGCGAGACGGGGGATCCGGGAGCGTTTGAGAGACCGGAAGGCGAAGCAGGCGAGCCGGGCGCATTCGAGAAGCCGGAAGGTGAAGCTGGAGATCCGAGCACCTTCGAGAAGCCGGAAGGCGAGGTCGGAGCTCCGGGAGCCTTTGAGAGACCGGAAGGCGAGACGGGAGCTCCAAGAGCCTTCGAGAAACCGGACAGCGAATCCGAAGCCCCGGAGGCCGGAACAAACGGCCCTGAACGGCCGGAAAAGCCGGGAGAAGGTGATCGGATGCCCTCGGCAGACGGAGAATCCCAGCAGCCGCCGGAAAGTGAAGCCGCTTCCGGCGGGGCAGAAGATGTGTAGAGAGACAAAACCATGGGACGCTGAAAAAATCCGGCGTCCCTTAAAAATTTCTGAAAAAACTGCTTTACAAATCGGCAAAAAAGGAATATAGTAGTTCCATATTTTTTTGTCACGGGGAAGCGGTAAAGTGCTTTCTATGAAAAGAACAGATTCCGTATGAAAAACGGTTTTTGGAAAAGAATATAAGAACAGATTGGGTGTCAAGACAATGGTGTCAGAGTCCTGAGGATTCTGTCACCTTTTTTCTTTATAAAGCAGAAAGTTTTCGGAGGTGCAGCATGTCAGTGAAATACGTTTTTGTGACCGGCGGAGTCGTGTCCGGCCTTGGAAAGGGCATCACGGCTGCGTCCTTAGGCCGGCTTTTAAAGGCCAGGGGATACCAGGTGACAATGCAGAAGTTTGACCCATACATCAATATGGATCCCGGGACGATGAACCCGATCCAGCACGGCGAAGTATTCGTCACCGACGACGGGACGGAGACAGATCTGGATCTCGGCCATTACGAGCGGTTCATCGACGAGAGCCTTGATAGGAATTCCAATGTGACAACAGGAAAAATCTACTGGACGGTGCTCCAGAAGGAGCGCCACGGGGATTTCGGCGGCGGCACCGTGCAGGTGATCCCGCATATCACAAACGAAATCAAGAATCGCTTCTACCATGGAAAAGATCCCGAAGAGAACCGGATCGCCATCATCGAGGTGGGCGGCACGGTCGGCGACATCGAGAGCCAGCCGTTTTTGGAGGCCATCCGCCAGTTTCGCCAGGAGATCGGCTACCAGAACTGCGTCCTGATCCATGTGACGCTTGTGCCGTATTTAAGGGCGTCCGGCGAGCTTAAGACGAAGCCCACCCAACAGAGCGTAAAGGCCCTTCAGGGCATGGGGCTTTTCCCGGACATCATCGTCTGCCGGACGGAGGTTCCACTTTCCGAAGATGTGCGGTCAAAAATCGCCCTGTTCTGCAACGTGCCGGAGGGAAACGTGCTCCAGAATCCCGACATGGAATCGCTCTATGAGGTACCCCTCGTGATGGAACGGGAGCGCCTGGCCCACGCGGTCTGCACCTGTTTAAATCTCCCCTGTCCGGAGCCGAAGCTTGCCGACTGGCGGTACATGGTGGACGCCTTAAAAAATCCCCAGAGTGAAGTGACCATTGCCCTGGTTGGAAAATACGTGAAGCTCCATGACGCCTACCTAAGCGTTATAGAGGCCTTAAAGCACGGCGGAATCGCAAACCGCACGAAGGTGCAGATGAAATGGGTGGATTCGGAGCTTTTGACAAAGGAGAACCTGGACGAGTATCTGGCGAACGTCGACGGCATCCTGATTCCCGGCGGCTTCGGAAGCCGCGGCACGGAAGGGATGATCCTGGCGGCCGGCTATGCAAGAGAAAACAAGCTGCCGTTCCTTGGAATCTGCCTTGGCATGCAGATGGCCATCGTGGACTTTGCGAGAAACGTCCTTGGCTTTGCCGATGCCAACAGCGCGGAATTTGCCCCGGATACGGCTCACCCCGTGGTGGATCTCATGCCGGAACAGAACGGTGTGGAAAACATCGGCGGCACCCTGCGCCTCGGCGCCTACCCCTGCGTGCTGGCGGCAGAGTCGAAAGCATATAAGCTCTACGGGAAGCCGGAGATCAGCGAGCGCCACCGCCACCGCTACGAGGTGAACAACGACTACCGCCAGGCATTTTCAGAAAACGGGATGATGATTTCCGGTACGTCCCCGGATGGACGGATCGTGGAGATGATCGAGCTTTCCGACCACCCGTTTTTCGTTGGCACCCAGGCCCATCCCGAATTCAAATCCAGGCCCAACCGGGTACACCCGCTGTTTGCCGGGTTCGTGGAGAGTGCCGAGGAACAGGGGATTTTAAGACGTGCAAAAAAGCTTTTGATGAAACGGAATCATCTGACGGAGGCGGAGGCACACCGCTATCTCCAGAAGACGAGTATGGATACAGGCCGCACCATGATGGAAAGCGCCCAGATGGTGACGATGTTAATGCCGGAAGATTAGGAGGAAAATACGATGTTTACAATCAATGAAAATTATCTGAAATTACAGGGGAGCTACCTGTTTGCAGCCGTTGCGAAAAAGGTGGCAGCGTTCCAGGAACAAAATCCCGGCACGGAGATCATCCGCTTAGGGATCGGCGACGTGACCCAGCCCATCGCCCCGGCCATCATTGAGGCGCTTCATAAGGCTGTGGACGAGATGGGAAAGGCCGAGACCTTCCGCGGCTATGCGCCGGAACAGGGCTATGAATTCTTAAGAAAGGTCATCGCAGAAAAGGATTTTGCGGAGCGCGGCTGTGACATTGCCCCCGATGAGATTTTTATTTCCGACGGAGCCAAATGCGACTGCGGGAATATTCAGGAAATCTTCGGCGCCGACGACATTGTGGCCGTCTGCGACCCGGTGTATCCGGTTTATGTGGACACCAACGTCATGGCCGGCAGGACGGGAAATTACGACGAGGCGACAGGCCGCTTTGAAAAGGTGGTTTACATGCCGTGCGTTGAGGAAAACGGCTTCGTCCCGGAGCTTCCCAAAGAGCGTGCCGACATCATCTACCTCTGCTTCCCCAATAACCCCACCGGCGAAGCCATCCGTCTTCCCGAGCTTCAGAAGTGGGTGGACTATGCCAATGAAAACGAGGCCATCATCCTCTTTGACGCGGCCTACGAGGCCTATATCCGCGAGGACGGGATCCCCCATTCCATCTATGAATGCCGCGGTGCGAGAACATGCGCCATCGAGCTTCGGAGCTTTTCCAAGAAAGCCGGCTTTACGGGCCTTCGCCTGGGCTACGCGGTAATCCCGAAGGATTTAAAGCGGAAGGGCGTTACGCTTAACAGCCTCTGGAGCCGCCGCCAGGGTACGAAGTACAATGGGACACCTTACATCATCCAGCGGGCCGGCGAGGCCGTCTACTCGCCGGAGGGCAGCGTCCAGGTAAAGGCCCAGGTGGATCGTTACATGGAAAATGCGGCGCTTCTCGTAAACGGCCTGCAAAAAGCCGGCTATACGGCATACGGCGGCGTCAACTCCCCCTATATCTGGATGAAGACGCCGGGCTCCATGACCTCCTGGGAGTTTTTCGACTTCCTTCTCAACAAGGCCGGCATCGTCGGGACGCCGGGCGCCGGCTTCGGGCCGTCGGGAGAGGGATATTTCCGTCTGACTGCCTTCGGAACCTACGAGAATTCCGTAAAGGCCCTGGAGCGGATTAAGAATTTATAAAAAGCGGCCTTATATCCCCGCCCCGGAAGGAAGAAAATGTCCGGGGCGGGATTTTCGTATGGAGCTTAGACGGCGGAAAAAGTTATTGATTTTATGAATCTTATCTAGTATAGTAGTTGGTAGATTTAGGCAGGGAGATAAGAATCATGATAAAAATTGCAGTGGACGCCATGGGCGGCGACAACGCCCCGGCGGAAATCGTAAAGGGCGCCGTGGAGGCGGTCAATGAGAGAACAGATATCCACGTATTCCTGACGGGAAAAGAAGATGTGGTAAAACAGGAATTAAAAAAACATACGTATAAAGAAGACCAGATCACCGTCGTGAATGCCTCGGAGGTGATCGAAACGGGAGAACCGCCGGTCAATGCCATCCGAAAGAAAAAGGATTCGTCCATCGTAGTCGGCATGAACCTGGTAAAAAGCGGCGAGGCCGACGGCTTCGTTTCGGCCGGAAGCTCCGGCGCCATCTTAGTGGGCGGCCAGGTGATCGTCGGCCGCATCAAGGGCGTGGAGCGCCCGCCCCTTGCGCCGCTAATCCCGACGGAGACAGGCGTATCCCTCTTAATCGACTGCGGCGCCAACGTGGACGCCAGGCCGTCCCACCTGGTGCAGTTTGCCCAGATGGGTTCCCTCTACATGGAGCATGTGGTGGGAATCAAAAATCCGCGGGTGGCCATCGTAAACATCGGCCTTGAGGAAGAAAAGGGCAATGCCCTCGTAAAAGAAACTTTCCCGCTTTTAAGAGAATGCCCCGGCATCAACTTCATCGGCAGCATCGAGGCCAGGGAGATCCCCCACGGCGGCGCCGATGTGATCGTCTGCGAGGCGTTTGTGGGAAATGTGATTTTAAAGCTCTATGAAGGCGTCGGCGCCACGATGCTTTCCATGGTGAAGAAAGGCCTGATGTCGGATCTTCGGAGCAAAATCGGCGCCCTCTTGATAAAGCCGGCCTTAAAGCGGACCATGAAGAGCTTTGACGCCAGCCAGTACGGCGGCGCGCCGCTTCTCGGCTTAAAGGGGCTTGTGGTAAAGACCCACGGAAGCTCCAAGGCCAACGAGGTGAAAAATTCGATTATTCAGTGCATTTCCTTCAAAGAGCAGGCCATCGGCGAGAAAATCGGCGAACGCCTGGGGAAAAAGGAAAATATGAATGCACAGGAAGCGTAAAGCAGAGAGAGGATGAAGCGTATGGAATTTGAAAAACTGCGTCAGATCATTGCAGAGGTGCTTAACGTGGATCCGGAGGAAATCACGATGGAGACCACGTTCGTAGACGACCTGGGAGCCGATTCCCTTGACATCTTCCAGATCATCATGGGAATCGAAGAGGAGTTTGACATCGAAATCCCGACGGAAGCCGCCGAAAAAATCGTAACGGTCGGCGATGCCGCAGAACAGATCAGAACTTCATTGAATTAAGGATCATTGGAAAAAAAGGTGTCCCGTTACGGTGGCACCTTATTTTCCATTTACGCGGGCAGGCGAAAAAAACGGCTTACGGCCCGCGAAACCATGAAACGAAAAGAGGAAACCGCTTTGGAAGAAAAATGGAAAAAACTGGAGAACATCATCGGATACCGCTTTCAGTCACCGAGGCTTTTGTCCCATGCGCTGACCCACAGCTCCTATGCCAACGAAAAGCACTGGGACAAGACGAAGTGCAACGAGCGTCTGGAGTTTTTAGGCGACGCCGTCCTGGAGGTGGCTGCGAGCGAATTTTTGTTCACCCACTATCCGTCCATGCCGGAGGGGGAGATGACGAAGCTTCGGGCCAGCCTTGTCTGTGAGCCGACGCTGGCCTACTGCGCCGAACAGTTCGGCCTCGGCGACTACCTGCTCTTAGGGCGGGGCGAGGAACTGACCGGCGGGAGAAAACGGCCGTCTGTCGTCTCCGATGCCATGGAGGCCGTCATCGGCGCGATCTATCTGGATGGTGGTCTTGCTAATGCAAAAGAGTTCATTCACCGGTTTATTTTAAACGACATTGAACATAAACAGCTCTTTTATGATAGCAAAACTATCTTGCAGGAAATGGTTCAGGCGGAGTCGAAGGAATCCCTGTCCTATGAGCTTCTGCGCGAGGAAGGGCCCGACCACAACAAAAGCTTTGAGGTATGCGTAAAGCTCGGCGGCCGGGAAATCGGCCGCGGAACCGGCCGGACAAAGAAGGCGGCAGAGCAGGTGGCGGCCTACCACGGGATTTGTACCGTAAAAAAGTAGGAAAAGGTGAGACATGTATTTAAAGAGTATCGAAGTTCAGGGCTTCAAGTCCTTTGCCAATAAAATCGTCTTCGACTTCCACAACGGGATCACGGGCATCGTGGGCCCCAACGGCAGCGGAAAAAGCAACGTGGCCGACGCCGTCCGGTGGGTGCTCGGCGAACAGCGCATCAAGCAGCTAAGGGGCGCCAGCATGCAGGACGTGATCTTTTCCGGGACGGAGACGAGAAAGCCCCAGGGCTTTGCCTATGTGGCTATCACCCTGGACAACCAGGACCACAAGCTTGCCATCGACTTTGACGAGGTGACGGTTTCCAGGCGCATCTACCGCTCCGGTGAGAGCGAGTACATGTTAAACGGGAGCCCCTGCCGTTTAAAGGACATCAACGAGCTGTTTTACGACACGGGAATCGGAAAAGAGGGCTACTCTATCATCGGACAGGGCCAGATTGATAAAATTTTAAGCGGACGCCCCGAGGAACGGCGGGAGCTTTTCGACGAGGCGGCCGGGATCGTGAAATTTAAGCGCAGAAAGGCCATTGCCCAGAAAAAACTGGAAGACGAAAAACAGAACTTAATCCGCATAAGCGATATCTTAAGCGAGCTGGAAAAGCAGGTAGGCCCGTTAAAGAAACAGTCGGAGACGGCCAGGGAGTACCTGCGGTTAAAAGAAGATTTAAAACGGTGCGACGTGGGCCTGTTCCTCTCGGAGACGGCAGTGATACGGGAACAGCTTTCGGAAATCACTGAAAACCTCTCTGTCGTCACCGGCGACATGGAAAACTCACGCACAGAGGCGGCCGGGATCCGCGAGACCCAGGAGGCGCTGGAAGAGGAAATCCGCGTCCTTGAGGAAGCCCAGCGAAAAAAGCAGGAGGCGGGAAACGAGGCGCTCATGACGGCCGGAAACCTGGAAGGACAGGTCAATGTCTTAAAGGAACAGATCCGGACCGAGGAGATGAACGCCGAACATATCAAAAACAGGATCACCGCCATCGAAGGAGAACTGAAAGAGCGGGAAGAAAGAAAGAAAGAGTACCAAAGTGAAAAGGAAGGCCTCACAGGACAGGCCGAGGAGATGAAAAAGCGCCTTGAGGAAGCCGAGGAGGCGCTCTCCGCCAGGACAGCCGAGGCAGACAGCCTGGAACAGGGGATTGAGGAGACGAAGGCCGGGATCATCGACGCCCTCAACGAAAAATCCTCGTTTTCCGTAAAAAAACAGCGGTACGATACGATGCTCGAGCAGGTGCAGGTGCGCCGCTCGGAGGTGGCCCAGAAGCTTTTGAAGGTAAAAAGCGACGAAGAGGGCTGGGCCCTTAAGATAAAAGAAGAGGAAGAAAGAAAGAGGGAGCTGGAGGCGGCCATCGAAGAACTGCTTGCCAGGGCAGACGGCCTGGAGGAGGAGATCAAGGCGGCCTCCGGGGAGATTGCAAGGCTCAACAGGAACCTCAACAATACCCAGCAGGAATACCACAGGGCGTCCACACGCCTCGAATCCCTGCGGAACCTGGCGGAGCGGTACGAGGGCTACGGAAACAGCATCCGCCGGGTGATGGAGACGAGGGACAGGGTGCACGGGATCCACGGCGTCGTCGCAGACCTGATTGACGTGCCGAAGGAATACGAGACGGCCATCGAGACGGCTCTCGGCGGCAGCATCCAGAACATCGTCACCGACTCGGAAGAGACGGCAAAGGTGCTGATCGAATACTTAAAGAAGAACAAGTTCGGCCGCGCCACCTTCCTTCCGCTCACCAGTATCTCGGCGCGGGGCGGGTTCGAGCGGCCGGAGGCCTTAAAAGAGCCGGGCGCCATCGGCCTTGCAAGCAGCCTCGTGAAGGCAGACCGGCAGTATGACGGCCTGATTCAGTATCTTTTGGGGCGCGTCCTGGTGGTAAAGGACATCGACACGGCCATTGCCATTGCAAGAAAATACCGCCATTCCTTTCGGATCGTGACGCCGGCCGGCGAGCTGTTAAATCCCGGCGGTTCCATGAGCGGCGGCGCCTATAAAAACTCCAGCAACCTTCTCGGCAGAAAGCGGGAGATGGAGGAGTTTGAAGAGCTCTGCAAAAAGGCACTTCTCCAGGTGGACAGCATCCAGAAGGAGCTGGTGTTCCAGGAGGGGCTTCTGGAGGAACGGAGCGGGGAGTTAGAGACCGTAAAGAAAGAGCTTCAGGCCAGGTATCTGGAGGAAAACACGGCCGGCATGAACCTCTCCAAATTTTCCGAGCGCCAGACAGAGCTTTTGGAGTCCTCGGCCGACATGAAGTTAGAAAACCGCCAGCTGGAGGAACAGATGCAGGAGATCCGCTCGGAGACGGAAAAGCTTTTGGCGGCGATGAAAGTCCTGGAAGAGGAAAATGAAGCCAGGAACCGGCGCATCGAGGAGGACACGAAAGCCCTGGAGACAGCAAGAGAAAACAGAGAGGAAGCCAGACGTTTCCTTTCCGGCATCCAGCTTTCGGCGGCTTCCTTATCCCAGAAAGAGGACTTCCTTTTGGAGAACATGAAGCGCCTCGGGGAAGAAGAAGAAAAGCTTTTAAAAGAAAAAGAAGCCCTGAGCGGAGGCACCGAGCAGAGCGCCGAGGCCGTGGCAGGGAAAAAGAAAGAAATCGAAACGCTTTTCATTCGGATTGAAGAGGAGAAAAAACGGGCGGCCGCCCTCTCGGAGGAGGCCGGCCAGGCCTCGGAGGCAAAAGAGGAAAAGAACAGGACGAGAAGACAGCTCTCCGAAAAGCGGGAAGAGCTTTCCGACCGGATTTCCAGGCTTGACAAAGAAGCCTTCCGCCTTCAAAATCAGAAGGAAAAGCAGGAGGAGCGCCAGGAGGGCCTCGTAAATTACATGTGGAGCGAATACGGGCTCACCTATTCCACTGCCGCAGAGCTTTCAAACGGTGAAGAAGTGCCGGTTCCCGAGCTGAAAAAACAGATCCATGAGTTAAAAACAAGTATCCGCGCCCTTGGAAATGTCAACGTCAATGCCATCGAGGACTACAAGGAAATTTCAGAGCGGTATGAGTTCATGAAAGGCCAGCACGACGATTTGACGGCGGCCCAGGAGACCTTATATAAAATCATTGAGGAGCTGGACACCGGCATGCGCCGCCAGTTTGCGGAAAAATTCGCCGAGATCCGACGGGAATTTGACCGGGTGTTTAAAGAACTGTTCGGCGGCGGCCACGGAACCCTGGAGCTCATCGAGGACGAGGACATCTTAGAGGCAGGGATCCAGATTATCTCGCAGCCGCCGGGAAAGAAGCTCCAGAACATGATGCAGATGTCCGGCGGCGAAAAGGCGCTGACGGCCATTGCCCTTTTGTTTGCCATCCAGAATTTAAAGCCGTCGCCGTTCTGCCTGCTTGACGAGATTGAGGCGGCCCTGGATGATTCCAACGTGGACCGGTTCGCAAAATACTTACACAAGCTGACGAAAAATACCCAGTTCATCGTCATCACCCACCGGCGCGGCACCATGGTGTCAGCGGACCGGCTGTATGGTATCACCATGCAGGAAAAAGGTGTTTCGACGCTTGTTTCCGTCAGTCTCATAGAAAATGATCTGGATAAATAAGGAGGACTTCCCATGGAAGAGAAGAAAAAAGGCTTTTTTTCCCGTCTTGTGGCGGGACTTTCCAAAACCAGGGACAACATCGTCTCGGGAATGGATTCGATCTTTTCCGGCTTTTCCGCCATTGACGAGGACTTTTATGAAGAGCTGGAAGAGACGCTGATTATGGGGGACATGGGGATCCAGACGACGATGGCTGTCATCGAGGATTTGAAAAAGACCGTAAAGGAACAGCATATCAAGGATCCGTCCCAGTGCCGGGAGGTGTTAATCGAGAGCATCCGGAAAAAAATGGATCTCGGCGAAAACGCCTACGAATTTGAAAACAGAAAATCCGTCGTCCTGGTGATCGGCGTCAACGGCGTCGGAAAGACCACGTCCATCGGAAAGCTGGCCGACCAGCTAAAAGCCGATGGAAAGCGGGTGATCCTGGCGGCAGCCGACACCTTCCGCGCCGCGGCCATTGAACAGCTCACGGAGTGGGCCAACCGGGCCGGCGTGGAGATCATCGCACAGAAAGAGGGCTCCGACCCGGCGGCCGTGATTTATGACGCCATTTCGGCGGCAAAATCCAGAAACGCCGACGTCCTGATCTGTGATACGGCAGGCCGCCTTCACAACAAAAAGAACCTGATGGAGGAATTAAAAAAGATCAACCGCATCATCGACAAGGAGTACCCGGAGGCTTACCGGGAAACACTTGTAGTCCTGGACGGTACCACCGGCCAGAACGCCCTTGTCCAGGCAAGACAGTTCATGGAGGCGGCAAATATTACGGGCATCATCCTCACAAAATTAGACGGGACGGCCAAAGGCGGCATTGCCGTGGCGATCCAGTCGGAGCTTGGCATCCCGGTGAAATACATCGGCGTCGGCGAGAAGATCGACGACCTCCAGAAATTCAATTCCCATGATTTTGTAAACGCACTGTTCCAGAGAGACGAAAGCAGAGAGAAAGAAGAGGGCTGACAGAGATGATAGAAGAACTGACACTGGAAAAATTTGAAGAGGCATCGGAAATCGTAAAAGAAATCACGCTGGAGACAAAGCTCGTGTACAGCGAATACTTTTCTGCCAGCACCGGCAACAAGGTCTATTTTAAGCCGGAGAACATGCAGTACACAGGCGCCTACAAGGTGCGCGGCGCCTACTATAAAATCAGCCAGCTCACGAAAGAAGAGCGGGAGCGGGGCCTGATTACGGCGTCGGCCGGAAACCATGCCCAGGGCGTCGCCTACGCGGCCAGGCTGGCCGGCGTAAAGGCCACGGTCGTCATGCCGGTCATGACGCCGCTCATCAAGGTGAACCGCACGAAGGGCTACGGCGCTGAGGTGGTTTTGGAGGGCGAGGTTTTTGACGACGCCTGCGCCCACGCCTACAAGCTGGCGGACGAGTACGGCTACACCTTCGTCCATCCCTTCAACGACCTGGAAATCGCCACGGGCCAGGGCAGCATCGCCATGGAAATCGTAAAAGAGCTGCCGACCGTGGACTACATCCTGGTGCCGGTGGGCGGCGGCGGCCTCTGCACAGGTATTTCCACCCTGGCGAAATTTTTAAATCCCAACATCAAGGTCATTGCCGTGGAACCGAAAGGCGCCGCCTGCCTGTATGAGTCGAAAAAAGCCGGCCATGTGGTGACGGTGCCCCACATCAACACCATCGCCGACGGCACGGCCGTCCAGACGCCTGGCGACAAGCTGTTCCCGTACCTGATGAAGAACGTGGACGACGTCATCACCGTGGACGATTCCGAGCTGATCGTTTCCTTCCTCGACATGGTGGAAAATCACAAGATGATCGTCGAAAACTCCGGCCTGCTGACCGTAGCGGCCTTAAAGCACTTAAATTTTGAAAACAAAAAAGTGGTGTCCGTCTTAAGCGGCGGCAACATGGACGTGATTACCATGGCGTCCGTCGTCCAGAACGGCCTTCTCCAGCGCGACCGCGTCTTCTCCGTATCCGTAAGGCTTCCTGACCGCCCCGGCCAGCTTGCCAAGGTGTCGGCGTTAATCGCAGAGCTTCAGGGCAACGTCATCCGCCTGGAGCACAACCAGTTTGCCACCATCAACCGAAACTCCGCCGTGGAGCTTAAGATCACCCTGGAGACCTTCGGAACTGACCACAAGAATTCCATCGTGGCGGCCCTCGAGGAAGCCGGATACTCCCCGAAAGTGGAGCGGCCCACGGGAATTTACATGTAGGAGACGGCCATGGAGACGGAGAAAGAGGAATATCTGGCAGCAGCCAGACAGAACGCTGTCTATCTGGCGAAGTGGCTGTGGTTTTCCCTTCTGATGGGAACCGGCTGCGGCCTGATCGGCGCCGCCTTCGGCCGGCTTTTGTCCCTGGCTTCCGAAACCTTCGGCCGCCTGGGCTTCCTGTTATACCTGATGCCGGCGGCCGGGATTGTAATCGTACTGATCCATGAGCTGTTTCATCAGGTGGGAAACAAGGGGACGAACCTGGTGCTGGAATCCGTTTCCTCGGATGAAACAATCAGCCCGTCGGTGCTCCCGTGTATTTTCAGCTCGGCGATTCTTACCCATTTTGTCGGCGGTTCTGCTGGTAAAGTGGGGGCATCACTTCAAATGGGCGGCTGCTTTGGAAATATAGTGGGAGAGATCTTCCATCTCGACCAGAGAGACAAAAAGGTGCTCATCATGAGCGGCATGAGCGGCTGCTTTGCGGCCATCTTCGGCACGCCGCTGGCGGCGGCTGTCTTCGGGATGGAGGTCATAAGCGTCGGCGTCCTTTACTATGCGGCGCTTCTTCCCTGTGTGCTGTCGGCGTTTTTAGCTGCCCATGTGGCGGGGCTTTTCGGCGTCACCGGCGATAAATTCCCTCTGGAAACGCTGCCGGCTGCGGACGTCCGCCTGTTCCTTTTAATCCTTCTTCTGGCCGTTTCGGGGGCCGTTTGCAGCGGCTTATTCTGCATCCTCTTAAGAGGCGTACGAAAGGTTTTCCTTTCGCGGATCCGGAACATTTTTCTGAGAATCCTGGCGGCCTCGGCAGTTTTCATCGCCCTTACGGCCGTTGTGGGGAACCGGGACTACTGCGGCACAGGCGCCGGCTTAATGGCCGCAGCCATGACCGGCGGCGTGCCGTATGCGGCGTTTCTTTTAAAGATGCTTTTTACGGCTGTGACCCTTGGCGGCGGTTTTAAGGGTGGAGAAATTGGCCCAAGCCTTTCGGTGGGCGCATGCCTTGGCGCGGCCTTCGGGAACGTGTTTGGGATTTCTCCGGCGCTCTGCGCGGCCTGCGGGATGCTGTCGCTGTTTTCCGGCGTCACAAACTGCCCGGTGGCCTCGCTGTTTCTGGGCTTTGAGCTTTTCGGTACGGAAGGGATCCTGTATTTCGCTGTGACCGTGGCGTTAAGCTTTGCCATGTCCGGCTACTACGGCCTTTACAGCAGCCAGAAATTTACATATTCCAAGACAAAGACGGAATTCATAAACAGGAAGGCAAATTAAAAATCGCGCCTGCGGCATGCCAAAAAACGGCGCCCGCAGTGCGGCGTCGGAAAAAAGTCCTTGACAAACGGCGCCCAGATGCTATACTAGAGAAACAAATGAAATTGCAAACACGCTGACAGGAAGAGTAGCCCTGAGGAAGGTTCAGAGAGAGGTGCATTTGGTGTGAGCGCCTCACGGGAATCAGGAGGAAGACCACCCTGGAGTGTCCCTTAATCGGGAACGGTGATTCCGTTATCATCAAATGAGTGGCATGAAATTTTCATGCAAGCAGGGTGGAACCGCGATGTAAAAGTCGTCCCTTGGCAGATCCGGAGAGGATTGGCCAGGGGGCGTTTTTTTGTTTCGTAGCCCGAAAATCTGTCTGTCAGAAACAAGAGGCCGCGGAAACGAAACCGATGGCATAAAAAGGAGAATCAGTATGAAGATCACATTGAAAGACGGCTCCGTAAGAGAGTACGAGAACCCGATGTCCGTCCTGGACATCGCAAAGGACATCAGTGAAGGCCTGGCAAGGATGGCCTGCGTCGCTGAGATCGACGGCGAGGAGGCCGATCTGAGAACGGTTTTCGATAAGGACTGCCATTTAAGCATCTTAACGGCAAAGGATCCGGAGGGCCTTTCCGCACTCCGCCACACGGCCAGTCATGTGATGGCACAGGCCATCAAGAGGCTGTGGCCGGGCACCAAACTTGCCATCGGCCCGTCCATCGCAGACGGCTTCTACTACGACGTGGACTCCGAGGAGCCGATCATGGCCGAGGATCTGGAGAAGATCGAGGCTGAGATGAAGAAAATCATCAAAGAGGCGCTGCCGCTGGAGCGGTTCGAGCTTCCGCGGGCCGAGGCCATCGCACTCATGAAGGAAAAAGACGAACCGTACAAGGTAGAGCTGATCGAAGACCTTCCCGAAGACTCCGTCATCAGCTTCTATAAGCAGGGCGAGTTCACCGACCTCTGCGCCGGCCCCCACCTGATGAACACGAAAGACGTGGGCAAGGCCTTCAAGCTTATGAACATCGCCGGCGCTTACTGGCGCGGAAGCGAGAAAAACAAGATGCTCACGAGAATCTATGCGACGGCATTCCCGAAAAAGGAAGAGCTGGAGGCATACATCACGATGATGGAGGAAGCGAAAAAGCGCGACCACAGAAAGCTCGGAAGAGAGCTTGGCCTTTTCATGATGCATGAGGCCGGCCCCGGCTTCCCGTTCTTCCTTCCGAAGGGCATGATTTTAAAGAATACGCTTCTCGACTATTGGCGCGAGATCCACAAGAAGGCCGGATACGTGGAAATTTCCACGCCGATCATCTTAAACAGGAAGCTCTGGGAGACCTCCGGCCACTGGGATCACTATAAAAATAACATGTACACGACGGTCATCGACGAGGAAGACTATGCCATCAAGCCGATGAACTGTCCCGGCGGCGTTCTCGTCTACGCCTCCGAACCGCGCTCCTACCGTGATTTGCCCCTGCGGATGGGTGAGCTGGGCATCGTCCACCGCCATGAAAAATCCGGCCAGCTCCACGGCCTGATGCGCGTCCGCTGCTTTACCCAGGACGACGCCCACATTTTCATGACGCCGGAGCAGATCCGCGACGAGATCAAGAACGTAGCAAGGCTGATCCATGAGGTTTACTCCCTGTTCGGCTTCAAGTACCATGTGGAGCTTTCCACAAGGCCGGAGGACAGCATGGGAAGCGACGAGGACTGGGAGCTGGCAACAGAATCTCTCCGCGGCGCCCTGGACGACCTCGGTGTCGATTACGTGGTGAACGAAGGCGACGGCGCCTTCTACGGCCCGAAGATCGACTTCCATCTGGAAGACTCCATCGGACGTACCTGGCAGTGCGGTACGATCCAGCTTGACTTCCAGCTTCCGCAGCGGTTTGAGCTGGAATACATCGGCGCAGACGGCGAGAAACACCGCCCGATCATGATTCACCGCGTGGCGTTCGGCTCCATCGAGCGTTTCATCGGTATCCTGATTGAGCATTTTGCAGGCGCATTCCCCACCTGGCTGGCTCCGGTACAGGTAAAGGTGCTCCCGATCTCCGAAAAGCATGAAGCGTATGCCCAGAAGATCAAGGATGAGCTGGATGCTGCCGGCATCCGCGCCGAAATCGACTTGAGAAACGAAAAGATCGGCTACAAGATCCGCGAGGCTCAGACCCAGAAGATCCCGTATATGCTGATTGCAGGACAGAAAGAGGAAGAAGAGGGCACTGTCTCCGTGAGAAGCCGCTTCAAAGGCGACGAAGGCTCTGCAAACCTTGCCGACTTCATCGAAAGCATCAAAAAAGAGACTGCCTCCCGGGAAATCCGTCAGGTGGAAGTGAAAAAAGAAGAAAAATAATGCGGCGGCAGGCCGTTTATGCAAATGTCCCGGTGGATTTCTCCCCGGGACGTTTGTGTTTCCATAGATTTCCGAAACTGGAAGAAATATTTGGGAAAATGTAAGAAAAAAGTGCGGGATTTTCGGAGAATTTTCCGATATAATAGGAGAAAATAAGTGATATGGGAGGAAATTCTATGAAAAAGTTATTTGCTTGCCTGCTGGCCGTTACTGTGGCACTTTCCGCCGCCGGGTGCCAGAAGAAAGAAGAACCGATGGATGTGTTCAAGAAGGCTGCTGAGAAAAATGCCGAGCTGGACTCCATCGACATGACAAGCTCCATGAACATGACGATGGCGATGGGCGAAAACAGTCTTGACTTCGGTACGGATATGGATGTAAAAATGTCCGGAGCGTCTTCCGACGATCTGAAATACTATGCCGAGACCTCGACAAACATTATGGGAACATCCCTGAATATGACCATGTTTTACACGGACGGCTATTATTATCTGGACATGGAAGGGGACAAGATGAAATACGCCATGGATATAGAAACGATGATGGAAGAAGCGGAAAAGGCGGGAATCGACACCGTGGAGGCCGACTGGATCAGCGAAATTTCCATGGAAGAGTCCGGTGATGACAAGATCCTGACCTTCACAGCCGATCCGGCGAAGATGGATTCCTATGTCCAGGAGCTTCTCGGCGCATCCGGCGCCTTTGATGAGCTGGCGGATTCCGGAATGACAATCGAGAGCGTCTCCGGCGTCTACACGGTGGGAAAAGACGGCTACTATAAAGATATGAAGCTTGACATGACCTTTAAAATGACGGTGGAAGGCACGGAAGTGGAGATGACAGTTTCCATGGACGCAGTCATCAACAACCCGGGCCAGCCGGTTACGGTAGAGATCCCGTCCACGGAAGGGTACACGGAAATTGACATCAGTGAGCTGGATTTGGCAGCGTAAGGAGGAAATGCAATGTGCAGCCGGTTTCACATAAGCCTCCGGGGGAAGAAGCTCCTGGAGGGCTTTCCCGGCTTTGAAGAATTTAAAGAAGGAGAGATCCGGCCCGGCGATTTGTCGCCGGTTCTCTTTTTCTTTGATGAGAAGCCGGGACTGAAGATTTTGAGATGGGGCTTCCGCCCGGAAGGAAAAAGCGGCCTTGTTTTCAACGCCAGGTCGGAGAGCGCCGGGGAGCGGCCGATGTTTAAGCAGTGTTTCAAAGAACGCCGCTGCATCATTCCCGCCTCCTGGTTCTATGAGTGGAACCGGGAAAAAGAGAAGATGAAATTTGAAGACGGGAGCGGCAGCCCGCTTTTGTATCTGGCAGGCTTATGGAGGAAGGAAGAGGACGGCGGCCGCTTCGTGGTTCTGACGACAGAGGCCAATGCCTCCATGGCGCCGGTTCACGACAGGATGCCGCTGCTTCTTAAAAGAGAGGAACTGGCCGGCTGGTGTGCCGACGAAGAGTCCGCCGGAAAGCTTCTGAAAAAAAGGCCGGAGGAGCTTCTTCGCTCCTCCGACTATGAACAGCTTCGTCTGTTTTAACCGACGTAAATCGGGTATTCCCGGTACGGCTCCGTGTGGCCGATGATTTCCGCCACGGGAACCAAATCTTTTAACCGCCTTAAAAAGCCCTCGCCGGCCGCTTCCGGGACGGCGATTAAGAGGCCGCCCGACGTCTGCGGGTCAAAGAGCAGGTCACTGACATTTTCGGGCACGGAATCCGAAATGGAGACGAGGCCGTCCAGATATCCGCGGTTTTTGTATGCATTTGCCGGTACAATCCCCATGGAGGCGTAATCCAGCGCCCCGGGGAGTGCCGGTATTTTTTTGCTGTCGATGAAAAAGCTCTGCCCGCTGCCGGCCGCCATTTCGTAGCAGTGGCCCAGAAGGCCGAAGCCGGTCACGTCGGTGCAGGCATGGATGATGGGCTCTTTCTCCATCACTAACGCCGCGTACTTATTGAGGAATTCCATGGAATCCACGGCCGCCTTGTGCTCCGCCGGCGTAAGGATCCCGCCGCGGTCGGCTGTCGTCAGGATTCCGGAGCCCAATGCCTTTGTGAGGATCAGCACATCGCCGGCCGGCGCCGCATTGTTTTTAAGCACCTTGTCCGGATGGACGAAGCCGGTGACGGAAAGGCCGTATTTGGGCACGGGATCCTTGATGGTATGGCCGCCGACCACCATGGCGTCGGCCTCGGCCACTTTTTCGTAGCCGCCCTGGAGAATGGCCTGGAGGTGTTCCTTTGCGAGATCCTCCGGGAAGCAGAACACGTTCATGGCTAACTTCGGACGGCCGCCCATGGCGTACACATCGCTTAGGGAATTGGCCGCCGCGATTTTCCCATATTCGTAGGGATCGTCCACCACAGGCGGGAAAATATCGACGGTCTGGATCAGTGCCAGTTCCTCGTTTACTTTATAGACAGCGGCATCGTCGCTGGTGTCGAAGCCGACTAAAAGGTTCGGGTCGGAAAATTTGGGCAGGTGACACAAAACTTGTGCCAGGGCATCGGGGCCCACCTTGGCCGCTCAGCCGCCCTGCTTTGTCATGGATGTGAGCTTGATGGATGACATGCTGCCAACCTCCTTTTCTGATCGCCCCTAGAAGGGCTTTTCGATGTTATATTCATTGATTTTATTGAAAATCTGGCGGGCGCTGATGTTTAGCTCCTTGGCTGCTGCGTTGATGTTCCAGCCGGTCTGCCGGAGCGCCCATTCCAGATATTCCTTTTCACTGCGCCTCTTAAACTCCTTCCAGGAGATCATCTCATGGGTGCTGTAAGAGGAAGTCGGCGTCGTCCTGTGGAGATTATAGAGGATCGGGAGCCCCTCCGTGGTAATCACATGGTTCTGGGACAGGACAACCATCCGGTCGATGGTGTTTTTTAGCTCTCTGATATTTCCCGGATAGTCATAACTTGTGAGAAACTCCCAGGCTTTATCCTCGATCTTATCAATGCGGATCTCGTTTTCCTCCTGGGCCTTCTTTAAAAGAAAGTGGATCATCCCCTCCAAATCCTCTTTGCGCTCCCTTAAAGGCGGGATCCGGATGACGATGGTGCTGACCCGGTAGAAAAAGTCTTCCCGGAAGGTGCCGTTTAAGACCTCGGTGGGCAGATCACGGCTGGTGGCCGTAATCAGGCGGAAGTCCAGATATTTTTTGTTGTTCCCGCCGAGCCGCTCGATTTCCTTTGTCTCGATGGCCCTCAGAAGCTTCACCTGGGTCGTCAGGCTGACGTCACCGATGGCATCAAGAAACAGCGTCCCGTGATCGGCCAGCTCAAACTTTCCGACCCGCCGCCTTATGGTGTCGGAAAAGATGCCCGGCTCCATGCCGAAAAGCTCCGGCTCCAGAAGGGATTCGGTGTAAGCGTTGCAGTTTACGGCCACAAAGGGCTTGTCCGAACGGCGGCTCAGAAGGTGGATATACTGCGCCGCCACGTCCTTTCCCGTTCCCGACTCGCCGATTAAAAGCACGTTGGCATTGGAAGCCGCCACCCGCCGGCAGTCCTGAAGCGTCCTCTGGTAGGCGGCTGATTTTGTTTTCATGAAAAAGGAACTTTCAAATTCCTGCTGATTCATCTGTGGATCCTTTCAAAGCGCTGTGAGATTCTATCTGGTATTATAGCGGATTTCATGGAAAATGACAATGGTTTCTAAAAACCAAACGATTCCTTGACAAATGGGCCAAAGGGGCTTAAACTTAAATTAGGAGAATTTTGGCCGGAGGAAAGGCTTGATGGGAGAGCAGCAGACAAAGCGGACCGTCACCGGACGGGAATTAAAATGGATTGCCGTCCTTTCCATGACGCTCGATCACATCGGCGCTGTCCTCGTGGAACCAAAAATCCCCGGATTCTCGAACCCCTATGCGGCGGAAACATTCCTGACCGGAGGGGAGACATCTTATCTTTACTGGCTCGATGTGGTACTCCGGTACGCCGGCCGTCTGGCCTTCCCGATTTTCTGCTTCCTTCTTGCGGAAGGCTTTCTCCATACGCGGAGCCGGAAACGGTATGCCCTTCGGCTTGCATGCTTTGCTGTTGTCTCAGAATTTCCTTATGATATGGCACGGGCCGGGACATGGTTTGATCCTGAAAGCCAGAATGTGTTTGCAGCCCTGTTCCTTTGCCTGGCGCTTATGGAAGCGCTGGCGCGCTGGGAGGCGAAAAGCGCACAGATGCCTGCCTTTTTCGGCGGGGCCGTTCTCCTGACCGGGGCCTTCTGCCTGGCGGCGGAACTTGCCTGCTGTGACTACGGCTTTTTGGGGCCGCTTCTCGTTTCCGTCCTGTACCTGTTTCGGAACGATAAGAGAAACCAGCTCCTTTTTGGCGCAGCCATCGTCTCCGTGGAGGTGACGGCGCCTCTTGCCTTCCTTTTAATCCGGCTGTATGATGGGACGCAGGGAAAGAAGAACGGGAAGTATTTCTTCTATATTTATTATCCGCTCCATCTGCTGATCCTCAGTATGGTGGGGAAATTAGTCACATAACGGCGGCTTATCCGTGTAACGGCCGTCGAATGAGAAAAAAACTTCCGAAGAGAGAAAAAAACTTCGGTCTCATTGGAGAAAAGTGGAGAAAAAAATTTCAATCCTCTTTTCAAACAGATAAAAGTATGTTATCTTATAGATGCATAGAAAAAAACTATACTGGTTTTTGTGTGCATAGAAAAGATTGAAACAGGACATGTCCTGAATCAATAGAGGGTGGAAAGCGATGTATCGGATTGTGACAAACAACAGGCTCTGCCGTGATAAATACGGCAGCCAGGTCGAAATGGATTATCTGGAAAACGGGAGCTATCTCGACGTGCTCCTGAAGGTAAAGGACTATATCCAGAAAGGCTGGTGCCTGGAGACACATCCGATGACGGGAAGCTTAAAGCCCAACCAGACCCCATATAAATCGGTTATGATCTCGAACCGGCCTGTGGACCGTGAAGATTTCTACAATCAGGAAATCACCATGGAAAACAGCGTCAGTATCTGTCAGAAGTTTCAGGCGATCCGGCAGACGCCGGACTGGCCGGAGCATCTCAGGGAAGACTACCGGGAAGTGGATCTTTCGCTGATTGAAGGGGCGCTACAAAAAATCCTAAATTTTTAAGAAAGCGGGGGAAGCAGAGCGATGAAACTCGAATTAGGAATCATTCCGATTAGCGACATTCAGTTCGGAGCAGAATCCAAGGTGGAAAACGGTACCATCTATGTGAATGCCGACGAGTTGAAAGCCCTTCTGCTGGAAGACGAATCTCTCAAGTCCGTTGAGTTTGACATTGCCAAACCGGGCGAGAGCGTTCGCATCATGCCGGTCAAAGATGTAATTGAACCGCGCGTGAAGGTTAGCGGAGAAGGGGCAATGTTCCCAGGAGTAATTTCCAAGGTGGCAACCGTTGGAAGCGGACGTACAAACGTCCTTCGCGGAAGCGCAGTTGTAACCACAGGAAAGATCGTGGGATTCCAGGAAGGCATTATTGACATGTGCGGCACAGGAGCGGAGTACACACCGTTCTCCAAGTTAAACAACCTGGTGGTTGTTTGCGAGCCTGTGGACGGACTTGCAAAGCATGCCCATGAGCATGCAGTCCGTATGGCTGGCCTTAAGGCTGCTGATTACATCGGCAAGCTGGCTAAGGACATTGAGGCAGAAGAGGTTGAAACGTATGAGACCGTATCTGTGAAGGAAGGCCTTGCAAAATGGCCGGAGCTTCCGAGAGTCGCTTATGTTCTGATGCTTCAGAGCCAGGGACTTATGCATGACACCTATGTCTACGGTGTGGACATGAAACAGTCTCTGCCGACCATCATCAATCCGACAGAAACCATGGATGGCGCAATCTTAAGCGGAAACTGCGTTTCTGCATGCGACAAGAACACCACCTACCACCATCTGAACAATCCGGTTATCAAGGATCTGTTTGCTCAGCATGGCAAGACCTTGAACTTTGTAGGCGTTATCATTACAAATGAGAACGTGTACCTGGCTGATAAGATGCGTTCCTCTGACTGGACAAGCAAACTCTGCGAGTGGCTTGGCTTAGACGGCGCAATCGTATCCCAGGAAGGCTTCGGAAACCCGGATACCGACCTGATCATGAACTGCAAGAAGATCGAGGGCAAGGGCGTTAAGACTGTTATCATCACCGATGAGTACGCAGGCCGCGACGGCGCTTCCCAGTCCTTAGCAGATGCTGATGCTGCTGCAAACGCAGTAGTAACAGGCGGAAATGCCAATGAAGTGATTCACCTTGGCCCGATGGACAAGGTAATCGGATATCCGGAAGTTGCGGATATCATCGCAGGCGGATTTGACGGCAGCCTTCAGAAGGACGGCTCCATCGTCGCTGAGCTTCAGGTTATCACCGGCGCTACAAACGAGATGGGCTTCAACAAGTTGAGCGCCAGATAGGAGGAAAAGATGTCGAAGTTAAGAGTAGTTCACTACATTAATCAGTTCTTCGCAAATATCGGTGGAGAAGAAAAAGCTGATTATCAGCCGGAACTGCGGGAAGGCGTGGTTGGACCTGGTATGGCCTTCAACCAGGCTTTCGGTGAAGAGGCAGAGATCGTTGCTACCGTTATCTGCGGCGACTCCTACTTCAACGAGAACGTAGACTCCGCAACGAAGACGGTTCTTGACATGATCAAGAGCCAGAATCCGGATCTGGTAATCTGCGGACCGGCCTTCAACGCCGGACGTTACGGCGTAGCCTGCGGTACCGTAGCTTCTGCCGTAAAGAAAGAGCTTGGACTTCCGGTTGTTACCGGTATGTACAAGGAGAACCCGGGCGCTGATATGTACAAGAAAGACGTATATATCGTTTCTACAAAGAACAGCGCAGCCGGCATGAGAGACGCCGTTAAGAAGATGGCTCCCCTGGCATTAAAGGTTGCCAAGGGTGAGAAGATCGGCGCTTCCGCTGAGGAAGGCTACATGCCGAACGGCCTTCGTGTGAACTTCTTCGAGAAGAAGAGAGGTTCCGAGCGTGCCGTTGAGATGCTTGTTAAGAAGCTTGCAGGCAAAGAGTTTGAGACCGAGTATGAGATGCCGAGCTTTGACCGTGTTGCTCCTGGTGAGGCGATCAAAGACATGTCCAAGGCAAAAATTGCCCTGGTTACATCCGGCGGTATCGTACCGAAGGGCAACCCGGATCATATCGAGTCCTCCAGTGCTTCCAAGTACGGACAGTACGACATTGAGGGCGTTACCGATCTGACTGCTGAGACGTATGAGACGGCTCACGGCGGCTATGACCCGGTATATGCGAACGAAGACGCAGACCGCGTACTTCCGATTGATATCATCACCGAATTCATTAAGGAAGGAAAAATCGGCAGCCTTCATAAGTATTTCTACACCACCGTTGGTAACGGAACGGCGGTAGCGAATGCGAAGAAGTTTGCGACGGAGATCGGCCAGAAGCTGGTTGACGACCATGTTGATGCCGTAATTCTCACCTCGACCTGAGGTACCTGTACTCGTTGCGGTGCAACGATGGTTAAGGCTATTGAGAGCTATGGTATTCCGGTTGTTCATATTGCAACCGTAGTCCCGATTTCCCAGACCGTGGGCGCAAACCGTATCGTCCCGGCTGTCGCAATTCCGCATCCGTTAGGAAACCCCGCCCTGACTCTTGAGGAAGAGAAGGAAATCAGGAGAAAGATTGTTTCCAAGGCTTTGGAAGCATTACAGACACCGGTTGAAGACCAGACTGTTTTTGAGTGGAAATAGTTTCAGTTAAATCAATCGAAAAAAGGAGAGACATCCCATGGATAAGATATATGATGTGATTATCCTGGGGGCAGGCCCGGCTGGATTAGCAGCCGGCCTGTACTCCGGAAGATATCGCCTTTCCACCCTGGTAATCGAGAAGGCCAAGGATGGCGGGCAGATCGCAATCACGGATGAAATCGAAAATTATCCCGGTCAGATGGTGGAAGGCGAGAGCGGCCCGTCCCTGATCGAGAGGATGACAAAGCAGGTGGAGAAGTTCGGCGCAGAGCGCGTGAGCGACACCATCAACAAGGTAGAGCTGGATGGCGACATCAAGAAGCTCTACGGAACCAAAGACACCTATCAGTGCCGCGCACTGATCATTGCGACAGGTGCATTCCCGAGGCCAATCGGCTGCAAGAGAGAGGGCGAATTCATGGGCAAGGGCGTATCGTTCTGCGCCACCTGTGATGCAAACTTCTTCGAGGATATGGAAGTATTCGTAGTCGGCGGCGGAGATTCCGCTGTGGAAGAGGCAATGTATCTGACGAAATTCGCAAGGAAGGTCACGATTATCCACAGAAGAGATGAGCTTCGCGCTGCCAAATCCATCCAGGAGAAAGCATTCAAGAACCCGAAGCTGCATTTCATGTGGGATACGGTTGTGGACGAGCTCCACGGTGACGGCATCCTCGACGGAATGACGGTCAAGAATACGAAGACCGGCGAACTTACGAGAATTGATGCAGATCCCGATGACGGCATGTTCGGCCTCTTCGGCTTCATCGGCTACAACCCGAGAAGCGAACTGTTCGAGGGCATGATCGACATGGAGAACGGCTACATCAAGACGGATGACAACATGCACACCAATATCCCGGGCGTATATGCGGCAGGTGATATCCGTGTAAAGAGCCTCCGCCAGGTTGTAACGGCTGCTGCTGACGGCGCTATCGCTGCACAGCAGGCTGAGAAGTATATTGCTGACCTTCACTAATTTCCATACATATATGGAAGAAAGGATGTCTTAGATATGGTAGAGTTAACAAAGGAAACCTTTGAAGAAGAAGTATTAAAGGCTGAGGGCACTGTTCTCGTAGACTTCTACGGCGACGGCTGCGTTCCCTGCCAGGCTCTGATGCCGCATGTTCATGCTATGGAAGACACCTACGGCAAGGACATCAAATTCACGGCTCTCAACACCACAAAGGCTCGCCGTCTGGCTATCGGCCAGAAGATCCTGGGCCTTCCGGTTATCGCTCTTTACAAGGACGGCGAGAAGATCGCTGAGTGCGTAAAGGACGACGCAACCGTTGAGAACATTGAGGCTATGATCAAGGCTCATCTGTAAGGATGAGATGCCGTATTTCGCGGCAGACTAAAGATGTGAATTACACGTTTATGTGTTTTTCAAAAATCTGCGGTGTCTCTGATGCCGCAGGCAAATGCAGCGGCGCAGGGTTTCCTGTGCTGAAAGCCACAAATAAATAAAGGAGGAAAAGATGCTATGGCTATCCTGAATGGTAAGAAAGTAGTTATCATCGGAGACCGCGACGGTATTCCAGGGCCATCCATCGAAGCATGCGTTAAGACGGCAGGCGCAGATGTAGTATTTTCATCTACCGAGTGCTTTGTCTGAACGTCCGCGGGTGCTATGGACCTTGAGAACCAGAAGAGGGTTAAAGATTTCGCAGAAAAATACGGACCGGAGAATTTAGTTGTTGTTCTCGGTGCCGCTGAGGGTGAGGCAGCCGGACTGGCAGCCGAGACCGTTACTGCGGGTGACCCGACGTTCGCAGGCCCATTAGCAGGAGTCCAGTTGGGACTGACTGTATATCACATTTGTGAGGACGAGATGAAGGCAGAGGTAGATGCCGCTGTCTACGATGAGCAGATTAGTATGATGGAAATGGTTATGGATGTGGACGATATTGCAAACGAGATGTCCTCTATCCGCGAGCAGTATTGTAAGTATCTGTAACAAAACTGCCTGCCCGGCAGCCTTCTTGTGCGCTGTGGCAAACGTAAAGGGGCGCCGTAAAAAGCGCCCCCATTTCAAAATATGAGGTGTAGTGATGAACGGGTATCCAGTATTAAAAGGGGCCAGTTATACACTGGCAATTACACCGGATATGGTAATCCATAACGGTACGACACAGACAACAGAAATGGTCGTGAATCCGGACTCCGAGTATTTAAAGGAACTTCCGGGACATTTGAGAAGCTTTGAGGATGCGGTATCCTACATACCGAATCAGGTGTATATTGGAAATGCCAAGCCGGCAGACCTGGCTGCTACGGAATTTCCGTTCTATGACAAGAAGTGGCCGGACGCTTCCCGCGACGGCAAGTACGGTCAGATCATGCCGCAGGACGAGTTCTACGGACTGATGCAGATCTGTGATGTTTTTGACCTGGTGCTGCTTGAGAAAGATTTTGCACAGGCTGTAAAGGCGAAACTGGCTGCCCAGAATCTTTTGAAAGAAGATCAGCTGGCAGTTCTTGATAAAAACACAAGCACTTCGGAGGAAATCGCTGCTCTCGTAAACGATGAGCATTCCGAGGGCCTCTATCACGAGGGCAAGCTGGTAGGCGCTGTAAAGCGTGCCCATGACGTAGACGTAAACCTGTCTGCTCATGTTATGCTTGAGAACCTTGTGACGAAGGCTTCCAACGTCCTTTCCCTGATCGAGCTGGTTAAGAAGGCCGGCGTAAATCCGGAGGAAGTGGACTATGTCATCGACTGCTGCGAGGAGGCCTGCGGCGATATGAACCAGAGAGGCGGCGGAAACTTTGCGAAAGCTGCTGCTGAGATTGCCGGCTTCACAAACGCAACAGGTTCCGATGTCCGCGGTTTCTGCGCCGGCCCGGCTCATGCGCTTCTGCATGCTGCTGCTATGGTTAAGGCAGGAACCTTCAAGCACGTTGTCGTTACGGCTGGCGGCTGTACCGCTAAGCTCGGTATGAACGGCAAGGATCATGTAAAGAAAGGCCTTCCGATCCTTGAGGATGCCATTGCAGGCTTCTCTGTTTTAATCAGCGAGGATGACGGCGTTAGCCCGCAGATCCGCACGGATATCGTGGGACGCCACACCATCGGCACAGGTTCTGCTCCGCAGAACGTAATTTCTGCCCTGGTTACCAACCCGCTTGATGCAGCAGGACTTGGAATCCTTGATATCGACAAGTATTCTCCGGAGATGCAGAATCCGGATATCACAAAGCCGGCCGGCGCAGGCGATGTTCCGGAGGCAAACTATAAGATGATCGCAGCCCTCGGCGTTAAGAAGGGCGAGATCGCACGTGCTGACATTGCCAAGTTCGTAAAAGAGCATGGTATGACCGGCTGGGCTCCGACCCAGGGCCACATCCCGTCCGGCGTTCCGTACCTTGGGCCGCTGCGCGATGAGGTTCTTGCAGGAGAGACCAACCGCGCCATGATCATCGGCAAGGGAAGCTTGTTCCTTGGAAGAATGACAAACCTGTTCGACGGCGTTTCCTTTGTTGTCCAGGCTAACGACGGCTCCGCAAAAGACGGCGGCGACGCTGGCTTCGATGAGGCAAAGGTTAAGACCATGATCGGCGAGGCCATGAGAGACTTTGCAAAGGGACTTCTCGGCGAATAAGCATCTGCTGTCAGAAAGGATTGAGGTTTTATGTCAGATACGAAAATTAAAAAGCTCATTGCGGAAACCTTCCTGGAAGTGGCAGACGCCCTGGAAACCGGTCAGTATGGAAAACAGCCGGTGATCGGCTTTGCCAGCGAAGGCAGTGAGCATGGTGAGGATAATATCGAAAGAGCGATGGAGCTGGCAGCCGCCAAGGGCCTCAAAGCTGTTTTGATTAAAGGGGAAGATATCCATAAGGATATGGAGAAGATGCTGGATTCCGGCGAGATTGACGCTGCCGTTACGATGCATTATCCATTCCCCATCGGCGTTTCCACCGTCGGAAAGGTCATCACCCCCGGCATCGGAAAGGCTATGTATATTGCCACGACCACAGGTACGTCCGATACGGACCGTGTCTGCGGCATGGTAAAGAATGCCATTTACGGCATCATTGCGGCCAAGGCTGAGGGCATTGAGAACCCGACGGTCGGCATCGCAAACATCGACGGCGCAAGACAGACAGAGAAGGCTCTCTTAAAGCTCGCAGAGCAGGGCTATGACATCAATTTCGCACAGTCTGCAAGGGCTGACGGCGGAATCGTCATGAGAGGAAATGACCTGCTTGCCGGTACGCCGGACATCATGGTTATGGATTCCCTGACCGGAAACCTGATGATGAAGATTTTCTCCGCTTATACAACAGGCGGAAGCTACGAGTCCCTGGGCTTCGGATACGGCCCGGGAATCGGCGACGGCTATGGCCGTTTGATTATGATCGTATCCCGTGCCTCCGGCGCACCTGTAATCGCAGGCGCCATGGAGTTTGCAACGAACCTGGTTAAGCACAACTGGAAGGCTGTTGCGGACGCTGAATTTGCAAAGGCAAAGAAGGCCGGTCTCGACGCAATTCTCGACGAGATTCGTTCCGCAGGCAAGAAGGAAGCTGCTGCTGAGGAGACCGTTGTAGCTCCGCCGAAGGAAATCTGCACCGATCAGATCCCTGGCATCGAGGTTATGGATCTGGAGGATGCTGTAAAGGCCCTCTGGAAGGCCGGCATTTACGCCGAGAGCGGCATGGGCTGTACCGGCCCGATTGTGCTCATGGCTGCCGACAAGAAGGAGCGCGCATACGAGATCTTAAAGGAAGCCGGATACGTCGGCTAATCCTTTCCGTGCTGGATCGGAGGCCCTGCGGAATGTCCCGCAGGGCGCCGGCCCAGTGCTTCTTTGACATACCATAAAATGACTTAATTGTTGCGAAATTTCGCTCAATTTGTCGTTGACAAAGTGAAAAATACATGGTAAAATGGCGAGGAAAGTGGCTGCTATGCTTGCATGGGCAACCATTTGACGGGCATTTCCATCGAGACGATAGTCGAGATGGTACAATCGGCCATGTTATACTGCAAGATGTGGAGGTAGATCGGTTGCTGGTGTGCCGCGCGGTCTTCAAAACCGTTGTAGGGGGTTAAGAGCCTCCTGGGTGGGTTCGATTCCCACCTCCTCCGTTTTTATCCCATCAAGTAGTGTAGGAGGAAACAGCATATGGAAAAAAAGCAGGAGATTCTGCGGAGTATTCCTAAAATGGATGAGTTGCTACTGGATGAGCAGCTCGTTTTTTTTATGGAATCGACGCCGAGAGCCGTGGTTGTTGACGCGGCAAGAGAGATTACGGATCGGGTAAGAAAAGAGATTTTATCGGGGGAGAGGACAGAGGTTCCCGGAAAGGATGAGATGATTGCCGCCATCTGCGCGCAGGTTACAGGCGAGAAGAAGCGGGATTTGAGAAACCTCATCAATGCCACAGGCGTTGTGTTGCACACGAACCTGGGGCGCTCCAACCTCTGCCGTGCGGCGGTGGAGAGCATCCTCTCCGTGGCCGATTCCTATTCCAACCTGGAATACGATGTGAAAAACGGTATTCGCGGTTCACGCCATGACCACGTGGAGAAGATCATCACGCGGATCACCGGCGCTGAGGCGGCCATGGTTGTCAACAACAATGCGGCTGCCACCATGCTCTGCCTTTCGGCTATGGCATGGCAAAAGGAGGTCATTGTCTCCCGCGGCGAGCTGGTGGAAATCGGCGGTTCCTTCCGGGTGCCGGAGATCATGGAACAGAGCGGCTGTCATTTAAAGGAGGTCGGAACGACCAATAAGACGAAGATGGCCGATTACCGGAATGCCTATGACCCGGAGCACACCGGTGCCCTTATGAAGGTGCATACAAGCAATTACCGGATCCTTGGCTTCACCGAGGAGGTGACGGTGAAGGAGATGGCAGCTCTCGGAAAAGAGCTTGGGCTTCCGGTGATCTATGATATGGGAAGCGGCCTGATGACCGACCTTTCCCGCTACGGCGTCGATGAGCCGACGGTTTTGGACGCCTTAAAGGACGGGGCCGACGTGGTGTTATTCAGCGGTGACAAGCTTCTTGGCGGGCCACAGGGCGGCATTATTATCGGAAAGAAAAAATATGTGGATCTGATGAAAAAGCATCCTCTTGCCAGGGCGTTCCGCGTCGACAAGCTGACGTTGGCGGCTCTGGAGGCGACGTTCTTTGAGTATTTGGACATGGAGAGCGCAAAACGCTCGGTTCCGGTTTTAAAGATGATTACCACATCCACCGAGGAGCTTAAGAGCCGGGCAGAGCTTTTAAAACAGCGGATTTCGGAGAAGACAGAGGCGTTTACCCTCGGGACGGAGCCCTGTAAGGATCAGATCGGCGGCGGTTCGGCGCCGACGACGCTGCTTTCCGGCTATGCGGTGACGGTTTCGTCGGAGCATATGACGGCGGAGCGGCTGGAGCGGCTTCTCAGGAAGGCGGCCGTGCCGGTTATCGTGCGGGTCGCCCACGATAAGATTGTCCTTTCTGTCAGAACGGTGCGCGAGGAGGAGATGGCGGCAGTGGCGGAGGCTTTCGCTTTCGCGGCAGCCCAGGATAACGGATCAAAGGGGGAGTAGCGGCGGATGCAGAATGTAATCGTAGGAACTTCGGGTCATGTGGATCACGGAAAGACGTGCCTGATTAAGGCGCTGACCGGTGTGGACACCGACCGGCTTAAAGAAGAGAAAAAGAGGGGCATTACCATCGAGCTTGGCTTTGCGAACCTGCCCAATGACGAGGGGCTCCATATCGGCATCATCGACGTGCCGGGCCATGAGAAGTTTGTGAAGAACATGCTGGCTGGTATCGGCGGCATCGACCTGGTGCTTTTGGTGATCGCCCTGGATGAGGGCGTCATGCCGCAGACCGTGGAGCACTTTGAGATCTTAAAGATGCTCCATATCCGCCAGGGCATCATCGTATTTACCAAGTCCGACCTGGTGGATGAGGACTGGGCCGAGATGGTGGAAGAGGATGTGTCGGCGCTTGTGGAAGGCAGCTTTTTAGAGCATGCCGACAGGATCCGCGTTTCCTCCTTTACGGGAGAAAATATTGACGTATTAAAGAACATGATCCTCGATAAGGTGCGTTCCGTCGGCATGAGGCGCAGCGAACCGGAGCTTTTTAGACTTCCCATCGACCGTGTCTTTACGATGGAGGGCTTCGGCACCGTCGTGACGGGGACGCTTCTTGAGGGAAGCTGTCAGGCCGGCGAGGAGGTCATGGTTTATCCCCAGGAGCGGGTGCTTAAAATCCGCGGGATCCAGAGCCACGGACAGAAAGAGGACGAGGCCTTTGCCGGCCAGCGTACGGCCATCAACCTGGCGAATGTGAAAAAAGAGGATCTGCTGCGCGGCGAGGTGCTGGCATCACCCGGCTCCCTCACGAACAGCACGTTCCTGGACGTAAAAATCAACCTGTTTAAGACGACGGAGCGCCAGCTTAAAAACGGCGACCGCATCCATTTTAACTACGGTTCGGCGCAGACCATCGCAAAGGCAGTTTTGCTTGATAAGGACGCGGTGGATCCCGGCGACGGCGCCTTTGTGCAGCTCCGGTTTGACGAGCCGGTGGCCGTCAAGCGTACCGACCGGTTTATCATCCGCTTCTATTCGCCGGTGGAGACCTTCGGCGGCGGCGTGATCTTAGACGCCAGCCCGGCCAAGCATAAGAGACACCAGGAGGAGCTGATTAAGAGCCTTTCGATCCGGGAATCCGGCACCGACGAGGAAGTCCTGGAGCTTGTTCTGGAGGAGGAGAGCATCCGCTTCCCCAGCGTTCACTGGCTGGCAGCCAAGATGAACTGGACGGACAAGGAAACCGGAGACATGCTGGAGACCTTAAAGAAGAAGAAAAAAGCGCTGTCTTTAAACGACGGCAACTTCTTCCATAAGAATTTCTGGGATAAGGTGACGGCGGCAGGACTTTCGATCCTGACGGCATTCCATAAGGAAAATCCCATTGCGGCCGGTATGGAGAAGGAAGAGTTTAAGAGCCGCCTTCTCGACCATTTCTATCTGAAGGATGCGAAAAAGGGCGACGTGCTTTTAAATGAGTTAATCAAGCGCGGAACCATTACGGCTTCCGGAAGCACCGTGGCTGCGGCCGGCTTCCTCGCCAAGTATTCAGACGAGCATTCCGGCATGCGTGACAAGATCTTAAAGGTGTATCTGGACGCAGGCGTGGAGGCGCCGGCGACGGAGGATGTGATGGCGCAGTTTAAGGATAAGAAGCAGGCGAAGCAGGTGCTTATGGATCTGTTTAAGGATGGAACGCTTGTGAAGTTAAATCCCGGCGCCTACATCCATAAGACCCATTATGACAGGGCCATGGCGCTTCTTCACAAGCATTTTGAGACGAACGCGACCATGTCGCTTGCAGAGTTCCGGGATATGCTTGGGACGTCGAGAAAGTATGTGCTGATGATTTTAGAGTATCTGGATCAGCAGAAAATTACGAAGAAGCAGGATGATGTCCGGGTGCTCTTAAAGTAAGGGGGCGGCCATGGAATTCAGACAGCTTGAGGCATTTGTCAATGCCGTAAAATACAAAAGCTTTTCGCGGGCGGCCGATGCGACGTTTTTGAGCCAGCCCACCATCAGCGCCCATGTGAGCAACTTAGAGAGTGAGCTTGGCGTGCTTTTGTTCCACAGAAACGGCAGGGAAATTACCCTGACGCCCCAGGGGCGGGAGTTTTATCCCTACGCTACGTCCCTCTTAAATACGAGAGCCAAGGCGCTCCTTTCGGTACACGGCGGGAGCGGAGAGCTTTCCGGGATCCTGGATATCCAGACTTCGACGATTCCGGGACAGTACCTTCTTCCCAGGCTCATGAAGGGGTTTCACGAAAAGAATCCGAAGGTTCGCTTTTACGTGGAGCAGTCGGACAGCCGGAACGTCAACGAGAACCTTTTGAACCAGAAGGGCGAGCTTGGCTTTACCGGCTATAAGGGGAATTCCGGGCTGGCCTACGAGCCGGTGTTCACCGACGACATGGTGCTTATTACGCCGGACGAGCCCTGCTATGCCGATTATAAGAACGGTGATAAAATGCCGGCGGAGATGTTTTTAAAATGCCCGTTCATCCTCAGGGAGGAGGGCTCCGGGACGAAGGAAGAGATGGAAAAGGCGCTGGTGGACGGGAAAGCCGTCTTTAAGAATGTGGCCGTTGTGGCGCGGATGAACCATATGGAGGCCATCAAGCAGGCCGTGAGCCTGGGGCTTGGCGTCTCCATCGTGTCGGAGCTGGCGGTGCGCCACTGTGCGGAAAGCGAGGGACTCCGGTATTTTAAGATCGAGGGCCTTAAGAAAAAACGGATTTTCTATCTGACTTACAATAAGAACCGCTGCCTGTCGCCGGCGGCCGAGGAGTTTCTGACCTTTGTCAAACGGGAGGCCAGGGCAGTGCAGGAGGGCAGTTATTGCCAGGTATAGGATTTTTCTATCGAATATTCCTATGAATTGGTTTTTTGAATTAGACGAAAGATGGTTCTTTTGGTAAAATTGACGGTACGGACTGGGACGTTTTTCGTTCGTTCCGTCCAAGTTTGCCAAAAGAAAAGGGGTATTTGAGATGAATTTAGCTGCTAACAAAAAGACGCTCCTTGTATCAGGCGTCATTCTCGGCGTGATTGCCGCGGTTCTCGCTTATATGGGGAACCCGAAGAACATGGCGATGTGTATCGCCTGCTTTATCCGTGATTCGGCCGGTGCCATGAAGCTCCATACGGCGCCTATTGTACAGTACATGCGGCCGGAAATTGTCGGCATTGTCTGCGGCGCGTTTTTGGTTTCCGTCTGCATGAAGGAGTACCGCTCGACGGCCGGTTCGTCGCCGATGATCCGGTTTATCCTCGGCGTCATCATGATGATCGGGTCTTTGGCCTTCCTTGGCTGCCCGCTGCGTATGGTGATCCGTATGTCTGCCGGTGATTTGAACGCTTATGTAGGCTTCGTGGGCTTTGTGGCCGGTATCTTTACGGGAACGCTGGCGTTAAAGCGCGGCTTCTCCCTGGGACGTTCCTATACGATCCAGAAGGCATCGGGAGCCATCCTTCCGATTGTGCTTGTTTTCCTTCTGATTTTAAGCGTTGCCACGCCGTTATTTGCCTTCAGTGAGAGCGGCCCCGGAAGCATGCATGCGCCGCTTCTCGTTTCTCTGATCGGCGGCCTCGTATTCGGAGCCATCGCCCAGAGATGCAGAACCTGCTTTGCAGGAAGCATCCGCGACGTGATTTTAATGAAGAATTTCGACCTGATTACCATCATTGGCGGCTTTTTCGCCGTGATGTTAGTCTTTAACCTGGCCACTGGCGGGTTTAAGCTCTCCTTCGACGGACAGCCCGTTGCCCATGCACAGCACATCTGGAACTTCCTTGGCCTTTATGCCGTAGGATTTGCTGCTGTCCTGGCAGGCGGATGCCCCTTAAGACAGCTGATTCTGGCCGGTCAGGGTTCCTCTGACTCTGCCGTGACGTTCTTAGGCCTTCTTGTGGGCGCTGCCTTCTGCCATAATTTCAGCCTGGCAGGCGTTGCTGCCGCGGCGGCTACGGAGACGACGGCGGCTGTTGCAGGCGGCCCGGGAATCTACGGACAGGCAGCCGTTATTATCTGTATTGTGGTGCTGTTCATCATCGGGTTTGGAAAGAAAGAGAGGTAACTGCCATGTATGAAGTAGATGCAAGAGGATTGTCGTGCCCGGAGCCGGTTATGCTGACGTCCCAGGCTTTAAAGAGCCATGGAAAGGAAGCCATCAAGGTTCTTGTCAGCGAGCCGCATACACGTGCGAATGTGGAGAAATTCGCAAAGAGCCAGGGCCGTACCGTGACGGTGACGGAAAAGGGCGACGAATTTGAGCTGGTGATCCAGTAGAAAAGAGATTTCATGAGAAAAAAAGAGCTGAAACTGATTGTTACCTTCCATACGACGGCCGATGCCATTGCGGTGGAGAAGGCGTGTAAGGAAAGGGAAATCCCCGGACGGATGATTCCGGTTCCCAGGGAGCTTTCCGCCGGCTGCGGTTTAGCCTGGTGCATGGCGCCGGAGGGCCGGGAAAAGATGGAAGGGCTGCTTTCTTCCCTGAACCTGGAGTCAGAGGAGATGGCGGAGATTTTATACTAAGGATGAAAGGGCAGATGGTTTTCACCGGCTTTCCGGGGAATGGCCGGATGCCCTTTTTGTTTCATAGGAAATTGCGTCCTATGTAACAAAAACGCTCCGCGAGGATGTGCACTTCGCGCAGAGGAATATGGCTGCCGGCGCAGCCGCGCTTTGGCGCGTGTGTGCGCCGTAGCGCACACTTTTTTATACGAGGAGGAAAAGGTATGGCAGAGATTTATCTTGACAATGCGGCGACAACCATGAAAAAGCCGGACTGTGTGATTGACGCGGTGGTGTCAGCCATGAGGCATATGGGAAATTCCGGGCGCGGGGCCCACGAGGCGTCCCTCGACGCGTCCAGGGTGATTTTTGAGACAAGGGAGCGGTTATCTTCCATGTTCCATTTGGGGAACCCGAAACAGGTGGCGTTCACCTGCAATTCCACAGAGGCGTTAAACACGGCGATTTTCGGGCTTTTCGGGCCCGGTGACCATATTATTTCCACGGTGATGGAGCACAACTCGGTGCTGCGCCCCCTTTACCGTATGGAAAAGCAGGGGGCGTCGGTGACGTTCCTTCCCTGCGATGAGCTTGGCAGGCTGCGGACAGACTTGCTTTCCTCGGCGCTGCGGCCGGAGACGAAGGGGGTTGTCTGCACTCATGCGTCGAACCTGACGGGGAATGCCAATGACCTGGAGTTTATCGGGAAATTCTGCCGGGAACACGGACTGCTTTTTGTGGTGGACGCCTCCCAGACGGCAGGAGTTCTTCCGATTGATATGGAAAAGATGAACATTGATGTCCTCTGCTTTACGGGGCACAAGGGGCTTTACGGCCCTCAGGGTACCGGCGGAATCTGCGTCCGGGAAGGCGTTGCGGTGGCGCCGCTGAAATCCGGCGGCAGCGGTGTGCAGACATATTTAAAGGAACATCCCCATGAGATGCCGACGGCTCTTGAAGCCGGGACGTTAAACGGCCACGGCATTGCCGGGCTCCATGCGGCTTTAGGCTTCCTTATGGAGACGGGCACCGATGCGGTCCATGAAAAGGAAGTCCGGCTGATGCGGCGGTTCTATGACGGGATTAAGGACATTCCCGGCGTGAAGATTTACGGCGATTTCTCCACGGATCACCGGGCGGCCGTCATCGCCATCAATATCCGGGACTACGATTCGTCGGAGATCAGCGACGAGCTTTCCTTTACTTATGGGATTTCCACGCGGCCGGGCGCCCACTGCGCGCCGCTCATGCATGAGTCCATGGGAACCGTGGAACAGGGGATGGTGCGGTTTTCGATTTCCTGGTTCAATACGGAAGAAGAGATCGATGAGGCCATAAGAGCGGTGAGAGAGATTGCGGAAGAGTAAAATGTATAAAAAACTTTATGTATGGTACTTTTTGCTGGGGCTGATTTGCTTTTGGCAGTTTCTTCGGCCTCTTGAACCGGGAGAGGAATGGCTTCGCATTTTTGCGGCGTTTTTTCTAATCCTTCGGGCCGCAGCCTTTTTCCTCGTGTGGAAAAATCGGGAGAATTTTTGCCTGATGCTCCGAAAAGGGCATGTGTGGAAGCGGGAGATGGAAGCGGAAAGCATGGAGAACACACTTTTGTGGATGTATGTCATAGCGGAGGGAGCATGGCTTGGCTGCATTTTCCCGCAAATGTTTTCTCTGTTTCAGCCTTTAGAGAGATTCGTTTTTCTGATGCATTTTACGATGGCGCTTTTATTTGCGCTGGATGCCCAGAGCGGTATCCTTTCTGCTTTGCCGAAAGGAAAAAGGATGTTCGGATTTCCGGTTGTCAGCATGCTTTTGGTTGCCGCTCTTACTGTAAGGAATTTTGAAGCGAAGACAGCTCCTTTGCCGGATGCGGCTGTTTTGCTTTTGGCTCTCATGTATTTTGAAATGGGAGCGGGGATTCTTATTCGACTGCATGAGAACCGGGCGCAGTGACGGGATGGGAAATTTGTCGGTATTTCTGTCAGCACACAGGGAAAACAGAATCCTGTCATTGAGAAGCCGGAAAGAATGTGTTATACTGGTGACACGGAAAGTCAGAGCACATCATAATGGCGGCCTACCCTCCCAAGATCGGAGGGGCTAACCCTCCAGATGAAAGAAAGGAGGGCGAGCCAATGTATGTTACATATCAGGACTTAGTCCAGATTGGAATATTCATTGTAGCCCTTGTAAGTCTGATTTATCAGATGCTCAAGGGAAGAAAATAGCCGCCACTACCAGCAATAGTGACGGCTGACCTCGTGTGAGGTAAAGCTACTTATTGTTGAGGGTAGGCCGTGTGTTTCTGGCTTTCCTTCTTTCTATTATCAATATAACACAACCGGCGGCATGGTGCAAGCGGATTCTTTCTTTTAACCGATCTGTCACGTGCAGAATTTCCTTTAGTAAACCAGCGCAGGAGAAGGAAGAAACAGAACATAAGTTCGTAAAGAAAAAACACTTGACACCCGCCCTGTTTTATAGTATGATTACGCAGGTGATCGGAAATGGAAAAAATTGTGGAACAGGGGCTTTTGTATGATTTTTACGGTGAGCTCCTGACCGAGCATCAGAGGCACATCTATGAGGATGTGGTCTTCAATGACATGTCCCTAAGCGAAATCGCCGAGGAACAGGGGATCAGCAGGCAGGGGGTTCATGACCTGGTGAAGCGCTGTGACAGGATTCTTGGCGGCTACGAGGAAAAGCTCGGGCTTGTTGACAAGTTCAACAGGACGAAGAAAATGGTCGAGGAAATCAGGACGCTGGCCGGTGCTTATAAGGAAACCGGCGATATGAGCCTGATCGACCGCATCGAAGAGATTTCCGGGGAAATCGGACAGCTTTGACATTGAAGGAGAGATTGCATGGCATTTGAGAGTTTGGCCGATAAGCTTCAGAACGTCTTTAAGAATTTAAGAGGCAAGGGCCGCCTTACGGAAGCCGATGTGAAGACAGCCTTAAAGGAAGTCAAGATGGCGCTTCTCGAGGCGGACGTAAGCTTTAAGGTTGTAAAGCAGTTTATAAGCTCTGTCCAGGAGCGGGCCGTCGGCCAGGATGTGCTGACAAGCCTGACGCCGGGGCAGATGGTCATAAAAATCGTAAACGAAGAGCTTGTGAAGCTCATGGGCTCCGAGACGACAGAAATCGCCTTAAAGCCCCAGAGCGAGATTACGGTCATCATGATGATTGGTCTCCAGGGCGCCGGCAAGACGACGACGACGGCGAAGTTAGCCGGAAAGTTTAAGGCCAAGGGCAGGAAGCCGCTTCTTGCGGCCTGCGATATCTACCGCCCGGCGGCTATCAAGCAGCTTCAGGTCAACGGCGAGAAGGTGGGCGTGCCGGTGTTCTCCATGGGAGACAGCCAGAGCCCGGTCAATATCGCCAAAGCGGCCATTGAGCATGCGAAAAAAGAGGGCATGAACCTGGTGTTCCTCGATACGGCCGGACGTCTCCAGATTGATGAATCCATGATGGATGAACTGGTGGACATCAAGGCGGCCGTGACGGTGGATCAGACGATCCTCGTGGTGGACGCCATGACGGGCCAGGATGCCGTCAATGTGGCCGGTACCTTCAATGAGAAAATCGGCGTCGACGGCGTGATTTTAACGAAGCTGGACGGCGACACGAGAGGCGGCGCGGCGCTTTCCATCCGCGCAGTGACGGGGCGGCCAATTCTGTACGTCGGTATGGGAGAGAAGCTTTCCGATTTGGAACAGTTTTATCCTGACCGGATGGCCTCAAGGATTCTTGGAATGGGAGATATCCTGTCCTTGATCGAAAAGGCTGAATTCGATGTCAGCGAGGAAAAGGCCAAAGAGATGAGCCAGAAGCTCCGGAAGGCCGAGTTTGATTTCAATGATTTCCTGGATCAGATGCGCCAGATCAAAAAGATGGGCGGCATGGCGAGTATCTTAACGATGATGCCCGGCATGAACCAGATGAAGGGAAATCTTGATATAGATGAAAAGTCCATGGATCGGGTGGAAGCCATTATCCTGTCCATGACGAAAGAGGAACGCACCAATCCGTCTCTTTTGAACCCCTCGAGAAAGCAGAGGATCGCAAAGGGCGCCGGCGTCGATATCGCCGAAGTCAACCGGATCGTCAAGCAGTTCGAGCAGTCGAAGAAGCTCATGAAACAGCTTCCCGGCATGATGGGCGGAAAGAGAAGGGGCGGCCTCGGCGGAATGATGGGCAAGTTTAAGCTCCCGTTCTAGCCGCAAAATGAAGACAGCAATGCATTCCGCATGCTTATAGAAACAGATTCCAAGGAGGTGAAAATAACATGGCAGTAAAGATGAGACTTAGAAGAATGGGTCAGAAAAAGGCTCCTTTTTATAGAATTGTCGTTGCTGATTCCCGTTCCCCGAGAGATGGAAGATTCATCGAGGAGGTTGGATACTACGATCCGAACTGTGAGCCGAGCGTAGTGAAGTTCAACGAGGAAGCAGCAAAAAAGTGGTTATCCACAGGTGCTCAGCCGACAGAGACAGTTGGCAAGCTTTTAAAAGTAGCCGGCATCATCCAGTAATGCGAGGTGTGATTGATGAAAGAATTGGTCGAAGTGATTGCTAAAGCACTGGTTGATAATCCAGACGAGGTTGTGGTTACGGAAACGGAGAAGGAAGACGAGATTATTGTCGAGCTGAAGGTTGCCTCCGGCGATATGGGAAAGGTAATCGGAAAGCAGGGCAGAATCGCCAAAGCGATCCGTTCCGTCGTAAAGGCCGCATCCTCCAAGATGGAAAAGAAAGTTATTGTTGAAATTCAGTAACGCAGAGGGCTGTAATCAGAGTTCACTTTGATTGCGGCTCTTTTTCTGATAAAGGAGAATTTGATGGAACAGCTTCTCAGGGTGGGCGTCGTGACGACGACCCATGGCGTCCGCGGGGAGGTCAAGGTTTTCCCGACTACCGACGACGCGGAACGCTTTAAAAAACTGAAATCCGTGATCCTGGATCTTGGAAGGGAGAAACGGACGCTGGAGATCGAGCAGGTTCGTTTCTTTAAGAACCTGGTAATTTTGAAATTTAAAGGGCTCGATTCCATGAACGACGTGGAGGGCTTCCGGAAAAAGGATCTCCTCGTGACGAGGGAGCAGGCAGTGGAGCTTTCGGAGGATGAATATTTCATTGCGGATCTCATCGGCCTTTCGGTTGTGGATGAAGACGGGGAGCGGCTCGGGACGCTCTCGGACGTGCTCCAGACCGGCGCCAACGATGTGTATGTGGTGAAGACGGAGGCGGGAAAGGAGCTTCTGCTTCCAGCCATCGGCGAATGCGTTTTGAAGGTGGATCTTGCAGCCCAGGAAATGACCGTTCATGTGATGGACGGCCTTCTGGATCTTTAAGCGGAGGTACGGGATGAATTTTCATGTTCTGACTTTATTTCCCGAGATGGTGACAAACGGATTAAACACCAGCATTCTGGGGCGGGCGGCCTCCAAGGGGCTTTTGTCTTTTGAGGCTGTCAATATCCGGGATTATACGCTGGAGCGCCATGGGCAGGTAGATGATTATCCTTACGGCGGCGGCGCAGGCATGGTGATGCAGGCGGAGCCCATCTACCGGGCTTACGAGGCGCTCTGCGGGCGGATCGGAAAGCGGCCGCGGGTCGTCTACATGACGCCCCAGGGCCGCGTGTTCAACCAGAAAATCGCAGAGGAGCTGTCAAAAGAGGAAGAGCTTGTGTTTCTCTGCGGCCATTACGAGGGCGTTGACGAGCGGGTTCTGGATATGATCGTGACGGATTCTCTGTCGGCCGGGGACTATGTGCTGACCGGCGGAGAGCTTCCGGCCATGATGATGATCGACTGTATTTCCAGGCTGATCCCCGGCGTTTTAAATAACGGCGATTCGGCGGAGTTTGAGTCTTTCCATGACAATCTTCTGGAATATCCCCAGTACACCAGGCCAGAGGAGTTCATGGGGAGAAAGGTTCCGGAAATCCTGCTTTCCGGCCATCATGCCAACATTGACAAATGGCGCAGGGAGCAGTCGATTATCCGCACGCTCGAGAGGCGGCCGGAGCTCCTTTCGGAGGCGGAGCTTTCCAAAAAAGAGCGGGCATTTTTAGAAAAGCTTCTGGAGGAGAGACGGCAGGAAGAGACGGCCCAGGAGAAGGAAAATTTGCCGTAATTGGGCTTGACTTTTTTAAGGCCCTTATGCTATAATTTTAACTCGTGAAACAAGAGATGTTCCTCTGCCGCCTGATTTTGCGGGTAAGAACGTCGACTATATCAAGGAGGTTCATGAAACATGAACGATATTATTAAGAATATTGAAGCTGCTCAGTTAAAAGAGACTGTTCCGAGCTTCAACGTAGGCGATACCGTTAAGGTATATGCAAAGATCAAGGAAGGCAACCGCGAGAGAATCCAGGTATTTGAAGGAACTGTCATCAAGAGACAGAACGGCGGCGTAAGAGAAACCTTCACCGTAAGAAAGAATTCCAACGGTATCGGCGTTGAGAAGACCTGGCCGCTTCACTCCCCGTCCGTAGAGAACGTGGAAGTCGTAAGAAGAGGTAAGGTAAGACGTGCGAAACTCTACTACTTAAGAGACCGCGTCGGCAAGGCTGCTAAGGTAAAAGAACTGGTTAAGTAATTGATCTGGCGGATTCAAGGGACAATGCAAATTGTCCCTTGTTCTATATATACGCATGCAACAGGCCGGCACAGACCGGCGAAGGAGTGTTTGAATTGGAGCAGAATCGGATCCATCTCGTCGTGAACTGGATCGTGGACATTGTTGTGATGATTGTGCTGGCCTGCTATACGGTCTATGCCTTCGGCGGCCGGGCGGCAGTGAACGGGCATTCCATGGAGCCGGTGCTGGCTTCGGGGGATGTGGTTCTTTTAAACCGCCTGGCGTATGACCTGGGAAAGCCGGATCGGTTTGACATTATCGCGTTCCGGCAGGGCGATTCGGCCGTGAGCATCAAGCGTGTCATCGGCCTTCCTGGCGAGACGGTTCAGATCCGGGATCAGGCCGTGTACATCAACGGCGAGCGCCTGGAGGCGGAGAGCGGTCTGGAAGCCGTCTCCATCGCAGGCGCGGCGGAGTTCCCTGTGGAACTTTCGGAAAACGAATATTTTGTTTTGGGCGACAATCGGGATTCCAGCGAGGACAGCCGGTTTTCCGGGACGGGAAATGTGAAGCGAGAGCAGATTTTAGGAAAGGTCTGGCTCCGACTGGAACCCTTTTCGGAATTCGGGCTGATCCATTCTTAGGAGGAAATTTATGCATATACAGTGGTATCCGGGACATATGACAAAGGCGGTCCGCGCCATGAAGGAAGATATCCGGCTTGTGGATCTGATTATTGAGCTGGTGGATGCCAGGGCTCCCATGTCCAGCCGGAATCCGGATATTGATGAGCTTGGAAAGGGGAAGGGACGCCTGATCCTTTTAAATAAATCTGACCTGGCAGACGAGGCGGGAAATGAGGCATGGAGCCGGTATTTTAAGGAGCTTGGCTTTGAGGTCTTAAAAATCGACGCCCGCGCCAAGGGGACGTTAAAGCAGATCAGCCAGGCTGTCCAGGCGGCCTGCCGGGAAAAAATCGAGAGGGACAGGAAGCGTGGAATTTTAAACCGTCCCGTCCGCGCCATGGTGGCCGGCATTCCCAACGTGGGAAAGTCCACGTTTATCAACAGCCTGGCGGGAAGAGCCTGCGCGAAAACCGGGAACAAGCCGGGCGTGACGAAGGGGAACCAGTGGATCCGCTTAAATAAGCAGGTGGAGCTTCTCGACACGCCGGGAATTTTGTGGCCGAAGTTTGAGGATCAGGCCGTGGGTCTGAAACTGGCGTTTCTCGGTTCCATCAACGAGGAGATCTTAAACAAGGAAGAGCTGGCATGTGAGCTGATTGCATGGCTTTCCGGGCGGAATCCCGGCCTTCTGGCGGAAAAATACGGCCTTCCGGATGAAAACGGCGCCCCGGCTGAGGTCCTTGGCGATATTGCAGAGGCGCGCTCCTGCTTAAAAAAAGGCGGGGAGTTCGACACGGAACGGGCGGCAAGGCTGCTTTTGGAGGATTTTAAAAACGGGAAGCTGGGGCGGATTACGCTGGAGTTCCCGGAGGAATACAAAAAGGCGGATGAGTAGGCAATGGGAAGGACACTGAAGGGAGAACGGCTGGAAAAAGAGCTTTTAAGGCTTGACGCCATGAAGGAATTTGAGCGGGAATATGAGGGCTTTGGCCTTGTCTGCGGCATCGACGAGGCGGGGAGAGGGCCCCTGGCCGGGCCGGTGGTTGCCGGGGCGGCCATACTTCCTGCCGACTGCACAATCCTTTATTTAAACGATTCCAAGAAGCTTTCGGAAAAGCGGAGAGAGGAACTGTTTCTGGAGATTCAGGAAAAGGCCGTGGCCTGGAGCACCGGCATGGCCTCCCCGGAGCGGATTGACGAAATCAATATCTTAAACGCCACGTATGAGGCCATGCGGGAGGCCATCGAAGGGCTTTCCGTACAGCCGCAGGTGCTTTTAAACGATGCGGTGACGATTCCAGACATTGCGCTGCGCCAGGTGCCGATCATCAAAGGCGACGCCAAAAGCGTGTCCATTGCGGCGGCCAGCATCTTAGCTAAGGTGACGAGGGATCATATGATGGCGGAGTATGCGAAGCTCTACCCCGAGTACGGCTTTGAAAAGCACAAGGGGTACGGAACGGCGGCGCATATTGCGGCTTTAAGGGAGTTTGGGCCGTGCCCGATCCACCGAAAGAGCTTTATCAAAAATTTCGTTTCCGAGTAAGCCGAAAGAGGGAAAATGGGGTACAATAACAGGGAAACCGGAAGCCGTTACGAGAGAGAAATCGCCGCGTATCTGGAAAAGCGCGGGTTTGTGATTCTTGAAAAAAATTACAGGTGCCGGAGCGGGGAGATCGACCTGATTGCAAGGGACGGACGGTACCTTGTGTTTATTGAGGTCAAATACCGGAAAAGCGGCGCGGCCGGTACGGCCCTGGAAGCCATTTCGCCGAAAAAGGTTTTGAAGGTCAGGCAGACCGCAGCTTACTATCTCTATGAAAAAGGGCTTCCCGAGGACACGCCCTGCCGGTTTGATGCGGCGGGAGTTGACGGGGAGACTGTCACGTACAGGAAGGACGCATTTTGACCCGGAGGGATTTTATGTATCAGTGGATCCGAAAAGACAACAGCAGCACGCCGATGCGTGAGATCACAAGCGCCGGCGTTACATATCTTGCGTTCCCGGCGCTTTTAGAGAGCGGCATGGTGCGCCACGGCTTTTCCACCAGGATGGGCGGCGTAAGCGAAGGGCCGTATGCCACGATGAATTTTTCCTTTACCCGCGGCGATGACCCGGAGGCCGTGAGGGAAAATTACAGGCGGATGGCAGAAGCCCTCCGCGTGGACATGGAAAAGATGGTTCTCACCTGGCAGACTCACACGACGAATGTGCGTGTCGTCTCCGAGGAAGACCTTGGGAAGGGGATTATAAAGGAGCGGGACTACCGGGATGTGGACGGGCTTGTGACGGACATGCCGGACGTTACGCTTGTGACATTTTTTGCCGACTGTGTGCCCTTATATTTTCTGGATAAGAAGAACCATGCCATCGGGCTTTCCCATTCCGGCTGGCGCGGCACCGTGAAGCGGATGGGCGAAAAGACCCTTGAGACCATGGCGGAGGCCTTCGGGACGCGGCCGGAGGATGTGACCGCCTGCATCGGCCCCAGCATCTGCATGGACTGCTACGAGGTCGGCGGCGAGGTCATCGAGGAATTCGCGGCTGAATTTCCGGAAGCCGTCCATGACCGGCTTTTTTATAAAAAGGAAAATGGGAAGTACATGTTAAATTTATGGGAGGCCAACCGGATTGTCCTCACGGACGCCGGGATCCGGGAAGAAAATCTTTCTGTGACGGATATCTGCACCCACTGCAACCCGGAGCTTTTGTTCTCCCACAGGCGGAGCCCCGAAAAGCGCGGCAACCTCTGTGCGTTCCTTTGTTTGAATCGTTCATAATTTCCTGTTAATGACAAAAAACGAAAAACCTTCTAGTGTATATTCTTTTTCTGCGTCCATACTAGGAATGTACCAAGAAGCACCGGAGCAATCACTTGAATCTGACTCCGGTAATACTAAAAAAGGAGGCGTTTTTATGTCTAACACAAACAGTTCTTCCAACCGTGTATCCGTACCGGAAGCCAAGGAGGCTATGGACAAGTTCAAAATGGAGGTTGCTACCGAGTTAGGTGTGCCGCTTACCAATGGCTATAATGGGAACCTGACGTCTTACCAGAACGGCAGCGTCGGCGGCTATATGGTTAAGAAGATGATCGAGGCCCAGGAAAAGCAGATGGCTGGCAAATAAAGCATAAAAAGCCATGAAGAAGGTCCCTTTCCGAAGAAATTTCGGAAGGGGATTTTCTATGTCGCGGCCGGCGGGAGAAAGCCGGAAAATTTCGGGAAAAACAGCTTGTATCTCAGAGCTTTTGATATTATAATGAAACAGAAACAGCGTCAGAAAGGAATGCCTATGAGAGTAATTGCCGGCAGCGCGAGGCGGCTGCAGCTAAAAACCGCCCCTGGAATGGAGACCAGGCCGACGACCGACCGAATCAAGGAAACTTTATTCAACATGCTTCAGGATGACATTTACGGGAGCCGGTTCCTCGATCTGTTTTCCGGCAGCGGCGCCATCGGCATCGAAGCCTTAAGCCGCGGCGCAGAGTGCGCCGTGTTCGTGGAAAACGGCACGGAACAGCTTTCCTGCATCCGGGAAAACCTTAAGACGACGCATCTGGCGGAGAAAGCCACGGTGCTGGCTTCGGATGTGCTTTCGGGGCTTCGTGAGCTGGAAAGGCGCGGGCTCCGGTTCGATTTCGTGTTCATGGATCCGCCTTACCGAATGGAGCACGAAAAAAACGTCCTTTTGGCGTTAAAAGCATCGCCGCTCATTGATGAAGACAGCCTCATCATCGCAGAGGCCTCAAAGGAGACGGACTTCTCCTATGCCGAAGGACTGGGGTACGAGCTTGTGCGGTGCAAGGTCTATAAGACCAATAAGCATGTATTCTTTAAAAAAAGATAAAAGCAAAGGACAGACAGCAAAACCATGAAAAATGCAATTTATCCGGGCAGCTTTGACCCGGTCACACTTGGACATATCGACATAATCAGGCGCTCTGCGGAGCTTTTCGACCACCTGATTATTGCCGTTCTCAATAACAGTGCGAAGAAGCCGCTCTTTACCGTGGAGGAACGGGTACATATGTTAAAGGAGGTCACGAAGGACATCCCCAACACAGAGGTTTTAAGCTTCGGCGGCCTGACGGTGGAATTTGCCAGGGAATGCGGCGCCCATGCACTTGTGCGCGGGCTTCGTGCAGTCACGGATTTTGAGTACGAACTCCAGCTCGCCCAGCTAAACCGGGTGATTGCGCCGGAGATTGACACGGTATTTCTCACGACAAATCTGAAATATGCGTATTTAAGCTCCAGCTCCGTCAAGGAGGTGGCAGCCTACGGCGGCGATATCAGCTCGTTTGTGACGCCGTATGTGGAAGAGCGGGTTCATGAAAAGTTTCAAAGGATAGAAAAATAAGAAAGGGCGAGGTAAGAGGTTATGAGCAGAATCGAGCAGTTAATCACCGAAATTGAAGAATATATCGACAGCTGTAAATTCCAGCCGCTGTCTACGACGAAAATCATTGTAAATAAAGAGGAGTTGGACGAGCTTCTTGTGGAGCTGCGGCTGCGGATCCCTGATGAGATCAAGCAGTATCAGAAGATTATCAGCAATCAGGATGCGATTATCTCCGATGCCCAGGCAAAGGCCGACGCCATGTTAGCCGACGCGACGGCTCAGACAAACGAGCTTGTGAACGAGCATGAGATCATGCAGAAGGCATATGCCCACGCCAACGAGATCATTGAACAGGCCCAGGCGCAGGCCCAGGCCATCCTGGACAACGCGGTGAACGACGCCAACAACATCCGCCAGGGCTCCATCCAGTACACGGACGACATGTTAAAGAGCCTTCAGACCATCATCAATCACTCCATGGAAGGCGCTCAGAGCCGTTTCGACGCCTACATGAATTCCATGAAGTCCAGCTATGATATCGTTTCCTCTAACCGTCAGGAGCTTTCCGCCGGCATCATCACGGAAAAAGAAGAGGAAAGCCAGGAAAGCGGCGAACAGTAAGAAAGAAAAAGAAAAAGGAAAGCGCCCCGTGAAGGAGTTTCCAGAAAAAATAGTGCCGGATGGAAAGTCCGGCCTTTTTTTCGTCTGCCGCCGGAGTTTCTGGCGCATCCGGAACGGCCAGGACAGCTTTTGTCTGGAACAGGCCGGAAAAGCCGCCGAAGGCCAGCGCAGCCATGGAGGCGGCGCCGGAAAAGGGGAACGGCAGGGCGGCGGCCAGTTCTTTGATGCCGGTCGTCATTTCCATGGCGCCAATGAGAAGGAGCCTTAAAAGAGGCGGGAGAACCCGGCTGCTTTTTAAGAAAACGATGGCAATGGAAAAAATCATTAAATACCCGCCGATTTTACAGAGGATTCCCATGGCGTTTAAGATCGCCTCGTCGCTTGTCTGGGAGGGCGCAGGCCGCAAAAGCCCGCCGGGACGGTTCCGTTCTCTTTGACGTCCGGGATAGAGAACCATGGCGAGGGGGACGATGAGAAGAAGCGGCCCGTACATGGAGAAAACGACGGAAAAAAGGGACGCCTGCCCGGAAAAAAGCGGCCAGACGTACCCCAACAGGAACATGGGACTCGGATGGTTGCAGACGGCGAGAAGGAACCGCGCTTCGTTTTCGGAAATCCGCCCTTCGTGCAGAAAGTCGGCGCATGTTTTGGCGCCCATGGGGCAGCCGCAGAAAAAACCGGCCAAGAGCACGTAGACGCCTGGCTTTGAGAGGCCAAGAAGCGGGCCGAGAATAAGATGAAAGGGCGCCGTCAGGATCCCGATGCCGCCGCCGGAGACGATGAGGCCGGAGAGCACCATAAAGGGAAAAAGGGCCGGAACTACGAAGCTGTACCACAGGAGCAGACCGTTTTTTGCGCCTTCCGTCACATAGGCAGAATGAAGGAGCATGAGTGGGCAGAGGGCGCAGAGGAGAAGAGAAGAAACCAGGGAAGCGGCGGATTTTTTCATGGGCACCTGAATAGAATCTCATTGATAAAGCTTATGAAAACGGCGGCGATTGTATGAGGCTTCTGCTCCTTTTCCTTCTGGCGGCTTTTAACAGCTTCCTTGCCGGGTGGCTGGACTCTTATACCAACTATGACAGGCTTTCTTCCTATGCCTGGGAGAGCGACGAGTTTCGCGCCTTAAAGCTCGGTGAGGCCATTGCGGGAGAAGCGAACCTGGACGGCGATGCCGTGGCGGCGCTTATGGCAGAACATGGCTTTGACCTTACGGGCTTTAAGCTTCGGACGCCGCTTTCCATCCGTTATCCGAAGGAGAGGACGGCAGGCTTTAAAAAGCTTTCTGCCGCATACGGGATGCTGTTTGACGATCTCAAATATTTTCCGGTGCCGAAAAGCCTGTTTTCCGATACGCCGGACGTTTCCTATTCCGACGGCTGGATGGAGAAAAGAAGCTACGGCGGCGAGCGGGGACATGAGGGCTGCGACATCATGGGAAGCGAGCGGGAGCGCGGGTTTTACCCCGTCGTCAGCATCACCGACGGCACCGTGGAGAAGGTGGGCTGGCTGGAAAAGGGCGGATGGCGCATCGGCATCCGCGCACCGTCGGGGGCTTATTTTTATTATGCCCATTTGTACCGGTATGAAAAGGAATGGAGCGAGGGCGATGAAGTCCGCGCCGGGGAGCTTTTGGGATTCATGGGGGATTCCGGCTACGGGCCAGAGGGAACGACGGGCATGTTCGATGTCCATCTCCATCTCGGCGTCTATTTAAGGACGGATCACTATGAAGAGCTTTCCGTAAATCCCTACTGGATTTTGCGGTTTCTGGAAAAATACCGGCTGGAATACGCCTATTAGCGCGTTTGGAATTGTACTTTCCGCCTAATTCTGGTATGATAGAAGGACAGCGGGAGATATTGGAGGAAAAGGCAGATGGCAAAGAAGCTGCGTCTCGATAAATATCTGGCGGACATGGGGCTTGGAACCAGGAGCCAGATCCGCGATGCCATAAAAAAAGGCCGGGCATCCGTGGGAGGCGAAACGGTAAAAGAGCCGGAGATGAAGGTGGATCCGGAATGTGACCAGGTGGAGTTTGACGGACATGCCGTCGGCTATGTGGATTTTGAATATTACATGCTTTATAAGCCGGCCGGCACCGTCAGCGCCACCGAGGACGGCCGTTATCCCACGGTACTTTCCCTGATTGACGGGCGGAACAGGAAGGACTTGTTCCCCGTGGGGCGGCTCGATCTGGACACGGAGGGATTCCTTCTCATCACAAACGACGGGGAGCTGGCCCACCGGCTTTTGTCGCCGAAGCGCCATGTGGACAAGGTCTATTACGCCAGGTGCGGCGGGAAAATCCCGGAGGATGCGGTTTCCAAGTTTCGGGAGGGACTTCTGCTTCCCGACGGGCTTTCCTGTATGCCGGCAGAGCTTGAGGTTCTCGCGGACGGGACAGACGGCGAAGCAGAAGTGCGCCTGACCCTTCACGAGGGGAAGTTCCATCAGGTGAAGCGGATGATGGAAGCCATCGGCTGCCCCGTCCGCTACTTAAAGCGCCTTTCCATGGGGCCGCTTACGCTTGATGAAAGCCTTTCCCCCGGCGGGTACCGGCCGTTAAATGAAGAAGAATTGGAGCTTTTAAAGCAGATATGAGGAACGAATTTTTAAATGGGAAAAAAGCCGTCCTTTTTGATCTCGACGGGACGCTGGTGGATTCCATGTGGATGTGGAAGGACATCGACATCGAGTTTCTGGGACGGTTCGGATACGGTTTGCCGGAGGATCTCCAGAGGGAGATCGAGGGCATGAGCTTTTCGGAGACGGCTTCTTATTTTAAAGAGCGGTTCTCGCTCCCGATGACGGTCGAGGAGATCAAGGACTGCTGGATTGCCATGTCCATCGAAAAATACAGGACGGAAGTGGGGTTAAAGCCCGGCGCCCTGGAGTTTTTAAAATACTGCCGGGAGCGCGGGATCCGCACGGGTGTCGCCACCAGCAACGGGCGCGACATGGTGGACGCGGTGATTGAATCCTTAAAAATCGGGGATTATCTTGGTGAGGTAGCGACGGCCTGCGAGGTGGAGGCCGGGAAGCCGGAGCCGGATATCTATCTGGAGGTGGCAAGACGGCTTTCCGTAGAGCCGGAGGAGTGCCTGGTTTTCGAGGATATCCCGGCTGGAATCGTGGCCGGAAAGAGGGCCGGTATGACGGTGCTGGCCGTCCAGGATGAATTTTCAAAGGATTTGGAGACAGAGAAACGAGAGCTTGCGGACGGTTTCATCCGCGACTATTTTGAATTACTTCAGTGAGGTTTTTATGATACAGGACTTTCTTCCGGTATGCCGGGATGATATGAAAAAACGCGGTTGGGAGCAGTGCGATTTCGTCTATGTCTGCGGCGACGCCTATGTGGATCATCCGTCCTTCGGACATGCCATCATAAGCCGTGTGCTGGAGTCCCATGGCTATAAGGTGGGAATTTTAGCTCAGCCGGACTGGAAAAACAAGGAGAGCATCATGGCCCTCGGCGAGCCGCGTCTCGGTTTCCTGGTGAGCGCCGGAAACATGGATTCCATGGTGAACCACTATTCCGTCTCCAAGCACAGAAGGGAGAAGGACGCCTACACGCCGGGCGGCGTCATGGGAAAGCGGCCGGACTATGCGACGGTCGTCTACTGCAACCTGATCCGCACGGTCTATAAGAAGACGCCGGTTATCATCGGCGGCATCGAAGCCAGCTTACGGCGCCTGGCCCATTACGATTACTGGTCGGGGAAGATGAAGCGGTCGATCCTTTTAGATTCCCAGGCGGATCTCATTTCCTACGGCATGGGGGAAAAATCCATTGTGGAGATTGCCGATGCCTTAAATTCCGGCCTTGACGTAAAGGACATTACATTTATTGACGGGACAGTTTATAAGACAAAGAAAAAGGACAGCATTTACGACGCCGTATTCCTGCCGGATTATGATGAGCTGAAGGCGGAAAAGAGAAAGTATGCGGAGAGCTTTTATATCCAGTACAGCAACACCGACCCGTTTTCCGGGAAGCGGTTAGCGGAGCCCTACGGCGACGTGTTCGTGGTGCAGAATCCGCCGGCAAAGCCTTTGACGACGCAGGAAATGGACGACGTGTACGCCCTTCCCTACATGCGGACGTACCATCCGTCCTATGAGGAAGCCGGCGGAATCCCGGCCATCCGCGAGGTGAAGTTCAGCCTGATAAACAACCGCGGCTGTTTCGGCGGGTGCAGCTTCTGCGCGCTGACCTTCCATCAGGGGCGGATTATCCAGGTGCGGAGCCATGAGTCCATCGTGGCGGAGGCGAAGCTTCTTACGGAAGAACCGGACTTTAAGGGCTACATTCACGACGTGGGCGGGCCGACGGCAAACTTCCGGTTCCCGGCCTGCAAAAAGCAGCTCACGAAGGGCGCATGTCCCGGAAAGCAGTGCCTGTTCCCGAAGCCGTGCGGGAACCTTATTGCCGACCATAAGGATTATATTGAGCTTTTGCGAAAGCTCCGTGCGCTACCGAAGGTGAAGAAGGTGTTCATCCGTTCCGGAATCCGCTTTGACTATGTGCTGGCCGATAAGAAAAAGGATTTCTTAAGGGAGCTCTGCGAGTACCATGTGAGCGGACAGCTAAAAGTGGCGCCGGAGCATGTGGCCGACAATGTGCTTAAGCGGATGGGAAAGCCGGAAAATGCTGTTTACCGGAAATTTGTGGACGAGTACAACCGGATGAATGAAAAGCTTGGGAAGAAGCAGTACCTTGTGCCGTACCTGATGTCGTCCCATCCCGGTTCCACGTTACATGAGGCCATCGAGCTTGCCGAGTACCTGAGAGATTTGGGCTACATGCCGGAGCAGGTACAGGATTTTTACCCGACGCCGTCGACGATTTCCACCTGCATGTATTACACGGGCCTCGACCCGCGCACCATGGAGCCGGTCTATGTGCCGACGAATCCCCATGAGAAAGCCATGCAGCGGGCCCTGATCCAGTATCGGAACCCGAAGAATTACGACCTGGTGCGGGAGGCGTTAAGGAAGGCCGGCCGCGAAGACTTAATCGGCTATGACAGGCGGTGCCTGGTACGGCCGGAGCGGAGCGGCGGGAAAGCCATGGACGGCGGAGCGCGCGCTGCGGCCGGGGCCGCCAGGAACGCAGGCGCAAAGGGCGGTGCCTTAAAAGGAAGCGGCAGTTCCGGAGCGGCGGCCGCAAAAAAAGCCATGGGCGGCGCTGTCCCGGGAAAGGGAAGCCGTGCCGGGGCCGCCGGAAAGACAGCCGGCTTTTCTGGCAGCCAGAAGAAGGCGTCTGCACCAGCGAAGAAAAAGACCATACGGAATATCCATAAATCAGTGAAGGGCAGGTAGTCGTGCATGAAAATTGCAGTTGTTACCGGGGCGTCCTCGGGAATGGGGCGCGAGATGGTGTACCAGCTTGCCGACCGGTTCGCCGGCCTGGAGGAAATCTGGGTGATCGCAAGGCGGGCAGAAAGGCTCAAAGAGTTTTCCGGCCATGTGACAGCGGCTGTGCGGATTCTCCCTCTCGACCTTACCAAAAGGGAGGATATTGAGAAACTGAAAGCAGAGCTTAAGGAGCGGGAGCCGGAAGTGAAGGTGCTCGTAAATGCGGCCGGCTTTGGAAAGACCGGCGCCTGCGGGACGATCCCGTCAGAGCTTTCCATGGACATGGTGCGGTTAAACAACGAGGCGCTTGTGGCCGTGACGGAGGCGGTGCTCCCGTATATTTCCGCAAACAGCCGGATTATCCAGTTTGCATCGGCGGCCGCCTTCCTTCCTCAGCCGGGCTTTGCCGTCTACGCGGCCACAAAGGCCTTTGTCTTAAGTTACAGCCGGGCCCTGTCTGCGGAGTTAAAGTCCAGGAAGATTTTCGTGACGGCCGTCTGTCCTGGGCCGGTGGCGACGGAATTTTTTGATATCGCCTTAAACGGCGGGAAGCTGACCTCCTATAAGAAATGGGTGACGGTGAAGCCGGAGATGGTGGTTCGCCGGGCCATTGCCGACAGCTTAATGGGAAAGGCCATGTCGGTTCCGGGACTTCCCATGAAAGCCTTTTACGTCCTCTGCCGCCTTCTTCCCCACAGCTTCCTGATGCAGTTCATTTCCTGGCAGGATGACGGAAAAAAGAAAGGAAAAAGTGAGGCAGAAGCTTGAAATACAACAGAAAGAAAGGTACCTTCGGGTACCGGAAATACCATAGAAACATGCAGTGCGCCGTGGTGGCCGTGCTGGCTGCGGCCATTCTCATCCAGCTTGGCGCAAGACAGCTTACGGCGGCTCAGTCCTTTAAAAATGTGCTGACGGTGACGGCAATCTTAACTGTCCTTCCGATGGCGAACGTGGCGTCGCCGCTTCTTGCGGCCTGGCGGTACAAAAGCATCAGCCGGGAGTTTTACGAGGCCTGCCGTCCTTATGAAGAGAAGGTGCCGATGCTCTATGAGCTGATCATCACGTCAAAGGAGATGATCCTGGCCGTGGACGCGGCGGCCGTCCATCCCTCCGGCGTTTATCTTTACTGTCCTGGGAAGACGGATGTGAAAAAGGCCGAGCAGTTTTTAAATTCCATGTTAAAAAGCTGGAAGTTGGACGGAAACGCCAGGGTAATCACGGAGGAAAATGTCTTTTTTAAGCGCCTTTCCAGCTTAAAGCCCATGACCGAAGAAGAGGACGATGGGAGCGTGGACTATACGGTGAACCTTTTAAAGAACATGTCCATGTAGGAGCGGAAAGCCATGAGAGAGATCAACATCGGAAAAAACGAGGCCGGCCAGCGGCTCGATAAATTCCTTGGAAAATACATGAGCCTGGCCGGAAAGGGCTTTCTCTATAAGATGATGCGGAAAAAGAACATCGTTTTAAACGGGAAAAAATGCGCCGGGCAGGAGCTGCTAAAGGAAGGCGACGTCTTAAAGCTCTTTCTTTCGGACGAGACCATAGAAAAATTTTCGGAGACGAAGAAGACGGCAGTCCGGGAGACGGCCCTGGACATCTTCTATGAAGACGGTGACATCCTTTTAATCAACAAGCCGTCGGGGATGCTCTCCCAGAAGGCGAAGGAGACGGACGAGTCCCTGGTGGAATACGTGATTGCCTACCTTTTAAGAACCGGGGCCGTCACGGAGGAGGAGCTAAAGACTTTCCGTCCGTCGGTCTGCAACCGTCTGGATCGGAACACCAGCGGCATCGTGGCGGCGGGGAAGACCCTGGCCGGACTCCAGATGCTTTCGGAAGTTTTCAGGGAGCGGAGCGTCCACAAATATTACCTCTGCATCGTATCCGGCGTTATGAAGGAAAGCTTGACGGCGGATGGATGGCTTTTAAAAGACGAGGCAAAGAACCAGGTGCGGATCCTCGGGAAAAAAGAGGCGGAAAGCATGTTAAAAAAAGGCGGGGAAAAGCCGCTTCCGATCCGCACAAAATATGAGCCGGTCTGCAATAACGGGGCGTACACGCTTTTAAAAGTGACGCTTTTAACGGGGCGCTCCCACCAGATCCGCGCCCATCTGGCGTCTCTCGGCCATCCGATCATCGGCGACGGGAAATACGGAAATGCGGCGGAAAACAGGCGGGCAAAAGAGCGCTACGGCGTTACCTCCCAGCTTCTCCACTCCTACCGCCTGGAGTTCCCGGAGCTTGCCGGAAGCTTTCGGAGACTTTCCGGGAAAAGCTTTGAGGCAGACCCGCCGGCAGAATTTCTTAATATGGCAGAGGGAGAACAGCTTGCTTGTTTACATAAATAATTTATGTAAACTTTAAAAGATAGACAGACATCAGAGAGAGGGCAGAACCCATGGGAACATGGAAGACGAGGGGCCTTCGCGGCTCCACACTGGAGGAATTCATCAACAGAACCAACGACAGCTACCGGGAAAAGAAGCTGGCGCTGATCCAGAAAATCCCGACGCCGATCACGCCCATCGAAATCGACAAGGAGAGCCGCCACATTACGCTGGCGTACTTCGACATGAAGAGTACGGTGGACTATATCGGGGCCGTGCAGGGCATTCCCGTCTGCTTCGACGCAAAGGAGTGCGCGGTGCGGACGTTCCCGCTCCAGAACATTCACCCGCACCAGATCGCGTTTATGAAGGAGTTTGAGGCCCAGGGGGGCGTGGCCTTTATTATCCTGTCGTTTACGGCGGAGAATGAGATTTATTACATCCCCTTCGATGTGATTGATGGCTTCTGGAAGCGGATGGAGGACGGCGGCAGGAAGAGCTTCACCTATGAAGAGGTAGTGCCGCTTTCCTGGAAAATCAGGAGCCACAGGGACATGCTGGTGCATTATCTGGAGGCGCTTCAGATGGATCTCGACCGGAAGGACGGAAACGGCGCCTGAAAAAGCAAAAACAATGATATCCGGCCGCATCCAGCGGCTGAAAATAAAGCAAAAAGGAGAATGGAATATGTCGAATGTAGTGGATAAGTTTTTACGGTATGTGGCGGTTGATACTCAGTCCGCAGAGGGGGCAGAGACAGTTCCGAGTACGGAAAAGCAGTTTGCCCTGGCAAAGCTTCTGGTGGAGGAGCTTAAGAATATCGGGGCAAAGGACGTTTCCATGAGCGACCATGGCTACGTTTACGCGACGATCCCGGCAACGGTGGAGACCGACGGGCCGGTTGTGGGCTTTCTGGCCCATATGGATACGTCGCCGGACTGCTCCGGGGAGAATGTCCATCCGCAGCTCATCAAAAATTATGACGGAAAGGACATTATCTTAAATAAGAACCTGGGCATCCATATGTGTACGGCGGATTTCCCGTATCTGAAAAATTATGTGGGCATGGATCTGATTACGACCGACGGCACGACGCTTCTTGGCGGCGACGACAAGGCCGGCATTGCCGAGATCATGACGATGGCAGAGACGCTTCTTTCCCATCCGGAAATCCCCCACGGCACCATCAAGATCGCCTTCACGCCGGATGAAGAGGTTGGACACGGCGTGGACTTCTTTGACGTTCCCGGCTGGGGTGCAGACGTGGCCTATACCGTAGACGGCGGCGCATGGGGCGAGATGGAGTATGAGACCTTCAACGCAGCGGCCATGAAGGTTACAATCCACGGAAGGAACATCCATCCCGGCAGCGCAAAGAATAAGATGAAGAATTCCCTTCTGATTGCCATGGAGTTCCAGAGTATGCTTCCGACGGCGGAAAAACCGGAGTACACGGAGATGTACGAGGGCTTCTTCCACTTAAACCATATGGCTGGCAGCGTGGAGGAGACGGAGCTTCACTACATCATCCGCGATCATGACATGGGAATCTTCGAGAACCGCAAGGCCCTCGGAAAGACAATCGGCGATTTCTTAAATGAGAAATACGGCGCAGGCACCGTGGACGTGGATATCTCCGACACCTACTACAACATGGCAGAGAAGATCCGTCCGAACATGTATTTGATGGACGTGGCGGCAGAGGCCTTTAAGGAGCTTGGCGTTGAGACGCCGGGAGTCCGTCCGGTACGCGGCGGCACCGATGGCTCCAGGCTCTCCTACATGGGCGTTCCCTGCCCGAACCTCTGCACCGGCGGCCACAATGCCCACGGCAAATTTGAGTTTGTCTGCATTCAGTCCATGGAGAACACGGTGGCGCTGCTCCTTAAGCTGGCAGAGAAATTCAAGGATGTAAAGCGCGCATAATTCATAAGAAAAGGCTTGAACTTTTTCCGCCGCTTTGCCATAATAGCAGTGTAAGAGAAGACAAAATGATACAGAAAAGAGGCAGGTACATATATGGATTATTTGCTTTGTGTCCCGAACATGGATCGTGTTTCCAGGGATACCTGCAACGCAGTCAACAACATTCTGGCGAGGATGTCGGAAAAATATAAGCTTCGGATTATCCCGGAGCCGGTTCGCATGAAGAAGGGGAACTGTCCGGATTACTGCAAGAAATTCCGGATTTACAAAGATCTCAGAGAACCAGGCGGAAACGGCGAGGCGTACCTTCTGAAAGAAGAGGAAGAAATGATTTTAAGCGTCTGCAAGACGCCGGAGGAGGTACAGCTCATGAAAAGCTGTACTTATGCATACTGCTATCCGGCGCAGTGGGTGTTAAAGTCCTTTAAAGACAAAGAAAAACAGAAATAGATGTTCTGTGCGGCCAAAAAACGGGCGGCCCGGGGAGGTTGGTTCCTCCTTCGGGCCGCCCTGCCGTTTTTTCTAGGCCGTTTCCCTGGCGGCGCCTTTCATGGCCGTTTCCGTCAGGCTGCGGACGGTTCTTAAAAGGGAGAGATGCAGGGAGAGCGGAAGCGCATCGACGGTGGCCTCCGGCCGTTTCGTACAGCCGTCCACGCCGCCGGCCGCCACCACGCGGCGGAGCATTTCAGCTTCCTCGTCCTCCGACGGCAGCAGGTCTTTCCCGCACATGACGGAGAGGAGAGAGGCGATGCCCCATCCCCACCAGTTAGAGACGCCGGCTGCCAGAGTAAACATGGCGCTTTCCGACGCACAGATGGACTGGCCGCAGGGGACGTGGGAGCGAATTTCCCGTTCAAAGGCGCCCATTCCCATTTCATTCCCGCCGTCTCCGATGGAGATGGTGACGGCGCCGGACTTTCCCGCCTCCGAGAGGAAAAGGGCGGAATCCGTGACCATGTCGTCGATGATTTCGCCGCGCATGTTGTGGTAGTGGCCGTCGGCGGCTTTTCCCGGCCGCTCAAGGCTTATAAAGTGGGTGGGGGAGAAATCCCGGATGCAGCTTCTTATAAAAGCGTCGGTTCCCGTTTCCGGCAAGACCAAAAGCCCTGCCTTCGGCGCGCGAAAGTCCAAGGCGGCCTTTAAAAGCGGCGCCGAGGCGGCATCGGTAACGACGAGGGCCTGGCATCCGGCGCCTGTCAGGGCCGCCGCCAGGTTCGCGGTTCCGGAGGGGCCGTCGGTTTCGCCGGTGAAGCTGTCTTTTCCCGTCCGCACCGGGAAGCCGGTAAGCAGCAGGACGCGCTTTGCGCCGCAGAGGGAACCTGCCGTCTCGGCAGCCGGAGAGGGCGGAAGCGAGGCGAGAAGCCCGCGGTTTCCAAAGTCCTGTTTCATGACGGCGTCCAGTTCTTCATAAAAGTTCATAAGTATGTTCTCCTTGTCTTTGTGGGAACGGCAAAAAGAGCCACGTATCCCTCTTAAGGATCCATGGCTCTTATTTATGGTGGGAACATCCGGGCAGGAGTCCCGATAAATAAAAAAATCCGTATCTGTTTTCCATCCATATATTAAAAGAAAAGAGCCGGTTTGTCAACCGAAAAATTGCCGCATTTGCCGGCCGGAAATAAGTGGAAAAAATGCGGGAAACACGGTATAATAGCCATATCAAAAAAGCCTGAGAGGTGAGCCATGTACGGAAACGATACGATCCTTGTGGTGGGGCAGGCGAAGCCGAGCCGCGAGGATGCCATTTATAACCTGCACGGGGAATTTTACATCAGCCTCGTAGTCGAAAAAGAGAGCGGCAGGATCCTGGATGTGGAGTGCAACACGATCCTGTCTGTCACGAGGAATTTCATCGCCTCGATTTTCATCGGGAAAAGCCTGCGTACCGATCTTAAGGAGCTGGAGCAGGAGATCCGCTCCCGGTACTTCGCCCTGACGCAAAAACCACTGATTGCCTGCATGAAAGATGCCTATAATCGCTACATAATGGCTGTCGGATAAAATTTTTCTCATCAGTAAAAGAACATTATTGACAAGATTCGAGTCCTATGATAAAGTGATTCTGCAAAAATGCACAAAAGCCTGAAGTAAAACCAACTGAATGTCAAACCCCCTGGAAACAGGGGCTATGAATACCCTCCCCCCAATTTTTGATTGGGGGGGGGTATTTGCCGGTAATTGGTACTTCATCCTGCGTGCATTGGAAAATATTTTCTACGGGAGGATATGATGAAACTCCAGATTTTAGAAGCCATGAAGAAAATGTATCGGCGTCCCCTCTACCGTATATTGATGTTTATTTTGGGACTGCCGACCTTTCTCGTCACGCTGGCTGTCTGGCTGACCCGCAACCTGAGTTCCGGCAAAAAAGACGCCATCGAAAAGGCAAGGAAGGAACTGATGGAGTCGCTCGAAGCCGACGGCACGGCCGCATCCCTTCGAAAAAAAGCCGAACTCTATCTGAAAAACAAGCTGGACTTCTTTGAAAAGAAGATGTCCCCGGATGAGATGAAGCGCCAGGTGGACAAGACGGTAAAAAAAGAGCTGGAAGAGCTTGTGAACCAGCGTCTTGATGCCGACAAAGAAATCCACGATTGGAAAGAAAAATCTTCTTTCCCCTTCATCCTGGAAGAGCTGCTTGGGAATACCGGACTGTTCGTCCTGTCTGTCGTGACTTCATTCCCGCTGTATATTTTGGCAGCCATTTATTCCAACCCATACGGAAAATACATCCTGGAACGTCTGATCATGATGATCTTCGTTATCTTCGGCGTTGTGTTCTTCGTATTCACAATCCTTCACCTTTCCCCGATGGATCCGGCCGTCAACATCCTCGGCGTAACCGCGACTCCGGAACAGGTGGAAAACTTCAATAAGATCTACGGCCTGGATCAGCCGTATCTTGTCCAGCTCTTTAACTGGTTCAAGAAGATCCTGACCCTGGATATCGGAAATTCCTATCAGGGCAACGAAGTCGTTATGGAAGCATTGATGCGGAAGTTCCCCGTAACCTTGCAGCTTACCCTGGCCTCCCTGACAATCGCCATCATCATTGCGATTCCGGCCGGTATCGTATCTGCTGTAAGACAGTATTCCGGCTTTGACTACGTTTTCATGCTCCTGGCGCTGTTAGGCCTTTCCATCCCGAACTTCTGGCTCGGCCTGATCTTAATCTTAAACTTTTCCATCAACCTTGGCTGGCTGCCGGCGACATACTCGCCTACCAACTGGCTGACGCTTATCATGCCTGCCATTGTCCTTGGAACCTCTCTTGCGGCCAGTGTGGCCCGAATGACCCGCTCGTCCATGCTTGAGGTTATCAGTGCCGACTATATCGTGACGGCGCGCGCAAAGGGTCTCAGCAAGAAAACGGTGATTTTGAAGCACGCCCTTGGCAACGCCATGATCCCGATTGTAACGGTTATCGGCCTTCAGTTCGGCGGAATGCTCGGCGGCTCTGCCGTTACGGAGAAAGTCTTCAACGTAAACGGTATCGGAAGCTACATCGTAGACAAGCAGTTCATCCCGGACATCCCGATTGTCCTGGCCGGCGTGGTCTACGTGGCGATCATCATCAGTATCGTAAACCTCCTGGTGGACATCCTGTACGCGTTCTTAGATCCGCGTATCAAGTCCAAGATCAAGAGTCAGTAAAGGAGCAGTTATGGAAAACAAAGACTACATAAAAAGAGAAAGCAGACGCATCCTGAAAAAGTTTCAGGAGGTAAGGGCGACCGGCTTCTCCATGGGCGCCACGTTCATCATTGCGCTCATTATCCTGTTTAATTCATACAGCCTGAAGACGATGACCTTTAATTCTGCTGTTTTCAGCGCCGGTGTCTTCTACGGGGTAACAGCAGTCCTTCAGCTCCTTATCTGGCTGAAAATGAAAAAGGATATTGTGGCAAACAAAGAATGTCCGGCAGGAACGAGAAAGCTTGGGATTATCATGATCCTGCTCCTGTTCACAGGCAACATTTTCGCCGGCATCGCAGGTTTCCTGACCGTGAAAAAGGAAAAGACTATCGAGTATATTCTTTCTATTTATATGACGCTCATCACAATCTCGGTGCTTTTCGTTTCCTTAATCAATATTTTCAAGCCTTTCGTTGCCAATACGTTTTTCATCGGCATGGGACTTCTCATCGCTGTGCTTGTATTTGACATCGTGTCCATGATCCTGATTTCCAGAATGGTTTCGGGAAAGAACGTGGATCCGAAGTTAAAATGGCTTGGCTATGTCCTGGTCCTTACCTGCGTTACGGGAAACATCTTCGGCCTGATCCTCGGCCTGATCCTGCTCACCAAGATCAGACGCCGCGGAGAGAAGGGAATCGTTGAGTGGATTGAAGTGATCCGCCGTATTTTCAGGGACAACATGGCAGCTCTCGGATTTTTCGTCGTAATCTTCCTTCTGAGCGTGTCCATCTGCAGCTACCTGACCTTCGACTACTATGTGGCGACAGAGAATGATTACAGCGCCCTGCTTTTAAGCCCGAGCATCGTGTACCCCTTCGGTACGGATAACTACGGCCGCTGTGTCTTCACGCGCATCATATTCGGCGCCAGAATTTCCCTTGTGGTCGGTATGCTGTCCACAGCTATGCCCATCGTCATCGGCGGCGTCCTTGGAGCTGTTACCGGCTTCTATGGCGGAAAGATTGACAACGCAATCATGCGTGTCCTTGATATTCTTTACGCTGTTCCCGGCATTTTGCTTGCCATCGCCATCGTGGCGGCTTTCGGAGCAAACACCTTCAACCTGATCCTGGCACTGAGCCTTGGAAATGTGCCGGTTTACGCGAGAACCGTCCGCGCCACGGTTATGGGACTTTCCAGCAGTGAGTTCGTGGAGGCGGCGAGAGCCTGCGGAGCCCGCGACTACATTATTATTTTCAAGCACATTATCCCCAACTCCCTGGCTCCGATCATCGTAAGGGCTACCTTAAGCATCGGCGGTGCAGTTCTTTCCACCAGCAGCTTAAGCTACTTAGGGTTAGGCGTTGAGCCGCACATCCCGGAATGGGGCAATATCTTAAAGATCGGAAGCGAGTACCTGGAGACCAATTCCTACCTGGCAATCTACCCCGGTCTGGCAATCATCGTGCTGGTACTGGCGTTCAACTACTTAGGAGACGGCCTGCGTGACGCATTGGATCCCAAGCTGAAATAAGGAAGGTAAAGGCACATGAGCGAAAAAGATACAATTTTGGAAGTGAAGAACCTCCATGTCCACTATGTGACGGATGACGAAGAGGTGAAAGCGGTCAACGGCATTTCCTTCTCCTTAAACAGGGGCGAAAGCCTTGGCCTTGTGGGCGAGACCGGTGCAGGAAAGACGACGACGGCCCTGTCCATCATGCAGTTAATTCCGGATCCGCCGGGAATCATCACCGAAGGCGAGATCCTGTTTGAAGGAAAGAACCTGATTTACAATACGGATGCAGAAAACCAGAAAATCCGCGGAAACGGAATTTCCATGATTTTCCAGGATCCGATGACGGCCTTAAACCCCATCATGACCGTCGGCGACCAGCTTACCGAGGCGCTCATCAGGCACCAGAAGATCGGCAAGGCCGAGGCTCAGAAAAAGGTTAAGGAGATGTTAGAGGTCGTAGGCGTAAAATCCGACCGTTTCGACGACTATCCGCATCAGTTTTCCGGCGGCATGAAGCAGCGTGTGGTTATCACCATGGCGCTTCTCTGCAACCCGGAGGTGTTAATCGCAGACGAGCCGACGACGGCTTTGGACGTTACGATCCAGGCCCAGGTTCTCGACATCATGATGAACCTGAGAGAGAAGTACAAGATGGCCATGATCTTAATCACGCATGACCTGGGCGTTGTGGCAGAGACGTGTGACCGCGTTGCCATCGTCTATGCCGGCGAGATTGTGGAGATCGGAACCGTGAAGGACGTTTACCTGCATCCGCTCCATCCCTACACCCGCGGCCTTTTCGACTCGATCCCGAAGATCGACGAAGACACGGAACAGCTTATGCCCATCGACGGCATGATGCCCAACATGGCGGATCTTCCGTCCGGCTGCTGCTTCCATCCGCGGTGCAAGTATGCAAAGCCCATCTGTTCCCAGAAGGTGCCGGAGACTGTCGGCACGAACCACAGATGCAAATGTCATTTCCCGCTGGAGGAGGTTAAAGAATGAGCAGCCCATTATTAGAAGTACAGGGATTAAAGAAATTTTTCAACGTGGCAAACGGCGGCGTCCTCCATGCAGTTGACAATGTGTCCTTCACCATCAACGAAGGCGAGACCCTCGGAATCGTAGGCGAGTCCGGCTGCGGAAAAAGTACCCTTGGCCGTGCCATTTTAAGGCTCCACGAGCCGACGGCAGGCAAGGTCATTTATAACGGCATGGATATCACTTCCTTTGACAAGGAAGAGATGCGGAAGATGAGACAGCATATGCAGATCATTTTCCAGGACCCTTACGCCTCCTTAAACCCCAGGTTTACGATTTCCCAGATCATCGAGGAGCCGTTAAAGCTTCACAAGCTCTATAAGAGCGATGCGGAGCGGAAAAAACGCGTACAGGAGTTAATGGAGCTGGTTGGCTTAAGCCCGGCCATGGCAAACCTCTATCCCCACGAGTTTGACGGCGGACGGCGCCAGCGTGTCGTTATCGCAAGGGCCCTGTCCATCAACCCGAAATTCGTAGTCTGTGACGAGCCGGTTTCCGCCCTGGATGTGTCGGTTCAGGCGCAGATCTTAAACCTGATGATGGAGCTTCAGCATAAGCTGGGCCTGACGTATATTTTCATCTCCCACGACCTGTCCGTTATCAAGCATATCTCCAACGATATCGGAGTTATGTACCTGGGACAGATGATCGAGAAGACGACGAAAAAGAATATCTTTAACAGGCCTCTTCACCCGTACACGGTGGCGCTCCTTTCGGCAATCCCGTCCACCAATGTGCTGGAGAAGAAGAAAAAGATCATCTTAAAGGGCGAGATTTCCTCGCCGATCAATCCGAAACCGGGCTGCCGGTTCAGCCCGCGGTGCCCCTTTGCCGAGGATATCTGCCGTCAGGTGAATCCGGAGCTCAAAGAGGTGGAGGAGAACCACTTTGTAGCATGTCACCGCTGCAAGGAAATGATGAACGGATCTCTGCACTTTTAATCAGAAAAGTGCCTGAGACATAGAGGCGTGCGGCAAAGGCCGCGCAGAAAATGAAAAAAGGAGAAGAAGCATGAAAAAAAGAAGATTGATGGCCCTTTCTCTGGCTGCTGTCATGGCCCTTACGACGGCATGCAGCGTGCAGACGAGAGACAGCGCCCAGGGAACCCAGGCTGGCGGAAGCGGCCAGGCGGCAGCAGGAAATACAAGCACCGCAGCAGGCTCCGCGGATCTGACACTGTTGTTCATGAGCAGCAACGAGGAAGCAGGAAACGTCGTCCGTGACCAGCTTTCCAAGGCAGGCTTCAATGTGAAGTTAAACATGCAGCCGGATTACTCCAGCTACAAATCCCAGATCGAGGCTGGAAACTATGATATCCAGATCTCCGGCTGGACAACCGTAACCGGTAACCCGGACTATGCCGTAAGAGCCCTGTTTATCACAGGCGGCGACAGCAATGACCAGCCGCTGTCAGATCCCAAGGTTGACGAGTTAATCAACAAGGCTGCCACCGAGACTCCCGAAGACTATGTGGCAACCTACGCCGAACTGGAAAAATACATGGTAGAAGAGCAGGCGTACATCATCCCGCTGTTCCAGAACACCAAGTCCCAGGGTGTATATACCAAGAAGGTGGATCCGGATTCCGTAAGAATTTCCAAATCCCGTTCGATGGTATGGGAGACTATCGATTTCTCTGACGGAAGCGACCCGGAGACCGAGACGCTCATCACGCAGCAGTCCGGCTCTGCCATCACTTCGTTAGACCCGATCAAGGGCAACGACGGTACCATGAACATGTTAAGCACCAACATGTATGTGCGCCTCGTGAACCTGACCGACGACGATCAGGTTGTTGCTGACGGCTCCCTGTCCTACAACTACTCCATCGCAGAGGGCAACAGCGACTATTACTTCATCTTAAGAGATGATATCAACTTCGCACGCGTAGAAGACGGCCATGCCGTTGATTCCGGCGTTAAGGTAGCAGGCGAGGACGTTATTTTCTCCCTGAACCGTGCAAAGAACAAAGATTCCGTACCGAACCATCAGACATACAGCCTTCACGAGCACATCGCCGATGTCCAGATGGTAACGGATATGGCAGAGCTTGAGGGAACCACCGTTTCCGGCAGCGACATGACCATCCGCGAAGCACTTGAGAACGGCCTTGCAGCACCGATTGCCACACTTGTGGACAACAAGGACAGCGTGGACAATGCGGCAGGCGCTTACCAGGTTATCAAGGTGACGACCACCGAGCCGTTCCCGCAGGTATTAAACTACCTGGCTCATCAGTCCGCAGGTATCGTGGACAGCGTTGTTGTGGAAGAAGTGAACTCCACGTATGATGTGGCTACCTACGACGTAAGCAAGGATATCTGCTACGGCGACCAGTCCACCATCACCGAGGGAAGCTCCTACAACAATACCTTATCCTGCAGCGGCCCGTATGTTGCAATTAAGAAGAACGACTACGAGATTACCTTCGAGAGAAACCCGGCTTACATGCCTGGAACGGACAATTATCCGCATATCAAGAACATTTCCGTGAAGTTTATCGCGGACGCCGACAGCGCTCTTTCCGCTTTGAGAAGCGGCGAGATCCATGTGCTTTATTCCGTTCCGGAGAAGAGCTATGATATCGTTGAGAACGATGCGAACCTGAGACTTCAGACGCTCCCGTCCAACGGCGTATCCTACATCCGCTTCAACCTTCTGGACGGCGCACAGACAACGGATGCGACCTTAAGAAAGGCTGTTTCCGCAGCCATCAACCAGGATGAGCTTCTGGCTGTATTTGACGGCACAAGATTCCCGTTATACAGCACCTTAAGCCCGATGGTTGACACGGGAAATACCTTCACCTACACGGCAGGCAAATCCCAGGAGCTCTTAAACGAGTATTTAAGCAGCAAGCAGTAATCGAAAGAACCATGAGGGGAACAGGACATTTTGTGCCTGTTCCTCTTTTTTTGCGGACTTTGCGAACAAAGGGTTGTCTTTTCTGAAACATCATGTTAAAACAGAGGAAAAGGATGGAGAACAGGAGGAAAGATTTATGCGGTACAGAAAATTAGGGAACACGGGCCTTCTGGCGAGCGAGATCGGCCTCGGCGCCGAGTGGCTGGAGCGCCATAATGCGGAGGAAGTGAAGGCCGTCATCGACTGCTGCGAGGAAAACGGCATCAACATTTTGGACTGCTGGATGGCGGAGCCAAACGTCCGCACCAACATCGGCGCGGCCATCAAAGGCCGGCGTGACAAATGGATCATTGAGGGGCACATCGGCTCCACCTGGCAGAACGGCCAGTACGTCCGTACCAGGGAGCTTATAAAGGTAAAGGAGGCCTTTTCGGATCTGCTTTCCCGCCTGGGAACGGATTACATTGACCTGGGAATGATCCACTACGTCGACAAGGAAGAAGAGTTTGAGAAGATTTACGCCGGCGAGTTCATGGAGTATGTGAGAGAGCTTAAAAAGGACGGAACCATCCGCCATATCGGCCTCAGCACCCACAATCCGGCTGTGGCGAAGCGGGCGGCCCTTAGCGGTGAGATTGAAGTCCTTTTGTTCAGCGTCAACCCGGCCTTTGACCTTCTGCCGGACAACGAGGACATCACAAAATATTTCGAGGAATCCACCTACGCGGACGCTTCCGGCGGGATTTCACCGGAGAGAGAGGAGCTTTACCGTATCTGTGAGCAGAGGGGCGTTGCCATCAACGTCATGAAGGGATATGCCGGCGGCCGCCTGTTCGATGAAAAACGGTCGCCCTTCGGCGTGGCATTAACGCCGGTGCAGTGCCTCCACTATGCCCTCACAAGGCCGGCTGTGGCAAGCGTGATGGCTGGCTGCGATACGCCGGAACATGTCATGGCGGCCGTGGCTTACGAGACGGCATCCGAAGAGGAGAAGGACTACGCCAGCGTCCTGGCCGGCGCGCCGCACCATGCGTTCTCCGGCCAGTGTACCTACTGCGGCCACTGTGCGCCGTGCCCGGCCGGCATCGATATTGCCATGGCAAACAAGCTCTATGACCTGGCTGTGATGCAGGAGGAAGTGCCGGAATCGGTGGCGGCCCACTACCATGCGCTTTCTGCCACGGCCGAAGACTGCATCGCCTGCGGCGGCTGCGAGACGAGATGTCCGTTCTCTGTGCCGGTCGTTGAGAGAATGAATAAAATGAAAGAATTATTCCGGAAATAAGGAGGAACCGAAACCATGCCGGAGCTGTTTGCCATGCTTGCATTTATTCTCATCCTGATGGTCTGCCTTGGATCCGGCGGCTCTATTCTGCTCGCTTTGGCTGCCGGATACGCGGTATTCTGCCTGTATGGGGTTTATAAGGGGCATGCCTTGAAGGACGTGGTGAAAATGTCGTTTTCCGGTGTCCGCACGGTGCAGAAGATCCTTTTTATTTTTCTTCTGATCGGCATGCTGACGGGGCTCTGGCGTGCCTGCGGCACGATCCCTGTCATCGTCTGCTATGCGTCTGATTTTGTCCTGCCGTCGGCCTTCCTTCTGATCGCCTTTTTATTAAACTGCGCGGTTTCTGTCCTCACGGGGACGGCCTTTGGGACGGCGGCCACCATGGGCGTCATCTGCATGGCCATGGCGTCGGCCATGGGAGTCAGCCCGTTTTTCTGCGGCGGCGCCATCGTATCGGGGATTTTCTTCGGCGACCGCTGCTCGCCGGTGTCCACCAGCGCCCTTTTAGTCAGCGAGCTGACAAAGACGGATATTTATGAAAACATCCGGCAGATGATAAAAACCTCGGTGCTTCCGTTTCTTCTGTCCTGTGCCGTTTACGCTGTTTTGGGAATGTTTTTCGGCGGAAAAGGAGAGAATATGGACGTGAGAGCCATGTTTTCCGGAAGTTTTCTGCTTCATTGGAGCTTAATCCTGCCGGCGGCCGTGATTTTAGCGCTTTCTGCTTTCCGGCTCCCGGTTCGGACTACCATGGCAGTCAGCGCCGCGCTGGCGTTTGTCCTGGGGCTTTTCGTTCAGAAAACGCCGGCGGCGGAGCTGCTTTCCGCCATGATTTTCGGCTACCGGGCGAAAGACCCGGCGCTTTCTTCCATGATGGATGGCGGCGGCCTTTCTTCGATGGTGAGCGTGGCGCTTATCGTCTGCCTTTCATCGTCCTATTCCGGGATTTTTGAAGGCACCGGGCTTTTAACCAGCATGAAAAAATATATTTCCGGACTCGGGGAGCGGCTTACGCCCTTCGGCGGGATTATGGCCGTGTCGGCGGCCACGTCCATGGTTTCCTGCAACCAGACGCTGGCGGCGATTTTGACCCACCAGCTTTGCCGGGAGATGGAGCCGGACAGGGAAAAGATGGCCATCGACCTGGAAAATTCGGTGATCGTGATGTCGCCGCTTGTTCCCTGGTCCATCGCAGGCGCCGTTCCCCTGGCGACAGTCGGCGCGCCCCTTTCCAGCCTGGCTGCGGCGTTTTATCTTTATTTTCTGCCCATCTGGACCTTTGGAGCGGAATATCTGAAAAAGAAAAAAATGCGTCCGAAGTCTTGACACCGGAAATTGGATGCAGTATCATCCAATTAAAAAGATGTACATACATCCAATTTCAACAGGAAAGGCGGGACGTTTTATGGACAGGACAAAGCGCCAGATCACAAAAATTGCAAGGGAAGCCAGCACATTCCTGCTTCAGGAGTCGCGGGCGGAGGGCGTCGGCTCTGCGGAGTACGACTTTCTCCACCTTGTGCGGCACAATCCTGGCATCACGCAGGCGGAAATCCGAAAGCAGTTAAACATCGACAAAGGCGCGGCCGCCAGGCGGACGGCCAATCTGTTCGCCAAGGGCTATCTCCGCCAGGAAAAGAACCCGAAAGACGGCCGCAGCCGCCTCCTTTTTGCCACGGAGAAAGCCGAGCGTTTAAAGAATTCCAAGGCTGGCCTGGAGGCCGGCTTTTATGAGTGGCTGCTTTTGGATTTGGAGGAAGGAGAGCGGGATGCGTTCTGCCGGATATTAGACGGCCTTTATGAGCGGTCAAAAAAGGAGAGCCGGGCCGGTTTCCCAAACCTTCGGGCGTTTATGGCAGAGAAGGGCGGTGAGGCGTAATGTGGATTCCCTGTGCCTTCGGTTCGGCGTTTTTTGCCGGCCTCACGTCGATTCTTGCAAAGTGCGGAATCAGGAAGACGGATTCCACGGTCGCCACGGCCATCCGGACAATCATCGTCCTGATCTTTTCCTGGGTCATGGTGTTTGTGGTTGGCTCCTTTGACGGGATTTCGTCCCTGTCCGGGGAGACATGGTTGTTTCTGTTCCTTTCAGGACTCAGTACCGGAGCCTCCTGGCTCTGCTATTTCCGTGCGCTCCAGCTTGGGGACATCAATAAAGTTGTCCCCATCGACAAGAGCAGCACGGTTCTTACGATGGTATTTGCCGTTTTGTTCCTCCATGAGCCCTTCGGCGCCGTGAAATTTTTATCCATGGCAGCCATTGCGGCGGGAACGCTTCTTATGATTTCCCCGAAAAAAACGGAGAACGCGGCGGCGAAGGCGGGCGGCAGCTCCTGGCTCCTTTTTGCCGTCCTCTCGGCTGTTTTTGCGGCCATGACCTCGATTCTTGGAAAGGCCGGAATGGCCGGTGTGGAGTCGAACCTGGGCACGGCCATCCGGACGCTCGTCGTCCTTGTCATGGCCTGGGTCATGGTATTTCTCCAGAAGAAACAGAAGGAGGCCTTTTCCGTGCCGGGAAGGGAGCTTTTCTTTATCTGTCTTTCCGGCCTGGCGACGGGAGCGTCCTGGCTCCTTTATTACAGTGCCTTAAAGGAAGGGCCGGCCAGTGCCGTGGCGCCCATTGACAAGTTAAGCATCCTGGTGACAATCCTGTTTTCGCGGATCGTCTTTAAAGAGCGGCTGACGAAAAAGGCGGCGGCCGGCCTGTTCCTTCTCGTGGCAGGCACACTTGCGGCGCTTCTTTAAGGCGTTTTGGCGGACATGCGGCCGGTTTTCTTTTCCAGCCATGCCACGGCTTTATAGAGGACGGCCGAGACGATGCAGAGGATGACGATGCTCATCATCACCATGTCCAGCTTGAATACCTGGCTCCCATAGATAATCAGGTAGCCGAGCCCCTGGTTTGCCGCCAGGAATTCGCCGATGATGACGCCGACAAGGCAGAGGCCGATGTTGACCTTCATGTTGTTGACGATGAGGGGGACGGAGCCGGGCAGCAAAACCTTTATGAGCACGTCCCGCCTGGTTCCTCCCAGGGAATAGATGAGCCTTACCTGGTCGGGATCCACGGACTGAAAGCCGTTATGGAGCGTCAGCACCGAGCCGAAGACGGCCACGGAGACGGCGGCGATGACGATGGTGCGGGTGCCGGTTCCCAGCCAGACGATGAGGATCGGCGCCAGGGCTGACTTCGGCAGGCTGTTTAACATGACGAGATACGGGTCGAGAACCTCGGAAAGGCCTTTGGCCGACCATAAGAGCAGGCCGCCCAGGATTCCGAAGGCCGTCACGAAGAAAAAGCTTAAGAGCGTTTCCCAAAGCGTGATGCCGGTGTGGAAAATAATGCTGCCGTCCAGGATCATGGAAGAAAAGCAGAGGATGACCCGGGACGGGGAGCTGAAAATAAAGTCGTTGATGAGGCCAAGGCGGGCTGAAAGCTCCCAGAGCGCCAGGAAGGCGAAAAGGACGAGGACGCGAAGGAGTGAGATGAGTTTTCTCCTGCGCTTCCTGGCCGCCAGAAATTCCTGCTGTGCCAGGGTTTCGTTTGGTTTCATGATACACCTCCGAATAAAAGAGGAAGGAGCCTGCGGCTATTCCTGCAGGATCCTCCAGACTTCATTGAAATAGGAAGAAAATTCCGGTGAGTTCCGGCGGCCTAAGGGGCTTAAGCCGGGATCGGAGAACGTGACCGGAAGGATGGCCTTTATGCGTCCCGGCCGCTTCGAGAGGATCAGGATGCGGTCGGCGGCACTGACGGCCTCGGAAAGGTCGTGGGTGACGAGAATGGCCGTGTTTTTCCTTTTTTTGATGATCGTGCTTATGTCGTCGCAGACGGCGAGCCGCGTCTGGTAATCCAGGGCGGAGAATGGCTCGTCGAGGAGGAGAAGGTCCGGTTCCAGAGCCAGGGTGCGGATTAAGGCCGCCCGCTGGCGCATGCCGCCGGAGAGCTCTGACGGCCGGGCGTCCTCGAAGCTTTTGAGGCCGTAGGCCGTCAGGAGATCAGAAACCTTCTTTTTATGGCTTTCATCCAGCTTATGCTGGATTTCCAGCCCCAACGCGGCGTTGGAGCCGATGGTGCGCCATTCAAACAGGTGGTCTTTCTGGAGCATGTAGCCGATGCCGGAAAGCCCTCTTGTGACCGGCTTTCCGTCGAAAAGGATCGTGCCTTCCTCCGGCTCGATGAGGCCGCAGAGCAGGGAAAGAAGCGTGGATTTCCCGCAGCCGGAGGGCCCCACAACGGCGATGAATTCTCCGGCACCGACAGAAAAGGATATATCGGAAAGGGCCCGGGTTTCTCCCTCCTCGGTATGGTAGGAGTAGCCAAGGCCTTTTACTTCCAGCTTGGGAATCATAGGATACCTCGAAAACATACTGGTTTTATTTTAGAATATGTCCGGACGGCCCGGGTGTGAGCATGTTCCGGGAAACTTAAAAAGGAGAGCTATGACAGAAAAATACAAGATTGCGCTGGTTCAGATGGACACGCAGAATGACAAGGGAAAGAATATGGAGACGGCCCTTCGGTACGCCGATGAGGCGGCGAAAGAAGGCGCTCTCCTCGTCTGCTTCCCGGAGGTCATGAACCTGATCGGAAGAAACGTGGGAGAGGGCGGCGGCCGTGAGCCGGTGCCGGGCTATTCCACGGAGCTTCTGATGGAAAAGGCAAAGGAAAAGGGGATTTTCATCCATGGAGGCAGCATCACCGAGGAGATTCCGGGCGAAAGGCGCGCCTATAATACCAGCGTCCTCATCGGCCCTGACGGCAGAATCCTTTCGGAATGCCGGAAGCTTCATACCTTCGATATTACGCTGGCAGACGGGAAGGCCTTCCGGGAGTCCGATAGGGTCTGCCCGGGAGAATCCATGGAAACAGTCACGACGGAGCTTGGCGTTTTCGGCATGTCCATCTGCTACGATGTGCGGTTTCCGGAGCTTTACCGTCTTCTGGCCTTAAAAGGAGCGCAGGTCATCTTTGTCCCGGCCAGCTTTACGAAGGAGACGGGCGAGGCCCATTTAGAGGCGCTCCTTCGTGCCCGCGCCATTGAAAACGGATGCTATCTGATATCGGCGGCCCAGACCGGGACAAAGCCGGCTTATACGGCTTACGGAAACAGCATGGTGATTGACCCCTGGGGCCGCGTGACGGCCAGAGCCGGCACGGAGCCTGGAATCCTCTATGGAGAAATTGACTTGACATATGAAGAAGAAGTCCGCAGGCAGATGCCGTCTTTAAAGAACCGGCGGTCAGACCTTTATGATGTGATTACAAAATAAGAAAATCTTCAGAAATCCGAAAGAAAACCGGAAGATAAAAGTTATATTCCATGAATATTTTCTGTTATACTGAAAACACTGCATGAAAAATAAAATTTCTTGTAGTGTTTTCTTTTTATGGCTCGTTATAGAAAGTGACGGCGGAAAAAAGAGGGGCCGGAAACAGTATAAGCAGGAGGACTATGACATGAATGACGAGAGAATCCATCCGGAGGATGTGGATAAAGAGCTGGAGCTTTTGATGAATACGGCCGGGGAAAAACCAAAAAAGAAAAAGGCAGGGAAGAAGCGCAGGCGGATCCTGATCGGCGCAGCCGTACTCCTTGTCCTTGGTTTTGCCGCCATGAATGCCCTCGGCGGGAAAGCGCAGCCATCCATCGTCCCAACCGTAAACCCGGTCAAAAAGGACATTAAAAGCAAGCTTTCCATCAGCGGCCCTGTTTCGGGAACCGACAGCGTGGACGTGGTGTCGAATCTCCACGCCGAGGTGCTGGAAATCCCGGTGAAAGAGGGCGACCGGGTGGAGGAAGACCAGGTTCTTGCGATTCTGGATGAATCGAACATCAAGAAAGAAGTGGAAATCGCAAAGAACGACTATGACCTGGCCGTGACTACATACAATGAAAAAATGAAGGAGGCGCGCCAGGGCTATGAAAAGGCTGTCCAGGACTACCAGACGGCCAAGGCCAATTATGACAGGACGAAGGTTCTGTTTGACGGCGGCAGCATGTCCCAGGTGGAACTGGAGTCGGCGGCCAATTCCATGAACGACGCAAGGCGGACCATGGAGTCCTACACCCTTGTGAACGGCCAGCCGGCGGCAGACGATTCCTACCGGCTCCAGATCGAGAAGGCGCGTTTCGATTATGAGAAGAAGCTGGAAGAGCTGGACGATGCAAAAATCAAGAGCCCCATTGCCGGTACCGTCGTCCGGGTAAACACGAAGGTGGGCCGGTTTGCCGATAAAATGGAAAACGAGGAACCGCTGTTTGTCATTGAAAATCTGGACGTGCTGGAGCTGGAAATCAAGGTCAGCGAGTATTCCATCGGAAAGGTGGCCGTGGGACAGACGGCGGAGATCAGCGCCGATATTTTAAACGGTGAGACGGTACAGGGTGAAGTAATCTCCATTTCCCCGACCGGCGAGGAAAAGGGCGGCGGTTCCAGTGAACGGGTCATCCCCACGAAAATCCGGATCCTGGAAGACAATACGCGCCTGATCGCAGGGATCACGGCCAAGGCCCAGATTATTCTGGAAGAAGCAAAGGATGCCTTAAGCGTCCCGGTATCCGCCATTTTAAGCGTGGGCGAGGAGACTTATGTCCAGGCGGTAAACGGCGGAATGATCCACTGGATTCCCATTACCGTCGGCGTCGAGGGCGATGTGGAGTGCGAAATTATCCCGGCCGAGGGTGAGGTGCTGGACGAGACTACTTTGATTGTATCGGCGCCCAATGCAGCATACACCGAGGGTATGGCCGTCATGACGGCCGGCGGTCAGTAAGGAGGGGCTTTTATGTTTGGAAGAAACAGGCTTTCTCCCTATGTGACGGAGAACCTTCACGAAGACCTGATCCGGCTGGAAAACCTCGTGAAGATTTACGACACCGGGGCGATTCGTGTCCTTGGTTTAAAAAAAATCAGCCTCACGATTAAACGCGGTGAATTTGTGGCGATCATGGGACACTCCGGCTCAGGAAAATCGACGCTCATGAATATTTTGGGGTGCCTCGACCGGCCGACGCTTGGAAAATACTATCTGGATGGCATTGACACGGCCGAGCTTTCCTCTGATGAGCTTTCGGCTGTCAGGAATTTAAAGATCGGTTTCGTGTTCCAGTCGTTTAATCTGATTTCCAGGACGACAGCTTTAAAAAATGTGGAGCTTCCGATGACGTATGCGAGGCTGTCCAAGAAAAAACGGACGGAGCGTGCCATGGAGCTTTTGGACTGCGTCGGCCTGAAAGCCAGGGCATTCCATATGCCGAATGAGCTTTCCGGAGGCCAGCGCCAGAGGGTTGCCATCGCCAGGGCTCTCGCCAACGAGCCGCCCCTGATCCTCGCCGATGAGCCCACGGGAAACCTGGACACGGCCGCTTCCATTGAGATCATGGAGATTTTTTCCGAGCTTCACAAGGCGGGCGCCACGGTTGTGGTCGTCACCCATGAGGAGAATATCGCGGCCTTCACAGACCGGATCATCCGCTTTTCCGATGGACAGATCATCGAGGATGCGAAAAACCCCAACCCGACGAAGGGCAGCGGCACGATCCACACCAAGGGGCTTTACAGCAATAAGAAAACGGGAAAGGGGGCCGCAGGATGCTAATTGAAAATATGTTCATGGCGTTTCATGCCATCAAGGCCAATAAAATGCGGGCTTTCCTGACGATGCTCGGAATCATCATCGGCATCGGCTCCGTGATTTCCATCGTCTCCATCGGTGATACCATGCGCGGGATGTTCTCTGACCTTTATAAGGACGTGGGCATCACCCAGGCGTATGTGGCCATCGGGTACTGGATCGACGATGTGAGAACCAGCGATTATTTTACCCTGGATGATTTGGATCAGATTGAGGAGGCGTTCGGCGACGAGATCGCCTATATGGACAGCAGCGCTTCGGTTTCTACGGACGTCCAGGCAGGGCGGATGAAAATGAAGTTCAATTTCCAGGGAATCGACTACACCTACCAGAATGTCCAGCCTGTTGAGATTCTGTATGGGCGGTATTTAAACGAGGGCGATATCCTGGGACGCAGGAAAAATATCGTCATTGAGGATAAGAGTGCAAAGAACCTGTTCGGCGTGGAAAATGCCGTGGGAATGACCTTCCGGACAACCATTTACGGAGACACGGACGAGTACACGGTGGTCGGCGTTTACCATAAGGAAATGAGCCCGTTCCAGGCTCTGCTCATGGGGAGCAATGACAGCACCGGTTCGGCGTTTCTCCCCTACACGCTTTTAACGTGGCCCAACGACAATTTTTACCAGTGCCACCTGTTTGCGGCCGACGGGACGGACATGACAGACTTCATGAACCGGCTCACGGCATTTATCGCAAAGATTAAAAACAGGAATCCGGAGGACTTTTACACGGTGACGGCGGTTGCTGAAATGGGAAGCGTGGATCAGGTCATGGGTGCCCTGTCTGCGGCCGTTGGCGGGATTGCGGCCATCTCCCTTCTTGTGGGCGGCATCGGCATCATGAACATCATGCTGGTGTCCGTGACCGAGCGAACCAGGGAAATCGGCATCCGAAAGGCCCTTGGCGCGCGGACGCGGGATGTGATGATCCAGTTTTTGACGGAATCGGCCATCCTTTCGGCCTGCGGAGGCATCATCGGCGTGGCGTTGGCCGTATCCATCGTCATGGCAGGCGGTGCGGCGCTTCAGATGAAGGTCATTGTACGGCCGTCGGTGATTCTTATGGCTGTTTCGTTTTCGGCCATCGTGGGAATTTTCTTCGGGATTTATCCGGCATCGAAGGCGGCAAAGGCAGATCCGATTGATGCGCTGCGGTACGAATAGGGAAAAGGAATTTGTCAGGGAAAGCGGAAAGCAGCTTTCCTTGACAAATTTTTATCTCTGCGATATGATGTATATACACTAAAATGAGAAAGGGAAAGGCTATCCATGGGCAAGAGAATTGACAATACGTCCTGCCACTGTCTGAAAATGAGAAGAAGCGCAGAAAATGTCATAGCGTTCTATGACCGCTTCCTTGTGCCTTCCGGTGTGACTGCGAGGCAGTATTCCCTGCTGTATGCGGTTTCTGGGCATCAGGGCTGCAATGTCCGCGAGCTGGCGGAAGTTATGCTTTTGGACCGCTCGACCCTTGCAAGGAGCTTAAAGCCCCTGATCCAGGCCGGATATATCCGGGACGGCAGGAAAGAGGGGGCCAGGGACAGTGTCCTGGAGCTGACCGAACAGGGAACGGCTGTTTTGCAGGAAGCGGCCGCCCTTTGGACGGCCGCCCAGCGCCAGTTTGAGTCCAGGTTAGGGCAGGAACGGTTAAAGGCGCTCGAGGAGCTTCTGGAACTTCTTCAGGAGCTGTGAGATTGTTTTTCCGTATCATAATGATGTATATACATCATTTGAGATAAAAAAGAAATGGAGGAAATGCACATGAAAATGATGGTACTGTACCACTCAAAGACAGGCAACACGGAGAAGATGGCAAAGGTCATCGCAGAGGGAATGGAACGTGTCGACGGAGTCGCGGCGAAGGTCTGCCCCATTGAGGAGGTCGATGAGGAATGGGCAGCAGAGAGCAGATGTATCGTCCTGGGCTCTCCGATTTACGTCTCAAGCGTCTGCGCCGCAGTCAAGGACTGGCTGGACGGCCCCTGCAAAAAATGCCAGCTTGCCGGAAAGCTCGGCGGGGCCTTTGCGACAGAGGATTATGTACACGGCGGCGGCGACCTGGGAATCCGCCTGATTCTCGATCATATGATGGTGTACGGCATGATGACGTATTCCGGCGGCGGCGCTTACGGAAAGCCAGTGATCCATCTGGGGCCGGTGGCCGTGAGCAGCCGTTTGGATGAGAGCGTGGAGACCTTTTTAACATACGGGGAGCGGATGGCCATAAAGGCAGTGGAGCTCTTTGGTGGACAGGGGAATTGATGGATTAGAAAGAAGGATTCATAAAAAGTAAGGACGGCGGAAACGGGATTTCCCAATTTCCGCCGCCTTTTCCATTTATCTCACCCAGGCACCGCTCTCATCAAGCACATAGCCGTCCACCGTTGTGCCGGCGAACATCATGCCTTTAAAGCCGTTTCCAATGTCATTGAAGTAGTACCAGGTTCCGTCGATTTCCTTCCAGCCTGTTGCCATGGCGCCGGTGGCCGGATCCAGGTAGAAGTAGTTTCCGTTGTCTTTGAGCCAGCCCGTTGCCATGATTCCGTCTTTTCCGAAGAAATACCAGACAGAATTGATCTCAAGCCAGCAGTTTTCCGCTCTTGTCCCATCGCTGTAATAGTAGGAATACTTTCCGTCCACAAGCTTCCAGGAGCCGCCAATGGGAGACTTCGGAAGATCGCTTTCCTTCACGATGCCGGAGCGTGCGCCGCCGCTTCTTCCGCCGGAGCCGGAGCCGCTTCCGGAGGAGCTGGAGGAAGTGCCTTTCACCATGACAGTTCCGAGCTTCGTGGTGAAGACTGTGATGATTCCGTCCTCGTAGTCGACCGTCCCCTGTTTGATTCCGTCGCCGGAGATTTTATCGGAGGACTTATGTACCTCATCGTAGGAGGCAGGGGCTGCGATGGAAAGGATTAACGGTGTCTTTAAAGAAGAAAGCTTCTTTTCGGAACCGTCCTTCATCCGGAGCATGCCTTCCAGGTCAAATTTCAGCTTGGTGGCGTTGCTTGCCGTCGCAAGGGACTTGTGTCCGATGAATACGGACTCCGCATCGCCTCCGCCCATGACATAAGCCAGCAGGTGTGCGCCGATGACGTCGTCAACCAGCTCGCCGTCCAGCTCGACATCCATGGAAAATTCGTCGTCGAAAGCGGCGAGAGCCTGGACAAGCCCATCCAGCTTTTCAACCATGGCAGCATCGAGGTCGCCGGCATCTGCCTTGTCATTTAAAAGTGCCTCACGGAGCATGGCCATGCCAGAAGCGGCCGCCTCGTAATCCTCCAGGCTTTCTGCGTCAGGAAGAGACTTGACGAGGTTTTTAAATTCCGTGGCATTGGACGGTGTTGCGACTGGCGTGACCGGAGTCTCCGGCTCTGCGCCGATTTCTGCCAGCACGAAGGTGCTGAAGCTTGTCACCGTGAAGGTCGCCGTGCCGTCGCCGTTTAACCGAAGCTGATCCGGCGGCAGGATTGCGTCATAGCTTCCGTCCGCGTGATAGTGGAGAACAGCAAAGAACTTCGGATTGATGGTTTCCGGGATCGGGATGGTGATCTGGACGGGAACCTTTAACTCTTCGGCAGCACCAACAAGAGAGAAGTCCACCTGCACCGTGTTCCGGTATGCGGTGTGGTCTACCATCACCTCTTCTTCCGGCTTGGTGACGCGGAAGCTGACGGTGCTGCCGGGAGCCTCTGCGTTGAGGCCGGCGCCGACGATTTCGATCTTGCCTGCGTCGATTCCGGTGTCGTTGGAGGCGTCAATCTTTGTTACAATGCCGTTTTCCTTTGCGTATGCGGCCTCCAGTTCGGCAATCTTTTTTACCACTTCCGGTTCTGTCTGCATGGCAACCTGAACCTTATCGCGGTTTTCTGCCAGCTTGTCAGGAGCCGTCGTGATAGCTTCCGGGTCATCGGAGTTTAAGATTCCGTCGATGGTACCGGATACGCCGGCATTTTCTTCGGAAGCGTCATAAGTATCTCCGAAGACGGCTTTACTATGGAAAATCTTGGACGGCATGCTGCTGACAGTGCGGATGTCGAAGGTATATTCTGCGCCTTCCTCCACCATGTCTTCGGCAACATTGAGTTCCGGAGCCTGTGCATCGTCGTAGATTATATCCCATTTCCCGTCCACATAGAGCGCAATTTCATATCCGGCAATGTACTCGGAATACTCGGCTGAAAGTGCGTCGGAAGGCTCATCCCAAACGATAGTGGTGCCTTCCCAATGAGGATTTTCCGGGACGCCAAAGGAAATGTCCGGCATTGCGAAATTCCATTCTTCGGAATACTCCGACCAGTCACTGGTTTTCGTTTCGATATCATCCCCAAGAGCCCTGACACGGAATTTGTAAGCGCCGCTTTCTTCAATCTGATTGCGGAAGCCATAGAAGGAAAAGACATCAGGGGCAGATGTGATCCTTGTGGAGTGGGTGGAACTAAAAGTCCAGCCGTTGTCGCTTACTGCCTCCATCTGGTACTTCCCGCCGGCGTCCTCCACCCGGCTCCATTCCGGCACGGCCTCCCATTCCTCGCTCCACCATACCTGCGGAGCTTCCAGTTTTGTGGCGGCAAAGGCGGTACACACCGTGTTCATGGACAGGACTGCCGCCAGTGCCGCTGCGAAAACCTTTTTCATAACTCAACCTCCTTGCAAAATTTTTTATACAAAATTTGACATTTTGTACAAAATCAATCATAGCATGGAGATAAAATGTAGTCAATATATAGTGGGGGGGGGGTATTTTTAGAATATTTAATAATTTTTTCTAATAAGGTTATAAGTCCAGCTTCATATCGCCCTCACGAATCCATCCGATCCGCCTGAAAACCGCGCCGAAGGCGAGAGTCAGAACAGCGGGAAGAAGGAAGCAGACGAGAAAAATCCCGATCCACATGTTCATGCCGCCGTCCGGCATGGCCGTATAGATTCCGATGGGGCCCACCAGGCCGCAGGTTCCCATGCCGGAGCCGGCCGGGATGTTTTCCAGGCGGAAGATCATGGTGGAAACGGGCCCCGTCACCATGGAAGCCATGGTGGGAGCGAGCCAGATTTTCGGGTTCTTTATGATGTTTGCCATCTGGAGCATGGAAGTACCGAGGCCCTGGGCGAAGAGGCCGCCCCAGCCGTTTTCGCGGAAGCTTAAAACAGCAAAGCCTACCATCTGGGCACAGCAGCCGGCCGTGGCTGCGCCGCCTGCGATGCCGTCGAGGCCCAGCATGATGCAGATGGCCGCGCTGCTGATGGGAAGTGTCAGGGCGATGCCGATCAGCGCGGAAACGAGGATTCCCATGAAAAACGGCTGCATTTCCGTCGCAGATTTTACCAGATCCCCGAACAGCGTCATGAATCGGGAGACAGCAGGCCCTGCGAACTGGGCGGCGAGGACGCCGGTGATGATGGTGACGCCGGGCGTTACGAGGATGTCCACGCGGGTTTCCTTTGACACCAGCTTTCCAAGCTCTGTGGAAATCACAGCAGCGACCAGGGCGCCGACGGGGCCGCCCAGCTCATTTCCGGCAATGCCGACGGCGGCCGCGGAAAAGAGGACGAGCTGCGGCGCCTTTAAAGCATAGGCGATGGAGACGCCAAGGGCCGCGCCGGTGGCGCTTTTTGCATAATTTGCGATGGTGAGGAACAGTCCGACGCCGCATTTTTCTCCCAGGGTGGAGAAAATTGTTCCAATAAGAAGCGAGGCAAAGAGGCCGAAGGCCATGGCTCCAAGGGCGTCGATCAGATACGTTTGAGGTGTGATGCGGATTTCTTTTCTTTCCAGGAATTCCTTCCAGGTTTCCCGGTGCTCATTTTTAACAGTTTTCATGGCGATTCTCCTTTTTAACCGTACTGGCAGCTCATTTTTCCGTATTCTGCCATAACTCGCGGGAAATGGCAAGGGAAACGCCTGTTAATGACAAAATAATAACAATCCCTGGGAATCCTTTCCTTGCTATTCCGGAAGGCTTATGCTAAAATAAAATGCGCTGGCAGCCCGGGAATGCAGGCATTTTGGGGCTGTTAAGAAAAGACAGGAGTGAACTTATGAAATATAAATGCTGTATTTTTGATCTGGACGGGACACTTGTAAATTCCATCCATGCGCTGACTTACTGCACCAATCTGGCTCTTGAGAAATTTGGCCTGGGGCCGCTTACGGAAGACCAGATGAAAACCATCGTCGGCGACGGCTACAAGATGCAGATGAAGCGCGCCCTGCTTTTGGCAGGCGATGAAGCGCTTTCCCATTATGAAGAGATTCTTCCGATTTATATGGAGATTTTTTCTGAGAACTGTCTCCACGATCTCTATGCCTACGACGGAATCCTGGAATTTTTGCATTATGCGAAATCCTGCGGCCTAGGCCTCGGCATTGTTTCCAACAAACCACAGGCCCAGGCGGAGGACACGGTGAACGGAGTCTTTGAAAACGGCCTGTTTAAGGTGGTGATCGGCGAGTCGGAGACCATACCGAAAAAGCCGGATCCCAAAGGCGCAAAGACGGCGGCCGGGCTTCTTGGGGCGAAGCCGGAGGAATGCCTGTACTTTGGCGACACCAACACCGACATGCGGACGGGAAAAGGCGCCGGTATGGCGACGGTGGGCGTCCTCTGGGGCTTCCGGACGCGGGAAGAGCTTCTGGCCTTTTCGCCCGATTACATGATTGAACGGCCGGAGGACATGACAGAGATCTTAAAGGCCATGAGGGATGCAGAATGAGATCTGGCTTTTTAAAAGGCGTGTTCATGTTTGCACTGGCAGCCGCTGTTTCCTGCCTGGCGCTTTCCGGGTGCAGGAGAAGCGGGGAAGGCGGGGGAGCGGAAGTTCCGGCAGAAGCGGGACATCCCCTTAAGGTGGTGACGACGCTTTTTCCGTATTATGACTTTACGAGACAGATTGCAGGCGAAAACATCGAGCTTTCCATGGTGATCCCCGCCGGTATGGACAGCCATTCCTTTGAGCCGACGCCGGCCGACATCCGCCTGATCGAGGAAGCCGACCTGTTTATCTGCAACGGCGGCCACATGGAACAGTGGGTGAGCCAGGTGCTTTCCTCCCTCGATACGCCGTCCATGACCGTCGTCACGATGATGGACCATGTGGATGTGGTGGAAGAGGAGATTGTCGAAGGCATGGAAGTGAGCGGCCATGAGCATGAGCACGGCCATGACGAAGACGGGGAAGACGGGCATGACGCGGAAGACGAGTCCCTCTACGAGATTGAATACGACGAGCACATCTGGACGTCGCCGGCCAATGCCATGGAGATTGTGAATGTGATTTCCGCTGCCTTAAAGGAAGCAGATCCGGAGCATGCAAAAGACTATGAGGCCGGGGCAGAAGCGTACCTTGCAAAGCTTTCAAAGCTGGATGCGGAATTTGCCGGCGTGGTGGCGGAGGCAAAGCGCGATATCATGATTTTCGGCGACAAGTTCCCGCTGCGGTATTTTGCCGATGAATACGGGCTTCGATACCGGGCGGCCTTTTCCGGCTGCTCCACGGACACGGAGCCCAGCGCCAAGACCATCGCCTATTTAATCGACAAGGTTCGGGAGGAACATATCCCCGCCGTCTACTATCTGGAGCTTTCCAGCCCACGTGTGGCAGAGATCATCGGCGAGGAGACAGGAGCCGAACCGCTTCTGTTCCATTCCTGCCATAACGTGACGAGGCGGGAGTTTGACGCCGGCGTCACCTACCTGGAACTGATGGAAACCAATGTGAAAAATCTTCGGAAGGGACTGTGTGAATGAATCAGCCTTTGATAACTTGTGAACATGTGGATTTTGGATACGAAAACTACGACGTGGTGAAAGACGTGTCCATGGAAATCTGGCCCGGCGACTATCTCTGCATCGTCGGGGAAAACGGCTCCGGGAAAAGTACGCTGATGAAAGGCCTTTTGGGGCTTTTAAAGCCCACGGGCGGCACAATCACCATGTCAGAGGAGCTAAAGCGCTCCGGCATCGGCTATCTGCCCCAGCAGACCAGTTCCCAGAAGGACTTTCCGGCGACCGTGTTTGAGGTGGTACTTTCCGGCTGCCTCGGGAAGCGGGGAAACCGGCCGTTTTATTCCCAGGCGGAGAAAAAGACGGCGCTTCTCAATATGGAACGGCTCGGGATTTCGGAGTTAAAAAAGAGCTGCTACCGCGACCTCTCCGGCGGCCAGAAGCAGCGCGTCCTGATCGCCAGGGCGCTCTGTGCCACGGATAAGCTTTTGATCTTGGACGAGCCGATTACCGGCCTGGATCCGGCCACCATGCAGGATTTTTACCATGTGATCCGCCAGTTGAACCGCGAGAGCCGCGTGGCCGTCCTGATGGTGTCCCACGATGTCCAGAATATTGTGGGGCAGGCGAAAAAGATCCTGCATCTCGGGCAGACCGTGCTGTTTTACGGCACAGTAGAGGAGTACCGGCTGTCTGACTGCGGCAGAAAATTCCTGGGAGGTGGAGACGAATGATCCAGGTTCTTTCAGAAATGTTTTCCTATCCGTTTATCGTCCGGGCCATGGCGGGCGGGCTTATGCTGTCCCTCTGCGCGGCCCTTCTTGGCGTCAGCCTTGTCCTGAAGCGGTATTCCATGATCGGGGACGGGCTATCCCATGTGTCCTTCGGGGCCCTTTCGGTGGCCGTCGCCTTCGGGTGGGCGCCTCTTGCCGTCTCGATCCCGGTGGTGGTGGCAGCGGCCGTTTTGCTGCTCCGGATTACGGGAAACGGGAAGATCAAAAGCGACGCGGCCATCGCCATGATTTCGGCCGGCTCCCTGGCCGTCGGAATCATTGTCACGTCCTTAACCACAGGCATGACGACCGACGTCAGCAGCTACATGTTCGGCAGCATCTTAGCCATGAGCCGGACGGACGTCATCTTTTCCGTGGCGCTTTCGGCCGTTGTCCTCGGCATGTTTCTGTTCTGCTACAATAAGGTGTTTGCCGTCACCTTTGATGAAAATTTTGCAAGGGCCACCGGGGTTAATGTCCCGGCTTACAACATGGTGATCGCCGTCCTCACGGCCGTTACCATCGTTCTCGGCATGCGGATGATGGGGGCCATGCTGATTTCCAGCCTGATTATTTTCCCGGCTCTGACTTCCATGCGGATTTTTAAGAGCTTTCTCGGCGTCATCATTTCCTCGGGTGTCGTTGCCGTCGCCTGCTTTTTTGTGGGGTTAGTCCTTTCTTACCAGTATTCCATCCCGGCCGGGGCCAGTGTGGTAGTGGTAAACATGGCGGCTTTTGGGATCTTTTCCCTGATCCGGGCCGTCCGGAAAGTGGGCTGATGCCGCAAAAATCCGGGGAACCGGTTGACAATAAAAAAAATTGTGCTAAAGTTACAATGAAAAGAGTTGCTGCGCCTGCGCGCGTTCACATGGACATGGAGCGGACTTCCGTCCATGTTCCGGGAAGGAGTTATCATGACAAAAATTGATATTATTTCCGGTTTCCTGGGAGCCGGAAAGACGACGTTTATAAAAAAGCTTCTGAAGGAAGCCATCGCCGGCGAGAAGGTGGTTTTAATCGAGAATGAGTTTGGTGAGATCGGCATCGACGGCGGATTTTTGAAGGACTCCGGCATCGAGATCCGTGAGATGAATTCCGGCTGCATCTGCTGTTCTTTAGTCGGCGATTTCGGCCGTTCTTTGTCAGAGGTGCTCTCGAAGTACCAGCCGGATCGGGTAATCATCGAGCCGTCCGGCGTCGGCAAGCTTTCCGACGTTATGAAGGCCGTCTGCGACGTGGCCGGTGAGATTCCGGTGGAGTTAAATGGCTCCGTGACCGTCGTGGATGCCATGAAATGTAAAATGTATATGAAGAATTTCGGCGAATTTTTCAATAACCAGATTGAGAGCGCCGGCACCATCGTTTTAAGCAGGACAGATGTGGCCGATGCCGATAAGGTGGCACAGTGCGTGGAGTTAATCCGGGAGAAGAACCCGAAGGCAGCCATCGTGACGACGCCGTGCAGCGAGCTTACGGGAGCGCAGCTCCTTTCGATTATCGAAAAACCGGCGGACGATATGGCAGAGCAGCTTCTTAAGGAAGTGAGAGAGGGCCATCACCACCATCACGAAGACGGCGAGGAGTGCTGCTGCGGCCATGACCATGAGCACCATCACCACCATCATGATGAGGAAGAGTGTGAGTGCGGCCATGGCCATGAGCATCATCATCACCACGACGATGAGGAGTGCGAGTGCGGCCACGGCCATGAGCATCACCACCATCACCATGAAGACGGCGAAGAATGCGAGTGCGGCCACGATCATGACCATGAGCATCACCACCACCATCACGAGGACGGCGAAGAGTGCTGCTGCGGCCATGACCACGACCATCACCACCATCATCACCATGGCCATGATGCCGATGAGATTTTCACAAGCTGGGGCCTGGAGACGAACCGCACCATCGGGAAAGAAAAGCTGGAGACGCTTTTATCCGATCTGGCCCACAGTGAGAAGTACGGCCAGGTACTCCGCGCCAAGGGAATGCTCCCGGGCGAGGACGGGACATGGTACTACTTTGATCTTGTTCCCGAGGAGACGGAAATCCGCACCGGCGAGCCGATTTATACCGGCAAGGTCTGCGTGATCGGTTCCAATTTAAAGGAAGACGAGCTGAAGGCGGCTTTTGAGAAATAGGAGACCATATGAGCGGATATAATGAAGAAAAAATGCCGGTGTTTCTTATCAACGGCTTTCTGGAGGCAGGAAAAACCCAGTTTATTTCCTTTACCCTGACCCAGGAATATTTCCAGTCTGACGGGACGACAGTGCTGATCCTCTGTGAGGAGGGCGATACGGAATATGACAAAGAGCTTTTAAAGAAGACGAAGACAAAGCTTGTCACCGTGGAGAGCGCTGATGAGCTGGACGAGGACTTTTTCGGACGCCTGGAGGCTCTCTATGACCCGGACCGCGTCTTAATTGAGTGGAACGGCATGTGGCCCCAGGATCAGTTAAAGCTTCCGGATACCTGGCAGCTTTTCCAGCAGATTACCATTATCGACGGCTCGACCTTTGAGCTTTATTTAAACAACATGAAGCCGCTTCTGTCCCTTCTTGTGAGACAGTCGGAGCTGATTATCATGAACCGCTGCGACGACGTGACCGACGAGAACCTGACGAGGTACCGCCGCGGCCTGAAGGCATTGAACCCGCAGGCGGAGCTGATCTTCGAGGACGCAGAAGGGGAGATCGAGCAGGAGGTTTTAGAGGAAGATTTGCCGTATGATCTGAAGGCTGACGTGGTGGAGATTTCCCCGGATGCTTTCGGAATCTGGTACATTGACGCTCTCGACAAGGAAGACCGGTACAGCGGTAAGGTGGTGGAATTCACGGCCATGGTTTTAAAATCGCCGGAATTCCCGAAGAATTATTTCGTGCCGGGGCGGATGGCCATGACATGCTGTGAGGCCGACATGACGTTTTTAGGCTTTATCTGCAAGGCCAGAGAGGCGAGACACCTGGAAACCGGCCAGTGGGTCAAAGTGCGCGCGAAGATGGCCTATGAATTCTGGCAGGACTATGACGGCGTCGGCCCGGTTCTATACGCCGAGTCTGTGGAACCGGCAGAAGAGATCAAGGAAATCGTACAGTTTTAGAAAGACAGAGGGCGGGGATGCATATCCCCGCCTGGTTTTTCATTGGAGATACATTTCTGGGGGAGGACTTATGGAAGAGATGGAGAAACTAAAAGAGGAACTGTTCAGCCTGTTAAAAGCGGAAGGGGCAGTGCTTATGGGAATCGCAGATTTGAATGGCATCGTTTCCGGAGCCATGAAGACCGGCGTATCGGTGGCCGTCCCGGTTCCGAAAACGATTGTGAGGGATTTGCAGACTGCGCCGACAAAGGAGTATTATGAGGCGTACCATTCTTTGAATGCGAAGCTGAACAAAATCGTGATTTGTGGTGCGGAGTTCCTGAAAGGAAAGGGCTATCAGGCCATGGCAAATACGACGGATGCGGTCGTCATGAACGAGGAGTGGCGGACGCCGCTGCCCCATAAAACCGCGGCGACGCGGGCCGGGCTGGGCTGGATCGGGAAAAACTGCCTGCTGGTGACAGAAACGTATGGGAGTGCCGTGCGCCTGTCTACCCTGCTGACCGATGCCCCGCTTCCCTGCGGCACGCCCGTAACGGAAAGCCGCTGCGGCGGCTGTACGGTCTGCGTGAGCCAGTGTCCAGCCCATGCCCTGAACGGTGTGCTCTGGAATCCGAAGGTGGAGCGGGAGGAGATTCTTCAGCGGAAGGCCTGCAAGGACATGCAGGTGCGGAGGATGAAAGAGGCCACCGGCATTGAGACGGATCTCTGCGGGCTATGCTTTGCGGTGTGCCCGTACACGAAGCGGTACCTGGCGGATGGCTGAGACGTAGGGATGTCTGCGGCCGTGTAACCAATTTGGAAATCAGCAGGGAACACTGGGGCTTCGAATTTATCCGAGCGACGAGAAAAATTCTTATGGGTATTTATTGCAGTACTGCAAAGGGCTTATAGGGGAAAGATGTTGATACATAATAAACGAAAGGATTGTGCTTATGGGGAAACTTAATGTCGATGGTACGGAAATACAGGTACTGCAAATTGACGAAGATGATTATATCTCGTTAACCGATATGGTAAGGAAAATTGACAATGGACCTGCCCTAATAGAAAAATGGTTGCGAAATAAAAATACGATAGAATTTCTTGGCATATGGGAAGAAATGTATAATGCGGATTTTAATATCTCCGCCTATGAAGAAATCATGCTGGAGGCGGGATTAAACCGTTTTATTATGTCTGTTAAGCAATGGGTATCCCGCACAAATTCAAAAGGAATTGTGGCAAAAGCGGGGCGATATGGAGGGACATACGCATATAAAGATATTGCATTTGAGTTTGCAAGCTGGGTATCTCCGCAGTTCAAATTATATCTTATCAAGGAATTTGAACGGTTAAAGAAGGAAGAGCAGGCTTTACTTGGATGGAGTGCCAAGAGGGAACTAGCAAAAATCAATTACAGGATACATACCGATGCAATTAAGGTTAATCTCATTCCGCCAGAACTTACACCGCAACAGACCTCTATCATTTATGCGTCTGAGGCAGATGTCCTTAATATGGCATTATTTGGCATGACTGCAAAACAATGGAGAGATAAGAATCCTGATAAAAAGGGCAATATTCGGGATTATGCAAGTATAAATGAACTGATATGCCTGTCTAATATGGAAAATATCAATGCAGTGCTGATTGAAGATGGCTTATGCCAAAAAGAACGCTTAATAAAACTTAATAAGATCGCCATACACCAGATGTCCATTTTGGAAGAACAGACTACAAAGGTTTTGAAATAATTTTAATTCCCCCGAATTCGGGGGAATTAAAATATATTCTTTGTCCGTTACATCGGCGGTACCGGCACCGGCCGTTCCCTGTCAAAGACCTCGGATACATCGAACAGGTCGCTCAGATGATCCTTTTTCGGATTCGTCTCCGGAAGGTCGTAGTACATCCGGTAGCCGTCCAGGTTCCGCCGTCCCTGGCGGAGGTATTTGTCCCCGAGCTGTACCCAGGCCTGGGCGGAATCCACGTTGCAGAAATAGCGGAAGCCCTTTTCGTAGAGATAGGCAAATTTGGCGTTGTCCATGGTGTAGGCATGCCAGTCGCCCACATCGGCGCCGAAAGGATAGAGAATAATATCCGTATCGCCGATCAGGGACTCCACATAATTATCCCATTTGTCCGTATCCGTCTTTACGGTGTCTAAGGAGCGGGAGGTCATGTTGATGTGGCCCCAGCTATGGGAGGCCAGCTCCCATCCGTTGTCCCGCAGGCACTGGGCCAGCTCACGGACAGTCTGGCGGTCTGCCTCGATGTTGGGATTCGTACCCTCGTAGGACGGATCCGTCCGGTACCCCATGACGCCCTCATAGCCGGTAAAGGCGATGACAGCCCTGGCGCCCTTATAGGAAAAGTCCGGATGTTCGGTAATGAAATCCTCTAAGAGGGGAATCAGGTCATAGGAACCGACGGAGACCGTGCCGTCGTCCATCGTCATCTCGCAGGTGGGCTTTCCGTCGTCACCAATGATAAGACGGGTCGCAAAGCCATCGCCGGTCATGTAGTCATAGTAGCATACGTCGTCCTGGGACATGACAAAGGGCTTCTTTCCGGGCGGCAGCATGATGTCGCCTGCCACAAATTTCACATTGCCGTTTTCATCCGTCGTCTCATAGGCGATATCATGAAGCTTTACGAGGACATAGCCCCGCTCGTACATCTGCTCCAGGATTTTTAAGAATTCGCTTTTTGTCGTCATCACCTGGTTGTAGCCGGCCTCGTCGGCGTCGCCGTCAAAGGCTTTGGAATTGTCCATGATGATGGAGTGGAAGAACACGTGGGTAATGGTGCTTATGTCGGCGCGCACCAGGGTGGACTTCGTCTCCTCATAGGAAGCGATGGCATCGGTTACAGCCTGTTCTTCCGAAAATTCGCTTTCGGTAAGAAGGGAAATGGCTCCGTCATAGTCGTAAGTAAGGGCAAGAGCCTCTGCATCGGCGAGCAGGGCAGTGAGCCTGGCTTCCCTGTCGTCTGTGGTGGTCTCTTCCGTGGTCGCCTCTGCGGCGGAAACCGGATCGCCGGATTGGGGGTCTCCGGACTGCGAGGACAGGAAATTATGTTTTTTCCTGCTCTGGAGCAGGAAATAGCCGCCGATCCCGACTGCCAGGATCACGGCGCCAAGAACCAGGAAAAATATCAGAATCCGCACCATACGCTGGCGTTTTCTGTACTTTCGGGAACGGGAAACGTAAGCGCGGCGGCGCTTGTAGTCATCTTCGTACTGCATTGTATCAACTCCTGTTGCTGTGAGGTATTTTGGGGCGCGTGAACATATACCATGTCCGCCGGCCATGGGCCTCCGGCGGAATTTAGCGCCCGGCTTTCCGCGGCAGGCGCGGAAACCGGTATGCGCTGGTATAATGCCCGCTATTTGGTCATTATACCATAAAGCCCCCGGCCTGTCATCCGCGTTGGGAAATTTCGTGTCAATTTTTGTAACACGGCGGGAGGCGCGAAATACTGGAATTTGTGCGCTGTCCAGGCCATATTTTATAAAGGAAGAAAAGCTGGAGAATGGTATGAAAAAATTTTGCAGGAAATGTGTGAGACAGGCGGCTGCCGTACTTCTGTCCGCTGCCATGTTTTTCGGCGGCGGAATCCGCGCGGAGGCAGAAGACGGCTTGGAGACGGCCGCCAGTGCAGGGCCGGAGATCGGCGCGCCGTCGGCGCTCCTCATGGAAGCCAGTACCGGGACAGTCATCTATGAAAAAAATGCCGACGAAAAAAGGAACCCGGCCAGCGTGACAAAAATCATGACGCTGATTTTGACGTTTGACGCGCTCCAGTCGGGGAAAATCCATTTGTCGGACGAGGTCGTCACCAGCGCCTACGCAAAATCCATGGGCGGCTCCCAGGTGTACCTGGAGGAAGGGGAGATTCAGACGGTGGAGACTTTAATCAAGTGCATCGTCATCGCCTCCGGGAACGACGCTTCGGTGGCCATGGCCGAGTACATAGCCGGCGATGAACAGACCTTTGTCGCCATGATGAACGAGCGGGCAAAAGGCCTCGGGATGACGAATACGAAATTCATCGACTGCTGCGGCCTTACGGATTCCCCGGAGCATGTGACGACGGCCAGGGACATTGCCGTCATGTCCAGGGAGTTAATCACGAAGTACCCGCAGATTTCCAATTACTCGACCATCTGGATGGAAAACATCACCCATGTGACAAAGCAGGGGACGAAGGAGTTCGGCCTCTCCAACACCAACCGTCTCCTTAAGATGGCGACGAATTTTGAAGTGACCGGCTTAAAAACCGGCTCCACCAGCCTTGCAAAATATTGTCTGTCAGCTACGGCGAAAAAGGACGGGGTGGAGCTGATTGCCGCCATCATGGCAGCGCCGGATTATAAGACCAGGTTCAACGATGCGGTGACGCTCCTCAATTACGGCTACGCCAACTGCCGCCTGTACCGGGACGAGGAGATGCCGGCCCTGCCGGAGCTTACTGTCCGAAACGGTATCCCGGAAACACTGCCTTTAAAATATGGAGACACTTTTTCCTACTTAAGCCTGTCCGGCGAAGATCTGAATGCCATCGAAAAGGAGCTGGTGCTGGAAAATGAGGTCATGGCTCCCGTCGCCGCAGGCGATACCGTCGGTTATCTCGTCTACCGCCTGAACGGGGAGGAGCTGGGAAAGGTGCCGGTGGTTGCCGGCGGGGATGCAAGGGAGGCAGCCTATCCCGATCATTTAAAGCGCGTGTGGGAAGCGATGATGGTGTAAAAAGAAAAATCCCTGTGGGTTTCAGATGGCCCGCAGGGATTTTTCCTTTGTGGGGCAGAGCGTTAGTTTCCCTCTGCCGCCTTTTTTGCAAATTCCGTCGTCACAAGATCCTCATAGGGGACGCGCCCGTCAAGCTCGCCGGCTTCCTCTAAGATATTCTGGAGAAGGTCAAAGCTTTCCGGCTCGAAGACTGTATTGTCCTTCCAGGTGTCCTCGGATTTGAAGCGGTCGATGATGGCCGCCAGGGTCTCTTTGTCAGTTTCCTTAAACTGCGGCGCGATGACCTCGGCGACCTCCGCAGAGGAATGGCTGTTCACATAGTCGATGCCCTTCTGGATGGCGTTGGTAAACTTCTGGATGATGTCCGGATTGGCTTCCATGTAGCTTTTTTTCGCACAGTAGGCCGTATAAGGCACATAGCCGGATTCTTTCCCGAGAGAGGCAACCACATGGCCGACGCCTTCCTGCTCTAAGCTTGTGGCGTAGGGCTCAAATTCCACGGTATAATCGGAGTCGTCGTTGGTGAAAGCCGCCGCCGTATTGCCGAAGCTGATGCTCTGATCGATGGTAAGGTCGGTTCTCGGGTCGATGCCGTGTTTTTTCAGGATGTATTCAAAGACCATTTCCGGCATGCCGCCGGCCTTCTCGGCTCCAATGAGCCATGAAAGCGGCAGATCGTGGGGAGAAGCCTGACTGTTTTGGGATTCTTATCCGGACGGGCTGTCTGCCGTGCCGCAGAAAGCCGGAATGTCCCTGTCTGGGAGCCCGTACCGTAAGAAAATGTCGGCATTTCCGTCCTGATCGACCCAAATGCTTTCCACAAGGACTTCGATATCAGCCCGTGTGAGGGATTTTTTCTCCAGAAACTCCCGAAAAAGGGCAGGAGCAGACGATTGGACGGGAGACGGGAAGTCCGTCTCCAGGGACGAAAGCTTTTGCTTCAGGGCTGAAATCTGTTCTATTTTTTCGTCCTGGAGAGATGCGTAGGTTTCGGCAATCAGCTCTTTTGCGGACGGGTTTGCCGTAAGCTCTTTTGTTTTCTGGGCGATCATGGTTTTAAGCTCCTCCCTGGCCCTTTTCAGTTCGCCCTCCAGCCTTTTTTGACTGTTTGCAGGAGAGTAGCCTGGCGTTATCGCGGAAAGATCCATGTCCTTTAACGCGTCATCCATGCAGCCGCCGCAGAGCGCCAGATAACGGATTACGGCCTTCACAAGAGTTTCTTCCATGATTGTATGGGAGGCGCCGCAGAACCGCTTTCCTTTTTTGTTGTAGGTGCCGCAGACATAATACTTTTTCCGCCCGGGGCGGTTTATGGCCGTCATTTTTCCGCCGCAGTCCTTGCAGTAGAGGCAGCCGGAAAAGAGGCTTTTATGCTTTTTCTGCCCCCGGTAGCCATTGCGGCCGCGGCTTTCCTTTACCTTTAAGAGCAGGTTCCATGTGCTGTCGTCAAAGATTTTCGGATGATGGCCGGGAAAGACATACTGCTTTTCTTCCGGCACTTTTTTGTCTTTGCCGTTGATGGTGGCGCGTTCCCGTTTGTGGGTTCGCAGGACACCGTTGTGGAAGTCGTTGAACAGCGTATCCTTTACCATGCTGTAACTCCAGACATCGGCGGCCTTCCGGCGGTAAGGAAGCCCCAGGGCCTCGCAGCGCTCCTTTTTAAGCATGGTGGGCGTGGGGACGCCGCGGTCTGTGAGGATTTCCGCAATCTTTCGGATCCCGTTTCCCGCCAGGTACAGGTCTTTCTCCAGAGTCAGGATAGCAGCGGCCTCCTCGTCGATGAGAAGCAGGCTGTGGTTTAAAGGGTGCCAGGTGTAGCCAAAGGGCGGTACGGATTTTAACGTCCCGCTTTCCTGTTCCATTTTTTTGATGCGCTTCACTTTTCGGCTCGTGCTTTTCACATGGCGCTCATTGTCCCAGGTCTTGATGCCGATGATGTCGTCGTCCGAGGAAAAGGAGTCGTAGTTGTCGTCGATTAAAATGACCCGCTTTCCAAGCTCCTCCATTTCCTCTAAAAAGAGCAGCACCCTGGCGTTGTGCCGGCCGATCCGCGAAAGATCCTTGGCTGCAAGGATGCGGATGGAGTCCAGATTGTCCATCATTTCCCGGAAGCCTGGCCTGTCAAAGGAATAGCCGGAAAAACCGTCGTCCTCGTAAATGTGCCGGACGGTCATGCCGTTCTGGGCGGCGTACTGAAGAATGATCTTCTTCTGATTTTCAATGGAGGTATAACTGCGCCGGTTGTCGTCCCTGGAAAGCCGCACATAGCCGTCGATGACAGGTTTCGTGTCAGGAAACATGATTCCGGATCACCTCCCGGAGTCCGTCCTTCATGTCCTGTCTGCCTTCCCGGACAGTAATGACGAGGTATCCCTGCCGGCACAGGGAGTCTTTCCGTTCATGTAACAAAGCCGGATTGGCGTCCGGCTTCATGAGAAGATAATAGATGGGTTTCTGCTTTTTCATGGAAACCACCCCGCAGTTTTTGTCATGGTATCTTATGTGCGGGGCGGCTTATCCTATTCCCGATTGGCGCTTATCAGCCGTACACCTTTTTCCCGGCAAGATAGGCGGCGCAGACCGGGATGTCCCGGATGGTCTCCGGTTTCACCTCGAAGGGATTTTTCCCGAGGACAACGAAATCTGCCGCCATTCCCGGGGCGATCTGTCCTTTGGACGTTTCCTCAAAGCTTGCATAGGCGCCGGCCTTCGTGTAGCTGTCCAGGGCTTCCTTTACGGTAAAGGCCTGTTCCGGAAGATAGGGCGGCATGGTACCGTCCAGGTTCTGCCTCGTCACGGCGCACTGGATGCCGGCCAGCGCATTCGGCATTTCCACCGGGCAGTCCGTGCCGTTGCTGACCGTGGCACCGCCTTCCATCAGGCTCTTCCAGCTGTAACTGGTGGAGGCCAGCTCTTCGCCGACACGTTCTTTTACGATATGGATGTCATAGTCTAAGAAAATGCTCTGGGCATAGACGTGAAGGCCCAGGCGGCAGATCTTTTCCAGCTGGTCTTTTCTGGAAATCTGGCAGTGTACGATGCCGTGGCGGAGATCCTTTCCCGGATCCTCTGTCATGGCTTTTTCGTATGCATGTAACACCTGGTCGAGGCAGGCGTCGCCGATGGTGTGGATGGCGGCCTGCATCCCGTTTTTGTGGGCAAAGGAGATAAGGCTGTCAAGCTCCTCCTGGGTGTACAGGGAAAGACCGTGAGTGGACGGTTCGTCCTCATAGGGACGGCTTAAGTAGGCAGTTCTGGCACCAAGAGCGCCGTCGCCGAAAGCCTTTAACGGCCCGATCTTAAACATGTCGGAGCCGACGCCAGTCTTATAGCCTGCCTCTAAGAAAGCAGAAAAAGACTCCACGTTGGTAAAATGGCTCTGCTCATTGACGCGGACCGTAAGCTTTCCTTCTGCCTCCAATTCCTTATAGGCCTCGATTACCATCTGCCAGGGCACATTTTTAAAGGCGACGAAATCGTCGGACTGGCAGCTTGTGACGCCGTATGCGTTGAGGGCATGGCAGGCTTGGATCAGCATCTCCTTGATCTCGTCCTTATCCGGCGCAGGAAGGGCCTTATTTACGAGATCCATGGCATTGTCAAAGAAACGGCCGTCCGGCGTTTTGTCCATGAGGCCAATCTCACCGCCGTCTGGCTGCGGCGTATCGGCTGTGATGCCGAGAAGTTCAATGGCCCGGCTGTTTACCACAAGGCAGTGGCCGCAGGCACGCACGGCGCAGACCGGCACCGTCTTGGAAACCTGATCCAGGTCATACCGGTCCGGCATCCGGTTTACATCGTCGAAATAGTCCTGGTTCCATCCGCGGCCGATGATCCAGCCGCCTTCCTTCGGCGGATGCGCCATAGAAAATTCCTTCAGACATGCAATCATGTCCGAAAGGCTTTTCGTGTGCTCGGACAGGTTGGCGGAGCGGAGCAGGTTGCCGTATCCAAGCAGGTGCATGTGGCTGTCGTTAAAGCCGCTGCACACAAAATTTCCCTGAAGGTCGATAAGCTCGTCCTCAGATCCTGCGGCCTCCTTGGCCTGCTCGTTTGTGCCGGCAAAAAGAAAGCGGCCATCCTCTACGGCAAAGGCTTCCAAAAGGGGCAGTTCGCCGGTATAGACTGTGCCGTTATAATAAATCTGTCTCATCTTTGGTTCCCTCCCAATGTTCTTTTTCCTTAACTATATCGTATCCGCGGCAGCTTGTCCACAGGGAAAATTCTCACTGGCAGCCGTTTCGCTTTTCTTCCTGATCGGATGGCACATTGTTATCCGGGCGGCCGCCGGCCCTGCCGCCGAGGACTTTCTTCCCAACCAGGTTTTCCCACTGGAAGTCCGGCTCCTCCGTCCGGCCCACAAGGAAATTGCCGGCCCGCTGGGTGAGCTGCGCGAAGTTTATGGCGTAGTCCTTCTCACCGCCTGCATATGTGTAGATGGAGGCCTCGGAACCCATGAAGCCAATGTCGGCTTCACCGGCGATAAGGGCAGTCATGACCTTGTCTGCCCCGCTTCCGTTGACAAGCGTCAGGTCGATCCCTTCTTCTTCAAAATAGCCGAGCTCGATGGCCGCATACTGGGGCGCATAGAAGATCGAATGGGCCACCTCGCTCAATGTGACGGGCACAAGCCCGTCGTCCGCACTTTCCCTGGCACAGCCTGCAAGACAAAGAAACGCAGCCGCGCACAGGGACACGCCATAGATGGTTTTTCTCATAAAGAACTCCTTTTTTATATAATCTGATAGTTTCATTGTATGTTGGAGGGGCGGGGGCGGTGATGGGGGAAGTATATCTATTGCCTAAACCCATAATATCTATTATAATTACGCATAGCATTGAAGATTACCCCAAATAAGGATGAAATGTATGAGAAAATTAGCATTATCAGATGATATTCTGCTTCGCGTCGACAAACCGGCCAGATACATCGGAAATGAAGTAAACATGGTGGTAAAAGATCCGGCGAAGGTGGATGTCCGGTTCGCCATGGCGTTCCCGGATGTTTACGACATCGGCATGTCCCACCTCGGGATCCAGATCCTCTATGACATGTTTAACCGCAGGGACGACGTCTACTGCGAGCGGGTCTATTCGCCGTGGATGGATCTTGACCAGATCATGCGGGAGAAGAAGATTCCGCTTTTTGCCCTGGAGTCCCAGGAGCCGGTAAAACATTTTGATTTTCTGGGCATCACGCTCCAGTATGAGATGTGCTACACCAATGTCCTTCAGATTCTGGACCTCTCCGGGATCCCGCTTCATGCCGCAGAGCGCACCATGGATGATCCCTTCGTCATCGGCGGCGGCCCATGTTCCTACAACCCGGAGCCCCTTGCGGACTTTTTCGACCTGTTTTACATGGGAGAGGGCGAGACCGTCTATTTTGACCTGATCGACGCCTATAAAGAATGGAAAAAATCCGGCGCCGGCCGCGAAGTCTTCTTAAAAACGGCGGCCGCCATCCCGGGAATTTATGTCCCGTCCCTGTATGACACAGAATACAACGAGGACGGCACGTTAAAGTCCTTTACGCCAAACTGCCCGGAGGCGCCGGCCACGGTGAAAAAGCAGCTCGTCATGGAGATGACGGAAGCCGTTTATCCGGAAAAGCCCCTGGTGCCGTTCATCAAGGCGACACAGGACCGCGTCGTCTTGGAAATCATGCGCGGCTGCATCCGCGGCTGCCGGTTCTGCCAGGCAGGCATGATTTACCGCCCCGTCCGGGAGAAAAATGTGGAGCGGTTAAAGGATCTGGCTTATAAGATGCTAAAAAGCACCGGCCATGAGGAAATTTCCTTAAGTTCCCTAAGCTCCAGCGATTACAGGGAGCTGGAAGAGCTTGTGACCTTCCTGATTGAAGAGTTCCACGGAAAAGGCGTCAATGTCTCCCTGCCGTCCCTTCGGATCGACGCCTTTTCGCTGGACGTGATGAGCAAGGTGCAGGACGTGAAAAAGAGCAGCCTGACCTTTGCGCCGGAGGCCGGCTCCCAGAGGCTCCGCGATGTCATCAATAAAGGGCTTACGGAGGAGGAAATCCTGACCGGCGCCTACGAAGCATTTTTAGGCGGCTGGAACCGGGTAAAGCTTTATTTCATGCTGGGCCTGCCCACGGAAACCGTCGAAGACATGGAAGGCATTGCGCTGCTGTCCGAAAAGATTGCAGAGCGATATTACGAAATTCCCAAGGAACAGCGGAACGGAAAGGTTCAGGTGGTCGCCAGCACTTCCTTTTTCGTGCCGAAGCCGTTCACGCCGTTCCAGTGGGCCGTCATGTCCACGAAAGAGGAATTCCTGGAAAAAGCCAGGATCGTGAACCACAAAATGCGGGAAATGTTAAACCACAAGAGTTTAAAATACAACTGGCATGAGGCGGACGTGACGGTTCTGGAAGGCGTCCTTGCCCGCGGTGACCGGCGTGTCGGCGCTGTCATCGAGGAGGCGTATAAGAACGGCGCCGTCTATGATGCATGGTCGGAATTCTTTAAAAATGATGTCTGGATGAAGGCCTTTGAAACCTGCGGCGTCGATATTGATTTTTATACTACGAGAGAGCGGAGCCTTGACGAGCTGTTCCCGTGGGATTTCATCGACACCGGTGTTTCCAAGGAATTTTTAAAGAGAGAGTGGAAAAACGCCATGGCAGGAAATGTGACGCCCAACTGCCGGGAACGCTGTTCCGGCTGCGGCGTGAGACAGTTCGGAGGAGGTGTCTGTTTTGAAGATCAGAATTAAATTTTCCAAGCATGGGGCAATGAAATTCATCGGGCACCTGGATGTGATGCGCTATTTTCAGAAGGCCATGCGCCGCGCCGACGTGGACATCCGTTATTCGGAAGGCTTTTCGCCGCACCAGATCATGTCCTTTGCGTCTCCGTTAGGCGTCGGCCTTGTAAGCAACGGGGAATATATGGACATCGAGGTCTTATCCACCGGGACGTCTGAAGAAATGGTAAACCGTTTAAACGATGTCATGGTGGATGGCATAAAGGTCTTAAGCTGGAAAAAGCTGCCGGATAACGCGGTAAACGCCATGTCCCTGGTAGCCGCCTGCGATTATACGGTGCGGTTAAAAGAAGAATATGAAAACGGTCTTGGGCTTTCGGCAGCGGAACTTTTTGACAGGCTTTCCGTTTTCCTTCAGTGTGACAGCCTGGAAATCACGAAGAAGACGAAAAAAGGCGAAAAACAGATGGATATCCGGCCATGGATTTATGAGGCCAGGCCCCTTGCCGGCGAGGACGGCTTCTTTCTTCAGGTCTCTTCCGGCAGCACAGTGAATGTAAAGCCGGAACAGGTTTTGGAGGCATTTTACCGCTCCGAAGGCATGGAATATCCGGCCTTTGCTTTCCAGATTACGAGGGAAGAAGTCTATGCGGATCTCGGCACAGACCAGCAAACGGACAGAAAGCTTCAGCCCTTAGAGGCTTTTGGCACGGAGATTGACGCTGCAACGCAGAAAGGTGAAGCTGTTGAATAAGTTAATTTTTACCTGCCTGCTTGGAAAAACGGCGGCTGTGCTGCTTTCCGGGAAACGGGCCGTCTGGATGGAATTTGAGCCGGAGGAATCCGAGGCCAGAACCGGCCGGATTTATGTCGGAAAAGTGAAAAATATCGTCCCGAACCTTCAGGCGGCTTTTGTGGAATACCAGCCGGGAATCAACGGCTATTACAGCCTTCGGGAAAACAGGACGCATATTTTTGCCGATAAAAAGCCGCATACGGCCCTGCATGAAGGCGATGAAATCCTCGTACAGGTGGCACGGGCAGCCGTAAAGACAAAGGATGCCGTTCTAACCTCGAACCTTTCCTTTGCGGGGACATATGCAGTCCTTACCGCAGGTCTCCCAAAGCTGGGAATTTCCTCGAAAATACGGAATGCCGGCTGGAAAGCGGCCGTAAAAGAGTGGTGGGAGACGGAAACACACGACGGCTACGGTCTCATTGTCCGCACGAATGCCGAGTCCGCCGGCATGGAGGCGTTAAAGCGCGAGAAAGAGAAGCTGGCTTCCCAGTATTTTGATGTCCTTTCCAAAGGCATGTCGCGCACGGCCTTAAGCCTGCTTTACAGCCCGGAAAGTTTTCCGCTCCGGACCGTAAAAAACACCCATACGTCGGAATACAGAGAAATTCTTACGGATCTCAGGGAAATTTATGAAGAACTTTTATCTGCGGGGATTGACGCCAGGCTTTATGAGGATGAGAACCTGCCGCTTTCTTCCCTTTACAGCTTGAACTCAGCCCTTTCCGAGGCCCTTTCCAGGCGCGTCTGGCTGAAATCCGGCGGAAACATCCTCATCGAGCCAACAGAGGCCATGACCGTGATCGACGTAAACACGGGAAAGACGGCAGGAAAGAAGTCTTTTAAGGAAACCGTCTTAAAAACAAATCTGGAGGCCGCCGGAGAAATTGCCGTACAGCTCCGGCTCCGGAACCTTTCCGGAATCATTGTCATCGACTTTATCGACATGGAAGCAGAGGAAGACAGGCAGACGCTCCTTTCCGCCCTCCGAAAATTTCTGGCTCAGGATCCCGTCCCCGCGCGCCTTGTGGACATGACGCCCCTGGGGCTTGTGGAGGTGACGAGGAAAAAACTCCAGAAGCCTCTCCACGAGCAGGTTCCGGGGCGAGGAAAGGCCTTGTAAAATCAGGCTTCTTTTTGAAAAAAATGGTTGACATGCAGGCAAAGCGATGCTATTATATCAGAGTATGCCGCACAATGAGGTTTCGCAAGTGTTCCGGCTCCGGAACCACCGTAATTGGCGAGTAATGATAATAGGAGGTGCAATATGTACGCGATTATTGCAACAGGTGGTAAGCAGTACAAGGTGGCTGAAGGCGACAGCATCAAGATTGAAAGACTTGACGCAGAGGTTGGCTCTTCCGTAACTTTCAGGTACTGGCTGTGAACAACGGCGAGCTTACAATCGGATGCCCGACCGTAGACGGTGCTACTGTATCCGCTACTGTGGAAAAAGTAGGCAAGGGCAAGAAAATTATCGTTTACAAGTATAAGAGCAAGACCGGCTATCATAAGAAGAACGGCCACAGACAGCTTTATACGCAGGTAAAGATCGACAAGATCAATGCTTAAACCCATATGATTCAGGTAACAATCCTTCGTGGCAGGGACGAATCCGTGCGGGGAATCGAGATCAACGGTCATGCTGGCTTTGCAGAATACGGACAGGATGTGATATGTGCTGCTGTTTCTGCACTGGCTCTCAACATGGCAAACTCCGTAGAGGCATTTACAGACGATCATTTTGAAGGCAGTATTGCAGAGGATGATGGTGCTTTTACTTTTTCGTTCCCGGAAAAAATGAGTTCTGAGTCACAGCTCCTGATGAAATCCCTGATCCTTGGACTGGAAAACATCCGGGATGAATATGGAGCAGAATATATCAACTTTCGATCCAGGGAGGTGTAACAGATGTTTAAGATGAACCTTCAGTTATTTGCTCATAAGAAAGGTGTCGGTTCCACAAAGAACGGCAGAGATTCCGAATCCAAACGTCTTGGAGCAAAAAGAGCAGACGGACAGTTCGTGTTAGCCGGAAATATTCTTTACAGACAGCGCGGAACGAAAATCCATCCGGGTCTTAACGTAGGACGCGGCGGAGATGATACCTTGTTTGCCAAGGTTGACGGCGTTGTAAGATTTGAGAGGAAGGGCAGAGACAAAAAGCAGGTTTCTGTATATCCGAAGGCAATCAACGAATAATAGGAATGAGCTCCATACTTCTTGTATGGGGCTCTTTTGCAATATGGCAGCAGATCAGAATGGCATGGCTTGACGGCTATGCAGCAGGATGACAGCCGCGCGGACGGCTTTTGCGGCAGGAGGCTGCAAAGATGTGAGTGGACGGCGGACAGATTGGAAAGGACAGGTCTTTTGATGTTTACAGACAGTGCAAAGGTATTTATTAAATCCGGAAACGGCGGAAACGGCCATGTGAGCTTCCGGCGCGAGCTCTATGTGGCAAACGGCGGGCCGGACGGAGGCGACGGCGGAAGAGGCGGCGACATCATTTTCGAGGTGGACGACGGCTTAAACACCCTTGTGGACTTTCGGCATGTAAGGAAATACGTCGCAGAAAGCGGCGGGGAAGGCGGAAAGCGCCGCTGCCATGGCGCGGACGGAAAGGATCTCATCATCAAGGTTCCGGAAGGAACGGTCGTTAAAGACATGGAATCCGGAAAAGTGATTACCGACATGTCCGGTGAGAACCGCCGGGAAATCATTTTAAAGGGCGGAAAGGGCGGCCTTGGCAACATGCATTATGCCACGGCTACCATGCAGGTTCCCAAATACGCACAGCCTGGAAAGCCAGGTCAGGAGCTTTGGGTTCAGCTTGAGCTAAAGGTAATCGCTGATGTGGGCCTCGTGGGCTTTCCTAATGTAGGAAAATCCACATTGCTTTCCAGGGTTTCCAATGCCCGGCCGAAAATTGCAAACTATCATTTCACCACCCTGAACCCGCACCTCGGCGTCGTGAACATGGGAGACGGAAACAGCTTTGTTATGGCAGATATTCCCGGCCTCATAGAAGGCGCTGCCGACGGAGCCGGACTCGGACACGAATTCCTGCGCCATATCGAGAGGACAAAAATTCTTCTCCATGTGGTAGATGCGGCTTCTGTCGAAGGACGCGATCCGGTGGAGGACATCCGGACGATCATGCAGGAGCTTGAGGCATATAATCCAGGCCTTCTTGAGCTTCCGCAGGTGATCGCAGCCAATAAAATGGACGTGTTTTATGAGGAAGAGGAGAGCCCAATTGCACGCCTCAAAAGGGAATTTGAACCGGAAATCCCGGTTTTTGCAATTTCTGCTGTCAGCGGAAACGGTGTGGAAGAGCTTTTGGCGCATCTGTTCCAGCTTTTAAAATCTGCCGACCGGACGCCGAAAATTTTTGAAAAAGAGTTTGAAATCGAATACCAGGGAGACAGGAATCTTCCTTATACGGTGGAGAAGGCAGAGGACGGCGTCTATGTGGTGGAAGGCCCGAGGATCGAGAAGATGCTTGGATATACGAATCTGGATTCCGAAAAGGGCTTTGACTTCTTCCAGAAATTCTTGAAGCAGACAGGAATCCTGGCCGATTTGGAAAAAGCTGGAATTGAAGAAGGCGACACTGTCCGCATGTACGGGCTGGAATTCGATTACTACAAATAAAGGAGAAAAACTATGACGAGCAAACAGAGGGCTTATTTAAAGGGGCTTGCAATGAACATGACCCCAATCCTCCAGATTGGCAAGTCCAGTCTGACGCCCGAAGTGACCCAGTCTGCGGCGGAGGCGCTGGAAGCCAGGGAGCTGATAAAGATCCACATTTTAAAGAACTGCGCCGACGATGGGAAAGAGCTGGCGGCCATGCTGGCAGAGCGCACCCATTCGCAGGTTGTCCAGGTCATCGGCAAAATGATTGTATTATATAAGCCGGCAAAAGAGGAAAAGGACAGAAAAATCGTCCTTCCGCAGTAAGCGGGCCTGCCAGGGAAAGGAAGCTTTGTATGAAACGCATCGGCATCATGGGCGGCACCTTTGATCCTGTCCATAACGGGCATCTGCTTTTAGGGCGGCAGGCTCATGAAGAGTTTGATCTTGATGAAATCTGGTATATGCCGTCGCATATCCCGCCCCATAAAAAGGATCATCTGATTACGCCGGGGGAAGACAGGATCCAGATGCTTAAGCTGGCATTAAAGGACATCCCTTACTGCAAGGTTTCGGATTTCGAGATGAACCGGCCTGGGAACACGTACACGGCCAGGACACTTGAACTTTTGAAAGAGAAGTATCCAAATACAAGGTTCTACTTCATCGTGGGGGCAGATTCCCTGTTTCAGATTGAATCTTGGTACCATCCGGAAAAGGTAATGGCCCTGGCTTCGATTCTTGCGGCAGGAAGGCAATATGAAAGCCACGGCATCACGCTGGCCGAGCAGGCCGAGCATCTTAAGCAAACCTATGGCGCCGATGTCCATCTGCTCCATAATGAAGAAAACGCTGCTGCGTCGGCTGATATCCGCAGGCGTGTACGGGAAGGAAAGTCCATAAGCGGAGTCGTGCCAAAAGCCGTTGCAGAATATATCAGAGACCGCCGCCTTTACGTGGCCGGCGGGGACGGAAAGGAACTGTGATCGCACAGGATGGATGAGAGAGTACCGGAAATAAGAAAACATTTGAAAAAAAAGCTGGATCCCATGCGGTATGAGCATACGCTTGGGGTCTCTTATACCTGTCAGGCTCTTGCCATGCGTTATGGGTATGATCTTGACAAGGCAGAGCTGGCGGGGCTTCTGCACGACTGCGCCAAGCGGTACGACGGGGAAACCCTGCTCTCCAAATGTCTTGCCAGGAATCTTCAGGTAACTCCGTCAGAGGAGAGGGATCCGTCCCTTCTCCATGCAAAGCTCGGCGCTTACATGGCCAGAGAAAAGTATGGCGTCGAGGATCCGGAGATCCTTCAGGCCATTGAATGCCATACTACGGGACGCTGCGGCATGACGCTTCTCGATAAAATCCTGTACGCGGCCGACTATATTGAGCCGCGCCGGTATAAGGCGGGAAATCTTCCCGAGATGCGGAAGCTGGCTTTCCTGGATCTTGATGAGGCATGCCTTGCGATTATGGAAAGTACCCTGACCTATTTAAGATCCCGGGAATTTTCTATTGATACTGCGACGGTTCTCGCCTGCGAGGATATGAAGCGTGCCGTCGAAGAAAAAAGGAAGCATATAAAAATACAGGATATCAAAAATCAAATGGAAAGCAAGGAGGAAACTGCATTTGAAACAGTCAAAAGAGCTGGTGAAAATCGCCGTAGAGGCATTGTCCGAGAAAAAAGGAGAAGATATAAAAATTATCGACATTGAAAATGTCAGTGTCATTGCCGATTATTTCGTTCTGGCAAGTGCATCCAACACGAACCAGACTCAGGCGCTTGTCGACAATGTGGAGGAACAGCTTTTCAAGGCCGGCTATGAATGCAGGCAGAAGGAAGGAAACAGCAGCTCTACATGGGTGCTTTTGGATTACGGCGATGTGATTGTTCATGTATTTTCAAAAGAAGACAGGCTGTTCTATGATCTGGAGCGGATCTGGCGAGACGGAAAGGTCATGGAATCGCTGGAAGAATTAGAGTAGTTCATATAGAATTTTTACGCAGGCGGACGCCGGAGTTTTCCGGAATCCGCCTGTTTTGCTGCACAGGCCCGGCAGGCAGTAACATACTTATATGAAATGGCATTTGCCGGGCGTAAGAACATGAATCACGATCACGCGGAATGTTTGTCTGCGATGATGCAACAGGGAAAATCCTCCCTGCGCGATATTTGCCGTAAAGGCCGTGCCGCCGGACACATTTCCAGACTTCCACATGCTGCTGCCGCACAGTTTTGTCCTTAATTCATGATACGGAACAGTCCAATGACTTTTCCTAGGATCTGCACATCATCAACGATAATCGGCTCCATGGAAGAATTCTGCGGCTGGAGACGGTAGTGGCCGTCTTCCTTATAAAAGGTTTTAACTGTGGCAGAATCATCCACGAGAGCAACAACCATTTCCCCGTTTTCTGCCGTGGACTGACTGGATACAAGCACCTGATCTCCATTCAGAATACCGGCTTCGATCATACTTTCCCCTTTTACGCGGAGCATAAAGATATCCTTATTCGGAAGCATTTCCGCAGGAAACGGCATATAGCTTTCAATATTTTCCTGTGCCAGGATCGGCACGCCGGCCGCCACCGTCCCGATGAGCGGGACGTTCACCATTTCCCGCCGCGTCAGTGCAAAATCATCATCCAGAATTTCAATCGTCCTCGGTTTGGTAGGATCCCGGCGGATATAGCCGTTCTTTTCCAGCGTCTCAAGGTGAGAGTGGACGGAGGACGTGGACTTTAAGTTGACGGCCTCGCAGATTTCACGCACGGCCGGCGGGTATCCCTTCTTTAATATGGTTTCTTTAATATATTCTAAAATCTCTTTCTGTTTTTCGGTGATTCTTCCCTGACTCATATGACTCTCCTTATCTATGTAATAAAATCAGAACGGTTTCAGATATCAGATGGGACTTTTGGATTCAGCAGGACGCCTGCTGATTTTCCTGTTGTCTATATACTAACATATGTTCGAGAAAAAAGCAAACCTTTGTTCGAAAAAAATCAAAAAAATGTTGACAAACGTATGTTCTGAGTATATAATCCAAATCAGAACAGATGTTCTCGAACCTACGTTTGAAAGGAGAGTATGAAAAATGAAAAAAACATTAGTCCTTTTTATTGTATCTGTAATCGTAATTTCATGTTTTTTTGGCAAAACGCTGGTGATGGCAAATGCAGAAGAAAACCATCCGCCGCGTTACCGTTACTATACAAATATCGAAATTCAGGAAGGAGATACCCTCTGGACGATTGCAGAGCAGTACTGCGAAAATTCCGGAATGGATGTCAGGGAGTATGTCCGAGAGCTGCAAAAAATGAATCAGCTTTCCAACGATCATATCCTGGCAGGAGATTCTCTGGCAGTCGTCTATTTTACGGACACACCGCTTCCGGAATAGGACTGCCTCCGGCAGGACTGTCAGTCCTCCCGGAGCCTGACACGGTTTCTTGCCATCCTGCGCCGTTCGTCCTCTAAAGCTGCGTAATGTTTCTTTGTCGTATTTACATCGCTGTGGCCAAGGACGTCGGCAACCAGGTAAATATCTCCTGTTTCGCGGTAAAGATTCGTGCCATAGGTGCTTCTAAGCTTATGCGGCGTGATTTTTTTTAAAGGAGCTGCCAGGGACGCATATTTTTTTACCAGATTTTCGACGCTCCTGACAGCCATGCGTTTCTTCTGCATGGAGAGGAAAAGGGCTTCTTCGTGGCCGGGATATGCCTCTATATGCTGGCGCTCTTCCAGATATTTATCGAGGACGTCGCGTACTTCATCGCTGAAGTACACGATAGATTCCTTTCCGCCTTTCCGATAGATTTTGATTCCGCAGGCGTCCATATCCACGTCGTTCATATTAAGCCCTACACATTCAGAGACACGGATCCCCGTTCCAAGAAGAAGAGACATCAGTGCCAGATCGCGCACCTTTGTGATTTCATGATAGCGTTTCTGGCGCTCTGTCAGCTTTTCTCCGTCTTCCACAAGATCCAGAAGCTTTGCTACTTCATCAATTTCCAGGCGGATAATTTCCTTCTGGTGGAGCTTCGGAAGCTGTACAAGGGCTGCCGGATTCTTTTCAATCTTCTGTGTCCGGTAAAAATAGTTATAGAAACTCTTCAAAGAAGAGACTTTCCGCATAATTCCTCGCTCTGTATTGAAGACGTCATCGTCCGTGATGCTTGGATGGCATTTCAGATACTCCATATATTCTTCCAGATCTGTGACATTCAGATCTTCCAGAAAAGAAAGCGGAATCTCTTTTCCAAGTTTCTCAGCCTCGGGATTGGCACGCCTTAAGAATTCAAAAAAGATTCTCAGGTCATAAGCATAGGCAATCCTGGTTCGCGTCGATGTCCGCGGCTCAATTCCACGGAAAAAATCCGCGCAGTAATAGGGCAGTTCTTTTATCAGTCCCCGGAGCCGTTTGATATTTTCTACATCTTTTTGTTCGTGATAGGTCAGTGTTGCCATAGGTCGGCCTCCCTTCAGTTTTATTCAGCCTGCTTTCTCTCTGGCCAGCCAGGGATGTTTCCTTCTGTAATTGCACGGAACAGGCGATCTTTTACTCCGGGTTCATCCCGGTTCAGAGATGCTGTCAGATTTTTCACATATTCTCTTTTTGTTTTTCCGTCAACAGGACACGGATTTTTACATACAGGAAGCTGATATTTGTTTTTAAAGCCGATCACGTCCGATTCGGATACATACAGCATTGGTCGGATAACCGTCAGCCCCATACGGTCGAGATACGTTTTCGGAGAAAACGAATGAAACCGGCCCTCATAGATCAGAGAGAGCAGCATCGTTTCAATTACGTCGTCCTTGTGATGGGCATAAGCCACTTTCGTGCAGCCGGCATCTTTTGCCGCCTGGTTTAATGCGCCTTTCCTCATTTTGGCACAGAGGGAACATGGATTCGACTCTTTTCTGGTTTCAAATACAATCTGGCTGATTTCCGTTGGAATCACCGTATAAGGCACATTGAGTCCGCTGCAAAACGTCCGAATAGCGTCAAAATCCTGATTTCCAAATCCAAGATCCACAGTGAACCCATGGATTTCAAAATGCCGTGGATAAAATTTTTGAAGTGCCTGAAGTGCACAGAGTAACGCAAGGCTGTCCTTGCCGCCGGAAATGCCTATGGCGATTCTGTCACCGTCTTCAATCATGTTGTAATCATCTGCCGCCTTTCTTACTAGGCTCAGCAGTCTTTGAAGCTTCATATGTATTTTTAGGCCTCCTGTCTGATTTTTATTTGAACTATTACCTTGGTCTGATATTTCTCACGAAGAAAAACTTGAAACAGGCGGAGAGGGTATGCTAAGATAGAAAGCAGAGACGCGCTGTTTCGATTTCATATGCCGAGAGGAGATATCAGAAATGGGAAAAATGTTTGAAAAAATCCTGGCTGTTGCCATTGTGGTCTGTATCCTGTATTTATTTGTTGTGTATTACCTTCCATACCTGTTGTAGGCTGCGGTGAGGATGGAAATAAAATGTGTTGGAGTATGGAGAGAGTGTTTTTTATACTATGCGTTAAATATCAAAAAAACGAATAGTTTTGAGCATTCTTATCATATCAGATAATGGTTGGGAAAGCAAGAGGAGAAGAAGAATGCTTGGGGATTTTGGGCGAGATATCAGGAGAAGTTAGCGATGAAAAATATATAATCGCAATAAAGTTTACATAAAAATATTATGTTAACTAAAAGAACATATTGTAAAAGCCATTTGACTTTTTACCCGTTTTAAATTACTATAAAAACGAGGTAGTGATAGCATGAGCGATAATGAATTACTATTAGCTCTCTCCAGCATGATGGACAAGAAATTAAAACCCATCGAGGAAAGACAGAAAAAAATGGAAATCATGATGGAAAACGATATACTTCCAAGGCTGCAAAATATCGAAGCCTGGCTACACCGGCACGTATAAGAGATATGAAACCGGGATAGAAGAACTCGAGGCCATGAAAGCCGATATCGAAATCATGAAAAAGGTTATTGAAGAACATTCTAACAAGCTTAACAAAACAGCCTAAGGAGTACTGCCAATACCGAAAGGAGCAGCGATAACATGACTGATCAGGAAATCCTAGACACAATGAAAACCTTGTTGCAGCCAATAAACAACAAGTTGGGAGGCCTCGAAAACAAGTTGGGAGGCCTCGAAAACAAGTTGGAAGGCCTCGAAAACAGGCTGGAGACCTTTGAACGGGAAACTAAAGCACGGTTTACTGAAGTAAAATCACAAATTCATGAAATCCAACTCACATTAGAGAATGACACCAACAAGAGAATCAACATAGTCGCTGAAGGACACCTCGACCTAAGCCGTAAGCTCGACGACGCACTGAAAGTAGAAAATGAAAAGGAAATGTTACTCTTACGTGTAACGGCACTGGAAAGTGAGGTTAGGCAGCTCAAAAGAAAAATTGAACAGATAGCATAACACGGAAAAAGGGCGGCTCTGTCGTCCCTTTTTTTATGAAGGAGAGACAGAGAGAATGCATATAGGGATGAAACTATCTTAAGTATATGCAATCAAATGGAACTATTCGTTAAAGCTGTCTTTCGCGCATAGTTATGCATATGTCCACAAGCTTGCAATCACACAACACAACTTGGATTTTCTTTGAATTGCTGCTGTTCCATTCCGGAAATCATCAATAATCCTGTATCCTTAAACAACTATTTAAATCTGCAATAAAATACAGCCCAGCTAGGCACTGGGCTATGACTCTACGCAATATCAGTTTCCATTGATTCAATTCGTGTTGATGTTCTTTCAAATCGCTTCGCTGCTGGAACATAATTTTCTGCTAATAACTGTATATTTGGTTTTATCATATTTTCGGCCATTAGCTTAAGATCACGAATATCATCTTTTAAAGGCTGTAACTCTGTTTTTAGCTTCTTTTCTACAAGCTCAGACATGATACTGTTTTCTAGTGTCTTCATTATATTTATCCGATAATAGGTTGTCAAACAATTTGCCCCATCATCCATCCCCCTCAATCGTACAATCCACGTGTTCAAAATTCTTAATTCTTTCCGCACTCCCCTCCCCCCATTGACATAAACATAAAACAATACTATAATCGTAAAAAAATTTAACGGGAGACAGCCTATGTGTGGAATTATTGGATATTGCGGCCCGCTGGATGCCCAAAAGCTATTGCTGGACGGGCTGACCCAGTTGGAATACAGGGGTTATGACAGCGCCGGCATCGCACTTTTTGACGAAGCCTCAAACATTCATTTTATCAAAAAAATCGGGAAAGTTGCTGCTCTGAGAGTCGCCTGTACGGAGACGCCGGTCTCCTCCCACTGCGGTATCGGACATACCCGTTGGGCAACTCACGGCGGCGTAACCGGCGAAAACGCCCATCCTCATATTGTCGGTGATGTTGTCATGATCCATAACGGCATCATCGAGAACTACCACCAGCTTACGGAAAACTACCATCTCCAGTCTGCTCTTCACTCCCAGACAGATACGGAAGTAGCGGCTGCGGCCCTCAATGCAATTTACGGCATAAAAAAAGATCCCATAGCATCCATCCGCGAGCTTCTGGCTGAAATTAAAGGCTCCTACGCCTTCTGCATCATGTTTGCCGACCGGCCAGGTGAAATCTATGCAACACGGAACGTAAGCCCCCTTGTGGCAGCCTATACGGCGTCTGGCGCACTCATCGCGTCGGACCTGACAGCTCTGCTTCCATATTCCCGCAGGTATTTTGTCGTCCCGGAGGGAACAATCGTAAAAATGACGGCTTATAACATCACGTTCTGCGATCTGGACGGAAGCCGCAGGGAGCCGGAACTTTTGGAGGCCTCCTGGAACACGGATGCTGCCATGAAAAACGGGTTCGACCATTTCATGCTGAAAGAAATCCATGAACAGCCGGAAGTCTTTAAAAAGACGATTCTTCCGCGGCTGAACAAAGGCCTCCCGGATTTTTCCGATGACGGAATCCCGGATGATGTGTTTCAGAATTTGGACAGTATCCGTGTCATTGCCTGCGGAACTGCCATGCATGCGGGAATGGTTGCCAGAGCTTTAATTGAACCGCGGCTTCGGATTCCTGTGACTGTCTCCATTGCATCAGAATTCCGATACGAAGAGCCGCTTATCAATGAAAAAACGCTGGCTATCGTGATTTCTCAGTCCGGTGAAACCATCGACACTTTAGCGGCTCTTCGCCTTGCGAAGGAATGCGGTTCGCCGGTTCTCTCCATTGTCAACGTAAAGGGCTCTTCCATCGCCAGGGAAAGCGACTATGTCCTCTACACACACGGCGGCCCGGAAATTGCTGTTGCCAGCACGAAGGCCTACACAGTCCAGCTTGCCGCTTTGTATCTTGTCTTCTGCAAAATGGCACTGGTGCGCGGAAGATATACAGAAGAACAGGCGAGGACATTCACGGCCGACCTTCTTGACTGTGCGGCAGCCATGGAGAAAATGATTGGCCAGAAGGACTCCATCCGTGAGACTGCCGTCCGCATTTCGGCTTCCCCGGATGCCTTCTTTATCGGCCGCGGCATGGATTATGCCTTTTCCCTTGAGGGCGCCCTGAAGCTAAAGGAGATTTCCTACATTCATGCAGAGGCATACGCCGCCGGAGAGCTGAAACATGGAACCATAGCCCTGATTACAGACGGTATGCCGGTGATCGCTATTGCCACACAAAAGCACATTCTGGCGAAAACGCTTTCCAACATACGTGAAGTAAAAGCGCGCGGTGCTTACGTCATCCTGCTGCTCGGAGAAGAAACTCCTTTGGAGAACGGCATTGCCGATACGGTGATACGCATCCCAAAAACAGATGACGAATTTACGGTATTCCCCATCGCTGTTGTCCTTCAGCTGATCGCTTACTATGCCTCTGTACAAAAAGGGCTTGATGTGGATCAGCCGCGGAATCTCGCAAAATCGGTGACCGTCGAATAGGCCGAAGGCCATTCGGCCGCAAGAAAAAAGCAGGCCTGTCCCGCCTGCTTTTTCCTTCCCTGAAAGGATGATTTATTTTTTCGCATACGCCTGCTTTTCTTCTGCAAACGCCCGGATAATCCGAATGGCCCCATCCATGCCTACTTTGCTGCTGTTGATGCAGAGGTCATAGCTCTTGCAGTCGCCCCAATGTTTGCTGGAATAGTAATTATAATAGCTAGCTCTCTTTTTATCCGTTTTAATCATGATATCTTTTGCTTTGGATTCCGTCACCTGGTACCGCTCCTGGAGCGTCTTTAGCTTGACATCCTCGTCGGCACAAATGAAAACCGTCACCACGTTTGGAAAGTCTGCCAGCGCATAGTCGGCACAGCGGCCGATGATGACGCAGGATTCTTCTGATGCAAGTTTTTTGATGGTATCAAACTGGGCAAGGAAGATTTTATGATTGATCGGCATATCCATATAAGCGGAATTCGTGTATCCCATGGAATATGAATCCATTACGAGGGAATACAGAAAGCTGCTGGTGGGTTTTTCATCATGCGTTTCAAACAGCTCTCGGCAAAGCCCGCTGTTCTTTGCCGCCAGGGTCAAAAGCTCTTTGTCATAACACTTAACCCCCATTTCTTCTGCAAGTTTCTGTCCGATATGTCTTCCGCCGCTTCCGCACTCTCTTCCTATTGTAATAATCAGATTTCCACTCATAATATACCGCTCCTTTCTGGCAATTTTATGCTCTTATCTATATTATACAATATTTTTCCGAAAATGCAATCATAAATCATAAAAAGTACAATTCATGTGGCTGGTTCTAAATGACACTGGGATCCCAGTCGGAAACATAACTACAATGCGAAAAATATTTGATATCAACAGAGGGAGTTGTTCCTCTTTTGGTACAGAACAGGTTCGTGATGGAAAAACATAGGCATAGATGTTATAATGCATATGTAGGAAAAACAATAATAAATCAGAATCTGTAAAAGAGTTAATATAAGGCAGGCTATAATAATGGATTTGATTTCAAACGGCAATACAGCTGAAATATTTGAATATGATAGTCATTTAATATGCAAATTATTTTATAGGAATTACCCCTCACAATATGCCGAACATGAATTCAATAATGCGAGAGCTGTACTGAAATCAGGCATCAATACTCCGACTGCTTATAAAATGGTATGCATTGATGGGTGTGTTGGAATTATCTATGATAAAATCGATGGAGAAACCCTCTTATCCAAATTATCAAACAGGGAGGTTCAAG